>Ga0209127_100068_pt1 | contig 100652 bp, 92 predicted proteins | sample LakSupMetagenome_FD_187469 | JGI IMG/M metagenome (GOLD analysis project Ga0209127, IMG submission 187469) | Freshwater microbial communities from Lake Superior, Canada - Sta WM archaea (SPAdes) (version 2) | ecosystem: Environmental > Aquatic > Freshwater > Lake | place: Lake Superior, Canada... | reverse complement strand
GACTGTTCAGCAAGCTCAAGAACTGGCGGCGCATCGCCACACGCTACGACAAGAGCAAGGAATCTTACCTCGGATTCGTCGCCATCGCCGCAGTCAAACTCTGGCTACCCTTTGTCCACGAGGCCTACTACAGCGAGCCCGGCCGCACCGTGAAGGCGACGCTCAAGTATCAGTTCTGAGCGTCAGAGTTTCGAGACCACTTCAGCCGGCCCCGACGGGCCGGCTTTTTTGGTGCATGGAGGCTGAGGCCACGGCGCTCCGCCTGCCATTGCGCGGGACGCAGCCCCCCGATGCGGTTTTCGCCTCAGGTCTTAACATTCCCTTAGCGAGCCGACTCTAGTCATGGTTGCACGCCGTTTGAACCGTTTCAGGCGGCGCTGGCTAAGGGGGATCGGATGCGCGCCGGTTTGAATCGTTCCGCTGCAGCCACACTGTTTCGGACAGTCAGCGGCACAGCCCTCATACTTGCCTGCGGCATGGCTTCGCCAAGCCTTGCCGAGACCTATTATGTCAGCACCTTCGGCCAGCTGTCGTCCGCATTCTCGGCTGCCAGTGCGGATGCGAACTCGACGATCATTCTGACCCAGAACATCACAATAGGGTCGAATTTGTCGTCGCTGAACAAGAACGTCACGATCGACACCAATGGCTTCACGATCACGGGGCTCACTGCGGTGCCCAATACGGGCTCAAACCTTCTGACACTGCAGGGCATCTTCAGGGGAACCACCCAAGCCGGCGCAGGTGGAACCGCGTTCATCCAGGGAACGACGAGCCGCGCCAGCATCATCGCAAACACCGGTTCCATAGCCGGCGGGGCATCGACTGGCCTGAATGGCGGGCTGGGTGTCAGCCTGGCCGGCGGCGGCGTCGAATTCACCAACAACGGCACGATCAGCGGCGGCAATGGCGCGACGGTCGGCGGAACTGGCTTGCAGGCCCGGGCGGTAACGACGGTCGTCAACTCCGGCACGATACAGGGCGGCAATGGAACGACCGGCGGCGGCGTGGGGGTCGATATGGGAGGCCCCAGTTCTGCGGCGGCTTCATCCTTGATCAACACCGGCACCATCAGGGGCGGCTCCGGCTCCGGCAATGGCACCGGAGCGTCGATTGGTGGCGTGGGTGTCGTGGTTCGGATCGGCAACAATCCGATCGTCAATTCCGGCTTGATCGAGGGAACGAACGCCGCGGCGATCCTGACCAACAACGCGACAATCTCCCTCAACATCGTGAACTCCGGCACCATCCGGGCAGGCGCTGGCCAGAATGCGATCGGCTGGACTTCCAACATCACTCCGACGACCGGCTCCCTCAACCTGGAGCTTCAAGCTGGGTCGGTCATCGAAGGCAATGTCGTGGCTAATGCGTCCGGCGCCAACGACGTGCTTCGCCTCAGCGGCTCCAGCAACTGGACGCTGGATGGAGGCATTGGCAGCGCCTCGCAGTACCAGAACTTCGACAGTCTGGAGAAGACGGGTTCGAGCACCTGGACGATTGCCGGCAGCGGCGATTTTGCAGGCGCGACCAGTGTCAACGAGGGGACGCTGATCGTGAACGGCTCGCTCGCCGGCTCGGCGGTGACGGTCGCATCCGGGGCGCGGCTCGGCGGCTCGGGCACGGTTGGGGCGACGACGCTGGCTTCCGGCAGCCGGATCACGCCCGGCAACTCGATCGGCACGCTCACAGTCAACGGCGCCTATGTCCAGAATGCCGGCGCGGTCTACGAGGTCGAGGTCGATCCCACGACCGGAGTCTCGGACCGGATCGACGTGAAGGGCACGGCGACGCTGGCGAATGGCGCGAGCGTCTCGGTGATCAACTATACTGGCGGGACCTTCGTCGCCGGCCAGCGCTACACCATCCTGACCTCAACCGGGCTGACCGGCAGCTATAGCGGCGACCTCACGCTCTCGGCCTTCCTCAGCCTGCGCAACAGCAGCGACGCCACCAATGCCTATCTGACGGTGGTCCAGACTGCGACGGCTGGCAATGTCGGCGGCACCGGCAATGAGCAGGCGGTCGGCAACGCCGTCGACAGCCTGCCGAGCGGCAACGCCGTCCAGACCGGCGTCTACAACCAGCAGACGGTCGAGGCGGCGCGCGGCGCGCTCGGCCAGCTCGCCGGCGAGATCCATGCCTCGGCCCGCACCGTGCTGGTCGACGAGAGCTGGCTGCTGCGCTCGGCGGTGAACGACCGGCTGCGCTCGGCCTTCGGTACCGTCGGCTCGGCCCCGATGGCGAGCCTGTCCTACGGCTTCACCGCCGATCTTAGCCCCGCCGTGAAGGGGCCGCTGCCGAAGCCGCCCTCGGCCGAGCGCTTCGCCGTCTGGGGGCAGGGCTATGGCTCCTGGGGACGGGCCAGCGGCGACGGCAATGCCGCCAGCCTTTCGCGCTCGACCGGCGGCCTGCTAGTCGGCGCCGATGCTGCCGTCTTCGAGAGCTTGCGCCTCGGCGTCGTCGCCGGCTTCAGCCACAGCAAGTTCGACGTCAACGGGCGGCTCTCCTCGGGCGAGAGCGACAACTATCATCTCGGCCTCTATGGCGGCGCCCAGTTCGGCGCCCTGAACCTGCGCACCGGCCTGAGCTACACCTGGCACGACCTCTCGACCCGCCGCAGCATCGTCTCGGCCGGGCTCGGCGACACCTTGCGCGCCGATTACGATGCCGGCACGGCGCAAGCCTTCGGCGAACTCGGCTATCGCATCGATCTTGGCCAGACCGCCCTGGGCCAGGTCGCGCTCGAGCCCTTCGCCGGCCTGGCCTATGTCGTGCTGCGCAGCGACCGCTTCACCGAGCGCGGCACCGGCGCAGCGGCGCTGTCGGGCGCGAGCGACGACACCGGCCTCGGCTACACCACGCTCGGCCTGCGCGCCGCGACCACGACCCGTCTCTCCGGCATGGATGTCACACTGCGCGGCGGGCTCGGCTGGCGCCACGCCTTCGGCGATGTCGATCCGAAGACGACGCTCGCCTTCGCCGGCAGCAACCCGTTCGCCATCGCCGGCCTGCCGATCGCGCGGGACGCTGCCCTGGTCGAGGCGGGGCTCGACCTTGCGCTCGGTCGGAACGTCAGCCTCGGCGCCTCCTATGCCGCCCAGCTCGCCAGCGACACGCAGGACCACGCCTTCAAGGCTAACCTCGCGGTGAGGTTCTGAACGGATGTCTGCCGAGGCGTCCGCGCCAGGATCGGCGGCGCCCCGACATGGCCGATGCTCAGACGGATGAGCGTACGCTGTCCGCCATCAGCTTGGCGCCCAGGGCGCCGACCACCGCACCAGCGGCGCGGTCGATCCAGATCTTCGAGCGGAGGTAGGCCGCCCGGGGCGTGCGGGACGAGAACCCGACGGCGACGACCGTGTACCAGCCGAATTCGATCAGGAAGAGCATCGGCGGCAGGGCGAAATACATCCAGGACGGCGTCGGCGACGGCAGCAGCGCGGCGAACATCGACGCGTAGAAGATCGCCGTCTTGGGGTTGGAGAGCTGGACGAAGAGCGCCCGCAGCAGCGAGGCCCACAGCGTGCTTTGCCGCTCGCTCGCGATGTCGGCGACTTCCAGTTGCTCTGGAGCAGCGCGCCAGATGTTGATGCCGAGCCATAGCAGATAGGCGCCGCCAGCCAGCCTGAGCGCGATGTTGAGCCATTCGACCTGCAGCAGGATCGCCGTCAGCCCGGCGACCGCCACGGCTGCAAAGACGAAGCCGCCGATTCCCATGCCGATGGCGGCCATCACGCCATCCATGCGCGATCGCGAAATGGCGATGCGCGAGACCACGACGAAGCTCGGGCCGGGACTGATCGCGCCGAGCAGGAAAACGCCGAGGATCGAAATCAGGATCGCAAGCTCATGCATGGCTTCTTCTCGTCATCGTCAGTTCGACGGCCTTGCGCCGGCGGGCAGGCCAATCCGGGAAGGGGCACTTTCGGAGCAATCGCTGGCGGCCGCAATGGGGTTGAAGGCATCCCGCTACACCAGTTCGACAAGCTCGATGCGATTGCCGAAGGGGTCGTCGACATAAATTCGCCTGATGCCGGGCAGATCGACATCAGGCCTGAATGCGAGGCCGTTTGCCTGAAGCAGGGCCATCGCGCGGTTCAGGTCAGCCACCCTGAAGGCCGGGTGCGCCTTCCTTGCCGGAGAAAACGGCGTTTCCACGCCCAGGTGAAGCTTGATGCTGGCACCTTCAAACCACACTCCGCCACGCGCGCGCAGTTCTTCAGGCTTGTCGACCTCGCGCAAACCGAGAACCCCGCTGTAAAACGCGTGGGCGTCCTGCTCCCGGCCCTCAGGCATCGCCAGCTGGATATGGTGCAGTTCGAGGATCATGTCGTCTCTCCCCTCACGATGTGCGTGCGATACCGGCCGGGCAGCTCAGCCGGCGAGGACGAGCCTGACGCGGGTCATGCCATCCTCGCGCGCCAGAGTGAGCTCGCCCTTATGCGCCCGCGCCACCTCCGCCGCGATGGCGAGGCCGAGACCGGAGCCGTGCGAGGTCGCGCCCTTGGCAAAAGGCTGGGCCAGTTCCGCCAGCGAACCGGTGAAGCCATCGCCATCATCGGCGACCTCGATCCAGACATGTGCCTCGTCGGCGCCGACCGTGACGAGGAGGCGGCTATGGGCGCCATGGGCGAGGGCGTTGTCGATCAGGTTGCCGAGCGCTTCGCGCAGGCTGACGGCATCGCCGGGGATGACCGGCGTCGGCGTGGCCGGCGCAAAGCTTATGTCCACCTCGCGCGGCAGCGATAGCGGCACCGCGGTGCTGAGCACGGTCTTGGCCAGGGCGTTGAGGTCGACCGGGGCCAGGGCCGCGGCATCGGCCCGGTGGATCACCATGGCGTGGTCGAGGAGCTGGCCGGTCAGCCGCGCGAGCTCGGTGGTGCGCTCTCGGACGCGTGTGATCGTCTCGGCCTTGCGCCGCGACGGCGCGGTTGCCGAGAGGATCTCGACCTGCGCATCGAGCGCCGCCAGAGGCGTGCGGATCTGGTGGGCAGCGTCGGCGATGAAGCGCTGCATCAGCGCGACGCGGTCGGAGAGGCGGCGCATGAAGCCGTCGATCGCCTCGACGAGGTTGCGGATCTCGACCGGCGGCTCGGTCTTGATCGGGCTGAGGTCGTCGGGCGTGCGCCTGGCGATCTCCTGCTCGATGCGGGCGAGGGGCTTCAGCGCCAGCCGGACGGCAAACCCTGTGGCCAGTAGCGCAAGCGCGCTCATGATCGCGATGACGCCGAGCGCCTTGAAGGTCAGGTCGCGCGCCAGCGATATGCGTGCCTGCATGGTCTGCGCGACGGTGATGGTGGCCCAGCCGCCGGCGAGCGGATCGTCGAAGCGGCGCGACAGCGTCGCGATCCGGACCGGATGGCCCTGGTAGGTGCCGTCCTCCAGCACCACGCCGTTGCGCGTGGCCTCCCAGGTCGCCTGCGAGTGGAGATCGTCATAGCCGGCGACGACGACGCCGCGGGGATCGACGACCTTGTAGAAGACGAGGTCGTAGTCGGAGAGCGTCGCGATCGCCGAGGCCGGCGGGTCGAGCGTCAGCACGCCGCCCTGGAGATAGACGTTCTCGGCGATCTGGACGGCACCGCCCGAGAGGAGGCGGTCATAGGCCTGCTGCGCCGCGAGGCCGGCGGAATGCCAGGCGATCAGCCCGAGGGCCACGGCTCCGCCCGCCAGCACCGCCGAGAGCACGGCGATGATGCGGGCCCGCAGCGAGAGGCGCAGGTCAGAGAGCGGCAAGTTGATAGCCCAGCCCGCGCAGGGTGCGGATCTCGATCGGCGCATCGGCGAGCTTGCGCCGCAGCCGCGCCACGAACTGCTCGACGGCGTTCGGGCTCGCCTCCTGCTCGAAATTGAAGAGCTGCTCGACCAGTTCCTCCTTGGGGACGATCCGTTCGGGCCGGGCGGCGAGGATCTCCAGCACGGTGAGCTCGCGCCTGGTCAGGTTGAGCGGGCGCTCGCCGATGCTGGCGATGCGGCCGGCGCGGTCGATCACCAGTGGGCCGACGCGTATGAGGTTGTCGCTCTGGCCGGCGCTGCGGCGCAGCAGGGCGCGGGCGCGGGCTTCGAGCTCGCCATAGTCAAAGGGCTTGATCAGATAGTCGTCGGCGCCGAGATCGAGCGCGCCGATGCGCTCGTCGACATGCGAGCGGGCGGTGAGCACCAGCACCGGCGTCCTGACCTTCCGCGCGCGCATGCCCTTGAGGATGGCGAGCCCGTCCTGGCCGGGCAGTGTCAGGTCGAGGATGACGAGGTCGTAGGGCTGTACCGCGATCAGCTCGGCGGCGGTCTGACCGTCCTGCTCCCAGTCGACGGCGTGGCCGATCTTTTCGAGCCGCATCACGACGGCCTCGGCGATGTCGGCGGTGTCTTCGACGACGAGGATGCGCAAGCCCTGGGTCTCCGTCCCCTGAGTCAGGTTGGTGTCAGCGGAGCAGGCTATCTCATCCCGCAAGCGCCCATAAGTGTGCTGGGAAACGAAGCAAGGGAGGGTTCATGCTAGCCCCGTTCGATGCCGCCTCCGCGACGCCGCTCCTCTCCGTCGAGGGCGTGACGCTGCAGTACAAGACGCCCGACGTCGTGGTCACCGCGACGCGGAAGGTCTCGTTCGACGTCTACCCCTCCGACCGCTTCGTTCTGCTCGGTCCCTCCGGCTGCGGCAAGTCGACCCTGCTCAAGGCGATCGGCGGTTACCTGACGCCGGTCGAGGGGCAGATTTCCCTGAAAGGGCGCGTCGTCACCGGCCCGGGCCCGGACCGGATGATGGTGTTCCAGGAATTCGACCAGCTGCTGCCGTGGAAGACGGTGCGCGAGAACGTCGTCTTCGCGCTGACGGCCTCGGGCCGGGCGACTCAGGCCGAGGCGGAGGAGCGGGCGCGCTCCTATATCGAGAAGGTCGGCCTCGCCAAGTTCATCGACAGCTATCCGCACATGCTGTCCGGCGGCATGAAGCAGCGAGTCGCGATCGCCCGCGGCATGGCGATGGAGCCCGACGTGCTGCTGATGGATGAGCCCTTCGCCGCGCTCGACGCGCTGACCCGCCGCAAGATGCAGGACGAATTGCTGCGGCTCTGGGACGATACGCGCTTCACCGTGCTCTTCGTCACCCACTCGATCGAGGAGGCGATCCGCATCGGCACCCGCATCCTGCTGCTCTCGCCGCATCCCGGCGAGGTCAAGGCCGAGCTCAACAGCGTGCCGTCCGAGCAGCTCGGCACCGGCGCGCAGTCGGCGCTCGAAACCCGCATCAACGACATGCTGTTCGCTCATCATTGAGCCGGAGGTGACCGACATGACCGATCTCGTCAGCTTCCGCCCCGAAATCATCCGCGAGGTTCATTCGAGTGATGCGCCCGTGGTGGCCAAATCGATCGGCCTCGCCGAGCGGATCTATCGCATAGGCTTCGTCCGCAAGGCCTTCATCCTCGCCGTGCTTGCCCTGGGCTGGGAGCTCTATGGCCGCTGGCTCGGCAATCCCCTGTTGTTCCCGACCTTCAGCCAGACGGTCGAGGCCTTCGTCGGCAACATCGTCAACGGCGTCATCCCGCAGCGCATGCTGGTCTCACTGCAGACGCTCGTCATCGGCTACGGCATCGGCATCGGCCTCGCCGCGCTGCTGACCACGCTGGCGATCGGCTCGCGCATCGGTGCCGACCTGCTGGAGACGCTGACCTCGATGTTCAACCCGCTGCCGGCGATCGCGCTGCTGCCGCTGGCGCTGATCTGGTTCGGCCTGGGTACCGGCAGCATCATCTTCGTGCTGGTGCATTCGGTGCTCTGGGCGATCGCGCTCAACACCCATGCCGGCTTCCGCTCTGTGTCGAACACGCTGCGCATGGTCGGCCAGAACTACGGGCTGCGCGGCCTCAAGCTGGTGCGCCTGATCCTGATTCCGGCGGCTTTCCCGGCGATCCTGACCGGCCTCAAGGTCGGCTGGGCCTTCGCCTGGCGCACGCTGATCGCGGCCGAGCTCGTCTTCGGCGTGTCGTCGGGCTCCGGCGGCCTCGGCTGGTTCATCTTCGAGAACCGCAACCAGCTCGAGACCGCGAACGTCTTCGCCGGCCTGTTCACGGTGATCCTGATCGGCCTGTTCGTCGAGAACATCATCTTCGCCACCATCGAGCGCAAGACCATCCGCCGCTGGGGCATGCAGCACTGATACCCGCATCAGAAGGCCGAACGGCCAAGGTTCAAAGGGAGAGACACCAATGACGATCAAGACCAGTCTTCGCGCCGCGATCGCGGCCCTGGCGCTGGGCGCCGCCTTCATCGCCCCGGCCCGGGCCGAGGTCAGCGAGGTCCGCATCTCCAAGGGCTTCGGCATCCTCTATCTGCCGCTGATCGTGATGCAGGATCAGCAGTTCCTGGAGAAGCGGGCCAAGGCGGCCGGCCTCGGCGACATCAAGGTCTCCTGGCTGATGCTCGACGGCGGCAACGTCATCAACGATGCGATGATGGCCGGCACGCTCGACTTCGCCGGCACCGGCGCGCCGGGATTCGTCACGCTCTGGGCCAAGGCCAAAGGCATCCCCGGCGTCGAGGTCGTCGGCGTCTCCGGCATGAGCTCGACCTCGCTCTGGCTGATGTCGAACAAGCCGGAGCTGAAGGCGCTGAAGGACTTCACCACCGCCGACAAGATCGCGCTGCCGGGCATCAAGACCTCGCTCGCCGCGGTGGTGCTGCAGATGATCGCGGCCAAGGAGTTCGGCGATACTGCTTACGCCAAGATGGACCCGATGACGGTGAGCCTGCCGCATCCCGAAGCGCTGGCGGCGCTGATCGGCGGCAAGACCGAGATCAAGGCCCATTTCACCTCGCCGCCCTTCCAGTACATCGAGGCCAAGAGCCCCGGCATCCACCGCGTGCTCAACTCCGTCGATTATCTCGGCAACCTGACGCTCGACGTCACCTTCGCGCCGAAGAAGTTCGTCGACGCCAATCCGAAGATGACCCAGGCCTTCATCGACGCGATGGACGATGCCACCGCCTTGATCGCCAAGGACAAGAAGCTGGCGGCCGAGATCTTCGCCAAGAGCTCGAAGGTCAAGGTCGACGCGGCCGAGGTCCAGGAGATGATCGAGGACAAGGATGCGCGCTTCACCGCGACGCCGGAGGGCGTGATGAAGTTCGCCGAGTTCATGCACAAGGCCGGCTCGATCAAGGTCAAGCCGGCCAAGTGGAGCGACATGTTCGTGCCGCAGCTCGCCGGGCGCTCGGGCAGCTGAATCGTCGCGCAGACGCCATCGTCGAGGCGCCGCCGCAGGTTCTGCGGCGGCGTTGCCATTTGGAAATCTCAGGCCTTCGGCTCGCGGCCGGCTTTCGGTCCCTCGGCCAGCGACTTGAACACACCGCGCAGGGTACGGGCCTCCTGCTCGGTCATGTCGAGCCGGTGCAGGATGTCGCGCAGATTGGCGGTCATGATCGGCTTCTTGCCGGGTGGGAAGAAGCCGCAGCGGTCGAGCTCGCCCTCGAGATAGTCGAACATCGAGAGGACGGTGGCGCGGCTCGCCGGCGGGGAGGGGTTATTCTCGCGAAAGCCCGGCTCGCCGCCATTGGTCTTCAGCCATTCATAGCCGCAGAGCAGCACCGCCTGCGCCAGGTTGAGCGAGGCGAAGGCGGGGTTGACCGGGAAGGTCAGGATCGCATCGGCGAAGCTGATCTCCTCATTGGTCAGGCCGATGCGCTCGCGCCCGAACAGGATGCCGACGCGCTCGCCGGTCGCGATGCGTTCGCTGAGGCCCGGCATCGCCTCTGCGGGAGTGAAGACGCGCTTCATCTGGCCGCGCTCGCGCGCCGTGGTGGCCAGCACATGATTGAGGTCGGCGATCGCCGCGGCGGCATCGGGGAAGAGCCGGGCATTGTCGAGGATATGGGTCGCGCCGGAGGCGGCCGCCGTCGCGCCCTTCTTGAGGCCGCCGCCGCTCGGCCAGCCATCGCGCGGTGCGACGAGGCGCAATTCGGTCAGGCCGAAATTCGCCATGGCGCGCGCGCACATGCCGATATTCTCGGCGAGTTGCGGTTCGACAAGGATGACGATGGGAGCCTGTCCTGCGATGGACGGGCGTGTGCGGTCGGTGCCGGAACCGGTCATGTGAAGGCTTTGTCCTGAAAGAGGCCGCAGCCATGCGCCGGCTGTGCGCCCTCCGTCAACCGCTCAGCGATGATCACGCGCGGCGACGTTCGCGGTAAACGTCGACGGCGGGGCTGCCACCATCATACGTCCGGAACGCTGCGACCAGGCCGTTCAACCGCTCGATCTGCTGCGCCAGCGCCGTAGCGGAGGCGGCGCTCTGTTCGGCGAGGGCCGCATTCTGCTGGGTCATCTCGTCCATATGGGCGATAGTCTGGCTCATCTCGTCGATGCCGCTGGCCTGCTCGGACGAGGCCGACGAGACTTCGGTGACGGTCGTCGCGACGCGCTGCGAGGCCTCGACGATCTGGCCGAGCACGGCGCCGGCCGAACGCACCAGCTCGACGCCGTCGCCGATCTGCGTGTTGGAGGCCTGAATCAGCGCCGAGATGCTCTTGGCCGCCTCGGCGGAGCGCTGGGCGAGGGTACGCACCTCACTGGCGACGACTGCGAAGCCCTTGCCGGCATCGCCGGCGCGGGCCGCCTCCACTGCCGCGTTGAGCGCGAGCAGATTGGTCTGGAACGCGATCTCGTCGATTACCGAGGTGATGTCGGAGATCTGGTGCGAGGCCTTTTCGATCCGGGTCATCGCCTGCACGGCATCCTCGACGATGGCGCCGCCCTTGCGGGCGATGCCGCTGGCCTCATGCGAGAGCCTGGCTGCCTGCCGCGAGGCATCGGCCGCGGCCTTCACTGAAGCGGCGAGCTCCTCGGTGGTCGCGGCGCTCTCCTCCAGCGAGGAGGCCTGTTCCTCGGTGCGCTTGGAGAGATCGTCAGCGCCGCTGGTGATCTCGCGGCCGGCGGTCGCGACCTCGACGGAGGTCGCCTTGATCGCGTCGACGGTGGCGGCGAGGCGCTCGATCGCGCTGTTGAAGTCCTGTTTCAACGTCTCGTAGTCGGGCGCGACCGCATCCTCGATCCGCACGGTTAGGTCGCCCTGCGAGAGGCGGGCGAGCGCCTCGGCCAGAAGGGCGACGACCTCACGCTGCTCGGCTAGCAGGGAGCTCTGCGCCGCAGCGGCTTCCTCGCGCTGTCTGATGATGGCGAGATTCTGGCGTTCGGCCGCGGCCCGGCCCTCGCTGGTCTCGGCCTCCAGCCGCTGCACGGCGAGGCCGTTCTCCTTGAACACCTGCACGGCCTGCGCCATCTGGCCGATCTCGTCGCGGCGCGAGAGGCCGGCAATCGCGACCTCGTAATCGCCGGCGGCGAGCTTCAGCATGGCGTCGCGCAGGCGGCGCAAGGGAAGGGCGGTGGTGCGGCCGACAATGAAGGCAGCGATCAGGCCGAGCACCAGCGCGGCAGCGACCGTTCCGAGGATGATTCCTTGAGTCCGGCCCTGCGCCTCGGCGAGGCGGGCGCCGGCCTGGGCTTCCTCGGCCGAGAGCTTGGTTTCGAGCTCCTGCAACGGCGGAGCGATCAGATCGAACTCGCCCGAGAGTTTCTCGCCGGCGAGCATGAAATCTTTTTCCGCCTTGCTCCAGGCCGGGACGATCTCGGCATAGGCCTTGAACGCCGGTTCGATCTCGGCCTTGGCCTCGGCGGGAACGTCGGGACGACCGAGCGCGCGTTCGAAGCGGCCCTGCTCGACTTCCCATTGGCCGAGCAGACTCTCGTCGAGGGAAAGACGATAGGCGGCGTCGATCCGGCGCAAGGCCGCAAGAATGCCGGGCAGGCGCGCTAGGTCGGCCGAATCCGAGCCCATGCTGTTGGAGCGGACCTTGGTCCCCAGGGTGTCGGCTGCCTCCTCCACTTGCGCAGCCAGACCTTCCGGGGCGGCAGAACGCAAGGCGAGCTGCATTTTGCTGATGGCGGAGAAGTCGGCCTCGATCGCTTTCAAAGGCGCCTCGACTGCGGCGATGTCATCGCGCAGGCGCTCGGCGCCCGGCGAGCCGCCGAGGCGGGCGACCGCCTGCTTCAGAGATTCAAGACCAGTCTTGAAGTCGTTGATATCCGTGGCTTCCTGGCGGAAGCGGACATCGCGGCTCTGCGCCTTCAGCGCGAAGCTCGCAGCGCGCACCTCGCGCGAGCGGGCGGCAAGGGCGGAATAGGCCTTGTGGTCCTCGAAGGCGGCGGTGAGTCGGCCGCTGCCGGTCCAGGACGCCATGCCGATCAGCACGAGGCCGAGGACGAAGACGACGCTGACCAGCGCGATCCTGAGCTGGATCGTCAGGCGCGATGCGGCCGAGCGCGAGTGTTCGGTAGACAACGCCATGACCCTCACACCTGTCGAGATCGGGCGAAAGCATGGCAAAACAGGCTTAATGTTCCGCTAAACGAAGAAGGCGCGGCCGTGAGGCCGCGCCTTTTTCTTGGGCCGGCTCGTACGTCCTAGAACTCTTCCCAGCCGGCGTCGTCCGCGCGGGTATTGGCGTGCTTGCGGCCGGGGGCCTGGCGTGGCGCTGCCTTTTTCTGCTCGGCGATGGCAGCCGCGAGCTTGCGCAGGCGTTCCGGCTCCGCGCCCTGGCCGGTCGCGATCGCGGCCAGGTCGGAGGTGCGCAGGGGCGGGGGTGCGTAGGGAGCAGCCGCGGCCGGTGCCCTGGCAACCGGCGCGAGCTCGTCGCCGGTGCGGAAGGCTGCGACCAAGGCATTGAGCTCGGCGATCTTGCCGGCAAGCGCGTTGGCCGAAGCGGCACTTTGCTCGGCGAGCGCGGCGTTGGCCTGGGTCATCTCGTCCATATGGGCTACGGTCTGGCTCATCTCCTCGATGCCGTTGGCCTGTTCGGATGAGGCGGTCGCAACCTCCGAGATGGTGGTCTGGACGCCGCGTGAAGCCTCGACGATGCGGGTCAGGGCATCGCCGGCCTGCTTGACCAGCTTCACGCCCGCCTCGACCTCGGTGTTCGAGGAGGAGATCAGGCCGGAGATGTCCTTGGCGGCCTCGCCCGAGCGCTGCGCGAGTGTGCGCACCTCGGAGGCGACGACGGCAAAACCCTTGCCGGCGTCGCCGGCGCGGGCGGCTTCGACCGCCGCGTTGAGCGCGAGCAGATTGGTCTGGAAGGCGATGCCGTCGATCACCGAGACGATCTCGGAGATCTTCTTCGAGGCCTGCTCGATCCGGGCCATGGCCGCGACTGCCTCGCCGGCAATCGCGCCGCCATCCTGCGCGACCTGCATGGCCTGGCCGGCCTGACGGACCGCCTGCTGCGAAGCCTGGGCCGACGCCTTGACGGAGGCCGCGAGCTCCTCGGTCGTCGCGGCACTCTCTTCCAGCGAGGAAGCCTGCTCCTCAGTGCGCTTGGAGAGATCATCGGCGCCGGTCGAGATCTCGCGGGCCGAGAGGCCGACATCGGAGGCGTTGGCCTGGATGGTGCGCATCGTGGTCGAGAGCCGCTCGGCGGTCTGGTTGATCGCCTCCTGCAGCGCCGCGAAGCGGCCGCGATAGCCGGTGGTCACACGGTGGGTCAGATCACCCGCGGCGAGCGACTGCATCGCGTCGGCGAACTCGGTGGTCGCGGCATCGACGACGGCGTTGATCTCGTTGACGCCCTCGACCAATTCGCGCAGCGGGCCCTCGACATCGCCGGCCTCGGCCTGGCCGGAGAAGTCGCCGGCGCGAGCCGCCGCGACGATCTGCGCGACCTCGCCGACAAGCGTGCGGACCTTGGCGGCCTGCTCGGCGTCGGCCAGCATGGCGACCTCGCGGTCGCGCCGGTTGGTTTCGAGCGCGAGTGCGTTCTGGCGGTAGTCCTCCAGCGCCTCGCTGAGCGTGCCGAGCTCGTCGGGGCAGGGCGGAGCAGGGATCTTCTGGGCGAAGTCACCGGCCTGCATGCCGGCTAGCGCCGTCTGCAGCTGAACCAGCGGCCTGGTGATGCGGCGCTGCACGCCCCGCCAGCTCACGACGCAGATCGCGAGCAGAGCGAGGAAGAGGCCGCCGGTGATGGCGAGGCGGGTCCAGGCCCGCGCCAGTGTCGCCTGCGTGACGTTCTCCATCTCGTCGAAGGCCTGGCCGACGGCGGCGAGGATGGTGTTGAACGGACCATTGCACTGCTTGGTCCATTCCTCGGCGCCGACGACCGGGCTGCTGCCCTGGCCGACGCGGCCGATCTGCTCGTCCATCAACTTATTCGCGGCGGTGACCTCGGTGTTCATCGCATTGACCTTGCGCACCAGCTCGGCGCCTACGCCCGGGCGCGCGGCCAACTGGGTCAATTGGGCGACGCCGGCGTCGGAGGCGCCACGCATCTCGCCGAGCCGGCGAAGCTGCGTCGCATCCATCGGCTTGTTGCTGCCGAAGACCGGCCGCAGCACCGAGCACTGCGTGCCGTAGCTCGACCGGACCCGCCAGCCGGCGGCCTTGAAGTTCTGCAGGTCGGCGAGCGCCGGATCGGACATGCGCACTGCCGTCGAGGTCGCGTTGGAGGCCGTTGTCATCGCGGTCTCGATATCGCCGACGCCGTTGTACCAGGGCATCGTCGCGGCAAGGCTGCGCTGCGGCTTCGGCTTGGCAGCCTCGGCATAGATCTCCGGCAGCTTGCCCGCGGTCGCCTTCTCCTTCTGCTCGATCGCATCGGCGAGCGCCTTGCGGTCGGCGAGGTCGGTGCTGCGCAGCAGCGCCATGGCGCTGGCGAGCGCGTCGCGATTGGCCTGCTCGATCTTCTTCAGCGTCGGCGCCGGATCGTCGGCGACCTGGATCGCGGTCTGGGCCTGGCCGCGATTGGAGCGGATCGTGTTGCCGGCGTTGAGGAGGGCTTCGTCGGCCGCGACCAGCTCGACGAGGCGCCGGCTGGTCAGGACGTCCTCGACGGCCTGTTCCGCGAGAAAGGCGAGCGCGCCGAGGCCGGGCACGCACAGGCATGCCATGGTGGCGACGAGGTAGTTCCTGATCGAGGCTGGGAAGAGGTTCACGGGTCCTGTCCGGGCTGTTCTGGCGCGGACAGGAAAGGAGCTAGCGCTCCGTCCCCGTTCGCAATGTCGGGCCCGGCAGCGTTGCCAGCATACCTTTAAAATTTTGCCTCATTTCCGCCTTGGCGATTGCCGCGCTCAGCGCGCGGCAACGGTCTCGACCGAGCGCATCAGCCGGAGCATGTTGCCGCCGGCGAGCTTGGCGAGGTTCTCGTCCGACCAGCCGCGGCGGATCAGCTCGGCGATCACGCGCGGGAAGGTCGAGGCGTCTTCGAGGCCCTCGGGATTGAGGCCGCCGAAGAAGTCGGAGCCGATGCCGATGTGATCGTGGCCGATCCGCTTGGCGAGGTATTCGACATGGTCGCAGTATTCAGCCAGCGTCGCCTTGGGGCGGGGGCCGGCGGTGCGGACGATCTCGGCCTCGGCCTTCTTGTAGTCGAGCCCTTCCGGCGTCTTGCCGTACTGGTCCTTGGCCGGGCGGTGCCAGTCGCGCGAGGCCTGGCTGATGAAGTCGGGCACAAAGGTCGCCATCACCAGCCCGTCGTTCTTGGCGACCCGGTCGAGCACGTCGTCCGGGACATTGCGCGGGTGGTCGCAGAGCGAGAAGGCGTTGGAATGTGACCAGACCACCGGGGCCGTGCTGACGTCGAGCACGTCGTGCATCACCTTGGGCGAGACATGGGCGAGGTCGACGATCATGCCGAGCTTGTTCATCCGGCCGATCACCTCCTTGCCGAAGGCGGCGAGCCCGTTGTGGCGCGGCGCGTCGGTCGCCGAATCGCACCAGTCATGGGTGTCGTTGTGGCAGAGCGTCATCAGCCGGACGCCGAGGTCCCAATAGGCGTCGAGGGCGTCGAGCTCGTTGTCGAGCGCCGAGCCGTTCTCGATCGTCATGAACAGGGCGATCTTGCCTTCCTTCTGCGCCGCCTCGACGTCGTTGGCTGACAGGCCCGGCCGGAAGACGTCGGCATGGCGCAGCCAGATCCGGCGCATCAGGGCGATCTGCGCCAGCGCGAAGCCGGCGGGCTTGGGGTGATTCGGCGGGACATAGGCGGCGAAGAACTGCCCGGCGAGCTTGCCGGCCTGCATGCGCGGGATATCGGTGTCGGTCTCGGGATGGACCTTGCCGAGATCGTAGGCGGCAAGGTCGCCCTTCGCAGCCCGGTCGAGCCGCACGACAAAGGGCAGGTCGTTGTGGCCGTCGATCAGCGGGACACGGTCGAGCAGAGCGAGCGCCTTGTCATAGGCGGCATCGGTGACGGGAGGGGCGGCGAGGACCATGGCGCACCTGGAAAAGCGGGAAGCGGGATTCGCGGGGAGGGTGATCGTGGCAGCGCGCGGGCCGGCGCGCGAGGCCTAAAGCGCGGAGCCGGAACGCGATTGGAGCCACCATTCCGGTATCTCGCGCTGCGGTAGTGCGACATCGGCGACAGCAGGGGCCGATATCGCGGGATCGTGTACTGCATGCCGAGCAATCATCTTGCGCCGAATGCGCGCAGGGCCGCAGCATCGGCTGCCTATTGCATATGCAAAGTGACGCAGATTGCTTTTGACAGAAATGTGGCGCGGAGTGATTGTCGAGCGCGCAGTCGGTTGGTAGCTCTGCGCCGAAGTCGCATCCCGCATGCGCCGGTGTCATGCCGCGCAACAAGAACGGGTAATTGATTCGAGGGGTTAGGCGTCGTTCCATGGAAGTATTCGTCCAGCAGCTCATCAATGGGCTGACCCTGGGGTCGATCTACGGCCTCATCGCCATCGGCTACACGATGGTCTTCGGCATCATCGGCATGGTGAATTTCGCCCATGGCGACGTGTTCATGCTGTCGGCCTTCATCGCGCTGATCTTCTTCATGCTGATTTCGGCCTGGCTCGGCGCCGGCCTGATCGTGCTGTCACTGTTCTTCGTCCTGATCCTGGCGATGTTCTTCACCTCGCTGTGGAACTGGACGATCGAGCGGGTGGCCTACCGGCCGTTGCGCGGCTCGTTCCGGCTCGCGCCGCTGATCTCGGCGATCGGCATGTCGATCTTCCTGATGAACTTCGTCCAGGTCGTGCAGGGGCCGCGCAACAAGCCGACGCCGCCGATGCTGAACCAGTCGATCCTGCTGATCGACAGCTCGACCTATCCGGTCTCGATCTCCTACAAGCAGATCGTCATCATCTTGACCACGGTCGTGCTGCTCGCGGCCTTCTGGTACCTGGTGCAGAAGACGCCGCTCGGCCGGGCCCAGCGCGCCTGCGAGCAGGACCGCAAGATGGCGTCCCTGCTCGGCATCGACGTCGACCGCACGATCTCCATCACTTTCGTGATGGGCGCGGCGCTCGCGGCGGTCGCCGGCGTCATGTACCTCGTGCTCTACGGCGTCGTGAACTTCGCCGACGGCTTCACCCCGGGCGTCAAGGCCTTCACCGCGGCGGTCCTCGGCGGCATCGGCTCTCTACCCGGCGCAGTGCTGGGCGGGCTGCTAATCGGCCTGATCGAGGTGATGTGGTCGGCCTATTTCACCATCGACTACAAGGACGTCGCCGCCTTCTGCATCCTCGCGGTGGTTCTGGTGTTCATGCCCTCCGGCATCCTCGGCCGGCCGGAAGTCGAGAAGGTCTGACGCCGATGGCAGGAGAGGCATCGAACCCCGCCAAGCGCCAGGCGGACATGACGACGGCGCTGAAGGAGGCCGCCTTCGCGGCGCTGATCACCTTCGGCCTGTGCATCCCGATCATCGCCTGGGGCACGCGCCAGAACCTCGACAACCAACTCGTGCTCGATCCGCGCTGGGATGCGGTGGCCTGGGCGGTGGCGATTGTCTTCGTCGGCCGCTTCCTGATGGCGCTGCGGCAGCAGAAGCGCGGCGAGGGCAAGTCGGTGGTGCGGCTGCTGCCGCATGGCACGATCGGCTTCTTCCAGCGCCATTCGCGGATCTTCTCGCTGTTCGGCCTCGGCTTCCTGCTGACCTTCCCGATCATCGCGATCAACCTCGCGGGCTGGGGCGGGGCGCTGAAATGGATCGACAATTTCGGTGTCCAGATCCTGATCTACGTGATGCTCGGCTGGGGGCTGAACATCGTCGTCGGCCTCGCTGGCCTGCTCGACCTCGGCTATGTCGCCTTCTACGCGGTCGGCGCCTATTCCTACGCGCTGCTGGCCAAGAATTTCGGCCTGTCCTTCTGGATCCTGCTGCCGCTCTCCGGCATCCTCGCCGCCTTCTGGGGGATGATCCTCGGCTTCCCGGTGCTGCGGCTGCGCGGCGACTACCTCGCCATTGTGACGCTGGCCTTCGGCGAGATCATTCGCCTCGTGCTGATCAACTGGACGGACTTCTCTAACGGCTACGCCGGCATCTCCGGCATCCCGCGGCCGAGCTTCTTCGGCATACCGTTCACGGCAGGCGATGACGGCTTCGCGGCGGTATTCGGGCTCGAATTCTCGCCGCTCTACCGCACCATCTTCCTCTACTACGTCATCCTGTGCCTGGCGCTGCTCACCGCCTATGTCAGCCTGCGCCTGCGGCGCCTGCCGGTCGGGCGCGCCTGGGAGGCGCTGCGCGAGGACGAGATCGCCTGCCGCTCGCTCGGCATCAACACCACCAACACCAAGCTGACCGCCTTCTCGCTCGGCGCCATGTTCGGCGGCTTCGCCGGCTCGTTCTTCGCGGCGCGGCAGGGCTTCATCTCGCCTGAATCCTTCGTCTTCATGGAATCGGCGGTGATCCTCGCCATCGTCGTGCTCGGCGGCATGGGCTCGCTCTGGGGCTGCGCCATCGCGGCGATCGCGATGATCGGCGGCACCGAGCTGCTTCGCGAGCTCGACTGGCTGAAGCAGATCTTCGGCCCGGATTTCGACCCGACCAAGTACCGCATGCTGATCTTCGGCTTCGCCATGGTGGTGATCATGATCTGGAAGCCGCGCGGGCTGATCTCGACCCGCGAGCCGACCGCCTTCCTCAAGGAGAAGAAGGTGATCTCGGCCGACATGGTCCAGGAGGGGCACGGCTGATGACGACCCCGCCGCTTCTCCAAAAGCCTCTCCTGCAGGTCGAGCATGTCACCATGCGTTTCGGTGGCCTGACCGCCGTCAACGACCTCTCCTTCGAGGCCCGCAAGGGCGACATCACCGCCCTGATCGGCCCCAACGGCGCCGGCAAGACCACGGTGTTCAACTGCATCACCGGCTTCTACAAGCCGACCGAAGGCATGATGACGCTGACGCAGGATAGCGGCGACAGCTACCTGCTCGAGCGCATGCCGGACTTCCGCATCGCCTGGAAAGCCAAGGTCGCCCGCACCTTCCAGAACATCCGCCTGTTCGGCGGCATGACGGTGCTGGAGAACCTCTTGGTCGCGCAGCACAACCCGCTGATGATCGCCTCGGGCTTCACCTTCCTCGGCGTCCTCGGCATCGGCGGCTACAAGGCGCGCGAGAAGGAGGCGATCGAGAAGGCCAAGTTCTGGCTGGAGAAGATCAACCTGATCCATCGCGCCGATGATCCGGCTGCCGATCTGCCCTATGGCGACCAGCGCCGCCTCGAGATCGCGCGCGCCATGTGCACCGATCCGGTGCTGCTCTGCCTCGACGAGCCGGCCGCGGGCCTCAATCCGCGCGAAAGCCTAGACCTCAACAACCTCCTGCTGTCGATCCGCAAGGACCACGGCACGGCGCTCCTGCTGATCGAACACGACATGTCGGTGGTGATGGAAATCTCGGACCATGTCGTGGTGCTCGACTACGGCACCAAGATTGCGGACGGCACGCCGGCCGAGGTGCAGGCCGATCCGAAGGTGATTGCGGCCTATCTCGGCGTCGATGACGAAGAGGTCGAGCAGGTGGAAGCGGAGGTCGGCCTATGAGCGAAGCTCAAGCGCTTCTCTCCGTCCGCGGCGTCAAGACCTATTACGGCAAGATCATCGCGCTGAAGGGCGTCGACGTCGATGTCCGCCAGGGCGAGATCGTGACGATGATCGGCGCCAATGGCGCCGGCAAGTCGACGCTGATGATGACGATCTTCGGGGCGCCGCAGGCCCGCGAAGGCAGCATCACCTATGAAGGGCGCGACATCACCAAGATGCCGAGCCACGAGATCGCGCGTCTCGGCATCGCGCAGTCGCCGGAAGGGCGCCGCATCTTCCCGCGCATGACGGTGTTCGAGAACCTGCAGATGGGCGCCGCCGTCGCCGGCATGCAGCATTTCGACGAGGACCTCGAGAAGATCTGCAAGCTGTTCCCGCGCGTGAAGGAGCGTCTGCAGCAGCGTGGCGGCACGCTCTCGGGCGGCGAGCAGCAGATGGTCGCGATCGCGCGCGCCCTGATGGCCCGGCCGAAGCTGCTGATGCTCGACGAGCCCTCGCTCGGTCTGGCTCCCCTGATCGTCAAGCAGATCTTCGAGGCGATCAAGGAGCTCAACCGCAGCCAGGGGCTGACCGTATTCCTGGTCGAGCAGAACGCCTTCCATGCGCTGAAGCTCGCCCATCGCGGCTATGTCATGGTCAACGGCGTCATCACCATGAGCGGCTCCGGCAGGGAGCTGCTCGCCAATCCGCAGGTGCGGGCGGCCTATCTCGAAGGCGGGCGGCATTGAGCGCCGCGGGCTTTTAACGGAGCACGATGATGCAGGGCATCCTCTATGAAGAGCCGACCATCTGGCTGTTCCTGCTGGTGACGGTGGTGATGGGCGGCTGGGCCGCCTGGATGGCCGGGCGGGCGGTGGCGATCACCTGGCGCCCGCCGCTGCAGCTCATCTTCTACACGCTGATCCTCGGGCTGGTGATCCGCTTCATCCACTTCGCCCTGTTCGAGGCGACGCTGCTGACGCTGCATTACTACATCGTCGACACGCTGGTGCTCTTCGCCTTCGCCCTCGCGGGCTGGCGCTACAACCGGGCGCGGCAGATGACGACGCAATATCGCTGGCTCTACGAGCGCACCGGACCCTTCAGCTGGAAGGCGCGCGCGAGCGCCTGAAGCCGCCGAAAACACCACCAAAGTTCACCGGGCTTGCCGCGTGACAGCACTGCGAAAAAGCGCAAGACTGCGTATTCCGGTGGCACCACGCGCCGAGACGGGGCGGCCAGGCCGACCCGTAATATACTCACAGGGGAGTCACAACGCATGAAGAAGCTGCTCTTGGGCGGAATTGCCCTTGGCGCGGTCCTTGCCCTTTCGGGCGTGGCGAACGCACAGATCAAGCTCGGCGTCGGCGGCCCGATCACGGGTCCGAATGCGGCGTTCGGCGCGCAGCTGAAGAACGGGGCGGAACAGGCTGCCGAAGACATCAACGCGGCGGGCGGCATCCTTGGCCAGAAGATCCAGGTCGTGGTCGGCGACGACGTCTCGGATCCAAAGCAGGGCGTCTCGGTCGCCAACAAGTTCGTCGGCGACGGCGTCAAGCTGGTGCTCGGCCACTTCAACTCCGGCGTCACCATGCCGGCGTCGGAAGTCTATGCCGAGAACGGCATCCTGATGATCAGCCCGTCGGCGACCAACCCGAAGATCACCGAGCGCGGCCTGTGGAACGTGTTCCGCACCTGCGGGCGCGACGATCAGCAGGGTTCGGTGGCGGCCGAGTACATCGCCAAGAATCTCAAGGACAAGAAGATCGCCATCGTCCACGACAAGACGACCTATGGCCAGGGCCTCGCCGACGAGACCCGCAAGGGCCTGACCAAGGCCGGCATCAAGGACGTGCTCTATGAAGGCGTCAACGCCGGCGAGAAGGACTTCTCGGCGCTGATCTCGAAGCTGAAGTCGACGGGTGCCGACTACCTCTACTGGGGTGGCCTGCACACCGAGGGCGGCCTGATCGTGCGCCAGATGCGCGACCAGGGCCTGAAGACCGTGCTGATTTCCGGCGACGGCATCACCACCGACGAGTTCGCCACGATCGGCGGCCCGGGCGTCGAAGGCACGCTGATGACCTTCCCGCCGGACCCGCAGAAGCGCCCTGAGGCGGCTGCGGTCCTGAAGAAGTTCGAGGCTCGCAAGTTCAAGCCGGAAGCCTACACGCTGTACAGCTACGCCGCTGTCCAGATCATGGCCGAAGGCGCCAAGCGCGCGAACTCGGTCGACCCGAAGAAGATCGCTGCGGCGCTGCATGGCGGCCAGCCGGTCGACACGGTCATCGGCAAGATCGGCTTCGACAAGAAGGGCGACATCACCCGTCCCGACTACACCGTCTACACCTGGAAGAAGGGTGCCGACGGCAAGATCGGCTATGTCGAGAACTGATCGCCTCTGAGCGCCTCACGGCGTGAGACGAGCCCGCTCCGGAGCGATCCGGGGCGGGTTTTTCATTGGACCGGACCAACCTGCATCGGCATTCCGTGGCCGAAAAATGTGGGGCAGGCTGTCGGAGCTTGCGGGCGCTGTCCGTCCTTTGGTCAGATCATCCAAGGGAGCCTGCCGATGACCGCCACCATCACCGCCTTCGAACGCTCGCCCGACCGCGGCAATGGCCTGGCGCGTGACATGCGCCTGCGCTGGGCGTTCGAGGAGGTGGGCCAGCCCTATGAGGTCCGCCTGCTGTCGTTCGAGGCGATGAAGGAGCCCGCGCATCTGGCGCTGCAGCCGTTCGGGCAGATCCCGACCTATGAGGACGGCGATCTCAGCCTGTTCGAGTCGGGAGCGATCGTGCTCCATATCGCCGAGCGCCATCCGGGTCTGCTGCCTGATGATGCCAATGCGCGGGCGCGGGCGATCATGTGGATGTTCGCGGCGCTCAACACGCTGGAGCCACCGATCTTCGACCGCAGCCTGCTCACGATCCTCGAGCGTGACAGGCCCTGGTACGAGGAGCGCCTGAATGCTCTCGATGAAACCATCCGCAAGCGGCTGGAAAACCTCTCCCACCATCTCGGCGAGGCCGACTGGCTCGACGGCGCATTCAGTGCCGGCGACCTCTTGATGGTGACGGTGCTGCGCCGGCTGCAGAGCTCGGGCATCCTGAACGCGTATTCGAACCTCGCGGCCTACATCGCCCGCGCCGAGGCGCGGCCGGCATACCAGCGTGCTTTCGAGGCTCAGCGCGCGGTCTTCACCACGGCGGCGGGCTGATGCGCAATATCGACGTTCCGTCTGCGAGGGCCATCTCGCGGTCAGTATAGGTTGAAGCGCCGTAAGGTCTTGCATCCTGCAATTGGTTTTGCTGAATTGACGGAGGATGGGCGGCCAAGGGCTGGGGATGGACGGACCACCGACTTGGACAACAGGCGGATTGATCCGTCGTAGCATTGCCTTCCTGATCGACCTGATCGTCGTGATGGTTGCGACCCAGCTCCTGGCGAGCGTCTTGTTCCCATTGTCCAACGGCATGCTGGTCGACAGCACTGCCGTGATCATTTCGTGCGAGCCGGCCAAAGAACGCCCGCAAGAGGTAGAGGTGCGGCCCGGCTTTGATCCGACTGTGGAGAAGGTCTGCACCAGGAGCCTCTTCGGGCTGCCCGTTGCTCGCTTCTACACCATGTCCCGGCAGGAGGCCGGCTCGAACGTCACGACATCGATCAGCTATTCGCTCGACAGCCAGAACCAAGTGGCGCTCACATTCGACCTGGCGCTGCTGCAATGGCCGCTGCTTGCCTTGATGCGCTGGCTGGTGGAGGCGCGGGGATGGCAAAGCCCTGGGCGTCAGGCGACCCTCCTTTACGTTCTGCCGCGCCTAGGCGTCGATGCGCGTCCAGCGCTTCGCCGCCGCTACTTCTTGTTCGCGCTGCCCAGCACCGTCCTGCTGGTGGCCAGCATTGGGATTTTCGCGGCCTTGTGGGCAGGGCTGACGCTGCCGAGCGATCTGCCGCCTACTCTGTTGCTTGTCTCCAGATTGCCCGAAGCCACGGCGGTGATCGTCGCCCTGACGGCAATCGCAAGCGGCCGGGACGCCTTCTACGACGAGGCAGCGGGAATGAGCGTCGTCTATATCCGCGAAGAGATCGACGCGGCTGCACAGTTCCCGCAGTTGCCTGCGCCGGAGTCAAAGCAGGCGGGAACCAGCAACGGCCTGCTTTCTCCCGTGCCTTGGGTGCCTTGGCGCTAGCTCTAATGCTCGTCCTCGTCTTCTTGGGCGAACTCGCCATGTCGATCGAGGGGGCGCGTGTCATGGCCGTGACCGCGCCGACTCTGGTGCTGTTCGGCGCGATGTCGAGTGAGTTGGTCTTTCAAGCGGGGCAGTGGTACCGGCTGGTCTGTTCCATATTCTTGCATGGCAGCACAGCCCACCTGTTTGCCAATGTCGTACTGCTCGTGATTGCCGGCTGGTTTCTTGAAGCCGTGCTCGGTATTGGCTGGCTGCTCGCGATCTTCCTGCTGGGAGGATTGTCCGGCTCCCTCGCTTCGGTCAGCTTCAATCCGCCCGCCCTTCTGGGTATTGGCGCGTCCGGAGCCGTGCTGGCTCTCGTCGCTGCGGGCTTGGTACTCAGCTTCAGGAGGCCGGACACCACCCGAAACAGATGGCTGAGGGGCTTTTGCCTCGCAGCGCTTTTCGGCGCCGCTTTTTCGAGTACCGGGTTCGGCCCCATCCGCGTCGATCATGCCACGCATATCGCCGGTGCGCTGAGCGGTGGCGCGCTTGGTTTGCTCGTCTGGTGGAGCTGGGACCGCGAAACGGAGCGTCCGCGCTGGCGTCGGACCGCTCTCGCCAGTGCATTCCTTCTGCCCGCGCTGACGTTCCTGTCGATTCCCCGGGCGGGCTTTGGCGACGTGTCCCTGGCGAGATTTCTGATACCGGAAGAACGCTTGCCCAAGACAGATGCTGAGTGGATAGCGCAATCCACCGAACTGGTACGGCGTTATCCTCGCGATCCTCGCAGCCATGTCGCCCGGGCACTGGCGCTCAATGACGACAAGGCGGAACGCGAGAAGTCATTGGCGCTGGTCAAGAGGACGCAGACGGATCTGGTGTCTACCGAAGGCCCGAAAGTCGAGCAGAATGCCTTGTTCCTGGTCGGTCAGGCTCGATTCAAGGCTCGGGATTGGGACGCTGCGAATGATCTCTTCACCCGCGCCATCGCAATCAATGCGCCGACTCGGTCCGAAATTTTCGGTGCGCGTGCCGCGACAGCGCGTATGCTCGGCCGTCCGGAGGCTGCGTTGGATGATCTGCAAGCCCAATTGCGATCGCAACTGGTCAATGCGGAGATACTCCAAAGCATGGCGGGCGCGCTATCCGACATGGGGCGCCACCCAGAGGCGCTGCAAAAGCTTGACGAAGCTCTGCTCCTCAATCCCAAGAACTTCGGCGCCACTCGCAGCCGCGGTTGGTATGCATTCCTCGACGGCCGCGCAGACGAAGCCGTTCGAGGCCTCGAACGTGCCGTGGAACTGAATCCGAACGATGCCTATGCCGTGCTTTTCCTGCATATCGCGTCCATGCGGGCAGGCCAGGGCGAGCGCATCACAGCATCTGGTGCAAAGGTCGATATGCAGGAATGGCCCGCGCCGATCATTCGATATTACCGTGGTGAGATTGACGCCGAGCAACTCCGCGAAGCTGCCAAGAACCAGGATCAGGTCAAATACAATGAGCAGGATTGCGAGGCGAGCTTCTATATTGCCGAGGCGCGCCTCATGCAGGGGGCGACGAAGGACGCTGAACCGCTCCTGAGCCACGCGTGGCAAATCTGCCCGAAGACGTTCTATGAATGGGGTGCTGCCCGGGCCGAGCTACGCCGCATCGGTCAATAATGGGCTGTGGGAGCCTGTGCTCCTGCGCTGCTTACACTGCCGTCAGGCTCTTCATGAAGCCGGCGAAGCGCAGCAGCCCGTCCGGCCAGGGGCCGTGACCGGATTCGGTGTTGAGATGGCCGCTGTCGCCGGCATCGACGAATTCCGAGCCCCAGGCATGCGCCAGCGCTTTCGCCTCGTCCGTCGTGCAATAGGGGTCGGTCGCGCTGGCGATCAGCACCGAGCGGAAGGGCAGGGTTTTTTGCGGGATCGCGGCGAAATCGTCGGCCATGCCGGGGATGGCCCGTTTGGCGCGCTCGGAAGCTGGCGCGACCAGGAAGGCGCCGGTGACCTCGTGGGGCTTAAGATGCTCGGCCGCATGCGCGACGGCGCTGCAGCCGGCCGAATGGGCGACTATGACGACCGGCTTGGTCGCGGCGCGCACGGCGGCGACGATGCGGTTCGCCCAGCCGTCGCGGGTCGGCTTGTACCAATCCTCCTGCTCGACGCGGCGGGCCGTGGGGAGCTTGGCCTCCCAGCGGCTCTGCCAATGGTCGGGGCCGGAGCCCGACCAGCCGGGAACGATGAGGATGTCGGTGTCGGAGGTTTTCATCGTTGTGGCTTACAGAAGCACGACGCCGGCTGCCAAGGCGGCAGCGCGCAGTTGGGTGTCGAAGGTGGCGAGCGGCCGGCGCAGGCGGAGCGCCAATTCGAGATAGGCTGCATCATAGACCGTCAGTCCATATTGCAAGGCGAGAACAGCGCTCTGCCGTTGAGCGATCAGAGCGTCGGCCTCATCGGGTTCGACAGAGAGTCCTTCCAGTGCCTTGAGGAGTTCCGCTACCATTGCGGTTCCGATGCGGCCACGCCGCGAGGCCTGGACATAGCCACTGGCCACTTCGGCGAACCAGTGCCGCGGCACGGCGACGCCGCGCGCGACCTCCTCGATCGTCGCGGCGTCCGGACTAGCCTCGTCCGGTAGGAATATCGCCAATGTGAAGCTCGCGTCGATCACGCTAGCCATCAGCGCCGGCCTTCCGCAATCCAGGACTGGATCTCGGCTTGCGTGATCGGAGCCTGGCCATCAGCGCGCAGCCGCTCGGCGATGGCTTCGCGGCGTTCCAGGATTGAGCGGATGAAGGCCGCCTTGTCCTTGTCCGGCTTGGCATCGAAAGCCGCCAGCCGTGCCACCGCCTTGCCATGGCGCGTAATCACGACCTCCTCGCCGCGCTCCACGCGGTCGAGCAGCTCGGATAGCTTGGTCTTAGCTTCGAAGGCGCCGACGGTGATCATGCTCCAAATTTAAACTGGTCAACCAGTTGATTCAAGCCTCCCCGAACACCCGGCGGAAGATCGTGTCGACGTGCTTGAAGTGATAGCCCTCGTCGAACATCGCCTCCAAATCGGCGACCGAAAGCCTGGCGGTGACGTCCTTGTCGGCCTTGAGGTTGGTGAGGAAGTCCTCGCCATGCTCCCAGGTGCGCATCGCGTTGCGCTGGACCATGGAATAGCTGTCCTCGCGGCTGGCGCCGGCCTGGGTCAAGGCGAGCAGGACGCGCTGCGAATTGTGCAGGCCGCCGAGCTTGTCGAGGTTCTTGCGCATGTTCTGCGGATAGATCAGCAGCTTGTCGACGACGCCAGTGAGACGGGCGAGGGCGAAATCGAGCGTCACCGTCGCATCGGGGCCGATCATGCGCTCGACCGAGGAGTGCGAGATGTCGCGCTCGTGCCAGAGGGCGACGTTCTCCAGCGCAGGCGTCACCATGCCGCGCACCAGCCGGGCGAGGCCGGTCAGGTTCTCGGTCAGGACGGGATTGCGCTTGTGCGGCATCGCCGAGGAGCCCTTCTGGCCCGGCGAGAAGTACTCCTCGGCCTCGTAGACTTCGGTGCGCTGGAGATGGCGGATCTCGGTGGCGAGGCGCTCGACGCTGGAGGCGACGACGCCGAGCGTGGCGAAGAACATGGCGTGGCGGTCGCGCGGGATGACCTGGGTCGAGACCGGCTCGGGCGTCAGGCCCATCTTCTCCGCGACATATTCCTCCACCTGCGGGTCGATATTGGCGAAGGTGCCGACGGCGCCTGAGATGGCGCAGGTCGCGATCTCGGCGCGCGCGGCGACCAGCCGGGCGCGGCAGCGGTCGAATTCGGCATAGGCCTGGGCGAGCTTGAGGCCGAAGGTGACCGGCTCGGCATGGATGCCGTGCGAGCGGCCGATGGTCGGGGTCAGCTTGTGCTCGAAGGCGCGGCGCCTGATGGCAGCGAGCAGGGCATCGACATCGGCGATCAGGATGTCGGCGGCGCGGGCGAGCTGCACGGCGAGGGTGGTGTCGAGCACGTCCGAGGAGGTCATGCCCTGGTGGACGAAGCGCGCCTCGGGGCCGACGATCTCGGCGAGATGGGTCAGGAAGGCGATGACGTCATGCTTGGTGACGCGCTCGATCTCGTCGATGCGGGCGACGTCGAAAGTGGCGTCCTTTGCCTTGGCCCAGATCGTCGCGGCGGCTTCCTTCGGCACGACGCCGAGCTCGGCGAGCTTGTCGGTGGCGTGCGCCTCGATCTCGAACCAGATGCGGAAGCGCGTTTGCGGCTCCCAGATCGCGACCATCTCGGGGCGGGAATAACGGGGGATCATAGCGGGCTCGCGACGTGACGATGAAAGGCTCGCCGGCTCGCTAGCACGGACGGGCCGCCGACGGAATGCCGGAGGGCCGCTGCTGACAGCTTCGGGCCTTCGCTCTGCCTAGCGTCCGCGCCGGCTGGGCAGGGCGCTCCGCAGCTTCGGAGCACCGACAGACCCAAGGAGGAGAAGACCGATGTCCTATGTCGATGGTTTCGTCGCGGCTGTGCCTGCCGCCAATCGCGAGGCCTATGCCGAGCACGCCCGCAAGATGGCGCCGATCTTCAAGGAGTTCGGCGCGACGCGGATCGCCGAGAACTGGGGCGACGACGTTCCGCACGGCAAGCAGACCGATTTCTACCGGGCCGTCGCGGCCAAGGAGGACGAGGTCGTGGTCTTCGCCTGGGTCGAGTGGCCAAGCAAGGCGGCGCGCGATGCCGCCTGGCAGAAGATGATGGAGGACCCGCGCATGGCGCCGGGCGCCAACCCGATGCCCTTCGACGGCGCCCGGATGATCTATGGCGGCTTCGCCGCGATCGATTTGGGCTAAGTGACGCTTTTCGTCATTGCGAGGAGCGAAGCGACGAAGCAATCCAGGGAGACGTAGTGCGCTGCCGCTCCTGGATTGCTTCGCTGCGCTCGCAATGACGGTTTTCGTCGAGCTTCCTCAGACCCAGTCGCCGCGCGCCGCCTCCGCCGCCTGGCGGATGGCGGCGATGTTGCCGGCATAGGCCGACGGTCCGCTCTTGAACACGGCCGAGCCGGCGACGAGCGTATCGGCGCCGGCCTTGATGCAGAGTGGCGCCGTCTGTGGCGTGACGCCGCCGTCGATCTCGAGCGCGATCGGCCGCTCGCCGATCAAAGCGCGCACCTGCGCGATCTTGTCGACCACCGAATGGATGAAGCTCTGGCCGCCGAAACCGGGGTTGACCGTCATCAGCAGGATCAGGTCGACATCGCCGATCAGCGGCTCGGCGGCGCTCGCCGGCGTGCCGGGGTTGAGCACGATGCCGGCCTGCTTGCCCTGCGCCTTGATCGTCTGCAGCGTCCGGTGCGGATGCGCGCCGGCCTCGACATGGAAGGAGATCAGGTCGGCACCGGCCTTGGCGAAGGCCTCGATGTAGGGATCGACCGGCGCGATCATCAGATGGACGTCGAAGAACTTCTTGGTGTGCGGCCGGATCGCCTTCAGCACATCGGGGCCGAAGGTGATGTTGGGCACGAAATGCCCGTCCATCACGTCGCAATGGATCCAGTCGGCGCCGGCCTGGTCGACGGCGCGGACCTCTTCGCCGAGCTTGGCGAAATCGGCGGAGAGAATGGATGGGGCGATGCGGATCGTGCTCATGCGGCTGGGTCTAGCGCTGCGCTGCCGCTCTCGCAATCGCGAAAGACCGCTATCAGGCCCGTTTCAACGGGAAGGAGAGGCGCCGGTCGGCCTCGGCGATCTCGACGGCGGCCTGGGTGAAGGCGGGGCGCAGCTTCAGCCGCTCGAACCAGCGCGACAGGCCCTCGAACGGCGCAAGCGAGGGGCCGCCGAGGCGAAGCGAGAACAGCACGCTCATGAACAGGGCGATGTCGGCGACCGAGACGGCGTCGCCGAAGAACTCACGCCCGGCGAGCCTGTCCTCCAGCACGGCATAGTGCTTCTCCAGCGCGTTCTCGGCGATCAGCGCATCGGTTTCCTGGGCGAAGCGCCGGGTCTGGTCGGTCGAGGGCGGGCTGGTGCGGTGCATCAGCGGCTTCAGCGCCTGCAGCATGATCTCGTCGGCATAGAGCTCGTCGAGCCGGCAGCGGGCGCGGGCGCCGGGGCAGAGCGGCAGGAGCGGCGGCTCGGGGTAGGCGTCTTCGAGATATTCGAGGATCACGGTGGAATCGTAGAGCACGATCCCATCATCGTTCAGCACCGGGACTTGGCGCTTCGGATTGATGGCGACGACTTCGGGATGCTTCGGATCGTAGCCGGTGGTCTGGTTGAACGGCACCATGATGCGCTCGAAGGCGAGGCCTTTTTCGCGCAGTGCGATCTCGACCTTGCGCGAGAACAGGCTGAGCGGCCCTGAATAGAGCGTGATCATGATGGGAACTCCGACTTTGCTTGTCTGGACCCTGGCAAAACTTGCGGTCAGCTCGCGTCAGCAGAGGCTTCCCTGCGCCTGATCCGCGCTGCGATGCCGCGCAGCAGCCAGGGCAGCAGATAGATCGGGAACTGGGCCAGGGCGAAGTAGAGAAAGGTGGTCGGCGGCACGCCGGCGCCGAGCGCGGCGACCAAGAGGCCCATGTTCCGCTGGCCGGTGCCGTAGCCGATCATGAACCGCTCCGAGGCAGCATAGTGGCGCATCAGGAGCCAGACGACGACGAGCCCGACCGCCGAGATCAGGAATGCGACCGCAATGAAGAGCGCAACCTGGCTGGGTCGCTCCAGCGCCGCATTGGTGACCCCGTCCATCGCCGCGATGGCGAAGATGAAGTACATCAGCACGCCGAAGCCATCGAGATTGGGCTTGAGCTCGCGGATGCGGGCCGCTCCGAGCCAGCGCCGGATCGCGAAGGCGACGACCATGCCGCCGCCGATGAACATCACCAGCCGCAGCGTCAGCGCCACCCGGTCGAGCGGGACGGCGGCCCCGGCCAGCCACTCGACCAGAAGCGGGGCGATGAGCGGGCTCGCGATCGTCGTGAGGATCACGCTGGCTATGATCAGCGAGGGCTCGAAGCCGTAGAGGATCGCGACGGCCGGCGAGGACATGATCGGCGGCGCCGCCCCCATGATCGCGAGGCCGAGCAGCAGGCCGGGGTCGATGTTGTGATGGCCGACCAGCACGATGCCCGTGGCGAGAAGGAGGGGCGGGCCGAACATCAACCAGAGGCAGCTGTGGATGAGCTTGCCCGGCCGGCGCACCAGCCCGGCGATCACGCCCAGGTCGGCGCGCATGAACACGACCGTGGTGAAGCAGAAGATCGTGATCGGCAGGAGCGGGCGCGCCGCAGCCGAGAACTGCGGCAGAGCGAGGCCAAGGAAGATCGAGAGCGCGAAGCCCTGCGTGCCGTAGCGGCCGAGCAGAGCGAGGGCGGAGGCGAGGGCAGCGAACATCGAGACCGGAACCGCGAAACGGGGTGCCACACTGGCCGATCCGGAGGGCGGCGTCATCTGGGGCCGGCGCAGGGCGGCCAGCCGCCTGTGCGAGTGTCATATGCGGAAGCCGCACTGCCTGAACGAGTCCTTCCCGAAGTCCGCGCTGCGCGCAATCTGCGCTCCCGTTTGCCGCAGAAAATTGTGCGCCAATGCTCACTTTGATCGGAATTACTGCTTCAGTGCATCACGGAGTGCAGAATATGCGAAACTTTTCCCATTCTGCCGCAATATTCCACACAAGAGCTGACAGCGTCGCAGTCGGCGCTATTCTTGCCTCGGGGAAGGCTGGCGGAGTCATGTCGAATGCGTACGGACGCGATCGTTGTTGGGGCGGGCATCGTCGGGATTTCGGTGGCGCTGCATCTGCAGAAGGCGGGCCGCTCGGTGCTGCTGGTCGATCGCGGCCAGCCCGGCGGTGAGACCAGTTATGGCAATGCCGGCCTGATCCAGCGCGAGGGCGTCTACCCCTACGGCTTCCCGCATGATTTCGGCGCGCTCATCCGCTATGCGATGAACAACACCATCGACGCGCATTACCACTGGAACGCGATCCCCAAGCTCGCGCCCTTCCTGTGGTCGTACTGGATGCATTCGCGCGCCTCGCAGCACGAGGCGATCGCCCACAAATATGCGACGCTGATCGAGCATTGCGTCACCGAGCACGACGCGCTGGCGCAGGAAGCCGGCGCGACCGATCTGCTACGCCGCAAGGGCTGGATGAAAGTCTTCCGCACGCAAGCGCAGCAGGATGAACGGCTCGCCGAGGCCGAGCGCTGGAAGCGCGATTACGGCTTGAACCATCGCGCGCTCGGCCCCGAGGCGCTGCGGGCCGAGGAGCCGCATCTCGATCAGAGCCTGATCGGTGGCCTGCACTGGACCGACCCGGTGACGGTGATCGACCCGCTCGGCCTGTCAAAGGCCTATCTTGCGCTGTTCGAGAAGCTCGGCGGCCGCTTCGCCCAGGGCGACGCCGGCACGCTCACCCAGGACGGCGATCGCTGGAGCGTGACGCTGGCCGACGGCACCAAGGCGCTCGGCACCGATGCGATCGTCGCGCTCGGCCCCTGGGCCGACGTGCTGACCAACCGGCTCGGCTATCGCCTGCCGCTCGCGGTCAAGCGCGGCTACCACATGCACTACAAGCCGCTCGGCAACGCCGTGCTGAATCATCCGGTGCTCGACACCGAGCGCGGCTATTTCCTGGCGCCGATGCGTCAGGGCGTGCGCCTCACCACCGGCGCCGAATTCGCCAATCGCGGTGCGCCGAAGACCCCGGTGCAGCTCGCTCGGGCCGAGCCGATCGCCAAGACGCTGTTCCCGCTGGGCGAGCGGCTCGATGCCGAGCCCTGGCTCGGCAACCGGCCGTGCACGCCGGACATGATGCCGATCATCGGCCCGGCTCCGAAGCATCGGAACCTGTGGTTCTCCTTCGGCCATGCCCATCACGGGCTGACGCTGGCGGCGGTGACCGGCCGTATGGTCGCCGAGATGGTGAGCGGGCAGAAGGTCTTCGTCGATCCGACGCCCTTCGCCCCGGCGCGGTTCGCCTGATGGTCAGGCGGGACGCAGCGCCGCGTTCCGCCGTACCAGCCAGACGGCGAAGGCCGAGGCCGTCACGTACATCACCAGGCTGTAGATGCCGGGCACCACGGCTGCGGCCGGGTTGCGCAGCACGTTGAGCGCGATGAAGATCGCCAGCGCGGCATTGTGGATGCCGATCTCCATGGCGATCGCGACGGCCTGCCCCTTCGGCAGGCGCAGCGCCAGCGGAGCGAGATAGCCGGCGAGCATGCTGACCAGGTTGAAGGCGAGGCAGGCGCCGCCGACCGCGATCAGGCTCGGCAGCAGCGCCTTGCGTTCGATATAGATCGCGCCGGCGATCAGCACGGCGAGGACCAGGACCGAGAAGATCTTGATCGGCGTCTCGGCGCGGATGGCGAAGCGTTCGACGCGCGCCCGCAGCAGCATGCCGAGAGCGACCGGGATGAGGATGATCGCGCCGACCTCGATGACTTTGCGATGCGGTGGCGGCACATAGTGCTCGGCATCGAGGAAATAGCCGAGCGAGAGGTCGAGCACGATCGGCAAGGTGAACAGGCAGAGCAGGCTGTTGACCGCCGTCAGGGTAATATTGAGCGCGACGTCGCCGCGGGCGAGATGGCTGTAGATGTTGGCCGTCGCCCCGCCGGGAGCGGCGGCCAGCAGCATCAGGCCGACGGCGTGATCGGCCGAGAGCTTGAGGCCGATCGCGATGGCGAAGGCGGCGAGGGGCAGCAGCAGGACCTGCAGGAAGAGCCCGAAGCCGACAGCGAGCGGGTAGCGCGCGACGCGGCGGAAATCCTCGATCGTCAGGCTCAGGCCGAGGCCGAGCATGACGATGCCGATGGCGAGCGGCAACAGCAGATCGGTCAGGATCGAAGCCTGCATTGCGCGTTTCCCCTTGTCGGCATTTTCTATGCCGCAGGGTCAGGCTAGTTGAAGGGCGGGAGCTAGGCCACTGATAGAATAGGCTCTTTTGGCGACAAGGTTTCTATTTTCCTTTGTTCGCCAAACAAACGTCAGAACGAGGCGCAGGCCGGCTTCAGGATCAACCCGACCGATTGCTGGCTGAAGCGGCGTTTGTAGGCTTCGGCGATGGCGGCGAGCTTGTCGCGGTTGCCGGTTTCGTCCGGCATCGCGATCAGCACGAGCTTGCTCGGCTCGCGGATCAGCTTGCTCCGCTCGTTGTCGCGGTACTGCCCTGTCGCGTCGAGGATCGTCAGCCCGTCAGGGAAGCGCGGCGTCACCTCCTGGTCGACGAAGCGGCGGAAGTCGGCTTCGCTGACGCCGATGCGGTCGCCGATCTTGCGGCCGAAGAGCAGTTCGGCTGATAGCATCGCCTGCTGGCCGGGTGCGCAGGCCTGCGGCGCGAGGCTGGCGCAGCCCGAGGCCATGCCGGCGAGGAGAAGGGCAAAGCCGAGTCGAATCATGACGTTGCCCTTGTTGGCGAAGGCTTTGAATCAGCTGCTTGAGCTGCCGATTCAAGGTCTAGCGCCGGCGCGATCCGTTCAGAAGCGCTGCGGGCTGAAATGGCCGATGTCGATCGCAGGCGCGCGGCCAGCGATCAGCGCGGCGACGAGACCGGCGGTCGCGGTCGACTGGGTCATGCCGTAATGGCCATGGCCGAAGGCGTAGACGACATTGGGATTGCGGCTCGCCTTGCCGATGACGGGCAGGGAATCCGGTAGCGACGGCCGGAAGCCCATCCAGACCCTGCCGCTCTCGAAGGCCGGCAGCCCGTCCACCAGCTTCGCCGCCTTGTCGTAGAGCGCCTTGGTGCGGGCATGGTTGGGCGGCGCCGTGAGCCCGCCGAACTCGACCGCACCGCCGATGCGCAAACCGCTTTCGAGCGGGGTCATGACGAAGCCGTCATCCTTGAAGCCGATCGGGCGGCTGGTCAGGCCGGTCACGCCGGGGAAGCTGACATTGTAGCCGCGCTCGGTGTCGAGCGGGATATCGTCGCCCATCGCCGCCGCCAAGGGCTTCGACCAGGCGCCGGCCGCGACGACGACGCGATCGACGACGCGCTGCCAGCCATCGGGGCCGATCAAGGCAGGGCGCTCGCCCAGCGAGATGTTGCTGACCTCGGCCTTCTCATAGGTGGCGCCGCGGGCCAGCGCGGTTTCGAACAGCGCCATGGTCAGGGCGAGCGGGTCGCTGATATGGGCGCATTCGGGGTGGAAGGCGGCGCCGGCGAAGCGATCCCTGAGCGCCGGCTCGAGCTGGCGCAGTTCCTGCGGCTGCAGCATGTCGACGGCGATGCCGGCGGCGCGCTGGCGCCGGGCGAGCGCTTCGAGGCCGGCGGTGTCGCCCGGATTGCTGTAGGTGTAGAGCGCACCGCGGCGATGGATATGGTTGCTGATCCCGGCCTTCTCGGCGCGCGCCAGCCAGGCCGGCAGCGCCAGTTGCTGGATGGCGATCATGCCGGCGATCGAGCGCTCATAGGCGGCAGGCCGCGCCGCGAGCAGGAAGCGCGCCAGCCAGGGCAGCAAGTGCGGGAGATAGCCGAGGCGGATCGCCAGCGGCCCGAGCGGGTCGAGCAGGAAGCCCGGCACCTTGCGCAGCATGTTCGGGCTGGCGATCGGCAGCACGTCGGTATGGGCGATGATGCCGGCATTGCCGCGCGAGGGGCCGAAGGCCGGCCCTTCCTTGTCCAGGATCAGGACCTCATGGCCCTCGTCGAGCAAGGCATGGGCGGTGGCCGTGCCGACGATGCCGGCGCCGATGATCGCGATCTTCATGAGGTGGGCAGCAGCTTGAGCGCGGCCGGCTGCTTCACCTCGATCTCGACGAAGGCGATCGGGTGGGGGGAGCCGTTCATCACATCGTGCTGGATGCCGGCCTGGCGCATATAGGCCTGGCCCTGCGCCAACGGCACGTCGGTCTCCTTGGTGCCGTCATGGATCCGCAGGGTGCCGGCGACCAGCATGATCACGAAATAGGGCCAGCCATGAGTGTGCCAGCCGGTGACGGCACCGGGCTCGAAGTCCCAACGCGTGATCCGGACGGTGTCGTCGTCCTGCTGGAGCGTGGCCACGGCGGGGATCGTGCAGGTGAACGCCATGTCGCCTCCATGCGCGGAATATTAACCGCCGATCGGCCGGTCCGCCCGCCTTGCGGTCTGATAGAAAGTTCTGATATATCAACGCTATCCGAAGCGTCAAGCATCACGGGTGCCGCCCATGACCGAGGATGCCCGCGTTTCCGGCGAGGAGATCGTCGGCGCCCGCGCTTCCGCCAGCCTGTCCGATCTGGCCTATCGCCGTCTCGAGGAGGCGATCGTGACCCTGTCGCTGCGGCCGGGCGCGGTGCTGACCGAGGCGCAGATGATCGAGCTCGTCGGCGTCGGCCGCACCCCGGTGCGCGAGGCGCTGATCCGGCTGGCGCAGCAGGGGCTGGTCGAGATCCTGCCGCGCAAAGGCGTCGTCGTCACCGCCATCGATGCGATCGACGTGATGGCGGCGCTCGATGCACGCGAGGTGCTGGAGCGCCTGATCGCGGCGGAGGCGGCCAGACGTGCCGGGCCGGGCGAGCGCAGCGCCATCCTCGCCAAGGCGCGGGCGATGCGCGAGGCGGCGCAGGCGGGCGACGTCAACGCCTATATGCGTCTCGACAAGGAGCTCGATACGCTGGTCGCGGCGGCGGCGCGCAGCCCTTACGCCAGCCGGGCCGTCGAGCCCTTGCAGGCGCTGATCCGCCGGGCCTGGTACTTTTTCGACCGGCAGGTCGACCTCGTGCCGGCCGCGCAGCACCACGTGACGCTCGCCCAGGCGCTGGTCGCGGGCGAACACGGAGCCGCCGCCGAGGCGAGCGATGCGCTGATGGAGCATCTGCGCGCCGGGCTGCTGGCGGCGCTGCGGCGCGAATGAGCCGGTCATCGCACTGTGATATATCTTAACCTTGCCGCAGAAACGCCCGGGATGTCGACAATTGACGCAACTGGCCTTTTACCCCTGCGCGCTTAGATAAAACGCAGTAACCTCGCGCAGAGTTGGGCGATGAACAGCATGGTCGATGCCGCCTTACGCGCCGCGCTCCCCGATGCGCACGCTTTCCGCGAGGCGATGGCGCAGGTGGCGAGCGCCACCCATATCGTGACGACCCTCGGGCCGGCCGGCCGTTCGGGGCTGACGGCGACGGCCGTCAGCTCGGTCTCGGTCTCGCCGCCGACCATGCTCGTTTGCATCGAGGCCGCCAGCCGGACGCTGGCGGCGATCGAGGAGAGCGGCATCTTCTGCGTGAACACACTGGCGGCGGCCGATCACGAGCTTGCCACGGTGTTCTCGGGCCGGCGCGGCCTGACGGGCGAGGAGCGCTTCGCCATGGGCGAATGGGGCGAGCTTTCGACCGGGGCGCCCGTGCTGGCGAGCGCGCTCGCCAGCTTCGATTGCCGCGTCGCTGCGGTGCATCGCGTCACCACCCACCGCATCCTGATCGGCCAGGTGGTCGCGATCGGCGGCGGCGGTTCCGGCCCTGGGCTGGTCTACCGCCATCGCCGCTTCGGCGGCTTCTGAGACAGGCCGCTCCGCTCAGCCATTGCCTCCCATATACTCCCGCTCCTCCTCGTAGAGCACGAGGATGCGGTCGATGATCGCGTCGGTCGCGCCGCGATAGGTCGTCGGGTCGAAGAGGTCGTCGAGTTCCTCACCCGAGAGCCTGCCCGCCAGTTTCGGATGCTCGGCCAGGACCTCCTTGAGATGGCGGCCGCTGGCGAGGCAGTCGCGGCTGGCCTCTTCGAGCAGGTGATGCGCTTCGCCGCGGCCGATCGTCTGCGCCAGCGCGAGCGAGACCCGCTCGGCCATGACCAGCCCGTTGGTGAGGTCGAGATTGTATTGCATCTGCTCCGGGAAGACCTGGAGCCCCTCGACCAGGGCGACCGCCTGGTTCAAGGCTCCGCCCGCAATCAGGAAGAGCTCGCGCAAGGTCGGCCATTCGGCGTGCCAGCCGCCCATGGCGCGCTCATGCTCCTGCGGCATCGCTGCGAGCATGGTTGCGACAAGCCCCGGCGCGCGCTTCGCGGCGGTGAGGATCAGCGTGCACAGCACCGGGTTGCGCTTGTGCGGCATCGCCGAGGAGCCACCCTTGCCGGGAGCTTCGGGTTCGGCGAGCTCGGCGATCTCGGTCTGTGCCATCAGGGCGATGTCGCCGGCCATCTTGCCGAGATGGCCGAGCAGCAGGCCGAGCTCGGTCGCGATCCGGGCCGGGCGCCGGCGCTGGGTATGCCAGGGCACGCGGACGGCGCCGATCGAGGGCATGATGCGGGCGAAGGCTTCCGAGACCGCATCGGCCTTGTCGCCGAGCGAGGCGAGGCTGCCGGCGGCGCCGCCGAGCTGATGCGCGGACTGGCCCCAGATCATGAAATCATCGTGGAAGGCGACGATCGGATCGAGCCAGTTGGCGGCCTTGAGCCCGAAGGAGATCGGCACCGCATGCTGGAGGAAGGTGCGGCCGATCATCGGCGTGCGGCGATGGTCGCGGGCGAGGGCCGCGAGAGCATGGGCGAGGCGGGCGGAGCGGGTGAGGATCAGCTCCTGCGCCGCCCGGTACTGCTGGGCCTGGCCGGAATCGATCACATCCTGGCTGGTCGCGCCGTAATGCACCCATTTGCCCGCCTCGGCATCGACGGCGGCGACGCGGGCCGTCAGCGCCTTGACCAGCGGGATCGCCGGGTTGCCGGCGAGCGTCGCGGCCTTGCCGATCGCGGCGATGTCGTAGAGTTCCGCCTTGCACTGGGGAGCGATCGCCTCGGCCGCGGTACCCGGGATGATCCCGATCTCCGCCTCGGCCCGGGCGAGGGCGGCTTCGAAATCGAGCATGCCCTGCAGCGCGGCGCGATCGTCAAGGACGGCCGCCATCTCGCGATCGGCGAAGAGTTCGCCATAGAGGCTGCCCTCAGCCATGTCCGGGCGCGCCTTGGTGCGGAGCGGTCGTTGCAACCCACATCCCAGCTTCGTCCTCTTGTGCGCGCCGGTGCTTTCCGGTCATGGATTAGGGGAACTTGGATAGACCCGAGGCGGGCCGGGCTGCAACATGTCAGTGGCCTCGGAAAACGGTGAGGAATTCAGCCCATGGCGATGACGATGAACGGCGAGGCGACGCTGCCCGCGGCCAAGCAGGTGGTCTGGGCAAAGCTCAACGACGCCGAGGTGCTGAAGGCCTGCATCCCCGGCTGCGAGCAGCTCAGCAAGGATGACGACACGCATTTCTCGGCGGTGGTGAAGGTCAAGCTCGGCCCGGTGAAGGCGACCTTCAAGGGCAAGGTCGAATTGCAGGATCTCGACCCGCCGAACGGCTATCGCATCGTCGGCGAGGGCGAGGGCGGCATTGCCGGCTTCGCCAAGGGCGGCGCCAAGGTCATGCTCGAAGAGGCCGAGGGTGGGCAGACGCTGCTGCGCTACGAGGTCGACGCGCAGGTCGGCGGCAAGCTGATGCAGCTCGGCTCACGCCTGATCGACTCGGTCTCGAAGAAATTGGCCGACGAGTTCTTCGCCAATTTCGCCAAGGCCGTCAGCGAAGGCTGAGCCTGTTTCGTCATTGCGAGGAGCGCAGCGACGAAGCAATCCAGGCGCGGCAGCTCTCCGATCCTGGATTGCTTCGCTACGCTCGCAATGACGATAGGACTCACGACGCCCGCCGCAGCGCGGCCAGCGCTTCGCTGACCGTCGCCTCCGCGGCGCCGACCTGCAATGCGATGTCGGCCGCGGCCGCATTGGCGCGTTCCAGCGCCTTCTCGGTCTTGCCGAGGCTGTCCTTGACGCGGGTCGCGCTGTCGATCGCCTCGTCCGAGCCATGCGCGACCTCTGCGGCGTGCCGAGCGATGCCGCCGGTCACGCTGCTCTGCTGCGCGACCGCGTCCGAGATCGCCTCCGAATCCGCCTTGATCTCCCCGATCGTCGCGCCGATCGAGGTCGCACGGACGCCGCAGGCTTCGGCGCTGGCGGAGAGTTCGGCGATCTGGGCGGCGATCTCCTGCGTCGCCGAGGCGGTCTGTGTCGCCAGCGATTTCACCTCCGCCGCGACCACGGCGAAGCCGCGGCCGGATTCGCCGGCGCGGGCCGCCTCGATGGTGGCGTTGAGGGCGAGCAGATTGGTCTGCGCGGCGATGTCGGCGATCATGCCGACCACGGTCCCGATGCTGCTGGTGGCATGGCGCAATTGCGCGATCGCCTCGTCCATCGCCTGTGCATCGGCGACGGCCCGGTTGGCGATCTCGAGGCTCTGGCGGGCGCGCTGGCCGATCTCGGCGATGTTCGCCGACATCTCCTCGGTCGCCGCCGCGGTCTGCATCGCCTTCTCGCGGACGAGCAGCGAGGTCTGGGTGACGGAGCCGACCTGTTCCTTGATGAAGCTGCTGGCCGCCGAGGTCTCACCAGCGGTGTCGACGAAGAGGTCGACCGCGTTGCTGATCGCGCCGTCGAGCTGGCCGATGCGCGAGGTCAGCGTCGCGGCGACCTCGTCGAGCGCGACGCCGCGGCGGCGCGCCTCCGCCGCCTCGAATTCGCGGTCGAGCGACATGGCGGTGTTGACGTCATAGGTCAGCACCCGCTCGATGATGAAGAGATCATGCGGGATGTCGCGCCGCGAGAAGACGAGGCGCGTGCGGCTCTCCTCCAGGAAGATCCGGAACAGGGTGAAGGCGATCGAGGCGCGGGCGCGCGCGCCGACCTGGCCGCGACGCTCGAGAACGGTGAGGCGCTCCAGCGAGTCGCAATAGCGCTGGTCGAAATCGCCCTCGAAGAGCAGGCGGAAATGGTCGGCTTCGGCGGCGTAGAGCTCGGCCTCGGCCGGCTCGACCGCGGGCTTTAGCATCGGGTGGATGGCGAAAGCGCGCGCAAAATCCTGCTCGACGACCTCGACGATCACACGCTCGACGATGGCACGATAGCGGCGCAAGCGCCGACGCTGACGCTCGTCATAGCCGATCGCCTTGAGGCGACGCTGGACGTGTTCGAGGATCGAGGCCAACCGCGCCATCCATGAGCGCGACGATCGGAGATCGCCATTTCAGCCCATGAGGTTGCATGGGCGTGGTTAAGAATCGGCAAAGGGGTCGCCTGCGCCAGTCGTGCTTTGCGAGATTGCCATCCAGGTGTCGTTCGCCAAAACCATGCAAAAACATCGCTAAACAGGCTCACTCGCGGAATGGCTCTCCGCTTGACCGCGGAAAATCCCGGGTCCACATTGGTTTTTGAAGTTGTTCCAAGGAAATTCTCCGCTGGCCCGTGACGGACCGGCGCATGGATCGTGCGGCCTTCGAGATGTCGTCGGCCGTTCAGAAAACAGGCTTTCGGAGGAGTGCCCCATGGCCAATCTGTCCATGACGGTGAACGGCAAGGCCGTCACCGCGAACGTCGATCCGCGCACCCTCCTGGTGCAGTTCCTGCGCGAAAATCTGAGACTGACCGGGACGCATGTCGGCTGCGACACCAGCCAGTGCGGCGCCTGCGTCGTGCATCTCGACGGCAAGGCGGTGAAGGCCTGCACCACGCTGGCGCTGTCCTGCGAGGGGGCCTCCGTGACCACGATCGAGGGGTTGGCCAATGGCGGGACTCTGCATCCGATGCAGGAGGCCTTCCGCGAGCATCACGGCTTGCAATGCGGCTTCTGCACGCCGGGCATGATCATGTCGGCAGTGGACATCGTGAACCGGCGCGGCAACAGCCTCGACGAGAAGACGATCCGCGAGGACCTCGAAGGCAATATCTGCCGCTGTACCGGCTACCACAACATCGTCAAGGCGATCGCAGCCGGAGCCGAAGCGATGGCGGGCGGTTCCGTCAGGGACCGCGAGGCGCCGCGCCAGGCCGCTGAGTGAGCGATCTTTAATCCCGCGCCGTTGCGCGGGCTCAAAGCACGATGTGATCCCCGAAACATGCTGATAGCGCCCGCCAAGAGGCGCCACGCCAGAGCAGGATGCGAAAAAGTGGGAACCGGTTTTTCGCGCTGATCCTGCTCCACCGCCAGGAGGAATCCATGTCCGCCACCGGAATCGGCGCTCCCGTCCGCCGCAAGGAAGACCACCGCTTCATCACCGGCCAGGGCCGCTACACCGACGACATCAACCGGCCGGGCCAGGCCCACGCCTATTTCCTGCGCTCGCCGCATGCCCACGCCACGCTGAAAAAGATCGACACCAAGGCCGCTGCTGCGATGCCGGGCGTGCTGGGGATCTTCACCGGCGACGACCTCGCTGCCGACAAGGTCGGCGGGCTGATCTGCGGCTGGATGATTCACAACAAGGACGGCTCGCCTATGCGGGCAGGCCCGCATCCGGCGCTGGCGCAGGGCAAGGTCCGCTATGTCGGCGACCACATTGCGGTCGTCGTCGCCGAGACGCTGGCGCAGGCGCGCGACGCGGCCGAGGCGATCATCGTCGACTACGGCGTGCTGCCGGCGGTGACCGATACGGCGAGCGCGGCCAAGGCGAAGACTCAGGTTCATGCCGAGGCGCCTGACAACACGGTGTTCAACTGGCATCTCGGCGACAAAAGCGCGACGGACGCGGCCTTCAAGGCGGCCAAGCACGTCACCAAGCTCGACATCGTCAACAACCGGCTGGTGCCGAACCCGATGGAGCCGCGCGCCGCGGTCGGCGATTACGACCAGGGCGAGGGCGCCTTCACGCTCTACACCACCAGCCAGAACCCGCATGTGGCGCGGCTGGTGCTCTCGGCCTTCATCGGTATCGCGCCGGAGAACAAATTGCGGGTGATCGCGCCGGATGTCGGCGGCGGCTTCGGCTCGAAGATCTTCATCTATGCCGAGGAGACGGTCTGCGTCTGGGCGGCAAAGAAGGTCGGCCGTCCGGTGAAATGGACCTCTGACCGCACCGAGGCCTTCCTCTCCGACGCGCATGGCCGCGACCACGTCACCCATGCCGAGCTCGCCATGGACGCGGACGGCAAGATGCTGGCGATGCGGGTGCACACCACCGCCAATCTCGGCGCCTATCTCTCGACCTTCTCCTCCTCGGTGCCGACCTATCTCTACGCGCCGCTGCTGTCCGGCCAGTACGACATCCCGGCGATCTATTGCGAGGTCGATGCGGTCTACACCAACACCGCCCCGGTCGATGCCTATCGCGGCGCTGGGCGTCCGGAAGCGACCTTCGTGGTCGAGCGGCTGGTCGAAGTCGCGGCGCGCGAGCTCGGCAAGGACCCGGCCAAGTTCCGCACGCAGAACTTCGTCAGGAAGTTCCCGCACCAGACGCCGGTGATCATGATGTACGACACCGGCAACTACGGGGCCTCGCTGAAGAAGGCGATGGAGATCATCGACTACAAGGGCTTTCCGAAGCGCAGGCGCGATTCTGCCCGCAACGGCAAGCTGCGCGGCATCGGCTTCTCCGCCTATATCGAGGCCTGCGGCATCGCTCCCTCTGCCGCTGTCGGCTCGCTCGGCGCCGGCGTCGGCTTATGGGAATCGGCCGAGGTCCGGGTCAATCCGATCGGCACGGTCGAGGTGCTGACCGGCTCGCACAGCCATGGCCAGGGCCATGAGACCACCTTCGCCCAGCTCGTCTCCGACCGGCTCGGCGTGCCGCTGGAGAACGTCTCGATCGTCCATGGCGACACCGACAAGGTGCAGATGGGCATGGGCACCTATGGCTCGCGCTCGGGCGCGGTCGGCATGTCGGCGATCTTCAAGGCCATCGACAAGGTGATCGCCAAGGGCAAGAAGGTCGCGGCCTATGTGCTTGAGGCGGACGAGGCCGATATCGACTTCAAGGACGGCAATTTCACCGTCAAGGGCACCGACCGGAAGCTCGATTTCGGCTCCTGCGCCCTGCAGGCCTATGTCGCCCACAAGTTCAACGGGCAGGACCTCGAGCCGGGGCTGAAGGAGGGGGCCTTCTACGACCCGACCAACTTCACCTTCCCGGCCGGCGTCCATATCTGCGAACTCGAGATCGATCCCGACACCGGCGTGACCCGGATCGAGCGCTGGGCCGCGGTCGACGATTTCGGCAATGTCATCAACCCGATGATCGTCGAGGGGCAGGTCCATGGCGGCATCGCCCAGGGCGTCGGCCAGGCGCTGCTCGAAGGCGCCCGCTACAATGCCGACGGCCAGCTCGTCACAGCGAGCTTTATGGATTACTGCATGCCGCGCGCCGACGATCTGCCGTCCTTCGAGGTCGGCATGACGGTGACGCCGTGCCCGTCGAACCCGCTGGGGATCAAGGGCTGCGGCGAGGCCGGGGCCATCGCGTCGCCGCCCGCGGTCATCAACGCCATCACCGATGCGCTCGGCCATGAGGACATCGCCATGCCGGCGACGCCGCAGGCCGTCTGGCGCGCCGCGCAGAAAACGCTCAGCCGCATGGCTGCCGAGTGATCTGAAAGGACGAGACGATGTACGCCTTCACCTATCACCGCCCGGCGACCGCGCGTCAGGCCGCCAGCCTCCTCGCCAAAAAGGAGGACGCCAAGCTCCTCGCCGGCGGCCATACGCTGCTGCCGACGATGAAGCAGCGCCTGGCTTCGCCCGGCGCGCTGGTCGATCTCTCCTCCTGCGCCGACCTCAAGGGCATCGCCCGCAAGGGCCGCAACCTCGTCATCGGCGCGATGACGACCCATGCCGAGGTCGCCAGCTCGCCGGAGGTGCAGGAGGCCATTCCGGCGCTGGCCTATCTCGCCGGCCATATCGGCGATCCGCATGTGCGCCATCGCGGCACGATCGGCGGCTCGGTCGCCAACAACGACCCGGCGGCCGATTATCCGGCGGCGCTGCTGGCGCTCGGCGCGACGGTGGTGACCAACAAGCGCAAGCTGCCGGCTGCAGAGTTCTTCAGCGGCCTCTACGAGACGGCGCTCGACGAGGGCGAGATCGTCGTCAGGATTTCGTTCCCGGTCGCCTCCAAGGCGGGTTATGCTAAGTTCCGCAATCCGGCCTCGCGCTATGCGCTGGTCGGCGTCTTCGTCGCCAAGCGTGGCGGCGAGATCGCGGTCGCGGTGACCGGGGCGGGCGAGGGCGGTGTCTTCCGCTGGCCGGAAGCGGAGGCGGCGCTGAAGGCGCGCTTCGCGCCTAAATCGCTCGACGGCCTCAAGCACACCGCCAAGGGCATCAATGGCGATATCCATGCCGATGCCGAGTACCGTGCCCATCTGATCGGCGTGATGGCCAAGCAGGCCGTGGCGCAAGCGACGGGGAAGGCTTGAGGCGCTTCCCTTCTCCCCTTGCGGGAGAAGGTGGCCCGAAGGGCCGGATGAGGGGTCGCTCAGGTCTGGAAGGTTCGAAGAGGCAAAACGTGTGAAGTGTCGCGCGACCCCTCACCCCAACCCTCTCCCGCAAGGGGAGAGGGGGTAGGGCGCGCCCCTCAGATGATGCGGCTCAATAAAAGAAACGCTCCTCGGCGATCTTGCCGTTCTTCACGGTGTAGAGCCCGATCTCGTGCATCTTGCGGCGCTCGCCGCTCTCCTTGACGGTGACGTCGAAGTAGAAGTGCACGGCGAACTGGTCGCCATTGAGGTAGGGGCCCGCGGTGGTGAAATCGTGGACTTCGTGATTGGCGGTCCACCATTCGCCCTTGCTCTTCACCGCCTGCTTGCCATGGCACTGGGCCATCGGCCCGGGCATGTTCTCGTAGCTGGCGATATCGTCGGCGTTGTAGGCGCGCGCGGCGTCCGCGTGCTTGCCCTCCTTGAGCAGGGCGACGAAAGCGGCAGCGAGTTCGGCTGTGCTGGTCATGGCTTGTCCTCCGCCCGCAATCTGGCGGAGCCTCCCACCAGAACCCGGCAGCAGAGTGACGTCGCTCAGTGCAGATCGCGCGTGTAGATGAATTTCGGCATGCTCCAGTTGAAGCGGAGCGCCATCACGCGCAGCACCAGTCCGACCGTCATGGCCAGCACCGTGACGAAGTCGTGCGGCAGCTCGACGCCGCGCCCGGCCACGTAGATGAGCCCTGTCACCACCGAGACGGTGGCGTAGAGCTCGCTGCGGAAGAGCAGGGGGATATCGGCGCAGAGCATGTCGCGCAGCACGCCGCCGACGCAGCCGGTGATCAGCCCGGCGGTGATCACGATGATGAAGGGCTGCTGCATCTCCAGCGCGACATTGCAGCCGATCACGGTGAACAGCACGAGGCCGACCGCATCCAGCAGCAGAAAGATCTTGCGAAGCCTGTGCATGAAGCGGGCGAGGCCGATGGTGACGAGCGCCGCCCCGGCGGTGATCAGCAGGTAATGCGGGTGCTGGACCCAGCTCAGCGGATAATGGCCGAGCAGCATGTCGCGGACCGAGCCGCCGCCGAGCGCGGTGATGCTGCCGAGCATGCAGACGCCGACCCAGTCCATGCTGCGGCGGCCGGCCGCCAATGCAGCAGACATGGCTTCGACGATGATCGCGACGATGTACATTGCGCCGAGCACGCCGGATTCTCCGCTCGCTATCCCTTCGGCCTGTTAGGGACTAAGGATCGTGACAGGTCAAACCGGCCTTGTGAGGCTGGCACCGCCGCGACATCTGCCAAGACCGGGACCGCATGACTATCGCCTCACCGCCGACCTCGATCGACGCCACGCTCTCCCTGCTGCAATCCCAGGGCTATGTCGCCGACCGGGCGCTGGCGACCGTGCTCTTCCTCGCGCTCCGGATGAAGCGGCCGCTGCTGCTGGAAGGCGAGGCCGGCACCGGCAAGACCGAGATCGCCAAGGTGCTCGCAAGCGGGCTCGGGCGCCGGCTGATCCGCCTGCAATGCTATGAGGGGCTCGACCTCGCCTCGGCCGTCTATGAATGGAACTATGCCGGCCAGATGATGGCGATCCGCCTCGCCGAGGCCGGCGGCGTCGCCGGCGACCGCGCCCGGCTGGAGAGCGACCTGTTCTCCGAGCGCTATCTGGTCAAGCGCCCGCTGCTGCAGGCGCTGGAGCCGCAGGAGGGCGGGGCGCCGATCCTGCTGATCGACGAACTCGACCGCACCGACGAGGCCTTCGAGGCCTTCCTGCTCGAAGTGCTGGCCGATGCGCAGGTGACGATCCCCGAGCTCGGCACGATCAAGGCTGCCGAGCCGCCGATCGTGATCCTGACCTCGAACCGCACCCGCGAGATCCATGACGCGCTGAAGCGTCGCTGCCTCTATCACTGGGTCGGCTACCCCGATGCCGCCCGCGAGCTCGCCATCCTCAAGGCGAAGGCGCCGGGTGCGCCGGCCAAGCTGGCGAAGCAGGTCGTCGCCTTCGTCCAGGCGATCCGCAAGGAGGAATTGTTCAAGGCGCCGGGCGTCGCCGAGACGCTCGACTGGGCGAGCGCGCTGGTCGAGCTCGACGCAGTGGCGCTCGATCCGGCCATCGTCTCCGACACGCTGGGCGCGCTGCTGAAATACCAGGACGATATCCAGGCGATGCAGGGCTCGAAGGTCGGCGAACTGCTCGACCAGGCGAAGCAGGCGGCGCGGGGATGAAATCGCGCCGTCATTCTCGGGCGAAGCGAAGCGCAGACCCGAGAATCTCATGACGAGAGAACACTGGTTTCCGAGATGGTCGGCTCAAGGCCGACCATGACGTGCAGCGGGAGCAAGCGATGAACGACGACATCAAGGCGATCGAGGCGGCGACACAGGTCTATCTCGACGGGCTCTACGAGGGCGACGTGGAGAAGCTCTCCTCGGTCTTCCATCCGACCAGCGCGCTGACCCAGTCGCAGGACGGCGAGCTCAAGGTCGTGCCGCGCGCGCAATGGTTCGAAGCGGTGCGGGGCCGCAAGTCGCCGAAGGAGACCGGGCTGGAGCGCGGCGATCATATCCTGGCGATCGATCTGGTCGGGCCGTCCATGGCGCTGGTCAAGGTCAAGTGCCAGATGCCGCCGCGCTATTTCACCGACCTTTTGTCCTTCCTGAAGGTCGACGGCAAATGGGTCGTGGCCCAGAAGGTGTTCATGACCGAGACCGCCGCTTGACCGGCAAGCTGCCCGAGAACGTCGCCTATTTCGCCCGCGCCCTGCGGGCCGCCGGCCTGCGCGTCGGGCCGGGCGCCGTGGTCGAGGCGGTCGAGGCGCTGGCCGACGGGGCGCTCGGCGGCCGTGACGACGTCTATTGGGCGCTACATGCGATCTTCGTGAAGAAGCATGAGGACACGGCGGTCTATGATCAGGCCTTCCGCTTGTTCTGGCGCCGGCGCGGGCTGATCGAGAAACTGATGGCGCAGATGTCGCCGGTGACGCCGCGGGTCGATAGCGAGCCGCAGAAGCCGGAGGCGGGAGCCTTGCGCGTCGCCGAGGCCTTCACTCCGCCGCCGCGCGAGGAGGAGCCCCCGGTCGAATTGACCGAGCTCAGCGCGCGGCTCACCGTCTCCGAGCGCGAGACGCTGAAATCGCGCGATTTCGCCCAGATGAGCGCCGCCGAGATCGCCAAGGCGCGTCAGCTGATCGCAGAGCTGCGGTTGCCAGATGATGCTGTGCCGACGCGGCGCTTCCAGCCCGCCCATGTCGGGGCGCGGATCGATCCGCGCCGGACCTTCCGCCGCTCGCTCAGGGGCGGAGGCGCCTCGATCGATCTCGCCTTTCGCGAGCGCGCCGAGGTCCATCCGCCTGTCGTCGCGCTCGTCGACATCTCCGGCTCGATGGCCGAGTATTCGCGCATCTTCCTGCATTTCCTGCATGCGGTCACCGAACAGCGCCGGCGTGTGCATTCCTTCCTCTTCGGCACCCGCCTGACCAATGTCACGCGCATGCTGCGCGCCCGCGATCCCGACGAGGCGCTGGCGCTCGCCGGCAAGGCGGCGCCGGACTGGGAAGGCGGCACGCGGATCGCCTCGGCGCTGCACGCCTTCAACCGGGTCTGGTCACGTCGGGTGCTGGCGGGCGGGGCGGTGGTGCTGCTCTTCACCGACGGGCTGGAGCGACACCTTGGGCCCGATCTCTCCTTCGAGATGGACCGGCTGCACCGCTCCTGCCGGCAACTGACCTGGCTCAACCCGCTGCTGCGCTATGACGCCTTCGAGGCGCGCGCCAGCGGCATCCGCGCGATGCTGCCGCATGTCGACCAGTTCCGGCCGATCCACAATCTTGCGGCGATGGCCGATCTCTGCGCCGCGCTGTCGTCCGACGCACGGCAGGTCACCGATCCGCGGCTATGGTTGAAGAAGGCGGGTTGAGGCATGATCTGTTTTGTCGATGGCTCCAACGTCATTGCGAGGAGCATAGCGACGAAGCAATCCAGGAGTCGTAGAGCTCGGCCGCTCCTGGATTGCTTCGCTGCGCTCGCAATGACGGAAGCGGCCATCCGCTCGTTTCACGAGGTCGCGCCATGATCAGCACCGACACCGACATCCTCGCGACTGCCGAGGCTTGGGCCAAGGCCGGGCGCGGCGTCGCGCTCGCCACCGTGGTCGAGACCTGGGGCTCGGCCCCGCGTCCGGTCGGCTCGCATCTCGTCATCGACGGCGACGGCAATTTCCTCGGCTCGGTCTCGGGCGGCTGCGTCGAAGGCGCGGTCGTCGCCGAAGCCGGCGACGTCATCGCCGACGGCAAGCCGCGCACGCTGGAGTTCGGCGTCGCCGACGAGACCGCCTGGCAGGTCGGCCTCTCCTGCGGCGGCCGGATCAAGGTCTATGTCGAGCCGGTCAGGGCCTGAGGGAATCTATCGATGCCGTCCTGGGAAACGCTCCTCGCCTTCGCGACGGTGACGCTGGTCATCGCCTATTTCCCCGGTCCGGCGCTGCTCTATACGGCGGCGCAGACCATCGCCCATGGCCGCAAGGCCGGGCTGATGGCGATGCTGGGCATCCATCTCGGCTGCTATGTCCATGTCGTCGCCGCGGCCTTCGGCCTGTCGGCGGTGTTCAAGCACGTGCCCGAACTCTATCTCGCGGTGAAGATCGTCGGCGCGCTCTATCTGGTCTGGCTCGGCATCGGCATGATCCGCTCCAGGCTGGGCGGCGGCCAGATGCAGGCGGTGGCGCCGGCCAAGACGGTCAAGCGCGCGCTGGTCGATTCCTTCATCGTCGAGGTGCTGAACCCGAAGGTCGCGCTGTTCTTCATCGCGCTCCTGCCGCAGTTCGTCGATCCCGCTGCGGCCTTGCCTGTCTGGGCGCAGTTCCTGATCCTCGGCACGATCGTCAACTTCGCCTTCTCCTCGGCCGATCTGATCACCGTCCTCGCTGCCAGCCTGGTGATGAAGACGATGAAGGCGAGCCGTGCCGGCTTTGCCCTCGGGCGCTGGCTCGGCGGCTCGCTGATGATCGGGCTCGGCCTCAAGCTCGCCACCGACAAGGGCTGAACCTGTGGATCTCTCGCTTCTCTCAACGCTCAACAGCGAGCGCGCCGCCCGCCGCGCGACGGTGCTGGTGACCGATCTCGGCTCGGGCGAGCAGCGGCTGGTCAAGGAGGCCGATCTTGCCGGCGATGCGCTGGCCGAGGCGCTGGACAAGCAGTTGCGCGGCGGCAAGAGCGGCAACGTCGAAGTCGACGGCAAGACCTATTTCCTCACCGTTCAGGCCCCGCCGCCGCGCATCGTCGTCACCGGCGCCGTCCATATCTCGCAGGCGCTGGCGCCGATGGCGAAGCTCCTCGATCTCGACATCACGGTAATCGATCCGCGCACCGCCTTCGCCACGCCGGAGCGCTTCCCGGAGGTGACCTTGCTGGCGCAATGGCCGGAGGAGGCGCTGCAGAGCGTGCCGTTCGACGGCTACACCGCCTTCGTCGCGCTGACGCATGATCCGAAAATCGACGATCCGGCCTTGCAGGCGGCGCTGCGCTCCAACTGCTTCTATATCGGCGCGCTCGGCAGCCGGAAGACGCATGGCAAGCGGCTGGAGCGGCTCGCCGCGGCCGGCTTCGGCGAGGCCGATGTGCAGCGCATCCATGCGCCGATCGGGCTCGACATCGGCGCGGTCTCGCCGGCCGAGATCGCGCTCGCCATTCTCGGCGAGATCGTGCAGGCCCTGCGTGGCCCGCGCCGCAAGTCCGCTTGAGGGACAACGTCATATGAAGTTCGGCCCCATTGCCATTGCTGAAGCCGCCGGCGCGGTTGCAGCCCATACCGTGCGTGCCGGCGAGGCGATCGTGCGCAAGGGCGCGACGATCGGCGAGGACGATGTGCGCAAGCTCGCTGCGGCGGGCCTCACCGACATCGTCGCGGTGCAACTGGAGGCCGGCGACATCGACGAGAACGCCGCTGCCGAGCAACTGGCACGGGCGCTGGCGGGCCGGGCGGTGGTCACCGAGGCGCCGTTCACCGGCCGGGTCAACCTGTTCGCCGCGGCGCCGGGCGTCTTGCAGATCGATGCCGGCGTGATCGATGAGCTGAACGCCGTCGACGAGGCGATCACGGTCGCGACCCTGCCGGCGCTGAAGCCGGTCGTCGCCGGCGAGATGGTCGGGACGGTCAAGATCATCCCCTATGCCGTGCCGGAGAAGCGCATCGCCGAGGCGCTCGACCGGCTCGGCGCCGACAAGCCGATCGCGATCGCCGAATACAAACTGAAATCGGTCGCCGTGGTTTCGACATTGCTGCCTGGGCTGAAGACCAGCGTCGTCGACAAGACCTTGCGCACCATGGCCGAGCGGCTCGAGCCCGCACGGGCGGAGATCGAGCGCGATGCCCGCGTTCCGCATGAGAGCCCGCCGCTGGCGCAGGCGATCCGCGAGGCGGTTGCCGGGCCGGCCGAGCTCGTCGTCGTCTTCGGCGCCTCCGCCATCACCGACCGCCGCGACGTCGTGCCGAAGGCACTGGTCGAGGCCGGCGGCACGGTCGAGCATCTCGGCATGCCGGTGGATCCCGGCAACCTGCTGATGCTGGGCACGCTCGACGGCAAGCCGGTGATCGGCGCGCCGGGCTGCGCCCGCTCGCCCAAGGAGAACGGCTTCGACTGGGTGCTGCAGCGCAGCCTCGCCAAGGTGCCGGTGACGCGCGCCGAGATTCAGAAGATGGGCGTCGGCGGCCTGCTGATGGAGATCGTGTCGCGGCCGCAGCCGCGCGCGCCCGGCCATGGCGAGGCCGCGCCCGTCGCCGGCATCGTCCTGGCCGCCGGACGTTCGACCCGGATGGGCGCCGGGAACAAGCTGCTGCAGGAGGTGCGCGGCAAGCCGTTGGTGCGCCACGCCGTCGAGGCGCAGATCGCCTCGCGCGCGGCGCCGGTGATCGTCGTCACCGGCCATCAGCAGGACGAGGTCCGGGCCGTGCTCGCCGGGCTCGATGTCACCCTCGTGCACAACCCCGCCTTCGCAGATGGGCTCGCCGGCTCGCTCAAGGCCGGACTCGCGGCGCTGCCGAAGGAGGTGCCCGGCGTCGTCGTCTCGCTCGGCGACATGCCGAACGTCACCGCGGGGGTGATCGACCGGCTGGCCCAGGCCTTCGCCGATCGACCGGAGGCGCTCGCCGTGGCGCCGACCCTGCTCGGCCAGCGCGGCAATCCGGTATTGCTGGCGCGAAAGCTCTTTCCTGAGGTGGCCAAGCTCGACGGCGACCAGGGTGCGCGCCGCCTCCTCGATGCCGCTGGCGACGCGGTCGAGGAGATCGCGCTCGACGATCCCGCCATCGCACTCGACATCGATACGCCGGAAGCACTGCGAGCCTTGACGGGGCAGGGGCCGCGCTGAGCGCTCACCGCTTCCAGAGCAGGCCGAGCGTGAGATAGGCGCCAGCCTTCTCGTCGCTCGTCTTCTGGATGCCGCCGGCCAGGCGCCAGTCGAGGCCGAACAGGTGCAGGCCGGTGAGATGCAGGCCGAGCCGCAGCTTGTGATAGTCGCGCTCGCGATAGCTCTCGATCTCGGGGCCGAGATAGAGTTCGTCGATCAGCCGCCAGCCTCCGGCGAGGCGTCCCCAGTAACGGCCGCGATCGGCCGGGACCGCATAGGCGTTGGCCTGCAGCAGCCAGTTCTCGGCCGGCTTCGACCAGAGGTCGGCCTGCAGGCGCAGCGAGCCGCGCTGCTCGAAACTGCGCTCGTCGCGGGTCTCCCTATAGCGGGCCTCGATCTCGGGGCCGGCCGAGAGCGTCAGGAACGTATCGTCGATCCGCCATTCATAGCCGAGCAGGGCGTTGAACTCGGTCCTGTAGAGGTGCCCCTGCGTCGGCCTGCGCCGGGCTGGCTCGACGCTCGCGCCCCATTTCAGGCCGAGACGGAAGCCGCTGGCGTCGAGCCCGCCGCTGTCGCCGAACGCCCATTTCAGCCCGACCGAGCCATAGGTCTTGCTGGCATCGGCTTCGAGCGAGCCGAAGATCGCCAGCGAGAGTGGGCTGCGCTCCATCAGGGCCGGATCGGCTTTCGCGGGCGAGGAGGCGAGCGCGACCGCCGCGCCGAAACCGCGCGCGAGCAGACCCCAACGCCCCGCGACCCCCCACGCCACGCCAACGCCTCTCCCGCCGAATAATCAGACGGTGCCGATGCACGTCATGAGTGTGGCAGTTGGCAGAATTCCTGCAAGCATTTGTTAACCATCGCGGCGCAGCCTGAAGGCAGCCGGCTCATCGTCTTCTTCGATCAAGGAGCGTATCGGTCATGGTCTCGCAGGATTTCCTCCGCCAACTGGCAGGTTACGGGCTGACGACTGCCAGGATCCTCTATCGCATGCCGGATCATCCGGACTTCCTGCAGGCTTACGTCTGGCAGGAATACGACCTCGCCCCGCGCTTTCCCGAGCTCCACAAATTCCTCGATTTCTGGCGACGCGAGCTCGATGGTCCGCTGCACTCGATCACGGTGGCGCATTCGCAGCTCATCCGCCCGGCTGAGATCGTCAATGTGAACGGCGTGCTGACCTTGCACTGACGGGCATGCAGCCGGTGGGGTTGTTGGCGCGCAGCGGGGCATGCTAGGCCGCAGGCCCTGCTCATCGCCTGGCGAGCCTGCTTGTCCTCCCCCTTGCGCACTTCCGGACTGCTGATCGCGCTCGCTCATCTGCCGGGCCCGCGCGTCGCCATTCGCGATATCGTCGCGGCCCTGCGCGACCGGGCCTATGCGCTGCTCGTCGTGCTGCTCGGTTTGCCGAACTGCCTGCCGATGCCGCCGCCGATCCCGCTGGTCTGCGGCCTGGTGCTCGCCTTCGTCGCCGCGCAGATGCTGATGGCGCGGGCGACGCCTTGGCTGCCGCACAGGCTGCTCGACCGCAGCATCGCCCAAGCGGATCTGGCGCGTGCCGTCGAGCGCGCCCTGCCGCCCTTGATCCGGCTCGAGCGCTTCTCGAAGCCGCGGCTGACCATGCTGGGCGGGCCCTTCGCGCTGCCGGTTCTCGGTGCGGTGCTGCTGTTCCTGGCGCTCGGGCTGATCGTGGCGGCGCCCTTCATCGGCCAGATCCCGCTCGGGCTCGCGGTCTGCCTGGTCGGGCTCGGCCTGGTCGAGCGCGATGGCGTGCTGATCATCGCCGGGGCCGTGGTCGGCGTTGCCGGCCTCGCTCTGTCGGCCGGCTTCGCCTATGCGCTGGTGAGCTGGCTGGCCAGTTTCTTCTGAGTTCTGCCGCTCAGGCGGCGAGGGCCTGTTCGAACGGCCGCTCCAGCGTCAGCAGGCGGTCGATCTCCTCGGGCGGCACGCCCTTGGAGAACAGGAAGCCCTGCAATTCGTGGCAGCCGATCGCCTGGAGGAAGCGGTGCTGCTCGACGGTCTCGACGCCCTCGGCACAGACGCGCAGGCCGAGCGCCCGGCCGAGATGCACGACCGAATGGACGAGGATCGCCGACTCACCGGTCGCTTCCATGTATTCGAGGAAGGAGCGGTCGATCTTGATCTTGTCGAAGGCGAACCGGCGCAGATAGATCAGGCTCGAATAGCCGGTGCCGAAATCGTCGAGCGCCAGGCTGACGCCATGGGCGCGCAGGTCCATCATCGCAGCCTCGGCGGCATCGGCATCCTCGACCACGACGCCTTCGGTCAGTTCCAGCTCGAGCCGCTCGGGGTCGAAGCCGGTCTCGTCGAGGATGCGGATCACGCTCGCGACGAAGTCCTTGTGGCGGAACTGGATCGGCGAGACGTTGACCGCGAGCTTGATGCCCGGCCATTGCCGGGCCTGCTCGCAGGCGCGACGCAGCACCCACTCGCTCAGCGGCACGATCAGGCCGCGCTCTTCGGCGATGCCGATGAATTCTGACGGGGGGATCATGCCGTGCTCGGGATGCGGCCAGCGCACCAGCGCCTCGACCCCGACGATGCTGGAGCCGTCGATCGAGACCTGCGGCTGGAAGTGCAGCAGCAGCTGGTCGCGGGCGATGGCGTTGCGGAGATCCTCCTCGACCATGCGCTTGAGATGCAGCGCCCGGTTCATCTGCGGCTCGAAGAAGGAATAGCGGTTCCGGCCCTCGTTCTTGGCCTGGTAGAGCGCGGTGTCGGCGAGGCGCAGCAGCGTGCTGCGGTCGGCTCCGTCGCGCGGAGCATTGGCGATGCCGATCGAGCAGCCGATGCTGACGGCGACACCGCCGATCTCGAACGGCTCGGTCAGCGCGTCGAGAATGCGCTGGCCGAGGGCGGCGCTGGCATTGGCCGCGTTCATGTTGGTCTGGATGATGCCGAACTCGTCGCCGCCGAGGCGGGCCACGGTGTCGCCGAGACGCAGGACCGTGGTCAGGCGCTTGGCGACCTGGCGAATGAGCTCGTCGCCGGCATTGTGGCCATAGGTGTCGTTGACGGCCTTGAAGCGGTCGAGGTCGAGCAGCAGCACGGCGAGGCCGCTCTTAGTTCGGCCGAGCTGGGCGATCTCCTGGTCGAGGCGCAGGTCGAAGGTGCGGCGGTTGGACAGGCCTGAGAGCTCGTCCTGGCCGGCGAGACGATGGATCTGGCTCTCGCGCAGGGCGATCTGCTGGGCGGCGTTGCGCAAGCGCAGGAAGACGTAGACGAAGAGCGCGGCGAAGAGGGCGCTGACGGCGCCCAGGGCCCAGGCGAACTGGCTGATCATCGCATCGCCGGGGCGTTCGGGCGTCCAGCTCAGCCAGGCGCTCACCGTGCCGTCGGGCGAGGGGATGTCGCGCCGGCCCAGCGGATTGGCCGGACGCTCGGTCACGACTTCCAGCCGGGGCAGACGATAACGTAAGGCGAGTTCGTCGAGCTGGGCCTGCGTCACCTTGCGATAACCGACGATGAAGGCGGCGGCCTCGGGAGAGGTGGGACGGGTCGCCTGCTCGCCTCTGCGCAGGTCGGCGGCCATGACGCCGAGGGTGTCGAGACCGTTCTGGAGCAGCATGGCTGTGACCGGACCGTCGCCGATGCCGCGCCCTTCCGCCGGCGCGGCACCGCCGGGCAGGTCGAGCCTGAGGCGGGCGAGGGCGTCATAGCCGGCCTGCGTTGCGGTTTCGCCGTGCTCGATGCCGGCCAGGACGCGGCCGGAGGCGGTGACCAGATAGGCGCCGTCGAAATCGAGGAAGCGATTGCTGACCTGGGCGAAGGCCCATTGCAAGGTTGCGCTCGGCAGGAGGCTGTTGAGCACCGGCTGCAACACGCCGGCAGCTTGCAGATTGTCGAAACGCAGGCGGCGCAAATGGGCTTGCGTGGTCAGCGCTGTCTCGACGCGCTCGCGCTGGCGGGTGGCCTCGAGCTGGTTGGTGTCGCTCACCATCGCCGACATCACGCCGAGCACGGCCGTCAGCACGAGCGCGAACGCGGCCGCCAGCGTCGCCAGCGTGCGGGTCAGCATGCGCGCCGACGATTCGGTGTTCGTCATCTTCACGTGTGTCGGCAAGACGGGACCTGTAGCGGCACGCTGACGGCGGACCTTGGCAGGGGAATCTTGCCATCCGGTTTCCAGGACCACCGAGAAACCGGGGAAGTCGCGGATTTTTCGGCCGAAATCGCCGGCCCCGCGCTATAGCACCGGGCCGAAAAGTCGAATCCACCCTTCGGAAAAGTCCGATGCGATAACGATAGGGCAGATCATCTCCGTTCGGCCGCGCGACGATCTAGTCGCCGGTCGGCTCATAGGGCGGGCGCGGAATCGCCATGTGAGCGGCGCGAAGTGCTGCCGACCAGCGCTCGCGCAGATCGTGGAAATAAGGCTCGCCCGCCTCGATCCGACGGTTGAGTTCGGGAGCGGCGGCGTCGCGTCGGAGCACGATCAGGTCGATCGGCAGGCCAACGCCGAGATTGGAGCGCATGGTCGAATCCATCGAGATCAGCCCGACCTTGAGCGCGTCGTAGAGATGGGTCTTGAAGGTGACGGCGCGGTCGAGGATCGGCTTGCCGTATTTATGCTCGCCGATCTGCAGAAAGGGCGCGTCCATGCCGCATTCGATGAAGTTGCCGGCCGAATAGACCATGAACAGCCGCATCGACCGCCCCTGGATCTGGCCGCCGAACAGGAACGACATGTCGAACTTGACGCCGGCCTCGCGCAACGCCTCGCCGTCGGTTTCGCGCACGATGCGCACGGCGCGGCCGACGAGCTGGGCGGCGCGGAACATCGAAGGTGCGTTTTGCAGCGTCTCGACCTCGCCCGTTTCCGGGTTGGGGATGCCTTCGTGCAGCAGGCTGACCACCGACTGGGTGACGGAGAGGTTGCCGGCGGTGGCGAGCGCCATCGTCCGCTCGCCCGGCCAGGAGAAGACGTGCAGCTTGCGGAAGGTCGAAATGTCGTCGAGCCCGGCATTGGTGCGGGTGTCGGCGATCATCACGAGCCCGTCCTGGACGAGGATGCCGGCGCAATAGGTCAAGAGCGGTCTCCGCAACGCGCCAGAACGGCGTGCGAGGCTGGTATCAGGCCCACATGACAGCGGCAATGTGCCGGGACGGCTACTGCCCCTGGAAGCGCGGCTTGGCCGCCTGGGCGCTGACCTCGACCAGGAGCCTCTCGCCCTGGCCGCCGGCGCGGGCGCCGCGGACCGGGGCGGCGTCCGCAAAGTCGAGCCCGGCGGCGACACGCACATGCGTATCGATCGGGCAGAGCCCGTTGGCGGCATCGAAGCCGATCCAGCCATATTCGGGCAGATAGGCCTCGGCCCAGGCATGGGCACCGTCGGCATGGGGCAAGGTGTCCGAGGCCGCGACATAGCCGGAGACATAGCGCGCCGGCGCGCCGAGGAGGCGGGCGCAGGTCATGAAGACATGCGCGACGTCCTGCGGGATGCCTTCGCCGGCCTCAGCACAGGCGGCGGCGCCGATGCCGACATGGTCGGCGGTCGGCACGCAGCGGATCTCGGCGTGGATCGTCTCCAGCAGCGCATGCAACTTGGTGAGGTCGCTGCCGCCGCGGCTCGCAGCCTTCTCGGCGAGCGCCCGCAGGGCCTCGCTGCCTTGAGTCAGCCGGCTGTCGCGCATGAATACGTCGGGCGGCACCTTCTCGGTCACGCCGCGGACCACGCCGGCGAGGTCGAGGGTCTCGACCAGGCCGTTGATCTCGATCGTATAGTTTTCGATCGGGCCGTCGGCCGAGAAATCATGGATGATGTTGCCGAACGGATCCTGGCCGGCCTGCAATCGTCCGTCGATGCTCGGCGCCACGCGCCAGGACATCACGTGCTGGCCGTCATGGTCGCGCGGCGTTAGGCGCAGCACCTGCCTGAGCTGGCGCACCGGCTCGGCATAAGTGTAGGCGATGCTGTGGGAAATCCGGATCCGCATGCGGCAAGCGTCCAAGTTCGGGAGCGAAAGGAAGCCCTTACTGCAGGTATTGCTCGACGATGACGTTTCCGAGGCGGTTGTTCTCGGTGATGAAGTCCTCGATGAACTCGTGCAGCCCGCGCTGGAGCACCGCCTCGATCGGCGTGTTGGCGAGGTTGGTCAGCGTCCTGCGCGCTTGGCGCTGGGCCGGCCCGTGCCGGTTGTAGGCGTCGCCGATCTGGTCGAGGAAGCGCGAGATGTTCTCATAGCAGCTCGCCAGCGAGCGCGGCATGCGCCGATTGAGGATCAGCAGGTCGGCGATCAGCGTCGGCTTCACCGCCTGACGATAGACCCAGTGATAGGCTGTCAGCGCCGAGACCTCGCGCAGCATCGTGGTCCACTGGAAATAGTCGAGCGATCCGCCGACCTGCTCGGTCTCGGGCAGCAGCACATGGTATTTCACGTCGAGGATGCGGGCGGTGTTGTCGGCGCGCTCGACATTCACGCCGAGCCGCGAGAACCAGTAGCCGTCGTCGCGCAGCATGGTTCGGTAGGCCGAGCCGTCGAAGGCGAGCGAGACGCCCTTCACCCAGTCGAGGAAGCGGGCGAACTCCTCGCGGTCCATGCGCTTGCGCTCGAAGCGCTGGAGCTCGAGCCAGGCGCCGTTGAGCGCATCCCACATCTCCGAGGTCAGCGCGGTGCGGACCGCGCGGGCGTTGGAGCGGGCGAGGGCGAAGCAGTTGCGGATCGAGGACGGATTGTCCGGGTTGAAGCTGAGGAAATCGCAGACATTGCGCTCATTGGCCTCGCCATAGGCCTTGGCGAAGGTGTCCTCGCAGCCGGCGGTGGCGACCGCGCTCTGCCATTCGGTGCCGGCGCCGCCATAGGCGGAGGGCAGGTTGGTCAGGCGGGTGGTGGCGTCGAGGATGCGGGCGAGGTACTCGGCCCGCTCCACATAGCGCGAGACCCAGTAGAGGCTGTCGGCGGTACGGGAAAGCATGATCAGGTCCGGTCTGCTGGCATGATGTGGTTCGCGCGAGCGTCTTGCGCCGGGGACGGGGTGAGACGAGGTCGCCGCCACGCGCTCATGCATCGAGAACCCAGGTGTCCTTGGTGCCGCCGCCCTGGCTGGAATTGACCACGAGCGAACCTTCCTTGAGCGCGACGCGGGTCAGCCCGCCCGGCACGCAGGAGATGCCGTTCGCGCCGGAGAGGACATAGGGGCGCAGGTCGACATGGCGCGGCGCTACGCCCGATGCAACGAAGGTCGGGCAGGTCGAGAGCGCCAATGTCGGCTGGGCGATGAAGCCCTCGGGCTGCGCCTTCAGCTTCTTGCGGAAGGTGTCGATCTGCTGCTTGCTGGCATGCGGGCCGACCAGCATGCCGTAGCCGCCGGAGCCGTTGACCTCCTTCACCACGAGCTTCTCGAGATTGTCGAGCACATAGGCATTGGCCTCGCGCTCGCGGCAGCGATAGGTCGGTACGTTCTTCAGGATCGGCTCTTCTCCGGTGAAGAACTTCACGATCTCCGGCATGTAGCTGTAGACCGCCTTGTCGTCGGAGACGCCGGTGCCGACCGCGTTGGCCAGCGTGACGTTGCCGGCCTTGTAGGCGCCGATGATGCCGGGCACGCCGAGCACGGAATCGCTGCGGAAGACCAGCGGGTCGATGAAGTCGTCATCGATGCGCCGGTAGATCACGTCGACGCGCTTGGGCCCCTGCGTCGTGCGCATGTAGACGACGTCGTCCTTGACCAGGAGGTCCGAGCCCTCGACCAGCTCGACGCCGAGCTTGTCGGCCAGGAACGAGTGCTCGTAGAAGGCCGAATTGTACTGGCCGGGCGTCAGGAGGCAGATCGTCGGATCGGAGGAGGCCGTGCGCGGCGCGACCGAGCGCAGCGTCGCCAGCAACTGGTCGGGATAGTTGTCGACCGGCGCGACGCGGTGCGTGGCGAAGAGCTCCGGGAAGAGCCGGAGCATCACCTCGCGGTTCTCCATCATGTAGGAGACGCCCGACGGCGTGCGCGCATTGTCTTCCAGCACATAGAAGGTGTCGGCGTCGACGCGGACGATGTCGATGCCGGCGATGTGGCAGTAGATGCCGTGCGGCACCTGGAAATCGACCATCTGCAGCTGATAGCAGGCGTTGCGATAGACCAGGTCGGGCGGGATGATCCCGGCCTTCAGGCATTCCTGCGGCCCGTAGACGTCGGCCAGGAACATGTTGAGCGCGGTGACGCGCTGGCGCAGGCCCTTCTCCAGCTTGGTCCATTCCGGCTTGGTCAGCACGCGCGGGATGATGTCGAAGGGGATCAGGCGCTCGGTCGATTCCTCGTCGCCATAGACGGCGAAGGTGATGCCGATGCGGCGAAAGAACAGCTCGGCCTGCGAACGGCGCAGCGCCAGCATCTCGGGCGGCGCTTCCTTCAACCAGCGATCGAGCTCGCCATAGGCGGCCCGCAGGCCGCCTTCTCCCCCTGTCATCTCGTCGAATGCGACCATGCAGCCGTCTTCCCCTGTTTCGGCTAGCCTATGCGCATTCGCTCCAGTTGGGGAAGAGGTCTGTTGCCGACGCTTTTGTCGGGTGGCTGCCTCTTTCCTGGGCAGTCCTGGCCGACGCTGAAACGCGACCGTGCTCGGCCTGAAGCCACCGTGGCGTGGATCGCCGACCTGGCCTCGGTTTCGGAGGCCGCCGTTGCTCTTGCAGACTCCGGCGCCGTGTAGTCGTTGTCAGCCATGCGCATTCTGTCCCTGGTCGCCCATCCCCGCGAGTCGAGCTTTTGCCATGCGATCTCGGGCCGTGTCCGGAACGCGCTGTCGGATGCCGGTCATGACGTCGTCCATCATGACCTCTACTCGGAGGGATTCGACCCCTGTCTGAAGGCGGAAGAGGCCTATACGACAGGCGATACGTTTGAAGCGGCTCTATCGCGGGGCGAAGACCCTATCGTCCGACAGCATCGATCGGACATCGCGGCTGCTGACGGCTTATTGATCGTCCATCCGAACTGGTGGGGTAAGCCGCCGGCCATATTGTCTGGTTGGATGGACCGGGTCCTGGTTCCGGGCGTGGCTTATCGCCTGAGCACTGCAGACGGCTTGCCGGAGGGATTACTCGCGATCAGGATCGCGCTGGTCCTGAATACCTCGGACACATCTGCGCAGCGTGAAGAAGAGCAGCTGGGCGACCCGCTCGAATCGATTTGGGGACGCTGCGTGCTGCCGTATTGCGGCGTGAAGGCCTATCGGCGGCACGTTTTCAGGCCGGTCGTCGGCAGCTCGGACGAGCAGCGGGGAGATTGGTTGGCCGAGGCCGAAGCCATCGGCGCAATGGTGTTTCAATCGGATCGGTAGCGGAGGCAGTACGCATCCGGCTGAAAGGGGCGGGCAGCAACGCCTCAGATCAGCCCCAGCCCCTTGAAGCTGGCATGCCCGTCGCGGCCGACGATGATGTGGTCGTGGATGGCGATGCCCAGGGGCTTGGCGATATCGACCAGCTCGCGGGTCATGCGCATGTCGGCGCCCGACGGCGTCGGGTCACCCGATGGATGATTATGGACCAGAATCAAGGCGGTCGCCGAAAGCTCCAGCGCCCGGCGCATCACCTCGCGCGGATAGACCGGGGTGTGATCGACCGTGCCGGTCTGCTGTACCTCGTCGGCGATCAGCGCGTTCTTCTTGTCGAGGAAGAGGATGCGGAACTGCTCGCGCTCGGCGAAGGCCATGGCGAGGCGGCAATAGTCGATCACTGCCGACCAGGAGGAGAGCACCGGCTTCTTGGCGACCTGGCCCTTCATCGCCCGCTTCAGCACCGCCTCGACGATCTTGAGGTCGAGCGCGGCGCTCTCGCCGACGCCGTCGACCTCCTGCAGCCGCGTGAGCGGCGCCCCGATCACCTCGGCGAAGGAGCCGAAATGCTGGATCAGCTGCTTGGCGAGCGGCTTGACGTCGCGCCGCGGGATCGAGCGGAAGAGCAGCAGCTCGAGCAGCTCGTAATCGGGCAAAGCGGCGTCGCCGGCATCGAGGAAGCGCTGGCGCAGGCGGTCGCGATGGCCGAGATGGTGCGGCGGGGCCTCGTCCGGGGCGGCGGCAAGCGGGGCTGAGGTGCCGTTGCCGCTGGTCTTCATGGGCGCGGCGCGAGCGGGTTGTCGAGGCCGGCGGGCGAGAGCGTGAAGATCTCGCAGCCCGTCTCCGTCACGCCGACCGTGTGCTCGAACTGGGCCGAGAGCGAGCGATCGCGGGTTACAGCGGTCCAGCCGTCGGAGAGCACTTTCACGCTCGCCTTGCCGAGATTGATCATCGGCTCGATGGTGAAGAGCATGCCGGGCTTGAGCTCGACGCCTTCGCCGGGGCTGCCATAGTGCAGGATGTTCGGCGCGTCGTGGAAGACCTGGCCAAGGCCGTGGCCGCAGAAATCGCGCACCACCGAGCAACGCTCGCCCTCGGCATAGCGCTGGATGGCGAAGCCGATATCGCCGGTGGTGGCTCCGGGACGCACGACGCGGATGCCGCGCAGCAGGCTCTCATAGGTGATCTCGACCAGCCGCTCGGCCTTGCGCGGGATGTCGCCGACCGCGAACATCCGGCTCGAATCGCCATGCCAGCCATCGACGATCAGCGTGTAGTCGATGTTGACGATGTCGCCGTCGCGCATCGGCTTGTCGTCGGGGATGCCGTGACAGACGACGTGGTTGATCGAGGTGCAGATCGACTTGGTGTAGCCGCGGTAGAACAGGGTCGCCGGATAGGCGCCGTGGTCCATGGCGAACTGGAAGGCGAGGTCGTCGAGGCGCTGGGTGGTCACGCCGGGCTTGACCTCGCCGGCGAGCATGTCGAGACCGCGCGCCGTGAGCTGCCCAGCCTTGCGCATCGCCGCGAAGGCTTCGGGGCCATGCAGCTTGATGGCGGGGTCGCGCCGCCCGCGCGAGATCGATTCGTTCAAGGTCATTCCGGAGGCCGCTCCTAGACCTCCTTATCTATTGGGTTTAGCGGGTGGCGCAAGCATCGGGACACCGGACGGGACCGATCAAGCCGCTGGCGCCGCCCGCGCTTGGGGTGTACAGCGCGCCGATGGCACTCAATGAGATCAGACCGGCCGAGGAACAGCCTTTCGGCACCTTCGCGCCGCAGGGGCTCATCGCCCGCATCATCGGCTGGACGCGCTGCGCCTCCGGCTCCTTTTTCGGCCGCAAGGTCGCCTTCGCGCTGCGCCGCCTCGGACTCAACCGGCTCAAGGGGCAGCCCGTCGACATCGAGGCGCTCGGCGCGCAGATGCGGCTCTATCCGGAGGGCAATGTCTGCGAGAAGCGGGTGCTGTTCACGCCGCAATATTTCGACGCCCAGGAGCGCGAGCTGCTGGCCTCGCGCATTCGTGACGGCTTCAGCTTCATCGATGTCGGCGCCAATATCGGCGCCTATTCGCTGTTTGTTGCGGCGCGGGCCGGGCGGGGCGCGCGCATCCTCGCGGTCGAGCCGCAGCCCGACATCTTCGCGCGGCTGACCTACAACATCGCCCAGAACCCGTTCGGCACGGTCAAGGCGATCGCCTGTGCGCTCGCCGACAAGCCGGGCGAGCTGACGCTCTTCCTCGATCCCGCCAACAAGGGCGAATCGAGCGTGCGCATCCTGCGCTCCAGCAATGCGAACTCGGTCAGGGTGCCGGCGACGACCCTGCTCGCGCTGGTGCAGAGCGAGGGCTATGAGCGGATCGACGCGATCAAGCTCGACGTCGAGGGCGCCGAGGACCTGATCCTCGAACCCTTCCTGCGCGATGCCCCCGAGGCGCTCTGGCCCGGCTTCGTCATCGTCGAGGATTCGCGCGACCGCTGGCAGGCGGACCTGCCCGCCCTGCTGGAGAGCAAGGGCTACACGCTGGTCGCCCAGACCCGGCTCAACCTCGTCTACGAGCGCAAGAGCGCCTGAGACCCGCACCTGACACGCCCGCCGCGCGCGCATGGCGGCCCCGACCCGCGCGCCGCTTGAGCAATCGCCCGCAAGCGGCTTAGCTCGCTTGCAGATTGGGGCGAACGAGAACAGCAGGAACAAGCCCATGACGGCAGCGCCAGCGCCCGCCTTCCAGCCTGTGGTCACCGCGGCGATCCTGGTGATCGGCGACGAGATCCTGTCCGGCCGGACCAAGGACAAGAACATCGGCTACATCGCCGAGTACCTGACCAATATCGGCATCGAGCTGCGCGAGGTCCGCGTCGTGCCCGACCTGACCGACGAGATCGTCTCGGCGCTGAACGCGCTGCGCTCGCGCTACACCTATGTCTTCACGACCGGCGGCATCGGCCCGACCCATGACGACATCACGGCGGATGCGGTCGCCACCGCCTTCGGCGTGCCGATCGATTACGATCAGCGCGCGATCGACATGCTGCTGGAGCGTTTCCCCAAGGACCAGCTCAACGAAGCCAGGATGCGGATGACGCGCATCCCGGCGGGCGCCGACCTGATCGCCAATTCGGTGTCGAAGGCGCCGGGCTTCACGATCGGCAATGTCCATGTCATGGCCGGGGTGCCGGCGATCATGCAGGCGATGCTCGACGTCGTCGGGCCGACATTGAAGACCGGCGCCAGGATCCTGTCGGAGACGGTGCAGGCCGGCCTGCGCGAAGGCGACATCGGCACGCCGCTCGCCGAGATCGCCAAGGCGCATCCCGACTGCTCGATCGGCTCCTACCCGTTCTGGTCGGAGACCGGCCCCGACACCAATGTCGTCATCCGCTCGCGTGATCCGGAGAAGCTGGCGCTGGCGACAGCGGCCGTGAAGGCGATGGTCGAGGTCGAGCGGGCACGGCTGAAGGGCTGAGAGCGTAGAGATTCATCATGTGCCGCGGGCTGCGCTTCTTCAGGTGGCAGTGGCAGATTATACTCGCGGTACGTGCAGTCTCTTGCGGGCCAACGGTCGTGCCGGCATCGGACCGTTCTTGCGATGCGCTGTCTCGTGAGTTGCGGAAAGCCGCTTTCCTAAATGGTCGAACGCATCTAGACGCTCTTGTCCGGTTTTTATATTACAGTATGGGTTGTCATTCCTGCACTAATGAATATGCACCAGCTTCGCTAGGCGTCGATCGAGCGGTTTGGTCGTACGTCTAGCGTATTGCCTCTGGCGACACTTTTTGCGTTATCTATTCCTCAACCATTTCCAGCCCATTTTATCTTATTGGGGTGGGGTGTGACGTATGCGACTCAATCCTTTCGGGAGCGGCGCCTCGCGCCGGGCTCTCGCCGCTGAAATTGCGGCGCTGAACCGTTCGACAGCGGTGATCAGCTTTGCCCTCGACGGCACGATCCTCGATGCCAACGAGAACTTCCTGAAGGCGATGGGCTATACGCTCGATCAGGTGCGCGGGCGCCATCACAGCATCTTCGTCACCAAGGAAGAAGCCGCGAGCGCCGAGTACAAGGCGTTCTGGGCGCGGCTGGCGCGCGGCGAATACGAGGCGCGCCAGTTCCTGCGCGTCGGCGCCGACGGTCGGGAGCTCTGGATCGAGGCGAGTTACAATCCGGTGCTCGATTCCGGCGGCAAGCCGGTCAAGGTGATCAAGTTCGCAACGGTGATCACCGAGCAGAAGAACCACGAAGCCGACATGGCCGGGCAGGTCTCGGCGATCCGCAAGGCGATGGCGGTGATCGAGTTCACGCTCGACGGCCATATTCTCGACGCCAACGAGAACTTCCTCGCGGTCACCGGCTACAGCCTCGATGAGATCAGGGGCAAGCATCACGGCATGTTCTGCGATGCGGCCTATCGCAGCTCGCCGGAATACCGCGCCTTCTGGGAGAAGCTCGGCCGCGGCGAATACGATTCCGGCCAGTACCAGCGCTTCGGCAAGGGCGGCCGCGAGGTCTGGATCCAGGCGAGCTACAACCCGATCATGGACGCCAAGGGCCGGCCGACCAAGGTGGTGAAATATGCCACCGACATCACCGAGCAGAAGGCGGCGCGCCAGCTCGCCAAGGCGGTCGGCGAGGCGCAGAGCGTGATCGGCCGGGCCAAGGACAAGGACCTGACGAGCCGCATCGACATGGCCGGCAAGGAGGGCGAGGTCGCGGTCCTCTGCGGCGGTATCAACGAACTGATCGAGACGATGGCGCAGATGATCAGCGCCGTCGGCGTGATCTCGGGCAAGGTCGGGGCCGCCGCCGACAAGATGGCGAGCGAGAGCGTCGAGCTCGCCGAGCGCGCCGAGTCCCAGGCTGCGAGCTTGCAGGAGACGGCGGCGACGACCGAGGAGCTCGCCGCCTCGATCAAGACCAGCGCCGGCAATTCGCGCCAGGCGGCGGCGCTTGGCGACGAAGCCAAGACGGTGGCCTCGCGCGGCGGGGCGATCGTCACCGATGCGGTGGCGGCGATGGGCCGGATCGAGCAGGCCTCGGCCTCGATCGCCGACATCATCTCGATGATCGACGAGATCTCGTTCCAGACCAACCTGCTCGCGCTCAACGCCGCGGTCGAGGCGGCGCGGGCCGGCGACGCTGGCCGGGGCTTTGCGGTCGTCGCCTCCGAGGTTCGGGCGCTCGCCGGCCGCTCCAGCGAATCGGCCAACGGCATCAAGTCGCTGATCGCCAATTCGAGCGAGCAGGTCCGCTCCGGCGTCCAGCTGGTCAAGGATGCCGGCCGCACGCTCGACGAGATCGTCGATGCGGCCAACCGGGTCGCCGGGACCATCGCCGAGATCTCGAGCGCGGCGACCGAGCAGGCCAACGGCGTCGAGGAGATGGCCAAGACCGTCGCCCATATGGACGAGATCACCCAGCGCAACTCGCTGATGGCCGACGCCAGCTCGAAGCTGTCGCGCGATCTCCAGGGCGAGACTCAGGCGCTGGCGGCGCTGGTCGGCGCCTTCCAGCTCGGCGGCGGCGACCAGCCGGCGCGACTGGCGGCCGAGCTGCGCTCGGTCCTGCCGGCGATGAAAGCCACGCCCGCGCCTGCCAGACCCATGCCGCTGCCGCGCGCCAGGGTGGCCAATGGCGGCCGGGGTGACGACGGCTGGGCCGAGTTCTAGGGGCTGGCGGGGGAGCCCGCGCCGGGGATTGTGTCTCGAAGGCTCTTGCCAGCGTCGTCCGGATGCGCTTTGCGGAGAGGCTCTTTTGCAAGCCTGCCGCAGGACCAGCCATGGCCGACGCTTCCGCCAACAAGGCCTTTCCCGTTTCCTGGGACCAGTTCCACCGTGATGCGCGCGCGCTCGCCTGGCGCCTCGCCGACGCCGGCCCGTTCGAGGCGATGGTCTGCATCACCCGCGGCGGCTTGGTGCCGGCGGCGATCATCTGCCGCGAGCTCGGCCTGCGCCTGATCGAGACGGTCTGCGTCGCGAGCTATCACGACTACAAGAACCAGTCCGAGCTCAAGGTGATGAAGGAGATTGCCCCATCGATCCGCGCCATCGGCGACGGCAAGGGCAAGGGCGTGCTCGTCGTCGACGACCTGACCGACACCGGCAAGACCGCCCGCGTCGTGCGCGAGATGCTGCCGAACGCCCATTTCGCCACGGTCTACGCCAAGCCGGCCGGCGTGCCGGTGGTCGACACCTTCGTCACCGAGGTCAGCCAGGACACCTGGATCTATTTCCCCTGGGACATGGGCCTGGCCTATGTCGAGCCGATCGCCAAGGACCACAAGGGCTGAGGCGCACGCTTCAGGCGCTGCTCGGCGCCCTCAGCGCCACCACCATGCCGATGATGGCGAGCGCCATGCCGGCGATCTCCAGCGCCGAGGCCTGCTCGCCGAGGAGGAGCGCGCCGGCCAGCGCCGTGACCACCGGCACCAGCGGCAGGAACAGCGCCGCCCGGCCGGCGCCGAGAATGGCGACGGCCTGGGTGTAGAGGAAGAGCGCCCCGGCGCCGACCATCACGCCCTGGTAGAAGGCCTGCAGCGCGACCGCCGGCAGCGGCACCTGCAGCAGGTGGATCGGCTGGACCAGCGCCAGCAGCGGCAAGAGCGGCAGCGAGAGCAGGCAGGTCGCCATGGTGACCTCGACCGCGTCCGCGCCCCAGCGCCGGGCGAGCAGGCCGAAGGTCGACCAGAGCAGCGCGATAGCTACGAAGAGCAGGTCGCCGATCCAGGCGCCTTCCCGCGTCGGCGTGTTCGCCATCGCCTCGAAGGAGAAGACCGCGATCCCGGCGACGATGATGGCGAGCCCGATCACCCTGAGCGGGTTGATGCGGTCGCCGAGCACGAGCCCGGCGATGAGCGCGGTCGCGACCGGGATCAGCCCGGGCGTGATCACCGAGGAATGCAGGGCCGGGGCGAAATGGGCGCCGCCGACCAGGAGCAGGCTGTAGAGCGGGCCGACCAGGGCGGTCAGGATCAGCGCCCGCTTCCAGCCGAGCTTGCCGACCGGGAAGGGCTTCAATCGCTTCAGCGCGAAGGGCAGCAGCACCAGCGAGGCGGCGAGGAAGCGTAATATGGTGACGTCGCCGGCCGAGAGCCCGTCCGCCACCGATTGCCGCGAGACCACCGACTGGATGCCCCAGATCACGGCGGCGAGGATGCCGCAGGCAAAGCCGATGGCGAGGCGGGAGGAGGCGGGGGCTGGGGACACTGGCTCTGGGCCTTGCGGGGGCAGGGCGGCTTATGGGCTCGGGACAGCGTGGCGGCAAGGCTTGCGGGCGGAGGTGGTTCCACGCTGGGCGCATGAACCGCGGCGCGATCCCTTCTCCCCTCGGGGGAGAAGGTGGCAGCGCGCAGCGCTGACGGATGAGGGCCCGCCATGCAGGACGAGCGGCGGACGGCTCACCCGGTCGAACCGCCCTCATCCCCCTGCCGGGACCTTCTCCCCCGAGGGGAGAAGGGAGCTGCCTACTCCACCGCCCCAACCAGTCGCTCCAGGAAGCCGTCGATCGCGGCCTTGTCGATCCAGCGCAGCACGGCGACGAGCTCGTGCTCGGGGTCGATCCAGATCAGGTTGTTGCCCGCTCCTTGCGCGCTGAAGGCGCTCGCCGGCAGCTTGGGATTGGCGGCCGGGCCGCGGTTCAGCCACCAGAGGAAGCCGTAATTCGGCAGGGTCGGCGAGGGCACGACCGACTGCGCCAGCCAGGCGGACGGGATCAATTCGCGCCCGTCCCAGACGCCGTTCTGCGCGATCAGCTGGCCGAAGCGGGCATGGTCGCGGGCGCTGATGAAGAGGCCGCCGCCCCAATGGCCGCCGCCGGGGACCGACTGCATGCGCTGCCCGTCGATCTCGACCCATGAGGTCTCGTAGCCCTCCCAGCGCCAGCCTTGCGAGGCGCCGATCGGGTTCATGATCCGCTCGCGCAGCACCTGCGGCAGCGGCTTGCGGAAGCGGCGCAGCAGCGCGTAGCCGAGCGCGTTCACCCGGACGTCGTTGTATTCGTAGAGGCTGCCGGGCTCGCTGAGTTCGCGGCGCTGGCCTTTTCGGCTGTTGTCGGCGCCGATGCCGATCTGCCTGTAATGGTCGACCTGGTCGGATTTGCCAAAAATCTCGCCCTGCCATTCGCTGTTCATGTTGAGCAGATGGCGCCAGGTGATCTTCGCATTGTGCGGGCTGGAGAAATGCGGGCCGTCGACGCTCCTGCCCACCGGCTCGTCGATATCGGCGATCAGCCCGTCGGCGACGGCGAGGCCCGCCAGCACCGAGAGATAGCTCTTGGCGATCGAGAAGGTCATGTCGGCGCGCTCGACATCGCCCCATTCGGCGATCGTCTTGCCGCCCTGGAGCACGACGCCGGCCGGCCCGCCGCGCGGCTCGACCGGCCCGACGATCTCGGTCCAGGGACCCTTCTCGTCCCATTCGCGATTCCCGACATAGGCGCCGTCCGGATAGAACATGCTGCGCGGCCAGGGTGAATCATGCGCCTGCGCGAAGTCGATGGCGGCCTGGAGGCGGGCGGGGGAGAGGGAGCTGGGCAAGGCGGGGACTCGGGAAGCGAGGAAATGACAGGGCACGTCTAGCATTGCTGCCCCGGGGTGTCTGCGGTTGCTAGCGGGAAGCTTGGGAACGGACGTTCGGCGCTAGAGCAGCCTCTCGACCGAAGTAGCTTCAGATGCTGGCCTACTGCCCCGCACCAAGCATCTGAGGCATGCCGGCGAGATAGGCTGTCGGACGCGTTATCCTTGTTTAGTTATAGTTTTTCGCTTTTTGGGCGGCCCAAATATCGCGTCCTTGAGCTGTTTATCTGTAAGCGACGGTTCTGGAGGGGACGGAGGAGGGCTGTTAAGGTCGAGGTCATCCTCGGACATGTAGCCCATCAGGAACCCTCCATTTTTAAGATACGTTATTTCCCAGAATGGGCTTTCGTCTGTTCGCAGCGACGGCACGCGTGCTGCCACATTTACTTCTGTCGCGTCATCTGGGAGCCTTGCGTGGATTTCGCTGTGGCCGTCAGCTTTCTTGAATATTCTCGCGTTCTTGGTTTTGACTGCTAAGACAAAATTCAGGCCATTTCGAGCATAGCGTGATGATTTATTTCTTTCTTGTCTACGAATAAGAATCTCAATAATATTTTCTAGTACATAAGTAGCATTTTGCTCAATATCGCCTTCCAGCTTTTCAAGATCATGCTTTACTAACCAATTGCCATCAGAATCCACGTAAACTGCTGGTGTAAGTCGCCATATATTCCAGAAAACAACTGGATCTATTCTTTCTTTAATGAGGTTATTATCAATTTTTGTGAAATCAAGAACAATATAATCGAATGGCGATCTAACAAAATTGTTAATATAATCTATTGACCTTGCATGCAGAGGTGCTTCCGTTATCAGGCCAAAAAATTGGGTGCTAGCTTCTTTTTCGAGTGGCTTTATGTCAAATCTTTTCTCAAATTCTGTAAAGAAAGCTTTTCGGCAAGCTATTAGAGTTGCTGCAAAATCGCGCCTCTGATAAGACTCATCGGCCTCTGTAAGCAAGTCTCGGATGGTTTTATTTTCAACTAAGGAAATAAGGTTGATTGAAGTAAAGTCAACCCGAAATATAAGTTGTGTAGCCTCGCGAAGAAATTCTTGAACGACAGTTACGAGAGTTTCAATCTCTTTCGCGTCGGGCGGAAGCGCATCGTGTTTTGCAGCTACTCTCAGCTTGTTTAGCTGGATCAGGCGCAGTCGAAACGGGAGGTTGCTGGGCGTGAGCTTCTCGTCAATTTTATCCAGATAGGTAACGAAGTCAGTCCGCTTTTCGATCTTTGCGTTCATCTTCTCAGCAGCGGCTAAGAGAAAAATCTCTAATGCATCCTGAAGAAGATTGGCCGTCGCATAAGGCGCAAACTCATTATGCGCATGAGCGTGTTCCATCGCGTTGTTAAACAGGAAGCGCGATAGCATCAGACGCTTGATAATTGAGGGCGACAGCATCAAGCAGATTCCACGGTGACAATGTCGTACAACTGTCGACGACGACGTTCAATCAGGCAAGGTGGTCTAAAATGATACAGAGGCCCATCTGTCGTGCGATTGATCGGGCCATAAGCGTTGCGGTCTTGTAGTGCAAGATCAATCGCTCTACCGGCGCTAAGCGCGCACGCTGCCACCCTCACTCCTCCATCATCGTCTCCACGAACGTCGCCGGGTCCAGGCAGAACTCGCGGATGAGTTTGAAATGCCGGGTCTGCTCGATCGTCACCGGATCGAGCCCGTATTTGCTCAAGGCCAGCAGGCGGGCGCTGGGATAGGCCATCAGGATCGGGGCGTGCGTCGCCATGATCACCTGGCACTGGCCGAGCCGGTCCATGCGGCGCAGCAGCTTGAGGAATTCGATCTGGCGGGCCGGCGACAGCGCCGATTCCGGCTCGTCGAAGATGAAGATGCCGCGCCGCTGGCAGCGTTCCTCGAAGACGCGCAAAAAACCCTCGCCATGCGAATGGGAGAGGAAATCGGGGCCGTCCGCGCCGCCGACGCCGTCGAGATAGCGCGCCACCGAGAAGAAGCTCTCGGCCCTGAAGAACCAGCCATCGGTGACTTTCGGCAGCCAGCTCGCCCTGAGCGAACGGGCAAGCGCGCCGCCCATGGCCTCGACCGCCTGGGCATGATCGACCGGGCGATAGCCCTTGCCGCCGCCGGCCTCGTCATAGCCGGCGAGCACGGCGATGCCTTCGAGCAGCGTCGATTTTCCGGTGCCGTTCTCGCCGACGATGATGGTGATCGGCCTGTCGAAGGAGAGCTCGAATTCCTCGCGCAGGAAGGGCAGGCACCAGGGATAGGCGTCGGCGTCCGGCACGGCGTCGCGGTCGAGCCAGATGCGCCTGAGATAAGGCGCGGGCAGGTGGGTCTGGGTTCGTCGCATCGGGGCTCGCGGGCGGGGTGGGGCAGTCAGTAGGTACCATGTTTGACGAAACCGCGAGTCATCCCGGACAAGCGGCGAAGCCGCGCTGATCCGGGATCCATGCCTGAACCTCTATCGGGACTGTTCCGGAATGGGGCCCGGGTCTGCGCTGCGCTCCGCCCGGGACGACCCGCGCTGAAATAGTGAAGGCCACGAAACGATCGACCATGCGTGATGCCCCGCCGGCTCGGCGCCGCGAGGGTTTGATGCTGGTCGCCATCCGAGGGAGGCGCGGGGTCAAGGCGGCGTCGCAGTCGACGGCTGCGTGCCGAATGTCGATGTCGATGATGTCGAGGCAGCGCCACTGGCCACTGCCCTAACCCCGCGCGCGGTTCTCTTTCGAGCTCTCGCCGTGTGTTGCGTCCGGCTGGACCGGGGTGCCTGCCCCGAACGACGAAACCCCTCCGTGGTGGAACGAGCCGGCCGGCCGCAAAGTGGATCGCACTCTGCGCGGCCGAGCTCGTTCGAGCTTGCGACGCTCCTTCGCCACGGACACCGCTCTCCCGCCCGGCCTCTCGACGCCTCGCGAAGCCCCCTCGGTTCGGGCGGGACGGGGAGGAGCATAAGCCAGGTTTCGGGGGCGGGGATCGATTGGGGAGCTATCCCCGCTTCGCCCGGCCGTCATGCTCGCCCTTGTGGCGGGCATCCACGTCTTGACCGTGGCATTCGATCGAGGACGTGAAGACGTGGGTGGTCGGGACAAGCCCGACCATGACGGAAAGGGCGCGGAGAACCCCTCCTTGAGGTTTCCGCAGCGCGATTCCCCAGGCAAACAGGCGCGGCGACGCCGGCCTTGCAAGGTCAGCCCACGCCGCAATCGGAATTGGGCGCGCCGGGAGGCGCCAGCGTGACGGTGAAATCCTTGCGAGCGATCTCGTCTCCGCGCAACGAGACGATCATCGTCCAGGCGCCTGGCGCCATTTCCCAGTCATGCTCGAAGGTGAAGCCGATATGGCTGAGACCATCGATCACATAGCTGGGAAAGCGCGTCTCGGCGCTCTGCCTGCCGTCAGGGCGCGTCAGTTCCGGGTGCAGAACCCGCACCTCGACACGGTCCGGCATGCGAAATGGCGGCGTCGGGAGCAGCTTCACCGTGATGCCGAAGTTCCGGCAGAGCCGAGCCTCGATCCGGTCGCTGCGCTCGATGTAGCGCAGCTTCTGCATGGCGCGGACCGGTTCCAGAGCGCGCTGACCGGCATCCGGCGGGCTATCGACGAGGCGCCCGGCGACCACGCCGAAGTCGACGATCTCAGCCCTGGGGCCGGCAACCGCAGGCCCCGCCATGGTGATGAGCGCCAAGGCAGCGCCAGTCCTCGCGATCCGTCGCACTCGCATGGTCACTTCAAAGCGCGATCCGATGGAGAGATTGTGGCAAGGGGCAGCGCGGCATCGTCCGGCACGGCGCGACCCCCCGCTGTTCAGGCCGCCGTGCCCCGGATCAGGCGCAGGTAGTGCTCGGCATGCTGATAGTAGCGCTCCGCCTCGATCCGGTCGCCGGCGAGGGCCTTGGCCCTGGCCAGAGCCAGATAGCGCTCATAGTTCGCTTGCGGGGGCACTCCCCGGGCCGCTGGCGCAGCGTCGGTGCGTGCGCCCGAAGAGGCGAGGCGGTTGGCGTAGGTCGCGGATCCGGATTGGCGCATGGTCATGGCCAGCCTCCTCATCCCAGCATCTTCCTGACGATGCGACGCAATTCCTCGCGGGAGAGGCCGCAGGGCTGCGGCTTCCAGTCGGGAGCGGATTTCGGCGGAAGCGTATTGGCGATCGCATCGGCGACGCGCCCGGTTCGGGATGACTTCAGTTCGATTGATTCGTGCATTTATATCCGTTTGCCGCACGGCCGAGGCCGCACGGTCTGGTGTTGGCATCGCCGCGCACAGTGCGTGCGACGATGGCGCTGCCGAGGGCAGCAATCAGTTTTGACTGTAGGATCGAGGCGTGCCGCCGATTCCTGTGAGAGGAGCCAGCCGGTCAGTCTTCGCCTGCATGCTGCTTGTATAGAAGTAATGTGGCCAAAACAAGTTGCCCGGCCCGGTTTTTTCTTGCCGCGACTGCGGGCGCTCAGGGAAAATAGTTCGCCGGAAGAGTTGCCGTACGATGACGGCAGGGTCCGTTGAGGTTCTTCTCAATGGCCGTCATGGCAGCATCCACCGACAGGAACGGCCCTTTCCGGATGTCGCTGAGGCGCGCCGCCTGCTCCTGCGAGAGAACGATCCAGCAGCTGCCATGCGGATCGCGAATGATCGAGCAGATCGGGCGCTCGAGCAGGTCGGAGACGCCCCAATTGTCGGAAAGGTTACGCCGAACGGTCGTATCCATGGTTTCCTCCGGGTCTACCCCGATATGGCCATGGCAACGCTGATTGTAAGGGCGCGATGCGGCGCGCAGCGCAAACATCCGAGCCGAAGCCGTGCTGGCACGGCGAGCACACGCGCCGTGCGACGAGGGCAGGACATTTTTGCTGCGGGGCCGCAATTCATTTCGCGGTTGCAGCAAAATCGGATTCCTGCTCACCTGCGCCCGCCCATCAAACGATTGAAAAGCGGAGAGCGGCGTGGCGAATGCGGAGGAGTTGTCGCCATCGGCGTTGGCGGGCGAGTTGTCGGCGGCGATCGTGCAGGCGCGCTCCGATGCGCGCGAGGATCCGTTCGGCAATCCTGTGCTGCGCGTGACGCTCTGGCTGACCCGCAAGATGGATCGCGGCGAGGTGACGCTTGCCGACACTGCCGCGCTGATCCGCCAGCTCGGCCGCGCCGCGCTGGCGGACAGGGCGGCGCGGGTCGCGTCCTATGTCGGGCTGGAGCGTGACGAGGCGCAGGCTTACGCGGCGCTGGCCCGGCGCGTCGCCGAGGAGGCGAGCGCCTCGGCGCAGCCTTTCGAGGCCTATGGCGCGGCGCTGGCGCGGGTGCGCTTCGCCGCGGTCTTCACCGCGCATCCGACCTTCGGCATGAGCCGGGCGGTGGCGCATGCGCTGGCGGAACTGGCCTCGAACGAGGGCGAGGCGGCGGCGCTGATGGCGGCCGATCTCTCCTTCCGGCCGGATGCGGCGATCACACTGCAGGACGAATTCGAGCAGGCGCGCTTCTCGGTACGCAACGCCCGCGACGCGATCGACCGGTTGAACGCGGCCTTCCTCGCCGAGGCGCGGGCACGCTGGCCGCAGCGCTGGCGCGAACTGAAGCCGCGCGCCCTGCAACTCGCCTCCTGGGTCGGCTGCGACACCGACGGGCGCACCGATATCGGCTGGTGGGACACGCTGCGCTACCGGCTGGAATCGAAGCGCGGCCAGTTCTTCCGCCTGCTGGAGAAGCTGCCGGAGGTGCCGGCGACCGCCGAGGTGAGGACGCTGGTCGCGGCCGCGCTCGCGGCCGTCGAGCGGCAGCTTTCGCTCTGCCCGCCGCTCAACAGCAAGCCGGAGATCGCGGCATTGCAGGCGTTCTCGCTAGCGTTGGTCGGAGAGCGCGAGGCGGCGCTGCCGGAGGCTTCGAAGCTGCTGGCGGCGCTCGACAAGGCGATCGTGCTGGCGGAGGACGAGGCGACGACGCAAGCGCTGGTGCTGGCGCGGGCCGGCGTCATCGCTCATGGCGTCTCGATCGCGCTGCCGCATTTCCGGCTCAACGCCTCGCAGCTCCACAATGCGATGCGCGGGGTGATCTCGCTCGACGAGGAGCCGGCCCAGCCGGCGCAGCGGCGCGCCTTCCTCGCCGCGGTGAACCAGGCGCTCGCCAAAGCGAAGCCGACGCCGGTCGATTTCGGGGCGCTCGCGGTCGAGCGCGCTTCGGCGGCGCGGATGATGATGATGGTCGCGCAGATCGTGAAGCATGTCGACGGCTCACGGCCGGTGCGCTTCCTGATCGCCGAGACCGAGACCGGCTATACGCTGCTCTCGGCGCTCTATTTAGCGAAGCGTTTCGGCATCGCCGACCTCGTCGAGATCTCGCCGCTGTTCGAGACGTCGGATGCGCTGGAGCAAGGGCCGCGCATCATCGACGAGGCGCTGCGCAGCCCGCATTGGCGCGACTATCTCAAGCGCCATGGCCGGCTCTGCGTCCAGTTCGGCTACTCCGATTCCGGCCGCTATATCGGCCAGGTCGCGGCGACCTTCTGGGTCGAACGGCTGCGGAGCCGCATCCTCGAACTGCTGCAGCGCTACGGGCTCACCGAGATCGAGCTGGTGATCTTCGACACCCATGGCGAGTCGGCCGGGCGCGGCGCCCATCCCGACAGCCTCAAAGACCGGCTCGCCTATCTCGATCCGGAATGGCCGCGGCGCGCCTTCGCCAGGGCCGGCGTCAAGGTCACCCGCGAGACGAGCTTCCAGGGCAGCGACGGCTACCTGATGTTTGGCACCAAGGGCCTCGCGGGGGCGACGGTGGCGCGCATCGGTGAGGCCGTCTTTGCCGATGCTGCGGGTGGCGCGGACGATCCGATCTATGCCGAGCCCGACTTCGCCACCGAGTTCTTCCAGACGGTGCGCGAGGAGATGACGCATCTCGTCGACGATCCCGGCTATGCGGCGCTGATCGGCACCTTCGGTCCGTCCTTGCTCGACAAGACCGGCTCGCGCCCGGCGGCGCGGCAGAGCGATGCCGGCGGACCGACCGTGATCCGCCATCCGCGCGAGCTGCGCGCCATCCCGAATAACGCCATCCTGCAGCAGCTCGGCTGGCTGGCGAACAGCGTGCACGGCATCGGCCAGGCGGCGGCGCGGGCGCCGGAGCTCTTCGCCAATATGCGCGAGAGCTCCGAGCGCTTCGGGCGGGCCTATCGGCTCGCGGCCCATGCGATGGCGAACAGCGACCTCGACGTGCTGCGCGCCTATCTCGACACGCTCGACGCCGGCTCCTGGTTCGACCGGGCCAGGCGCACCGAGAAGGAAGGGCGGCGCGACGAACTGCTCGCGGTCGCCGAGGCGCTGGCGCAGCTCGACCTTGCGCCTTCGCTGCGGCGCCTGTTCTGGCGCTTCGCCTCCGACCGGCTGAAGCTGAAGGAGGCGGCGGGCGAGCCACCGGCGATGCCGGTCCGGCTGGTGGCGCTGCATACCCTACGGCTCGCCTTGCTGCACCGGATCTGGCTGTCGGCGACGCATATCCCGGATTTCCGGCCGCATGCGGGGGTGACGCGCGAGCTCCTGCTCGAACGCATCCTCAGGCTCGACATGTCCGGGGCGCTGGCGCTGCTCGGCGAGATTTTCCCGCTCAATCCCGACCCGGCGCTCGGCCTCGATTTCGGCGAGCCGCCGGGGCCGCGCGAAGGCGGCGCCTATGCCGCCTTCCATCGCGACGTGGTCGAGCCGATGCGGGCGTGCTTTGCGCTGCTGCGCGAGATCTCCGGCGCGATCCAGCACGAGATCGGGGCGTTCGGGTGAGGGGTGTGGGCGTCATGGTCGGCCTTGAGCCGACCATCGTCTGAAAGAGAGTCTAAGGTCTGCGCCGCGCTCCGCCAGAGAATGACGGATTGTCTCAGCGCGCCCGCTCGGAAAGTTCGGCGGAGGCGCTGGTATTGCGGTCCGTGATCGACTGGACCGGCTCCCAGACCGTGTGGTTGTCCCGTGGCGTCGAGACCAGGTATTTGAGCTGGCCCTTGGCCTTGGCCGAGAGCAGCTTGCTGGTCTGGAAGCTGGCGAAATTGGCATAGTCGCGGCCGCCGCCGTCGAAGACCACGACGCGATCCTTGAGGACGATGATGTCGCCCTTCTTCAGCGTCTCGTCCCGGAGGTACCAGAACGGGTCGTTGGCATATTCCATCGGCTTGACGAGCTTCGGCTTCGGCCCGTCCTTGCCGGCGTCGAGCGTGGCCGCGCCCTTCTTGCGCTTCGGCCGAACCGTCATATGCAGCGGATTGTCGGGCACGGGCGCGTAGGTCGGGCGCTGCGGGACGCCGAACAGCGTCTCCCAGAATCCCGCCGCGCTCGCAGGCGAGGCGAACGCTATCGAAGCTGCTGCCAGGGCAGCGGCGGCGATGATCTTTTTCGACATGGTCGGCACGGCTGCAATCCCCAGCTCCGCAACCGGAGATAGCGACTAGCGTGCCCGATCTCAATGACGGGCGCGCGACGTGATGAATCGCTTCTTCGTCACATTCCGGCGATTGCGTCAGCTTCGTTTCGGGATTGTTGAGTGGAGGCCGGCTTTCGCTCCGTTTTTCGTTGCGCTGCAGCATTCCGGCCGCGCCCGGTGCATCGCGGTCATGCGCCGTCGAGGCGATCAAGGCTGTGGAAGGCCGAGCACCTCGCGCAGCACCAGAATGGTCGCGTCGGCGATCGCGGCATGGCCGGCGGCATTGGGATGGAACGAGCCGCCGAGCGTCGCGGCGAAGAGCGGCTGCTCCGGGCTGAGCGGGTCGGTGGTGTCGGAGCCTTCGAAGCGGCCGACGCGCATGTAATGGCCGGTCAGGAACGAGTCATTGGGCGTGACGAACCAGCGTTGCCGCGGGCGATAGGCACGCCAGGCGCTCGGTGCGAACGGCTCCCAGCGGCGCTGGGAAAAATTCCAGGTCGGAAAGGCCATGGCGCCGGAGACCGCGCGGTCCGGCGTCTCGGCCGGCGCTCCTGCCGAGCACAGTGCGTGGCTGGTGAAGCGCTCGACATGGGCATCGACGAAGCGCCAGCGCCGCGCCTCGGGCAAGCTCGCGATCGCTGCGGCGATGCCGCGGTTGAGATAGGGCACGAATGCCGCGGCCTCGCTGCCGGTGCTGGGTTTGCTGATCGACAGGATGCGGTGCACGTCCATGCCTGTGGTACTGACACCGCAAGGACCGTCCTCGCCGCGCGTGATCTGCGGATAGGCGGTCTGGACGATGGCCGCGGCCGGGACGTCGAGATGCTTCTCGAAGGCGGTGGAGAGTTCGCGGATGCGATCGGGGATGACCTCGTCGACGGCCCGGCGCGCCTCGGCGAAGGTCCTGGTGTCGATCTGGCTGAGCCAGAGCTTGTAGAGCAGGCCGACCCGCAGGCCGAAGCGACCGCGGCCGACCACCTCCTCAGCGATGACGCTGGAGAAGCCGATGTCGTTGCCGCCGATGCTGAGCAGCACCGCATCGGGTTTCATGGCGCGCGGCTGGCTGCAGCGCGGGAGGTCGCGGCGCCAGTTGAAGCCGGAGCCCTCGTCCTCGAAACGGTTGTAGCCGGCGAAGCTGCGGCAGTAGTCGCGCCAATAGCGCATCAATTGCGGCGAGGCGTCGTAGACGGCATGGCCGACATCGTCGCGGGCTGCGTAATAGCCGAGGAGCCCGGCGCTGACCTCCGCCCCGGTGCAGCTATAGGGCGTCAGCGTCACTGCGACGTCGCGATGGGCGAGCGCCAGGATGAGCGCGGCGCGGACATGCTGCGAATAGAGCGAGCGGTGGCATTGCGCGTTGAGCCAGATCGCCGCGGCCGCACCGCCGAGCGAACTGTCGGTCGCGCCGCGCCGCCGCGGATAGTTGCGGAAGCCGGGGCGGTCGGGCAGGGGCGAGGAATTCCGGTAGGTGTCGATGCCGTCGTCGACCAGTTCGGCCGGCCGGTCGGGATTGCCTTCGCCCGAGGAGAAGGAATCGCCGAAGCCGGCGATGGCGATGTGGCGCCGCTTCACGGCTTTAGTTTCGGCGAGCGGAGCGTTCTCGGCGCTGACAGCGATGTCGAAGGGCTCGCCGAAGGCGCGGCGCGGAAGCCTCGCCTCCGCGGAGCAGGGGGCGGACATGGCAAGCTCGCCGGCCGTCCAGCGGCAGGTCTTGCCGGCGAGCGCCGGCGGCAGCCCGGCGATCCGCACGAGCAGATCGGCGACGCGCGGCTCCATGAACTGGTCGCCGGTGTCGAGCAGGCATTGCCAATGGCCGCGATTGCCGTTCTGGAAGCAGGTCCGGCGCGTGACCGCCGAGGTCCAGCCCCAGCGCGCGACGCTGACGGAATCGCCGAAAGCCGGCCCGAGCGTGCGGGCGGCCGCGGCACCCTGCATCGCTTCCTCGAAGGCGAAGGCCGGGCGCTCGCGCCGGTCGGCTGCGGGGAGGGCGGCATAGATCTCTGCCAGCCTGCGGAACTGCGCCTCGTCGCGGAACAGGCGGAAGCGGTTGGCGATTTCCCACTCGATGCGCGGCTGGGCGAGCGTGCCGCCGGCCGCGAACCCGGCTGTCACAATCAGGAGCGATGACAGGAACAGGCGCAGCTGGAGCATGGCGGGAGCCTCCATTGGCGGCACAACCCTAGCGCGGTGAGTGACGCTGGGGAAGTTCTGCCGACGGATTGTATCGCTGCCCACAGGCCTTAGGTTGCGGGCGAGAGGAACGACAAGGGGAGCACGAGCCGAATGGCCGTAACCGAACTGCCGGCACAGCCCTTCGACGTCGAAGGCGCCCGATTGAGCCTGTTCCAGGCACTGCTGGCCGCCGCCGGCAAGCACGGCAAGAGCCGCATCGCGCTGGAGGATCCGGAACGCAAGCCGCTCAGCTATGGCAGTCTCGTCCTGGGCGCGCTGGTGCTCGGCCGCAAGCTCGCCGGGCTGACCAGGTCTGGCGAAACGGTCGGGCTGATGCTGCCGAACGTCCAGGGCATGGCGGTGACGCTGTTCGGGCTCTCGGCCTATGGTCGCGTGCCGGCGCTGCTCAACTTTACGGCGGGCCTGAAGAACCTCACCGCGGCCTGTGAGATCGGGCCGATCTCGACCATCGTCACCTCGCGCCGCTTCGTCGACCAGGCCAAGCTCGACGACATCGTCGAGGCGCTCGCGCCGGGGCGGCGGGTGATCTATCTCGAAGATGTCCGCAAGGAGCTGACCAGCCTCGACAAGGCGCTCGGCGCGCTGGCTTCGCTCATGCCCGGGCTGGTCCTTCGCAACCATACCGCACGGCCCGACGATCCGGCGGTCGTGCTGTTCACCTCCGGCACCGAGGGCAAGCCCAAGGGCGTGGTGCTGAGCCACGCCAATCTGGTCGCCAATGCCAACCAGATCTTCCAGCTCGCCGCCGGCTTCCTCAGCGAGCGCGACATCGTCATGAACCCGCTGCCGGCCTTCCACTCCTTCGGGCTGACCGCGGCGCTGCTGATGCCGCTGAGCCATGGCATGAAGGTCGTGCTCTATCCGAGCCCGCTGCACTACAAGCAGGTGCCCAAGCTGATCGGCGAGACCGGGGCGACCTTCCTGTTCGCCACCGACACCTTCCTCCAGGGCTACGCCCGTGCCGCCGACGAGGGTGACCTCAAGAGCGTGCGCTATGTCGTCGCCGGGGCCGAGCGGGTGAAGCCGGAGACGCGCAAGCTCTGGGAGCCCTATGGCACCACCATCCTCGAAGGCTATGGCTGCACGGAATGCTCCCCCGTGCTGGCCTGCAATACGCCGGTGGCGATGCGCGAGGGCACGGTCGGGCGGCTCCTGCCCGGCATCACCGCCAGGCTCGAACCGGTCGAGGGCATCACCGAGGGCGGGCGGCTCTGCGTCAAGGGCCCGAACGTAATGCTCGGCTATCTCAACGCCGACAATCCCGGCGCGATCGTGCCGCCGGAGGGCGGCTGGCACGACACCGGCGATATCGTTTCGATCGATGACGGCTTCGTCGCGATCAAGGGGCGGGCGAAGCGCTTCGCCAAGCTCGGCGGCGAGATGGTCTCGCTGGCGGCCGTCGAATCGATGGTCGCCGGCGTCTGGCCCGGTCACAATCACGTGGTCGTGGCGCTGCCTGACATGCGCAAGGGCGAGCAGCTCGTGCTCGTCACCGAAAAGCCCGATGCTGAGAAGAAGGCGCTGCAGGACGAGGCCAAGCGTCAGGGTTTCCCGGAATTGTGGCTGCCCAAGGCGATCCTGGTCACCGCCACGATTCCGGTGCTCGGCAACGGCAAAATCGATTATGGTGGCACGCGCGAGCTCGCCATCACGATGAGGCCGCTGCTGTGACGCCACAATCGCATGCTCAGGGAAGCCGCATGATCACGCTCCTTCCCCTTGTCTTCGCCCGCGCGGCGGCCTTTGCCGTGGCCGGGATCGCCCTGACGCCCGCCGACGTCGTCGCCCAGGCGGCCGGCCAGACCTATGTCCGCCGCGACGAATGCATCGAGGCCGGCAAGCTCTCGGCCGAGCAATGCGAGCACGCCTATCGCAACGCCCGCGCCGAATTCGAGCAGAAGGCGCCGCGCTACGCCTCGCGCGCGGCTTGCGAGCGCGCCCATAAGCGCTGCGGCGCGCAGATCTCGACCACCGGCGGTTGGGACGCGCTGGCGCGTGCCGGTGGCGGCCAGACCTATGTGCCGCGCTTCGTCGGCATCCGCGTCACCGGCGAGGGTGCTTCAGGCAAGGCGGTGCCGATCATCGAGGGCACGGCCAAGGTCGCCTTCTCCGCCCGCCAGGTCGCGGCGCTCGACGACAAGGTCGCGGCCCGAAGGGCGGTGATCGGCGGCGGCGATGGTGGTGGACGCGGCCAGCACCAGCAGGCGAGCGGCCCCTATATCCGCCGCGGCGACCGCGACGACACGGTGCGCGTGCCGATGCAGGAGAAGAAGATCGGCTCCGACGTCGCGCCCGGGCTCTATGTCGATCCGGATGGGGTCGAGTGGTACAAGCCGGCGCATCGGCGCTGAGGACAGATGCGCAACCGGCGCTTGTCGCCGGGCGCTGGCATCGCTAACCAGTTTTGCCGTGCGGACGTGGCGAAACTGGTAGACGCAAGGCACTTAAAATGCCTCACCGGGAACGGTATGCGGGTTCGATCCCCGCCGTCCGCACCAAGCTCCTGAAGGCCGGCGGCAGAGGCTCCCTAGGGGCTCGCGGTTGCGATGGGCTCTCTACCAGCTGATCCTGAGGCCAGCCCGTCCAGCGATGCTGTGGCTGTCGGCGAAATGGGCGAGACTGGCGCGCGCCTCGACTTCGCCATAGAGCGCATAGCGACCCCATTCGTATTTGGCGCCGAGGCCGAGCCCGCCCTGGAGCCGTTCCTCGCGGCTGGTCAGGCGGGCGTCAGCGAGCGTCGTCGTCGTCCCGCCGAAAAACGCGTAGTGCAGGTTGGCGATACCGTAGAAGGCCATGTCGACCTTCCGCCCGGCAGCGTCGCGCCAGCTCGCCCGATAGTCCGCGGAGAGGCCGAGGCGGCCGCGCAGGCTGTCGCCGTCGGTCAGGGCGACGCGGACTCCGAACGGATCGACGAAGCTGTCGGCGTCGACGCGGGCATAGCTCAACTGGGCCTGCGGCGTCAGCGACCAGCCGCCGGCGAGCGCGAAGCGCTGTCCGAGTTCCAACCCAGCGGCCGAGCCGAAGCTGGCCTTGCCCTTGGCCAGCCTGCGTCCGGTCGTGGTCGAGGACAGGTCGCTGTCGAACCAGCTGAACTGCGCCTGGGCATCGGCATAGAAGCCGCTCGACCCATACCAGGTCAGCGTGCCGGCGAAACCGCTGCCGCGCGAAGCGATCCTGCCCCGGCCGAAGACCGAGGAGACATCGGCCGACGCTCCGCCATGGTGCAGCGAGAGCCCGCCCACCAGCATGCCGGAGTCAGTGGCGAGCAGCTGCCCGTCGACGCCGGCCTGCAGCCGCCAGCTGTCGACCGTGTAGCCGGCGCCGGTGGTGGAAAAGCTCGGTGTCACCCGCGCGTGAGCACCGTCGATGCGCGCCCAGACGGCGTGCCCCGCCGTCGGCGAGGAGGCATCCGGCTGGCCGTCGAAGCGCTCGCCGACGCGCTGGCGCAACGTCTGCAGCCGATTCATGCTCTGCAGCACCTGACCGTAGGCCTCGTAGAGCGGTGCTCCCGGCTGGTAGATCGGAGAGATGACCACTCCGGACGCTCCCGTCCCGGATGATCCAGGCGACGACGAGCCCGAATCCGATGACGAGACATAGGCCGAGCGCAGATACCAGTCGCCGTCATTCGGCGTGCTGACGCCGTTCTTCTGCAGCGTATAGGCATAGGCGCCGGCGATAATGGCCTGCTGTCCCTGGAAGACATAGTCGCCCTGGAGCGTGAAGACGCCGTTCGAGGCTCCGCCGACATCGACGACCTTGATGCCTTCGATGGTCTGTGCGCCAGCCCCGCCCTGGTTCAGCACCGTGACGAGAGTCGTGCCTGCGGTGCTGCCGGTGATGACGAGGCGGTCGGACGGCGAGGCGTCGCCGCCGAGCACGGTTTCGATCTCGAGCCGGCCGCCATTGCCCACGTAATTGCCGTTGATCGTCAGCGTGCCGATCGAATTGCCCGGCGCGATCGTGCCGCCCGGCTGGTTGATCGTCGCGCCGACCGTGCCGATGCCCTGCAGGCGGCCGCCGATGACCTCCATCGTCCCGCCGAGGATGCCGTTCACGGCGAGCGTGCCGGCCAATACGCTGCCGGCGCCGGTGTAGGTCGCGCCGCTGTTGCCGGTCAGCTCCAGCTTGCCCGCGCCATCCTTGATCAGCGCGCCCGCGCCGGTGAAGGTGGAGGAGATGCCGATATCATGGCCATCCGTGTCGATGACCAGGCCGTTCGCGCCGATGGTGATGGTGCGGGTGTCGAAACCTGCGAAGAAATTGGGATTGTCCGCTGTGGTGCGCAGGAGGCCGCCATCGAAGGTGACGCTGACCGCGCCATCGCCACCGAAGATCCGTCTGGTTTCAAGAACGCCGCGATTATTCGCCGTGCCCTGCAGAAGCAGCGTCCCACCGGACCCCGAGGCAACGCCGAGCAGAACACCGCCTTCGGCGCGAACCTTCCCGCCATTCTCGATGGTCAGCGAGCCGGTGCCGATATTGCCGATGGTCAGGCTGTACGGTGACATCGACCATGTCGACCCCGCGCCTGTCACTGTGACCGTGCCGGTGTCGTTGGCGCCGATATAGCCCTGATTGCTGGTGACGATTGCGCCGTCTTCGATACGCAAGGTGCCTGGGCCGAAGCTGCCGACGGTGAACTGTCCGGTATTGGTCCAGCTTGTGCCCGCGCCGGTCAATACAGCGTCGCCGCGTGTGTCGCTGCCGATGACGCCATACGCGCTCGAAATCGTCGCACCGCCCTCGGCGCGCAAAGTTCCTGTCGAACCTACTGTGCCGTACACGCCGACGACCAGTTGGCCGCTGTTCTGCCAGGACGAGCCCTGTCCGCTGATCAAGGCGTTGCTGCCGCCGCCGATGTTGCCAACGACATTTGAAACCCGGCCACCATTCCGGATCTCCAGTGTTCCGGTGCCGTCATATCCGACATAGAGATTACCGGCATTGGTCCAGGTCGAGGCCGTGCCGTTGCTGCCGACGCCGGAAACCGTGACCGTGCCCTGGCTGCCGGGATTGTAACCGATGTAGCCGCCGAGGCTGCTGACCGCGCCACCATTCAGGATGCTCAGCGTTCCGGCGCCGGCGCCGTCAAATCCGACATAGAGCTCGAAGGCGTTGGTCCAGGTCGAGGCCGTGCCGTTGCTGCCGACGCCCGAAACCGTGACCGCCCCCCCGCCGCCGGCGCCGGAAATGTAGCCGGCCAGGTTGCTGACCGCGCCGCCATTCAGGATGCTCAGGGAGCCGGACCCGGATTGACCTATGGTGAGGTCACCGTTGTTGGTCCAGGTGGATGCGTTGCCGCTGCCGTCGGCGCCCGAGACCGTGACCGTGCCGTTGCTGCCAATGCCATTACCGATCGTGCCGAAATCATTGGTCACGGTTCCGCCGGCGGTGATGTCGAGCTGGCCAATGCCGGTATTGCCGACAGTCAGATCTCCGGTAATCGTCCAGTTCGGCGTCTGGACAGAGCCAGGACTCAAATCGCCGAGGCCCGTGACCGGTTGCGCGCGCGCCGGAAGGCCGGTGGCGCAGGCCAGCGCAGCAAGCGCGGTCGTCTGCAACAGGGCTCGGCGATAGCTGCGAGCGGCAGTGCCGCCTCCCATGAGTTCTCTCGCCATCGCGCTCCCCGGCCGACGATCTCCAAACGTGGTCAGCTACTTCACATGGACGCGACAGGTAGCCGTGAATTCAACCGAATAGAGAATCGACGATGACGGTAATTCATAAATTGTTATCCAAGAATTAAATGGAGGTGGGGGGACCCTCCCGGCATTCTGCGCGGCGAATAACCGCAACCCTCATCATTCAGGCCTTGGCGTTGCCTCCGGCGAGACATGGCCGGGCGTGATTGGCGCGAAATGGCAAGACGGGCAGGCTGCTCATGCACGAAATGCTCGCGACGACATCCCCGGCCGAGCGGATCACGGGCATCTTCCGCCCAAAGCCGACGATCAGCCGAAGCGCGGGCGCTGGCCAATCCGGCCTCGCCGGGTGAGCAATGGATAAAAGACGCCGATGAGGTACGGTTTGATGCGAACGACGCTGATCTATGGCCTGGGTTTCCTGGCTTTGGCGCCATGCGCGGCGAGCGCGCAGCCGGTTCCTGTCAATGTCGGCAACTTCAAGCGAGCCGAGAGCGATTTCTATATGCGCAAGACGGCCGACGCCGGCGCCCTCGGCAAGTTCGCGCATAGCAGGACGCCGACGCCGATCGACAACCAGCCCGTGGTCCGGATGAACCGGGATACGCTCTATTCCCAGGCGCTCTTCGACCTCGACGCCGGCCCGGTGACCATCACTCTTCCCGATGCCGGCAAGCGCTTCGTCTCGATGCAAGTCATCAGCGAAGACCATTACACCCCCATGGTGGTCTACAGGCCGGGCCGCACGACGCTCACCAGGGACAAGGTCGGAACGCGCTATGTGTTCGTCGCGGTCCGTATCCTTGTCGACCCCAATGACGCCAAGGACCTCGCGCAGGTTCACGCGCTGCAGGATGCGCTGAAGGTGGAGCAGACATCGGCCGGCAAGTTCGAGACGCCGAATTGGGACCTGGCGCAACAGAAGAAGATCCGTGATGCGCTCGAAGCCCTGTCCGCCGCATCAGGCAGCTTTGCCAACGCATTCGGCCCGAAGGGAAAGGTCGATCCGGTGATGCACCTGATCGGCACGGCCGCCGGCTGGGGCGGCAACCCCGACAAGGACGCATCCTACCCTTCATTCACCCCAGCCAGGAGCGACGGCAAGACGGTCTACAAGCTCAGGGTCAAGGATGTTCCCGTCGACGCGTTCTGGTCGATCAGCGTCTATGACGACAAGGGCTTCTTCCGGAAGAACGATTACGACGCCTATTCGGTCAACAGCATCACCGGCAAGAAGGGCGCGGATGGCGCGATCGATATCCAGTTCGGCGGCTGCGACGGCAAGATCGCGAACTGCCTGCCGATCACGCAGGGGTGGAACTACACGTTCCGGCTCTACCGTCCTCGGGCGGAGATCCTGAACGGCACGTGGAAGATGCCGGAGGCGCAGCCTGCTTCGTAACAGGCCATCCGCCCTGGCCGCTGAGGCCGCGGTTCTGTCCCGGCGGTAACGGGCGCCCTCATGCAGGGCGTCCAGAACGCTCTCCGGGTTCACCATCCGTTTGGCACCGACAGGAATGTCGTCGACTTCCACGCGAGACTGAGACCATGGCTGCCGACTTGCGGACCGACGAGCTCGAGGCTGCAACCGCGATGCTCCATCGTTTCTCGATGCTGATCGAGGACGGTCTGGCGGCGCGATTCTCCGGATGGCTCTCTTCCCGCGAGGCATGGCACGATTTCATCAAGGGGCTGGAGGCTGCCGGTTATCGTCCCGCATTGCTCGCTCTCAGCGTCCTGGCGATTTGCCTCCTTGCCATCGCTGCCACGGCTGCGGCTGGCCGTTCCATGACGGCCGGATTGAAGGCTCGGCCATTTCTGTCCGCTGCGGCCTGGTTCGCGGCCACCCTGCTCGTGGTGCTGACGTTCTGGGTCCTGCTGCTGAGCCTCGTCCCCGATCCAGTGCTCCGCCGCGCCTTGTTGAACTGCGTCGTGATCTCGGCCGCGGCGACAACGATATGTTTTCCCTTGGCCATGGGTCGCAGGTCGATCTTCTCGCGTTGGCGGCGTGATCTCGCCGTCGCGATTGGCCTCGCCTGCGGCGGCCTGTTGGTGCTGGCCTGTCTGCGCGTATGGAATGCGGCCGATCCGCTACGCGATCTCTTCGCTACATTCGCGGTGTCTTTGCCGTTCACGGTCCTGGTCGCAGCGGCGTATCTTCGTCATCGCGAACTGGTCACGAGGGCTCTCTCCTTCGGCAGCAGGGCAGGCTCCCTGCGCCGGAAGCTGGCGGCAATTTGGCCCTGGCTCGCGGTCGCGATCGTCACACTCGCCTTCGTCTTCATCCAGCTGGATTTGACGATCGGAAGACCGACGCGCGGGGGATTGCTGCTGATTTCGCTTCTTCTGGCTCTCGCCGCCCCCCATCTCGACATCGCCATCGAAAGGCGCGGCTGGCTGGTGGCTCGATCGCGGGGAGGCGAACTGGCCGGCGCGCTGTGGCGGACGTTCCGCATCGTGGTCGCCTCATCGATCCTCGCGGTCTTGGCGATGCTCTGGCTGCTGCCCATTCTGGACGTCGTCGGTATTGCGCGTGGCACCGTCGTGTTGAAGGCCGCCGAGATCCTGATGCTCGTGCTGGTCATCGCCTTCTGCTGGAACTGGGTGGCGATCGTGACCGCGCGCATCAAACCCCATGCGTCGGGCGATCCCCATGGCAGCACCGCCGTGATCGGCACGCGACTGACCACTGTCGGCCCGCTGCTCGTGGGTCTCACCAAGGCCGCGCTTCTGACGCTGGGGGCTCTGACCGTTCTGGTCATGTTGGGCATCAATGTCTGGCCGCTGATCACCGGTCTCTCGATCTTCGGCCTGGCGATCGGTCTCGGCTCCCAGACCTTGGTCAAGGATGTGGTGGCCGGTCTGTTCTTCCTCGTCGACGACGCCTTCCGCCACGGCGAGTACATCGAGACCTCGGGGGCCAAGGGCACTGTCGAGAGAATCTCGCTGCGCTCGGTCTCCTTGAGGCATCCGCGGGGGCCGGTTGCGACGATTCCCTTCGGGCAGATCGGGAAGATCCAGAACTTCAGCCGCGAATGGGTCGTCGAGAAGATGCTGTTCCGCGTGGCTTTGGACACCGATGTCGAAGCCGTGCGAAAACTGTTCAAGAAGATCGGGCAGGAGGTCGCGGCGGATCCGGATCTGAACGCCGATCTCATCGAGCCGTTCAAGAGCCAGGGCATCGCCGCCCTCGAGGAAGGCACTCTGGTGATCCGCGGCAAATACAAGGCCCGGGCCGGGCGGCAATTCCAGATCCGCAAGGCGATCCTCTCCAAGGTGCGGACCACGCTCGCGGAGAACGACATCAAGCTGGTGCCGAAGCCGCTTCACGTCCCGCAAATGGGTGGATGAGCTGGTCTTCTGCCTGCGTTCAGGCATCGGAACCGCAAAGGCTTCGACTCAGCTGACGGCAAGGGCGGCATCGTCCTTGCCGCTATTGTTTTGGCGAAAGCAGCGGTCTGCCGGGTGCTTACTTGACCGCGGAGAAGGCCGTGGGCGCCAAAATCTGGCTGACGATGTTCTCAATAATCTCGCCGTCCGCTTCGCTCCTGGTGCGTGCCTCGGCCCAGTCCGGGTCGGTCGCGAACGCCGTCCATTTCGTCTCGCGCTCGGCGAGCGATTCCCAGGCCAGGAAATAGGTCAGCTCCTGATTGGACGCCCCGATCAGCGTGGTGAAGAAGCCGGCTGGCCGGATGCCGTGCTTGTCCCACAGCTTCAGCGTGGCCTTCTCGAAGCGGTCGAGCAAAGCCGGCAGCCGGCCGGGCAGGCAGCGATAGACGCGCATTTCGTAGATCATTGAAAATCGCTTTCTGTCGTTGGCCTTGCGGCAAGCGATATGCCGCAGCGTGGTCTGCCCGCCTGAATGGCGCGATCCTGCTCGCGCTGGCGCAGTAGCGGATTCTATCCCCGCCGGTGCTCGACCTTGGGCAGGAACCACGCCAGCAGCCCGATTGCCGGCAGGAAGGCGCAGATCCGGTAGACCGCCTCGATGCCGATCCAGTCGGCGACCTCGCCGAGGATCGCCGCCGCGAGCCCGCCGAGGCCGAAGGAGAGGCCGTAGAACAGCCCGCCGATCAGGCCGATCCGGCCCGGCATCAGCTCCATCGCGTAGATCAGGATGGCGGCGAAGGAGCTCGCCATGATCAGGTTGATCACCACGGTCAGCACGCCGGTCCAGAACAGGTCGGCGAAGGGCAGGATCAGCGAGAAGGGCAGGGCGCCGAGGATCGAGAACCAGAGGATGCGGTTGCGGCCGACCCTGTCGCCGATGATGCCGCCGGCGAGCGCGCCGACGGCGGCGGCGGCGAGGAAGAGGAACAGCATCAGCTGCGAGCCCTGCACCGAGACGCCGAACTTCCCGATCAGATAGAAGGTGTAATAGGAGCTGAAGCTCGACGAATAGGCGTTCTTCGAGAACAGCAGGATCACCAGGATGGTGATCGCGAAGGCGATCTGTGCCCTGGTGTGCGCGGGCGTCGCAGGTGCGGCTGCCGCGACTTTCGCCGGCTTGGCTGCCGCGGCGGCAGCGGCTGCCTTGCTCAGCTCGGCATAGCGGCGCGCCGTCCAGACCATCAGGATCATGGCGAGCAGGGCCGCGGCCGAGAACCAGGCGACGCTGGTCTGGCCGCGCGGCACGATGATGAAGGCGGCGAGCAGCGGGCCGAGCGCGCCGCCGCTCTGGCCGCCGACTTGGAAGATGCCTTGCGCCAGCCCCTGCTGGCCGCCCGAGGCATTGCGGGCCATGCGGGTCGCCTCGGGATGGAAGATCGACGAGCCGAGGCCGACGCAGGCCGCCGAGATCAGCAGCAGCGCATAGCTGCCGGCATAGGCGAGGCCGATCAGCCCGGTCAGCGTGCAGCCCATGCCGACGACCATCGAATAGGGCATCGGGTTCTTGTCGGTATAGGCGCCGACGACCGGCTGCAGCAGCGAGGCGGTGATCTGGAAGGTCAGCGTGATCAGGCCGATCTGGCCGAAATCGAGCGCGTAAGCCGTCTTGATGATCGGGTAGATCGCCGGAATCAGCGATTGGATCATGTCGTTGAGCAGATGCGTCGCGCTGAGCACGAACAGCACCGGCAGGTCGGCGCGGCGGGTCTGGGCGATCGGCTGGCTGACGTTCATACGGTTGATTTCACCGGGCGCAGCCGAGATCACCGGCGAAGGCCTGCCGGGTGACTGCGAAGTCGGCTCATAGCATCGCGATCGGCTGTAAACCCAGAGCCAACTGCACAGAGCCGCCCTGATGTGGACGCGGGATGGGGCGCGGCGGCTGTCGAGGGCCGCCGCCGTGTTTCGCCCGCTACTTCACTTCGCTGGCGATCTCGGCGAGCGCCGGGGCCTTCTGGATCAGGCCGCGCTCGACGAGGAAGGCGCCGAAGCGCTCATAGCGGCCCTGGTCGAGGGCGCGCGGGCGCTTGGCGAAGCGCGGTAGCGTGTCGATCCAGGCCTGGCGGTTGAGGGCGTCGTCGAGGTCGGGATGGGCGGCGATGAAGAGCTTCCAGGCCTCCTGCGGGTGGTTGGTGAGGTAGAGCGCCGCCTTCTCGATGGCGTCGAGGAAGCGGGGCAGGCGGCTGTCACCGACGGACTCGCGGCGGGTGATCAGGATCAGCTCGTCATAGGCGGGAACGCCGTGCTCCTCGGGATAGAAGGCGGTGCCGGGATGGCCTTCGAGTTTCATCTGCGTCAGCTCGAAATTGCGGTAGCCGCCGAGGGTGGCATCGACTTTGCCGCCGATCAGCGCGGCCGAGAGCGCGAAGTTGACGTTGACCAGCTTGACGTCGTCGAGCTTGAGGCCGGCCTTGGCCAGCATCTGGCCGAGCAGGGTGGTCTCGGTGCCGGAGACGGCATAGCCGATCGTCTTGCCCTTAAGGTCGGCGAGGCTCTTGATCGGACCGTCGGCCTTGACGATGACGCTGTTGAGCGGCGTCTCGACCAAGGTACCGACGCGGACGATCGGGATGCCGGCGGCATGGTCGAGATAGAGATTGGGCTGGTAGTGGATGCCGATATCGGCCTGGCCGGCAGCGACGAGGCGCGGCACGGCCGAAGGGTCGGAAGGCGGCACCATGGTGACTTCCAGGCCGGCTTCCTTGAACAGGCCGAGCTTCTCAGCGACCACCAGCGGCGCATGGTCCGGATTGACGAACCATTCGAGCATGACCGTGAGCTTGTCGGCGGCGCGGGCCGGGCTGGCGAAGCCGGCGGCCAGAGCAAGGCCGGTGGCGAGGAGGGCGCGTCTGGTCAGGGAGCTCAGGGTCATCGGGCGAAAATCCTTCTGCGGGATCGGCTTGAAACGGAATCGCATCATGGCTCGCTCGCCCAGGGGAGGAGGCGCGGGCCGAGCGCGTCGACGAGATGGCGCAGGGCGAGGCTGAGCACGGCGAGCACGGTCATCGCGGCGAAGACCGTGTCGGTCTGCATGCGGGCATTGGCCTGGACCATGACGAAGCCGAGCCCGGCCGAGGCGCCGACCCATTCGCCGATCACGGCGCCGAGCGGCGCCAGCGGAGCCGCGACCCTGAGGCCCGTGAGCAGAGCGGGCATGGCGAGTGGCAGGCGGACATAGCGCAGCGTCTGCCAATGGGTCGCCGAGGTCAGCGCGGTGGCATCGATCAGCTCGGGATCGGTGCGGCGCAGGCCATCGGTGAAGGCGGAGGCGACCGGAAAGAAGATGATGATCGTCGCCATGATCACCTTCGAGCCCATGCCGAAGCCGAACCAGACGACCAGCAGCGGCGCGATGACGAAGACCGGGAAGGCCTGCAGCACGAGCAGCACCGGCCAGAGCAAGCGGCCGAACCGCGGCAGCGCGACAATGGCGAGCGCCGTCAGCGCCCCGAATAGCGATCCCAGCACGAAGCCGAGCGCCATCTCGGCGATGGTGGTCAGGCTATGGCTGAAGAGCAATCCGGGCTGGCGCTGGAAGGCCAGCGCGACGTCGAGCGGCGAGGGCAGGATGTAGCGCGGCGGCTGGAACAGAAGGACCGCGCCTTGCCACGCCAGGAGCAGGACGAGAATCGTGCGCAGGGCAGCGGCGAGCGGGGCCACCATAGGCCTCGCGGAAGCCGAGTGCCGCTCTGTCGCGCCCTGCGTCGTCAAGGTCCGCCTTTCCGGTGGAAGGCGGCGCGGGGACAAGCGTTTGCGAGGCTGCCCCGAGCGACTCCCTCCGCCAGCATGATCTGGTTCAGGTTCGAAGGGTGCTTCTCAGCTCGCCTCCCGGCGAACGCCCCCGTCTCTCGTAAGCGCTTGTGGCAGAAAGGCTTGCGCCTGTCACGCCTGTCTCAGGCCGCAGCTCGCGGCTCAGGCCTCGTCATAGGCCGAGTCGAAGAAAGCCTTCTCCAGCGCCACCGTGCGCAGGAAGAAGTCGCGGCTCGTTTCCGCTTCGCCTGGGCCGACGCGGTCGAGCTCGCTGCGCAGGAAGCCGACGAAATCGCGGAAGTCGGAATTGTCGTGCAGGGTGACCCATTCGGCGTGGATGAAGTTCGCCGGCAGCGGCTGCGAGGCCTGCTGCGCCCAGTCGAGATAGAGCCATTCGGCCACGACCAGCACGGAGAGGGCGGCGGCATAGGAGCGCGTCGCGGCGGCCTCGCGCATGATCGCCTTGAAGCCGGCGGTGGCTTGGCTGTCGGGCGGCGCCGTCCGATCCTGCTCGCTGACGCCGAGCGCCTCGAAGGACCGCAGGAAATAGGTGTTCTCCTCGCCGCTGACCATGCCGATGAAGCGACCGAAGCGGATGCGGGCCTCGAAGCTGTCTGCACTGGCGAGCGCGCCGCCGAGCAGGGTCAGGAAGCTGTCGATGAAGCGATGATCCTGGACGAGGTAGCGGACCATGACCGCGTCGGACACCGATCCGTCGAGCAATTCGCGGACGAAGCGGTGGCCGACGGACTGCGACCAGGCCGGCTGGCTGGCCTGGCGGAGAATCTCGGTGAAACGTTCGGTCATCGGCGTAGCCTTCTGCTGATCGGGCTCTCCCTATCAGCAGCCGAGCCGCGACCGCACGCTATTTCAGCCGCGCTGCGACGATCTTGGCGAGCTTGCCGACGCGCGCCTTGGCTTGATCGTGGAGGGCCTGGTCGCGCTCGCCGCCCGAGACTCGGACTTCGACCGTTGTCAGGCCCTGGCGGATATGGATGCGGTTCATGATGTCGAGCGCCGCCTCGTCGCCGAGGTCTGCGACCGGCGTCCTGGCTTCCGAGACCTTGATCGCGCTCTGGAACCAGCGCTTCGACAGCTCTTCGGTGGCCGCGACGTTGCGCACGCTGACATGGATCTGGTTCAGCTCGACTGTGCGCTTGCCGTCCTTCTCGACGGTGCGCTTGGCGTCGAACTGGCAGCCTATCGGGTTCGGCAGCGCCTCCTGCCGGTTTTCGCGGCTCTCATGGGTGATCTTGCCCATCAGCTTGCGGGGGTCGCTGATGGTCATGCCAGGGAAGGTGGCCTTGACCTCCTCCGGCGTCAGCAGGGCACAGGCGTCCGGCCACTGATCGGCCGGGGCGACCGAGGAGGGGCGGGTGTCGGCCGATACGGTCACGGCGCTGTTGGCAGCGACCTGCTGGGGCGCGTCCACCATGCCGGTGCCGCCCTGCCAGCGCGCCGCTGCCTGTTTCGCCAGAGCGAGCGCGTTCGGTGCGGTCTGCTCGGAGTAGAGGTCGAGCGAGACGGCATAGATCAGGTCGTCCTTGCGGGCGCGGACCACCACGCTGGAGGAGCTGGTCTCCTGAAAGGCCTCGTCGCCGACGCCGCTGACCGGTTCGAGCTTGAGCGTGATCTTGGGATCGGCGGTGAGTTTCTCTCGCGAGGCCTTGATCGAGGCGAAGGCCTGCGCCGGGGTCTCGCGGCCCTTGGCGACGCCATCCCAGCGGATCACCGTGAGCGAGGCGAAGCGCGCGAATTCGAGCTTCGAGGTCGGGCTCGGCAGCTTCACCGAATACATGCAGCTCTCGGCATATTGCGGGCCGCGATGGATCGCGCTCAGTGTCGGGCCCTTAGCGGTGATCGCGCGGCCGGGGAAGAGCGCCTCCAGATCGGCCTGCGGCAGCAGGCGGCAGGCGTCGGGAGCCTTGCCCGGCGCGGCCGGCTCCGGGGCCGCCGGTGCGGTCTGGGCAACGGCCGGGCCGGCGAGCGCCAGCAGCAGCGGGGTTACGAGCACGGAACGCACGATCATCGGATCAGGTCTCCAGGGACGGGCGCGCCGCGGTCGATCGCGGCTGCGCCGTTCGGGGATGCGTCAATCTAGGGGCGAGGGTGGCGCGATCATGGCGCCGCACCGGGTGGTGGGGATGATTGCTGACATTGTCTGTCAGCCAGACCGCCAGTCGTTCGAGCCAGTCTCGTCAGCTGCGGCGGCGGCGCAGGGTCGCCAGCGGCGTCTCGCCGAAGCGGGCGCGGTAGCGCGTGGCGAAGCGGCCGAGATGGGTAACGCCGCAGTCGAGCGCGATCCGGGTGACGTTGTCGCCGGGGGCGGCGGCGAAGAGCCGGGCGTGGGCGGCGTCGAGGCGGAAATCCTCGAGGATCTGGCGCGGCCCCATCCCGCGATACTGACGGAATGCGAGCTGCAGCGAGCGCGTGCTGACGCCGACCCTGGCGGCGAGCGCCGTGATCGAGAGCGGATCGCCGGATTTCGCGCGCATGATCTCTTCGGCGATCTCGACCTGGTATCGGCCGGCGGAGCGGGGGTGGGCTTCGGAGCCCACCGTCGCTGCCTGCCAGGCGGCCCCGAGCAATTCGGTCACCATCATCGTCGCCGCCTTGGCGGCACCGCGCGCGACGAGCAGCGCGTCCGACTGGTCGAGCTCTGAAGCAAGATGGCGCAGATAGCGGCTCAGCGCCGCGCCTTGCCCGGCGGCGGCGCTCACCACCCCCGGCGCCTGCCCGTCCGGACGCCAGCGATCGTCCGGATTGAGGGCGGCGGCGCTGCGCAGCCGCGTCAGCGGCAATTGGACCACGAGTCCGAGATAGCCGGGCTCGCAGATGGTGGTGCGCGGCCCCGGCGTCGGGATCAGCATCGACTCCGTCCTCGCCTCGATCCGGCGGCCGATGTCGTCGGTCTCGATCGTTCCGGTCCAGGGCAGCAGCAGGGTGATGTTCTCGTCCTCGACGAGACGGACGCGGTGGCCGCTGGTCCTGACGGCGCTGATGCGGACATCGTCGAGCAGGACGGAGTTGATCGACATGCGAAAAGGCTCGGCCCGGTCGAGTGGCTCGAGGAAATCCTGGCGCTCGAAGAGGATCGTCTGCCTGCACGCAGCGGCAGCGCTGTCGGTCAGGAAACGATTATGGCGCGCCAACAGATCATCCTGCTCACCGTGATCGAGGTGATGCTGGCTCGTCTGCTGCGTCATGCGATCTTCACAGCTTCGGTGTTCCGTGATCGGCAGGCGAATCTGTCGGGACGAGCGACTTTAGTCGTATCAGGCGGCAAATGTGGCGATATCGGGGCGGGGGCGGGCTTCTCGCCGCCCTGTGCGTCACCGCCCCACGACTGCGGAAGTCGCCGTCGTGGAGGCCGGGATGCCCAATTTCGCTTTCCGGATAACTCCCTTCGCATTCCGGATATCGGCAGCGCGGCTCTTCCTCCATGCTCGAACTGTAAGCTGGGGCTGCACCTCTCCACGGCGTGGGCGACGCACGGGAGGCGGCGCGGTCCCAGCTTATCAAATAGCTCTATTGATTTGACTGGCCGCATGGTGCCTCCCGTCCTGCACCGGTCAAAACGACTTAGTGATAGATCTTTTGAGATTTGATCGCTTCGGTGATCAATGATTGTAGATAACTATCAATTCCGTCATCGCTTTATTTTGTCGATGGCGGAATTTTTTTGTCTATACTGAAAAATTTGGCATTTATTTACTTTGTCAGCCCAGGGTTTTTCTCGTCATCCTTGGGTGTTGGACATCATGGCCATCTCTGCATTCAATCTGAGCAATATCCGTATCGGCACCAAGATCGCCGCGGCCGTCACTCTCGTCGGCCTGATCGGGCTAGCAGCGTCTTTCTTCATCAGCCGGGAGCTCGCCCGCGCCGATGCTGTCTATAGCGAGATGCTCGCTACAGCGCCGGCCGCCATTTACGCTTCGGGACGAGGGAGCCGGAGCGTCAACGATATGCTGGCGCAGACTTATAAGGTCGTTGCCTATCCGGCAGGCTCGAAAGGGGTTGCAGACGGCGTGGCTCAGATGGGCGCGAGCTACAAGATGGCCGTGCAGCATTTGCAAAACGCCATTGCCAAATTGCCGGTGAAGAAGGCTGAGTATGAGCGCATCCTCGCCGAAACGCAGGTGCTCAAGGCCACGCTCGACAAGGCCGTCGTTTTGGGCGCCCGTGATGAGAATGCCAAGGCGCTGGAAATCCTGGATACGGCGGATGCCCAGGTCACCGCAATGGTCGATGCCATCATCGCGCTCAATACCAGAATACTGAAGGAGCTCGACGACGCCTCGAACGGGACGACGGACGACGTCAATTTCACCATCAGGTTGATGATGGGGCTGAGCCTCGCCGGCATCCTGCTCGGCATCGGGCTCGCGCTGCTGATGTCGGACAAGACGATCACCGGCCCGCTGGCGCGCCTGCGCGGCGCGATGGACAAGCTCGCGGGCGGCGATTTCGATACCGCCGTCGAGGGCAGCCAGCGCCGGGACGAGGTCGGACTGATGGCCAAGACCGTGCTCGTCTTCAAGGAGAACGGGCTCGAGATGAAGCGCCTCGAGGCGCAGGCAAGCGAACAGGATCATAGGGCCGCCGCCGAGCGCGAAAAGAACGAAGCGGAACGGCGCCGCGCCGAAGCCGAGCGCGAGCAACTGGCCAAGGAGCAGCAGCAGGTCGTCACCCTGCTCGCCAACGGGCTCGACCTGCTGGCGCAGGGCGACCTGACCTATCGCATCGGCGATCAGGTCGCTGCCGACTACCAGAAGCTGCGCGACGACTTCAACCGTGCCGTCAACCGGCTGGCGGAGACGGTCAGGACGATCCAGACCACCGCCTCCGAGGTCGGCACCTCGGCGTACGAGATCAATATGGGCGCCGACGATCTCTCCAAGCGCACCGAGGAGCAGGCCTCCTCGCTGGAGGAGACTGCGGCGACGACCGAGGAACTGGCGGCCTCGGTGAAGGCCTCCGCCAGCTCGTCCCGGCAGGCCGCGACGCTCGCCAGCGAGGCCACGCAGATCGCAGAGCAGGGCGGCGCCATCGTCGGCGATGCGATCGCGGCGATGACGCAGATCGAGCAAGCGTCGAGGAAGATCGCCGCCATCACCTCGGTGATCGACGAGATCGCTTTCCAAACCAACCTGCTGGCTCTCAATGCGGCAGTGGAAGCCGCCCGCGCCGGCGATGCCGGCAAGGGGTTCGCTGTCGTCGCCTCGGAGGTCCGCACCCTGGCGCAGCGTTCGGGCGAGGCCGCCCGGGACATCACTGCCCTGATCAGCGAATCGGGCGCCAAGGTCGATCAGGGCGTCAGCCTGGTCAGGCAGGCGGGCGAGGTGCTCGGCCGGATCGTCGAATCGTCGAAGCGGGTCTCGGCCACGGTCTCCGAGATCTCGACGGCCTCGGCCGAGCAGGCCAACGGCATCGACGAGATGAGCCAGACCGTCGCCCATATGGACGAGATGACGCAAGCGAACGCGGCGCTGGCCGAGGAGAGCGCCGCGTCGGCGACCTCGCTCTCCGACCAGATCCAGCGGCTCAACGGGCTGGTCGCAACGTTCAAGATCGGCGGCGAGCAGGGCTCCGCGCGCCTGAGCGTCGTGCGTCCGGATGCTCTGGCCCGTTCGGCCTGAGCCTGCCGGTAGCGGGAGCGCCGCCCGCTGCGTCGTTTCTCGCTCCGAGCAGGGCGAATGCGGATGGGGAGTGATCCGGCCATGAGCGAGGCCTTGCAAGGGCAGGAGGCGTCGATTCGGGAGGGCTGGCTCCTGTGGGGCCTGCTCGCCGTGACTCTCGCCGCGCATGAGCGCTGCCGCGAGCGCGCCGGCGATCTCATCGAGGCGGCGGCCTGCAACTGCATCCTCGAACGCGAGGATGGCCTGTTCCGGCATGCGCTGGTGATGTTCGCGCCGAGGAGCTGGCAGGAGCTCTGGCACCGGGCGGCACGAAACGAATGCACGGCCGAGGCCTATACGCGCACCGTCACCGAGCGCGGCATCCATGCGGTCCGCCCCGTGCCGTTGCCAGGCACGGAAGGCGGCTACAGCCCTTGAGTCCTGGCGCCGAGCTGTTGCCGCACGCGTATGCGCCAGGGCTCAGTCCGGGCGGCGTGCGAGGGCGACGGGGGCGCGCCTCGACCAGAGCCGCTCGCAGAGCGTCACGACGGCGAGCCCGCTGACGCCGCCCATGATCTTGACCAGTGCATCCAGCGCGCGGGCATGCCGGCTCGCCTCGAAATGCTGGGCGATCTCAAGCCCGGCGGCGCCGGCGACGATGCAGATGAGAATCGCGCCCTTGCGGGCCGGGTAGGCGGTGGCGAGCGCCGCCGCGGCGACCAGATAGGCGATGAAGCGTTCGAGCTGCGGCCCCATATGCGCCAGATGCGGACGGGCGCCGATCGGCGACAGCGTCGCGAACACGACGACGGCGACGGCGCTCCAGCCGATCAGCGCAGCGCAGCGGTGCACGGAAAGTTCCAGCCCGAAAAGTCGCGGCACGGACGTCTGTCGCTCCTGCTGCACCAATTCCGTCTCCGGAAAGCAAAAAGGGCCCAAGCGGTCATCGCTCAAGCCCTCGAAAAATGCTGGCTCCCGGAGCAGGATTCGAACCTGCGACCAATCGATTAACAGTCGATTGCTCTACCGCTGAGCTATCCGGGATCGGTGGGCGGCGTATAGCGACGCTACCGGGAACACGCAACCCCTTTGCTGGCATCGAGGCGGAGAAAATCGTGGGCAGGCGATCTGCGCCATCGTCAATTCACATTGGCGAGAGAGTTTCGGTTGCGGCGCGCCGCAGCATGTGGTTATAGGCCCAGCCGTGGAGCACGCCTCGGGCGGCGCTCCCGGATGGCCTCGTGGCGGAGTGGTTACGCAGAGGACTGCAAATCCTTGCACCCCGGTTCGATTCCGGGCGAGGCCTCCAATCCCTTTTATCATGCGCTGATTTCCTTACGGTTTTCGGCTTCATTGTCCCGCCGGGTTTCCACCCATTCAGATGGCGGGACAATTTTGTTCGCGGTTTCGTTCTTC
>Ga0209127_100066_pt1 | contig 106056 bp, 109 predicted proteins | sample LakSupMetagenome_FD_187469 | JGI IMG/M metagenome (GOLD analysis project Ga0209127, IMG submission 187469) | Freshwater microbial communities from Lake Superior, Canada - Sta WM archaea (SPAdes) (version 2) | ecosystem: Environmental > Aquatic > Freshwater > Lake | place: Lake Superior, Canada... | reverse complement strand
CCTGAAAGACGCTCTTCGCCAAGTCCAGACCAATCGTCGTGATCACCATGGGGCGCTCCTCCCGATCCGAATCGCCGGGTCAGCACCATTGCTGCCGGCGCTGGGCGGGGGCGTCCACATCATCAAGGTGCGTGGAGGACGCGCACCATGCCGAGGGTCGTCGAGATCACGCCGATCCATACGCCTGCCGAGCTTCGCCGTCTGGCGGCGCGGGTGAAGGATGCGAACCAGAGCCGTCGCCTTTTGTCGATCGCGGCGGTCCTGGACGGGATGAGCCGGGCTGAAGCGGCGAAGATCGGCGGCATGGACCGGCAGACGCTTCGCGATTGGGTGCATCGCTTCAATGCGCAGGGCCCCGCCGGCCTGAAGGACAACCGCCGCCCGGGCAACCCGCGTCGGTTATCGCCGGCGCAGCTCGAGGAGTTGGCGCAGATCGTCGAGACGGGGCCCGACCGCGCGGTCGACGGCATCGTGCGCTGGCGACGCGTCGACCTTCAGCGCGTTATCAGCGAGCGGTACGGGATCGACTATCACGAGCGCAGCATCGGCAAGCTTCTCCAGATGCTCGGCTTCTCCCACATCAGCGCCCGGCCGCGGCACCCGATGCAGGATGGTCGGACCATCGAGGCGTTCAAAAAAACTTCGCCCACACGCTCGAAGCCCATGTCGGCCCCATAGCCCGGCGCAAGCGGATCGAAATCTGGTTCCAGGACGAAGCCCGCATCGGTCAGAAGAACGGCCTCGTGCGCCAATGGGCCCGGCGCGGCACGCGGCCGATCCAGCCGGCCGACCAGAGATACCAGAGCGCCTACCTGTTCGGTGCGATCTGCCCGGCGAGAGGCGTCGGCGCGGGTCTCGCACTGCCCTTCGCCGACACCGAGGCGATGCAACTCCATATCGACGAGATCGCCTTGAACGTCGCCAAGGGCGCTCATGCCGTGCTGTTGCTCGACCGCGCCGGCTGGCACACGACCGGCAACCTGCGATGGCCGAAGAACATCACGCCGATCCTGCTGCCGTCGCGCTCTCCGGAACTCAACCCGGTCGAGCAGGTCTGGCAGTTCCTGCGTGCCAACTTTCTCTCCAACCACGTCTTCGACACCTACGACGACATCATCGATGCCGCTTGCGACGCATGGCGAAGGCTCATCGCAATGCCCAAAACCATCACATCAATCGGAATGCGAGAATGGGCTCATAGCGGTCAGATGTGAGGGCCGTTGGTATTAGGAGACCTGTGCGCGGGTAGGCGTAGACAGCTGTCTTGATACCTGATTCCATTGAGCTTTCCGGGATGGAGAGCAGCGATGGCGCATCGTTCGATCGGCCAGGAGCAGCTTGGCTTTGTGATCGGCGCGCGGAGCGCGTCGTCGCTGGACGAGCTCGATGGTTTGATCGACTGGAATCCTATCTCGGAGCTGCTCAGGCCGCTCTATCCGGCGACCAAGGGCGAGCCGGCCTGGCCTCCGCTGGCGATGTTCAAGGCGCTGCTGCTATCGGTCTGGTATGACCTGTCCGATGTGAAGCTGGCCGAGGCACTCGATGACCGCGCCTCGTTCCGCCGCTTCTGCGGGTTCTCACGCTCCGAGGCGACGCCGGAGCGCACAGCTTTCGTGCGCTATCGTGGGAAGTTGGTCGAACACAATCTCGATCGGACCTTGTTCGAAACGGTGACGATCCAGCTCAAGGCCAGGGCGGTCACAGTCAAGACCGGCACGATGGTCGACGCCACCGTCATCGCCTCGGCGAGCGAGGAGGACGATGATGGCCGATGGGTGAAGCACAAGGGCAAACCGGCTGTGCATGGCTTCAAGGCCCATGTCGGCGCGGATGCCACGAGCGCCCTGGTCGAGAAGATCTCGGTCACTCCGGCCAACGTCAATGACGGACGTGCCGGTCCGGATGCCTTGCCGGATGATCCCGGAGAGGTCTTCGCCGATAGCGCTTACCGCGGCCCACATTTCGGTGATGCGGTCCGTGCCAGGGGTGGAACGCCGTGCGTCGTCGCGACCGGCATGTGGGGACGCGACGAAGCCGAGGTGCAGGCTCGCCTCCAGGCCTGGAACCAGCCGATCCATCGCGTTCGCGCCAGGATCGAAAAGATCTTTGGGACATGGAAGCGATCCTACGGGCTGCGCAGGATGCGATGGCGCGGCCTCGCCAAAGCCGCCGCCCAGGTTCACCTCACCGCCATCGCCTACAACCTCAAGCGTACCCGATCGATCATCATGGCAGCCATCTGATCGCGCAAAGCTCGGATCAGCGCGCAACTGCAATGGCGGCGATGAACCCGCCCAAAACAGGCAGATCACAGCTGTCTACGCCTACCCGCGCACAGGTCTCATTAGAGCGCTTCGTCCTCCTTTTAGTTGTGGGTGGGTTTCTCGCGTTAACTATGGACGAGGCTGCCGGCGAGACCCTACCGGGTGCCCTGGCGCGGGCTCGCCCGGTCGGCGAATGGATCGTTCTTGGCTTTGGACATTGGGGATCGGAATGGGCGCAGGACATTCTCACGGGGGATCGCAGGTCGCCGGAACAGCGGCGGGACGCCACAAGCGGCGTCTGGCCCTGGCTCTGGGGTTAACCACAGCCTTCATGGCAGCCGAAGTGGTCGGCGGCCTCCTCACAGGTAGTCTCGCCCTTCTTGCCGATGCCGCGCATATGCTGACCGATGCCGGCGGTCTCGCGCTGGCGTTGATTGCGATCCGTTTCGCCGAGCGGCCTGCCACGCCCCAGAAGACATTCGGCTATGTGCGGGCAGAAGTCCTTTCAGCCACATTGAACGCAGTCGTGCTTCTGCTGCTGACCGTCTACATCCTCTATGAGGCCTATGAGCGATTCCGCAATCCGCCCGAGATCATCGGCGGCCCGATGTTGGCCGTCGCGGTCATCGGGCTCGTCGTCAACTTGATCAGTATGAAACTGCTCGCCGGCGGCTCCTCGGAAAGCCTCAACGTCAAAGGGGCCTATTTCGAGGTGCTGAGCGACATGCTCGGTTCCTTGGCCGTCATCGTTGCGGCGACGATCGTCATGGTGACAGGCTGGAATCTCATCGACCCGATCATCGGAGCGGGAATTGGCCTGTTCATTGTGCCGCGGACCTGGGGGCTGCTCAGGCAGGCCATGCATATCCTGCTGGAGGGGACCCCGCCGGAAGTGAACGTCGCACTGCTTGAGGAGCGGCTGCGGTCGATCCCTGGTGTCACCGAAGTCCATGATCTGCATGTCTGGACCCTGACATCCGGCCTCGACGCCATGAGCGGACATCTTGTCAGGGAAGACGGGGCCCCGGCCGACGACATCCTGTCATCCGCAAACCTGATGCTCACCCAGGAATTCGGCATACAGCATTCGACGATCCAGATCGAAAACCGCGCACACCGTGAGGCGCCAGGTCACGACAGTCGCATTTAATCCCAAGCCCTGGAGGATGCTGCATGCAAGCGATTCTGGCGCTGCTGATTTCGACCTTTTTGCTCAACCCTCTGCAGGAGGCGATCTCCCGGATGCTGGTGGCGGCGGGTGTCTCGCAGGCCGCCGCGCAAAACATCACGCAATGTGTGAAAAACGCGGCTCCCCAACTTGCAGGGCGTGCCCTTCAAGAGCCTGTCTGGGTCCTGGATCAGCTCTGGCAATACTGGTCTGGCGGTGCGGGACCCGAAGCAATGCTGGCCAAGCTGGCTCCGCAATGCTCCAACGCGCTTGAGGCCGTGCGGAAGCTCGCACGGCCCGGTATCTGATGGATCCCGTCAAGTCAGTAACGAGACGATTATCCGATCAGTCGAAAATCCGGCCGAGAAAGCCGCGCCGACCATGGCCGCCATATGATCCGCCACCGCCATGACCACCATGGCCCCCGCCGTGGTCGCCATAACCACCATGGCCGGATCCGTATCCTGCCGGATAGCTTTGCCCAGGCGGATAGGACGATGAAGGAACTGGCGCGCCAGAGGCCGCTCCCCATGGGGCGCTGCCAGGCTGCGGAATAAACGAGGCGCCTTGGTTTCCGGCATTTTCCGTTGCAGGTTGCGGGGCAGCATATTCGCGTGCGCTCCGCTCGATGATCTTGTCGAGCTCGCCACGGTCCAGCCATACACCGCGGCACTGTGAGCAATAATCAATCTCGATGCCCTGTCGCTCGCTCATCACGAGGTTGATCCGACATGCCGGGCAAAGCATTCCCTGCGGAGGTGACTGAGACGGCTCGGTCATTGCCTTGTTCCTCTCGTCGACGCCGGGGGTGGCGCCGAGAGGAACTATCGGACCTGTAGTTGCTATAGGTTCAACTGCCTCTTCCGAGGCAAAACGCCACACCGATAAAACTCTCCCGGCAGCGGCAGCCTAAATCGAGCTGGCCGAATGCGCCTTTGGATCTTCGCGATGGCGGCGATCTTCGGTCTGGTTCATCCGAACCACACTGACGGCATAGAAAAATGGCTCTGACTCAAATCTGCTGCATGTAGCGGGTGATCTGGCGCTGTTTTCCGAGAGGAATCAGCCTGATGGATCAACGATTTCGGCCAGCCAGCCTCGTTCCTGCGGGATTGATTGTCGACGGAGTTTCGATCGAAACCGATCTTGTCCTTGTCCGGGTCCGATCTCCGGTAGCGGCTGGTCGATGTCCTGATTGTGGGGCGACCTCGCAACGGATCCAGAGCCGATACTGGCGACGAGCAAAGGACCTGCCGCTGAGCGGCCGGCGGGTCGAGCTTCAGGTTCTGGTCCGACGATTTCGTTGCGACGGCGTCCTATGCGGTCGCCAGATCTTCGCGGAGCGCTTTAACACTGGCGTCCTCGCGGTGCGCTCACGGCGGACCGAACGCCTCGACCATATCGTCCAGCACCTCGGTCTTGCCTTGGGCGGCAGGCCCGGAGCAAGCCTTGCCGCCAGGATGATGCTGCCGGTCAGCAACGACACATTGCTCCGCGTGGTCCGGCGACGCGCCAAGACGCCAAGCGAACCATTGCGCATAATCGGCATCGACGACTTCGCCTGGCGGCGCAATCACCGCTACGGCACGATCGTCTGCGATCTTGAGCGCCGTCGGCCGGTTGTCCTGCTGCCTGATCGGGAGCCAGCGACGTCGGAAGCCTGGCTCCGGCATCAACCCGCTGTTCACACGGTCGCTCGTGATCGCGGCGGCGGTTATGGAGAAGCGGTGGCGCGGGCTTTGCCAGAGGCGACGCAGGTCGCTGATCGCTGGCACCTGATGGAGAATGCCAGCCGCGCGTTCCTGGACGCGGTGCGTAAATCGATGCGCCAGATCCGTCGGACCATCGGCGCCACCGTGGTGAATCCTGCGCTCCTGACGGCGGCCGAGAAATTACAATATGAAAGCTATCTGCGGCGCGAGGAGACGAATGCAGCCGTTCTCGCACTCTGGCAGGACGGCGTTCCGATCAAACAGATCGTGCGGCGGACGGGTCATCATCGCATGACTGTCCGGCGGATCGTCCGTGGCGAGCGCGGCGACATCTTCCGACCGCGCCAGAGTTCGCTGGAGGCGCACTTGCCCTGGCTCGATGCGCAATGGGATGCTGGTGCGCGCAACGCATCGGCACTCTGGCGCTCATTGCGAACAAGCGGCTTCCAAGGGAGTCTCAGGGTCGTCCTGGAATGGGCGACGCGCCGCCGCCGCGCCGAGAGAACCGATGCGAGCAGCCTTGCGCGCGTTCCCTCAGCGCGCACTATCGCACGGTTGATGACCGTCGGCCGCGACAATCTCACAAAAGCTGAAACGGTCGCCATCGCGGCGATTGAAAGCGGCGTACCAACGGTCGTCGAGGCTCGCGAGCTCGTCGCCGACTTCCACGCCATGATCAAAACCAAACGGGCTGAGTTGCTCTCGCCCTGGATCGAGCGCGCTACAAGGAGCCTGATCGCTTCCCTGGCGAACGGCGTCAGGCGAGACGAAGCGGCCGTTCGCGCCGCGATCATCTCAGCCTGGTCGAACGGCCAGACCGAAGGGCAGATCACCCGGCTCAAGCTCGTCAAGCGCCAAATGTACGGCCGCGGAAAGATCGATCTTCTCCAGGCCCGTCTGATCGGTGCCCAGTGATCGCAATCGTCAGCGAAACTGATGTTCTGGAACGGCCCGATTGCCCCGTCGCATCTCGGGAATACGGTAGCCTCGCAATCTGGCGTTCCTCGCACTCGCAAAGGATACAGGCATGAAGGCCGTCGCTGCTGTTGGGTTGGATCTCGCCAAATCGGTGTTCCAGGTTCATGCCGTCGACCACGCTGGTGAAATCGTCGTCCGGCGAACACTTCGACGGGCACAGATTCTGGATTTCTTTCGCAAGCTGCCGGCCTGCCTGGTCGGGCTTGAGGCCTGCGGGAGCGCTCACTATTGGGCACGCGAGATCGCGGCGTTGGGACACGACGTTCGCATGCTCCCGCCGATCTACGTGAAGGCCTATGTGATGCGGGGCAAGACCGATGCTGCCGACGCGGCGGCGATATGCGAGGCGGTCACCCGCCCAACGATGCGCTTTGTGCCCATCAAGACCGCCGAGCAACAGGCCGCCGGCATGCTCCTGAAGACACGAGAGCTCCTCGTCCGTCAGAGGTCGCAGCTGGCGAACGCTTTTCGATCCCATTTGTCGGAACTCGGCATCGTCACATCGACCGGCATGGCCAGCATCGATAAGCTGGCCGGCCTGGTGCGAAACGCCGATTGCCCGTTGCCGGCCCTCGCACGGACCGCCCTACTGGAGATGGCCGAGCAGCTCGGCCTCTTGAGCGACCGGATCGAGCACCTGGACGACAATATACGTGCCGGTATCGATATCGACGAGGCGGGAACGCGTCTGACGAGCATTCCTGGGATCGGCCCACTGATCGCAGCAACCGTTCGCGCCACCGTCTACGACCCAAGCGGCTTCAAGCGCGGCCGAGACTTTGCCGCTTGGCTGGGGCTCACGCCGCGGCTGCTCTCCAGCGGAGGCAAGGAGAAGCTCGGATCTATCTCGAAACAGGGTAACCGTCGGCTCCGGACGCTCCTCGTCGTCGGCGCTTCATCGATCATCAAGCAGGCGAAGCGAGGGGTGCCGTTGCAGGCCTGGCTCACTGCGCTGCTGGTTCGAAAGCCCTACAAGCTTGCGGCCGTGGCGCTTGCCAACAAGATGGCGCGGATCATCTGGGCCCTGCTCACCAAGGGCGGGATCTACAGGATGCCCGAACCGACCCCAGCCTGATCCAAAATCTCGGCAGAATAGCCGACCACAGAGCATGGTGCAGAAGGAGGGATGATCCACGACGGGCACGAACCCGGTATCAGATACGCCGCCTGACGCAGTGGGCCTTGCAGCCCGCGAGATTGATAAGGCGATCGGATATCGCGGACCTCATCATGGCCAGCGGTCTACATGTCCGCACCGACAGGCCGGACATATGACTGCACCGCCCGACCAGGATCAGACTTCCAAATGCCCCTTGCGGGTCGGGCCGTTCCACATATGCGTCAGAGCCGCCCTTCAACGCGATTTGACAGCCTTGAACATCAGGCCTTCGCCAGCGTACGCGGGGTGTGCGCCCTTCCACCGGGACATCAACTTGTCGGGCGCGAAGTCATCAGGCCCAAGGACTTGGCGAACCAACCATTCATCGCGCTTGCGGCCGAGGACCGGGCTCGCCATCGCCTCGACGCCATCCTATCTGCCGAGGGTGTCCAACCAAGAATCATCGTCGAAACACCAAGCTCGGCAACACTGTGTGCCCTTGCCCTGAACGGCGTTGGGATCGGAATCACGAACCCGGCAGCGGCTGAAGGCTTCGACGTCCGAGGCCTTGTTTTCCGACCGTTCGAGCCGGCCGTCTACTTCAAGAGCATCATGCTCTTTCGACCAGACGCCCAAAAAACTCGACTGGTCAAGGATTTCGTTTCTGCCCTACTGGGGGCGCGAACATCCGAAGGGAAACGCCCCTAGATCGGGGAGGTGCCGCTCGCCAGCACCTCCTTGCACGTCCGACCTTCCCTTACCGGCTCAGCGCAGCATGCGCCGGATCAAACTGTTGGCGAGTTCGATCAGGATGACGAAGGCGACGACGACCAAAGTGAGCGTCGCGACCTTCTCGTACTGGAAGGTCCGGACATAGACCTGGATGTAAAAGCCGATGCCGCCGGCGCCGACGATGCCGAGAATGAGCGACTCACGCAGGTTCATCTCGAAGCGGAACAGCGTATCGCGCACGATATCGGGCGCCATCTGGGGCCAGGCGCCGAAGCGCAGCTTCTGCAGGAAGGTGGCGCCGGCACTGTCCAGCGCCTCCATCGGGGCGCGATCGATGCCGTCGATCGTCTCGGCATAGAATTTCGCGAGCATGCCGGTGGCGTGGAAGGCGATTGCGAGGATGCCGGGCAGCGGGCCTAAGCCCACCGCGCCGACCATCAGCATCGCCACCAGGATCAGCGGAATGCCGCGGATGGTGGCGAGGCACCATTGCACTGGCAGATGCAGCCAGCGCGGCGTCAGCGTCTCGGCCGCGAGCAAGCCGAAGACGATCGAGAGCAGCACGCAGCCCAACGTGCCGAGCACGGCGATGCGCAGGGTCTCGGCCGAGGATTCGATCACGACCGGCAGGACAGAGAAGTCCGGCGGCAGCATGCGGCCGAGGAATTCGGCGATGCGCCCGCCACTGCTGGCCAGCTTGTCGAGTTCGATGTCACTGCCGCTCCAGGACCAGACGATCAGTGCAGCTAGCGCCAGCGAGAGCAGGAATGGCGCGTAGGAGCGGGAGCGCTCGCCGCGGTGGCGGCGCGGCGCGGCGGTCCTTGTCGGCGGAATGGCGAGGCTGTCCCTCGCGCTCATCAGACGGGTTCCGGAATCGGTCCGGCCTCCTCGTAGATGCCGGCCAGCGTGTCGTCGCGCAGCGCCTCGGGCGGCCCGTCGAAGACTTCGTGGCCGTGATCGAGGGCGATGAAGCGATCAACGAAAGGTGCGATCAGGCGCGGTTGGTGCGAGGATACCAGCAAGGTCGCGCCCCGGCGCGCCGCACAATCGTGCAACAGGGCCAAAATCGCTTCCGCCGTTACCGGATCAAGGTTGCTGATCGGCTCGTCGGCGAGCAGGAGGGCGGGATCCTGCGCCAGGCAGCGCGCGATGGCGACCCGTTGGCGCTGGCCGCCACTGAGGCGATCGACTCGCTTTTCAGCGAGTTCGGCGATGCCGACATCGCCCATCGCTCGTTCCACAGCATCGTGATCGGCCTCGCCGAAGCGCCCGAGCAGGGATTGCCAGGGCCGCGTGCGCCCGAGCCGCCCGTTCAGCACGTTCTGGCGCACTGTCTCCTGCTCAACCAGTGCAAATTCCTGAAAGACGAAGCCGGTGTCGCAACGCCAGGCGCGCGGCAGCGACCTGGCCGGATCGAGCGTCCGGCCGAGCACGCTGGCTTGCCCGCGAAAGCCGCGCAGGCGGCCGTCGAGGAGCCTGAGAAGGGTCGATTTGCCGGCGCCGGACGCGCCGATCAGCGCCACCTTCTCGCCGGTTTCGATCCGCAGTTCCGCGATGGCGAGGCTGCCACGATCCTCGCCCTTGTAACGAAAGGACAGATTGTCGAGCGCGACTGCGCTGCCTGGCATGGCGGTGCCCCTATTTCATCAATCCGTAGGCTTTCGCCAACTCCCTAACGCCGTCGAAGCTCTTCGGATCAGCCTCTACATAGCCATCCGGGCTGTAGACATGCTTCAACAGCGCGACGTTCTGCGGCTCGTTGAGCTTGAGCATGGCGGCGACGAACTTCGCCTTGAGAGTTGGGTCGAGATCCTTGCGGGCGATGACCACATGCGAGGGGATCGGTTTCGACTCGGCGATCCACTTCACCTGCGGTTGCTGGACCGGCGTCAGGAGGAGATCGGCGTATTGGCTGACGCCGGCGGCATCAACCAGCCCGGCCTGCATGGCCTGCATGGCCTGCTGGTAACCGCCGGCGAAATAGACCTTGCCGAAGAAGCGCTTGGGATCCTCGCCGCGCTGGAGCAGGCCGTTCTCGACGAAGATGTCGAGCGGGTAGAGATAACCCGATTCCGAGATCGGATCGGCAAAGGCGATGGCCTTGCCCTTCAGATCTGCGAGCTTTTCGATGGCGCCGTCACGGCGCACGAAGATGCGGCCGGTATAGGTCGGGCTGCCGCGATAGACTTCGGCGAGCACAGCGATCGCACCGGTCTGCGCGTTGGCAATGACATAGGGCAGCGCGCCCATGAAGGAGATGTCGGCATCCCCGTTGCGCAGGGCCTCCACCGCGGCGGCATGGTCACTCCCGACGAAACCGCGCACTGGAACGCCAATCTCCTTGGCGAGCCAGGCAGAGATTACCTTGATATCGCCCTGGAGTTTCTCCGGGTTCTCCTGCGGAATGAAGGCGAGCACCAGTTCCTTGCGCTTCTGCGCGAGGGCTGGGGCGTGAGGCGCTGCCGCGATGGCGAGGCCGGCCAGCACGAGCCCGCGGCGGTCGATCGTCAGACGCGTCATCTCAATACATCTCCTCGTCGTATTTCGCCTGGAATTCCTTGAACCGCGCCCAGCTCTTCTCGGCCGCGGCCCAGTCGTCGGCGACGATCGCCTTGCGCGTGTCGCTGAGATATCCGGCGACTTCATAGACCTTGGGCTTGGCCGCCGCATTGGTCATGCCGCTGGCGTCGGCGGCGAGATCGGTCGCGACCGTTTCCAGCATCAGATCGGCGTGCTTGGCGTCGCGCTTGGGCAACAGCGTCTCGAAGGTCGAGGCGAAGGTGGTCAGTTCCTCCCAATTGAGCCGGAACTTGGTCTTGCGGCCCTCGAATTTCTGATAGGGCTCATTGGCGTCGCCGATGGTCTCGAGATAGGCGGTCAGGTCGGCCAGTTCCGACTTGCGAAGCTTGAGCTTGTAGCGGTCGTTGAACCAGTCGACGACGCTCGCCAGCGTCGGCAGCGAGCCGTCGTGGAAATAAGGTGCCGTGAACTTGGCGCCGAGCAAGGTCGGCGTGTCGAAGGCGCCGTCGCGGCCGCCCTCATAGCTCGGCCTGGCTGAGCCGATATCATGCGCCTGCCGGTCGAGGAAATTGGCCGAGGGGATGTGGCAAGTGGCGCAGGCCTTGCCGTCCATCTGCGGGAACGGCTTGCGGAACAGCTTTGCGCCCCGCACGGCCGAGGCCGAGGCCTTTTCGGTCAGCCCTCCGCGCTTGTCGAGCTTGTCATTGGGCAGGAAATCGAATTCGAGCATGTAAGCCACGAGCGCGTCGAGCATGAAGGGCGTCGGCTCGTTGCCGGCGAACTCGCTGACGATGACGTTGCGGGTAAAGTCGCGCAGGCTGCCGAAGCGACCATCGCGGCCGTATGGGGCGGTGAAGCGCAGGCCGCGCAGCGAGGGAATGTCGAGGCTCCCGCGGCGGCGATCGTTGAACAACGGGTTGAAGAAGGAGCCGCGTGTGTCGATGGCGCCCTTCTGGTGGCTGATGCCCGGGATGAAGAAGGTCTGGTTGACGTCGCTGCGGTTGTGGCAGCTCGAACAGGCGAGGCCGAGCGAACGCGCCGGCTCTCCGAAAATGAGCGGGCTGTCGAACAGCATGTCACCATAGGCGACGAGCGGCAGATCGGTCTCCTTGATCTCGCGCTCCTCGAAATTCAGCACGAGCTTGGGCAGCGGGTCCTGGTTGTTGAGATTGCTGCCCGGCGGCAGCCAGGGCTTGACCTTGACCTCGCCCTGGGCGGCGACGACGCTTTCCGGCAGCGGCGTCAGGCCTTCACGCACCGTGAAGCGTTCCGGCTCGAAATTGGCGGCGAGATACTCCTCGATCGCCTTGCGCGCGCCGGCGAAGACCTCGAGCTCGGGCGCGACCGCGCCGATGCCGAGCACACCCTGCGAGCCGGCGCTGCTGGTCAGTTCCAGCCAGGCGCGGCCGAGCCGCCTGCCGGCTTCTGGATCGGCCTGATCGATGAACTCGCCGAAGGACCGGTAGAGAGCCTGAGCCTCCAGCACCTTCTGATGCGCCTTGCCGGGCGCAGCGAGGCTGGCGGTCGCCTCCGCAAGCGTCTGGCGCGTCAATTGCGAAGTCGCCCGCGTCGCTGTTTCATAGAGCGCCTGACGGTCCTTCGCCGCGATCGCCTTGACCATCGCGGTGGCAGCTTCCCCTTTCAAGCTCTCGAAATAGATCTTGGCCGGGCGCGAAACCGCCGCCGCCGGGTGGGGATGCTCGTAAGCCGCGCCGATCTGATCCCAGACCACCGGCTTCAGATCGCCAAGGAACATCATGCTACGATAGGCGGCCGCCGCCGGGTGCCACGGCGTCTCGACACCGATATCGGCCCGCGCCGGCGCTCCTTGCCCCAAGGCCGCCACCAGCACGATCCCCATCCAAGCAAGAAACCGGCGCCGCACCATCTGAATCCCCCTAGTCGCGACTGCGATCCATTCGCATGAAGCCGAGTCGACACTACCGCAGCGCGAGGCAGAGTCAATGCTGTTGCGACTTATTCGCAATTAGATCATGGCAAGGCCGCTCTATCCCGCAGGCCTCGACATACGCCGGCCATAGAGGACGAGCTTGTGCCCGGTCAGCTCGAAGCCGAGGCGCCTGGCGACCTCAGTTTGCAGCCGTTCGATCTCATCTGCCCGGAACTCCACAACCTCGCCGGTATCAACATCGATCAGATGGTCGTGATGACGCTCGGCTGCCGGCTCGATCCGGACCCGTCCGCCCGCGAAACTATGGCGCTCGACCAGTCCGTTCGCCGCAAACACCTTCAGCGTGCGGTAGACCGTCGACAGCGAGATGCGCGGGTCGATCGCTGCGACGCGGCGATGCAGCTCGGAAATGTCGGGATGATCCTTCGCGTGGGCGACGACCTCGGCGATGATCCGGCGCGGTCCCGTGATCCGCTGCCCCGATTTGCGGCACTGGGCGATCAGCGTGTCAAACTCGGACGCCATGAGTTCCCTCCGTCAGACCCTGTCTTGCCAGCGGGTCATTCGCGCGAATTGACAAGGACAAGGAAAGTAGATAACCGCTTTTGCATATTATTTGCAACTGAAGGTGTGGGATGCTGGACAAGGGCGCGACTGTCGAAATCGGTTGGCGCAAGGCCCGTGGTGAGCCATCCCTGCTCGACGTCTTCAGGACAATCTCGGTCAAGCCCGGCGCCACGCCGTGGCGCAAGTTCCTTGCCTTCTTCGGCCCGGGCTATCTCGTCGCTGTGGGTTACATGGATCCCGGCAACTGGGCGACCTCGCTCGCGGGCGGAGCCCAGTTCGGCTACACGCTGCTATTCGTCGCGCTGGTCTCCAACATTATGGCGATCATCCTGCAGGCGCTCTGCGCGCGGCTCGCCGTAGCCACCGGCCGCGACCTCGCACAAGCTTGCCGGGACGCCTATCCGCGGGCCGTCGCCTGGCCGCTCTGGCTACTTGCTGAGCTCGCGATCTGCGCCACCGATCTCGCCGAAGTTATCGGGACGGCGATCGCGCTCAACCTGCTTTTCGGCATGCCGCTCGAGCTCGGAGTGGTGGTGACCGCACTCGACGTCTTCGTCATCCTCTGGCTGCAGAACAAGGGCTTCCGCTGGATCGAGGCCTTCATCATCACGCTGCTCGGCGTGATCGCGATCTGCTTTGGCGTCCAGATCGCCCTTGCCGATCCCAACTGGGGCCAGGTCGTGCGCGGCTTCGCACCGACGACGCAGATCGTCACCAACCCGCAGATGCTCTATCTCGCGCTCGGCATCATCGGCGCAACCGTGATGCCCCATAACCTCTATCTGCATTCGGGCATCGTGCAGACGCGCGCCTTCGGCGAGAGCCTGCCGGAGAAGCGTGACGCGCTGAAATGGGCGACGGTGGATTCGACCGTCGCGCTGATGTTCGCGCTCCTGGTCAACGCCTCCATCCTGATCCTGGCCGCGGCGACCTTCCATAAAACTGGCCAGACCGATGTCGCCGAACTCGGCCGCGCCCATGAGCTGCTGGCGCCGCTGCTGGGCCTCTCCATCGCGCCGACGCTGTTCGCCATCGCACTACTCTGCTGCGGGCTGAACTCGACGGTGACCGCCACCATGGCCGGCCAGATCGTCATGGAGGGCTTCCTTGACATCAAGTTGCCGGCCTGGGTGCGACGGCTCGTCACGCGCTTGGTCGCGATCATCCCGGCGATCCTGGTAACCTGGCTCTACGGCGCAGGCGAGACCGGCAAGCTGCTGATCCTGAGCCAGGTCATCTTGGGCCTTCAACTGCCCTTCGCGATCGTGCCATTGGTCATGTTCACCGCCTCGAAGGCGAAGATGGGTGAGATGGTCGCACCGCGCTGGCTTACCATCGTTGCGGCCTTGGTCGCCGCTATCATCATCGTTCTCAACATCAAGCTGCTGCTAGACCTCGCCACCGGCTGAACGCGATCGCGCGAGCTGCCTCAGGCTCGCTTGACTATGCTGTCGCTCGACGGATCGCCGCTGTCGTCGTGGAGCTCCCATGATGAACCTGGCCTCTAGGGTCTAAACTCAACGGCGATCTTGTGATTCAATTGGCTCATGGGAGAGGTCAGTTCCATGAGCCGTTTGTTTTGGTTGAATGACGAGCAATGGTCGAAGATTGAGCCGCTGCTGCCGCATTATGGTAGCCCGCCTCGGGTTGAGACCTTGAATGCGAGATACTCGCCTCTGGGGTCGGCGTAAGCCATTGCCTCGTCGCCGGCGCGAGCGGCGCGACATAGTATTTCCGCCAGAGCCGCTCCGGCGTTCCGCTGTCGGCGTGGCGCTGACCCTTCGGCCCGAGATCAAACTCTGCTTGGCGGGCGCGTCTCTTGCTCGGAGGCACGCTTGAGGCGCCGCGTGTCGACGACCTGTCGGAACTCGCATCCTGTTTGCGGGCGCGAGGCAAAGTCGTTTCACACCTGCCAGCGCTCCATGTCGGGCTGAAAGCTGTACCTCGCGAGCGGCGGCGCTCTCTCGATTGGACGAAGCGATTGCTCGCCTTCGTCGATGCGATGTGCCTGGCGGGGGAACCGGGGATGAAGGAGATCGCCCGGCTCGATCAGGCTCGTCAGCTCATGGAGCGCAACCTCCGCGGCCGCCGGTCGACCAGCAGCCTCCCGGCCGCAATCGAGCTGATCCTGTCACGACCGGTTGTTTCGGCTGCCATGGTCGCCAAGGCGGCCGACGTGACACCGCGTGGCGCCCTCCATCTGATTGCCGAGCTCGGTGTTCGCGAGATGACGGGGAGGGGGGCTATCGCGCTTGGGGCATTCTGTAGAGCCACAGGTGCAACACTCGCGAAAAATGGACGGGAAGCCTCGTGGTGTTGGTTTGATTTCAGTCGCTCCGACCCCTAGAATCGGACTTAACCTGTCCTTGGGGAGAAGCGCTTATCTCTCGAAAGAGCTGCTTAATCGCGACGAGAGGATTCAAATGGCGCGGCTTTTGCCACACGGATGCGAGGAGGCGCGGAACGCCACCCGCTCTGTCATGTCATGACGACCGCCCAGCAACTCATTTCCCTGTTGAAGAGCCATGTTGAGGGCGACAACGAGCAGTTCCTGACAATCGCTCTGCAGGCAGCTGCCAGCGAGGCACGTCGCGGGCATGGCAAAGTGGCCATGCAGCTTCGCGAACTTGTTGATGCCGCGCGTTCCAACAAGGATCGCGTTGCAGGGCGGAAGAAGGCTCCCGTTCCGCTCGCCCAGCCACGGGGTGACCTCGCTAATCTCGTTGCCGTTCGCTATGCCGACGTTCGGTTATCGAGCATGGTCCTGCCAGTGGAGCTCGAAGCACGGCTCAAGCGCGTCATTCTCGAGCAGCGACAGCAGCACAAGCTTCGCAATCATGGTTTGACCCCGCGTCGCAAACTCCTTCTTGTCGGTCCTCCGGGATCCGGAAAGACCATGACGGCCGCTGCCCTGGCTGGTGAACTCCACACGCCGTTGTTCACAGTTCAGCTCGATGGGCTGATGACAAAATTTATGGGGGAAACCGCCTCAAAGCTGCGTCTGGTGTTCTCGGCCATGGCCGAAACCAAGGGCGTCTACTTCTTCGACGAGTTCGACGCCATCGGCGCAAAGCGCGCCGAACGCAACGACGTTGGTGAGATTCGTCGCGTGCTCAACTCGTTCCTCCAATTCCTTGATGAGGACGAGAGCGACGGCTTGGTGGTAGCGGCGACCAATCACCCGGAGTTGCTGGATCCAGCGCTCTTTCGGAGGTTTGACGACGTCATCGAGTACACATTGCCGAGCGTCGAGGTCGCGACGGGGATTTTTCAAGCGCGCCTCTCAGGCTTCGACACCCGGGATATCGACTGGTCCATGGCGGTCACCGATGCCACTGGTCTGAGCCAAGCCGAGATCGCGCGGGCTGCGGCCGACGCGGCGAAACTGGTAATTCTGTCTGATCGGGAGCGCATCACGCAGAACGATCTGGCCATCGCGATAGCCGAACGCAAAGGAGCGGCATCGCAATAACCGATGGCTGACGAACCACCGCGTCCACTTCCTCACGTCTATCTGCCCGGCAACGGGGAAATCCGGGACTACACCGCCAGAGGCGGAGGTGGCGGCACCGATGTGCCGACACGCGATAGAACCGCACATGCCCAAAAACTAACCGAAGCCCTTACGCGCGCGGTGGCGGATGCAGAGGTGCAGTTGAGGGGTCGCGAGCCGGATCTCGCGCGTGGGACGCCCGGCTTCTATCTCGAGTTCGAACTCCCTTCATCCCAGAGCGGCATCGTCGACAAACTTGAGAACCGTCAGGGCAAGTTTCCGATCGAACTCGTCAGCGTCCGCCCGATGGGGGAGGGAAGGGACACGATCGCCGCCACGGTCTTCGTCCCCGAAAGACAGCGCGACTACTATCTCAAGAAGGTGGCCGAATATCGCGATCAGGACCGAATCCAGAGAGTTGAGGTCGACGGCGAGATCGTCGAACGAAACAATGGCCCCAAGAATGAAGTACTGGTCGCCTCCCTCGAAACCGTCCGCCTCGCGGTAGCTAGATCCCTTTACACGGATGACGAGGCGTTCTTCCCAGCGCCCGGTACAGCCATTTGGTGGGAAGTCTGGCTCCGTCTTGGGACGAGAGAAACTTTTGCGGAGGTAGCGCAGCGACTGGAGCTGCCGTTGCGTCAGCACGCTCTTCAGTTCCCGGAGCGCGAGGTGTTGATCGTCCACGCGACAGCGGAAACGCTCGGCCGAATCATCGCGCACACCGACACGATCGCAGAGCTGCGAACCGCTCGTGATACGCCGGCTTTCTTCATGGAGATGGACGGCGCCGAGCAACGCGCCTGGGCTGCGGAGACTGCAGGTCGTATCGTGGCCCCCGATGGCGACGGTCCGGCAGTCTGCCTGCTCGATTCAGGCTCCACGCGACGTCACCCCTTGATCCTCCCGGCGCTCGCCGCGGCGGATCAGCAGGCATTTGATCCCGGCTGGAACGTCGAAGACGTTAGCAACCAAGGGCACGGCGGGCACGGCACGCAGCTTTCGGGCGTCGCCCTTTACGGTGACCTGACCGATGTTCTCGCCGGAGCCGGGCAGATCATCCTGACGCACCGCCTGGAGTCGGTGAAGATTCTGCCCGACCGCGGCGCAAACGACCCCGAGCTCTTCGGCGCCGTCACCGCCCAGGCAGTCGCACGCGCGGAGATTGTCGCACCGAACCGGCCGCGCGCGATCTGTCTCGCTGTGACGAGTGAAGGCGATCACTGGCGCGGCCGGCCCTCGTCCTGGTCTGCGGCTCTCGATGCGCTCGCCTACGGCGCGGACAATGCGCCGCGACTGATCGCGGTCTCCGCCGGCAACATCCGGGAAGACATTCACCAGAACGATTATCTCGTTCGCAACGATACCACGCCGATTGAAAGCCCGGCGCAGGCATGGAATGCGCTGACGGTCGGAGCCTTCACCGAGAAGACAGTGATCACCGACCCTGTCTTCAACGGATGGGGTGCCATGGCCCAGGTCGGCGACCTCATGCCTCGCAGCCGCACCTCTGTTAGCTGGAACCACGATTGGCCGATCAAACCCGATGTCGTTTTTGAGGGCGGCAATCTTGGCGTCGAGCCAGCCACGCTTATCGGCGATCATCTCGACGACCTCGCACTGCTCACGACCTATCGGACGCCTGAGGACCGGGCGTTTACGACGACTGGTGAGACCAGCGCGGCAACCGCACTGGCAGCAAGGATGGGCGCGCAGATTCTGGCGCAGCATTCCAATCTGTGGCCTGAGACCGTCAGGGCGCTGATGGTTCATTCGGCGGAATGGACGCCGGCGATGAAGGCCCACCTTGGCGCGATCAACAAGGTTGCCCTGCTGCGGCGCTACGGTTTCGGCGTTCCATCGCTGGCGCGCGCCGTGGGCAGCCTCAACAACGACGTCACCATGGTGGTTGAGAGTGGGATGCAGCCGTTCGAGACCGTTGGCAGCAAGATTGAAACCAAGGACATGGTCCTCCACGAGCTTCCGTGGCCGATGGAGGAGCTCGAGGCATTGGGCGAAACCCAGGTCCAACTGCGGATCACCCTCAGCTACTTCATCGAGCCCAACCCCGGGGAGCGTGGCCAGACCCGCCGTCATAGCTACGCGTCGCACGGGTTGAGGTTCGCGTTGAAGCCGGGCGACGAGCGCGCCGATGTCTTCTTGCGCCGCATCAATGCCGCAGCGGGACCTAGACCTCCGGCAAGGGCGGCGGGAGACGCAGGCTGGACGCTCGGGCCCGTCCTGCGCAATCGTGGATCGCTGCATGCAGATATCTGGGAGGGCAATGCAGTCGAGCTGTCGCAGCGTGACGCTATTGCCATTTATCCGACTGGCGGGTGGTGGCGGGAGAACACGGGTCAGAGGAAGGGCGACACTGCCGTTCGTTATGCGCTTGTCGCAACGTTGCGCACCGCGGCCGATGTCGATCTCTATACCCCGATCAGCACCTCCATCCAGCCCGAGGTAGCGCCCGAGGTTGTGATCGAGACTTAGCCCTCCCAGCCTGCCGCGGAAGTGATTGTTCGTAAGCGTGTATTATGGGGTGAGGACAAAAGCTGCTCGAAATCGTCCGCTAAGGTCGAACGGGGTGTCGCTTGGCACTTAAATGTAAGAATGCGTCGGTTTCGTTCGAATTGGGCAGTTAATCTTGAGAATGGCCGAGCTCATATTCGCAATTTATCTGCCATTTGTAGATCGGCGCCGAAACTCCGTGCCGATTTACAGGTTCTCCTGCAGCGGCCTCGGAAGAAGCCAGCATCGACCTGACACTGTCGGTTCAAGAGCTTGCTGCCGCCCATGCCGAAGCGCCATCCTTTAGGTAGCGATTCGAAAGGGAATAGGTGTGAGCGCGGATTTCGACTTCGACGATATGGCCCGACTGATGGCCTTGGAGCACGCCTTCTCTGCGATGGCTCTCATCTCGGCCGGCAACTTGGCTCACCTGGCCAATGTGACGATGAGCCAGGCTGTTCAGCAATTCCGGGACGCGATCGAGAGCTCCGTCCATGATGTGGGCGATCGGCCGAAGGAGCTGCAGGTTGCCATGCAGGCTCACCTGAAGCGGATGTTTGACCACCTGGCCAGCATGGCTAAGCATGCTGATCAAATTGGAACTGACTAGCAACGCATCTGGTGGGACGGGTAATGCTGGACGGCGGGCTCAGCCCGCCGTCTTCCCGCGGGCTCGCTTCGGAGCGGCCGCCGGCACCGGCGCTGGTTCAAACTTCCGACGCTGCTGACCCAGACCCATCTTCTTCGCCAGGCTCGAGCGTGCTTCGGCATAGGCTGGTGCAACCATGGGATAATCGGCCGGAAGTGCCCATTTGGCGCGATATTGCTCAGGGCTCATGCCGTACTGGGTGTTGAGATGGCGCTTCAGCGATTTGAACTTCTTGCCGTCTTCCAGGCAGATCAGGAAATCGGCAGTGATCGATTTCTTGATCGAAACGGCCGGAACGAGCTTTTCCTCGGCTGCAGGAGCCGCTTCCTGGCCCAGCCCAGTCAAGGCCAAATGGGTGCTGGCGATCAGCGCAGGCAGATCAGATGTCGGGACGCTGTTATGCGAGACAAAAGCGGAGACGATTCCAGCAACAAGCTCGACGAGCAGATCATTGTTATCGGACATTGCCGTTCCCATGCATGTTGAGGCTCATGCTCGGGGATTATTGCATTCACCTGAACGCGCAAGTCTTTTCTGTCGAATTCGACCGCCATTGCTTGAAGCCGAGGAGCGGTGGGTGGTTCGGCCGCCGCTATGGAGTTCATCGAGCAAGCTGAGGTCTACGCCGAGATTTCTCTGAGGATCTCGCGATAGCTCGGATCGTTGTAGAGCGGAGCCTGGAGAATCTCCTGATCACCGGCGACAAGGGTGAGCTTCATGCCTGCGCCCTCCCACAGCGCGCGCAGAAGCGTCTGCAGACCTTCCAGGTCGATGGGAGCGAACACTGTGGCACGGCGCCCAGGGACGGGCTGGTGCTGAAGCGGCACGAATGGCGCTGCTCTTTGTCTTTCGACCGAGAGTTGGGCCTTCACCGCCGCCGTGCCGCCAGCAATTCCGGGTTCCACGATCATGGTGACGATGCGATCGTGGCTGACATGGATCTCAATCGTCGTGATGTCGTCTGGATCCTTCAGACCGCGAAGAATCCATTGCCGCCCAAAAGCGTCGCGTTCCTCGAAGGCCTCCCAGGTCGAGCAATTGACGGAAACCTGGTTACGACTGGGCCTTGGGGGCGACTGCTGGAGACTGGGTGTGTCGAGCATCATCATTCTCCTTGGTGAACCCCAGCCTCGGCTCCTTAGGCCTATTGTTCTCTATATGTTCTCATATTTCGAATGCGAGTCAATGCCTCTTGGCGCAGCGCCAACTGGACGCCGACCCACCTGCTGGCGCTGATCGCGCTGCCTGATCAGGCTGCTCGTGTCGTTCTTTCGGCCTGATCGTCGGATAGTTGAGGTCCATGCCGTTCTCGTCTCTGAACGATCCTGTCGATGTCGCGCGATCCCAGGCCGCTTTGGATGCCGCGTGGGAGGTGGCCAGGGCTGGTCTGGCTGACGAGGTCCGTGAGCGCGAGCGGACAAGACTTGCCGCGATCGTGGCGAGCCTGGCTCCTGTCGCGGTCGATGAGACGGAATTGGTCAAGCGCGCGCTCGAGCGGTACCGGAAAGTAGCCGACTAGCTGCGACGCTGGCGATTTTCGTGTTCGAGCTGCAGCGACAGGGGATTGTCAGGCCTGGGGCTGAGCGCCTCATTTGCTACAGCGAGAAGTCGAAGCGGTAGGTCGCCGATAGCCCGATCGTGAGCTGATCCTTCGAGCCACGCTCGCGGACTAGGCTCGACTGAGCGGCCGGGCCCATCAGGCGGCTGTACTCGGCAAAGACACTAGTGGTGATCTTGTCCGTCGCCTTCCAGGTGAGGGCGCCGCCGACTCCGAGGGACTTGAGGCCGCCGCCCGGCGAATAGGGGCTGAGGCCCGATGTGACTGACTCTCCCAGGCTGACCTCGTAGTAGGCCTGATAGTAGCTGCGCGTGGCCAGAGAGGCGCGGGGCCCGCCGGAAATCCGCCAGTTCGGCGCGAAATCATAGAAGGCATCCGCCGCGAAATCGGCCACCACGCCGTGATGGGCGCGAATTCCGTGACGGACTTCCGCGCGCAGGCGCATCCAGCTGGCGGGGTAGATGTCGACGAAGATGCCGGCTTCGCCGCCCCATGGCACGGGCTTCAGCCCACGCAGGTCGTGATCCGTCGAGGCATTGCGTTCGAACAGAATCTTTCCGACGGGGCCGACACGGACGAATCCATCGTCGAACACCGCAAAGCCCGGATTGCCGTTTTGGGAGGAGAATGCCGGACCGACACCCGAGCGTCCCAGCGAGATCATCGGCAGGGGCTGAAAGCTCATGGCCTTGGCGCCCTCGTAGCGCGGACCAAAAGTCGCCTGGGCGCCCAGGCTCAACGACCAACTTCCCGCAAGGTAGCGATCCCAGAGCCCCGCTGGCGTAAATGCGGATTCCTGTGCCTGCGCCGACACGTTGAGCCCGGCGAGACCTCCTGTTGCGATGGCGACCCTTAAAATGCGATAGATCATTGATTCAACCTGCCATTGATCGCGCAGGTTAGCATCAGGAAAATTTGAGATCACTTCCGTTTCCGTGAGCAATCGCCCGTCAACGACGGCTTCGCGCAAAAATGCGGAGCGTTTTGCTTCGATTTCTGAAGCATATCGATTATCGCATGCCTCATTCCGGCTGAATTTCTGCTCTCACATATTTGGCTCCAGGGAGATTGTTGTCTCCGATGTACAAAGGGGCCTCCGTATGCAGAAGCTGAAGACGACATTGTCAAATCAAGTCGGCCTGGTCGATGAGATCGTCACCGAGTCATCGCTCGATGCCCTGAATGCTGCCCTCGCGGTGCACGGTATCGACGCCGACCGGATCATCTCGATCCTGCCGGTTCCCGGCCAGACGATGGCGTTCCCCAAACCACCGCAGCTTCGCGTGCTGTTTCGCGCATCGTGACTTCGCGCGATAACGCATGAACCAGCTAGTGAGCTCGGCAACGGTGTAGGTTATAGTCGACCAAAGGCGTGAGGGCCGATGGCTAGGCATCGAATCTATGCAGTCGCCCGTGAACAACGGCCAAACCGTTGATATTGCGCTGGGAACATCGGGATCCCAGTATTCGTTTTCGCCGGTTTTGGCCTGCTGGGCGGGGGTTTTCCTGCAATTTGCGCTCAGCGCGTCGGCGTGATTCCATCGCTGTCCTGGGCGGCGATGGGGAGGCTTGGATGCGGCCGAAAGAGCCTGTCGAAGAGGGACAACGCGATCTGTTCCGAGCCCGGCTCGACCAGATCATTGCCCTCGACCATGCCTTGGTCAGGCTGGCACGGACGATCGATTGGAGCTTCCTGGAGCGGTCGTTCGGTACGGTCTATTCCGATGCCCCCGGTCGCCCGCCGCTGCCGACACGGTTGATGGCGGGCCTGGCCATCCTCAAGCACATGCACGATCTGTCCGACGAGGCGCTGTGCGAGCGCTGGGTCGAGAACCCGTATTTCCAGTTCTTTTGCGGCGAGGCGTTTTTCCGGCACGACCTGCCCTTCGATCGCTCCTCGCTGACCCGCTGGCGCCAGCGCATGGGCGAGGACCGCTTGGCCGCCCTGGTACAGGAAAGCCTGGCGGTCGCCGTCAAGACCGGCGCGGCCAGGCCCGCCGATTTCACCCGCGTCATCGTCGACACCACGGTCCAGGAGAAGGCGATCGCCTTCCCGACCGACGCCAGGCTGATGCACAAGGCCCGCGAGCGGCTGGTGCGCCTGGCCAGGAAGCTCGGCCTCGATCTGCGCCAGAGCTACGCGCGGGTCGGCAAGCATGCGCTGATCGCCCACCAGCGCTATGCCCACGCCAAACAGTTCAACCGGGCCAACCGGGCGCTCAGGGCGATCCGCACGATGTTGGGCCGGGTCGTCCGCGACATCGGGCGGCGCATCCGGGGCGAGGCGGAGCTGGAAGCCGCCTTCGCCCTGCCGCTCTCGCTCGCCCGCCAGGTCCACGCCCAGGACCGGCGCCGGCGCGGCAAGAAGATCTATTCCCTGCACGCCCCGGAGACCGAGTGCATCGGCAAGGGCAAGGCCCACAAGCCCTACGAGTTCGGCTGCAAGGTCAGTGTCGCCACGCCGTTGAACCGCTGCAAGGGCGGCCAGTTCGTCGCCCATGTGAAGGCCATGCCGGGAGCCCCTTACGACGGCCACACGCTCGCGACCGTCATCCCCGCGATCGAGGCAAGCACCGGCGCGCCGTTGCAGCGCATCCTCGCCGATCGCGGCTACAAGGGCCACAACGCCCCCGAACCCTACCGCTTCAAGGTCTTCATCCAGGGCCAGAAGCGGCGCGTCACAGAGACCATCAAACGCCAGCTCCGGCGCAGGTCCGCCGTCGAGCCGGTCATCGGCCACCTCAAAAACGAGCACCGCATGACCCGTAATCATCTCGCCGGCTCGCAGGGCGACGCCGCCAACGCCGTCCTCGCCGCCGTCGGCTACAACTTCCGCATCTTGCTCAAATGGCTCGCCCTTCTCTGCGCCCTCATCCTGACCAGGCTCGCCTGCTCAATCCCGTCACCGAGGCCGCATCAGCGTGCCTGAAAACCGTTCTTCACGGGCGACTATGCAATGAGCGTCGCCAGCGTTTACCCGCACTATCTCGCCAAGGCGGAGAAGAAGGGGCGCTCCAAGGCGGAGGTCGACGAGATCATCCGGTGGCTGACCGGCTACTCCCAGGAGGGGCTGGACGCTCAGTTGGAGAAGAAGACCAATTTCGAAGACTTCTTCGCCGAAGCACCGCGACCCAACCCCTCGCGGTCTCTGATCACGGGCGTGATCTGCGGCGTTCGGATTGAGAACATCGAGGAGGCGACCATGCGGGAGATCCGCTACCTGGACAAGCTGGTCGATGAACTGGCCAAGGGCAAGGCGATGGCGAAGATCTTGCGGAACTGAAGCGCCCGGCTCGACCTTGGTGGGTATTCGCCCGCTCGGGCGGCGGATCCGGACGTGGGACCCTAGATCATCAAACTGAGCTGGTCCGGGTCCTCGTGGTGATCGTCGTCAAAGGATGACAGCGTGACGCCGATCAGCCGGATGCCTTTCTTCGTCGGGAACAGCGGCTCGAGCAGGTTGGAGGCGATGCTCTCCACCTCCGAGGCTGATCCCGGCGGCAGGCCGACGGTGCGGCTGCGCGTGATCTGCTGGAAGTCAGCATACTTGACCTTCAAGGTCACGGTTCGGCCGCGCAACTCCTTCACCTCGCAGTGGCGCCAGACCTTCCCGACCAGCAGTGTGATCTCGGCGAGCGCCGCCCCGAGGTCGAAGATGTCGGCTGCGAAGGTGTCCTCGGCGCCGACCGATTTCCGCTCCCGGTCCGGCTGAACTGGTCGCTCGTCGATCCCGCGCGAGATCCGATAGTACCACCCGCCCGACTTCCCGAAATGCTGCTGAAGGAAGGAGAGCGGCTTCGCTCTGAGATCGGCACCGGTCAGAATGCCGAGCCGCTCCATCTTCGCTGCAGTCGCAGGCCCAACGCCGTGGAACTTCTTGACCGCGAGCGCCTCGACAAATGCCGGCCCCATGCGCGGCGTGATGACGGCCTGGCCGTTGGGCTTGTTCAGGTCGCTCGCCATCTTCGCGAGGAACTTGCAATAGGAGATGCCAGCCGAGGCATTTAGTCCCGTCGCTTCCTTGATGCGCGCGCGGATCCGCATCGCGATTTCGGTCGCGATCGGGATAGCCTGCTTGTTCTCGGTGACGTCGAGATAGGCTTCATCCAGCGACAGGGGTTCGATCAGGTCGGTGTGCTCCGCAAAGATCTCGTGGATCTGGGCGGAGACGGCGCGATAGACGTCGAAGCGCGGCGGCACGAAGATCAGCTCGGGGCAACGCCGTTTGGCAGTGACGGAGGGCAGGGCTGACCTGACGCCGAAGGCCCGGGCTTCGTAGCTCGCAGCGGCGACCACGCCGCGGGCGGCCGAGCCGCCGACGGCAACTGGCTTGCCCCTCAGTTCCGGATTGTCGCGCTGTTCGACGCTGGCATAGAACGCATCCATGTCGACATGGATGATCTTGCGCCGGGAGGAGCCGTCCGGCAGCCCGGCAGCCTCCAAACGCGATATTTCCTGATCCGTCGTCTCCATCGGTCGATCCGCCCCGCCGCCTGCGCGGGCTACAAGAGCTTGTCGTCATCGTCAGGCTTCGCCGGCGGGGCGACGATCACGAGCATGTTGCCGGGAAGCGGCCGCTGCAGGTGCCGCACATCATCCCATTCACCGGTCAGCCAGAGGTCGACCTCGTCGGGCGTCGTCAGGATTGCCGGCATCGCCTTCCAGTGGATCGGCTTCACGATCTCATTCGGCTTGGTCGTCAGAAACCCGAACAGCTCGAACTCGCGCTCGCCGTCGCGGACCTTCTTCACGCCCGTCCACGGCGTCCAGAATCCTGCGAAGAACATCAGTGGCCGATCCGAGTTCTGGGCGAACCACGCATTGGGGACGCGCCCGCCGGGCACCTGGCTCTTCGGATCGGGCTCGGCGAATGACGTGAACGGGACGACGCACCGGCTGGTCGGGCCGAGCCACCGGCGCCACCAGGAGGAATCGACCTCGCGGACGTTGGTGACGCCAGGATCGTAGTTCTTGCTCTTGAGATAGACCGGCGGCGTCGGCATGCCCCAGGTCGCGCGCACCATCTCACGCTGACCGTCCTCGCCGACGCGCACGATCGGCGCTAACGTGTTCGGATAGATATCGACCGAGGGTTCGTTCCAACCCGCCTTGTCACGAAAGGCTTTGGTGAACTGCATCACCGCGTCGCGCGTCGTGGTCAGATTGTACAAGTTGCACACGAGCCCAATCCTCCTATCGCCACATGCCGCGCATGCGCGCGCCGACATCGATACGGACCTGTCGCGGCCCCTCGTTCGCCGGCGAGCCCGGCTTTGCGACCGGCCAGGCGCGCGATTCAAAATACTGCAACAGCGCCGCCGGAATGAACCGGGTCCGCGAGGCATAGACATGGCGATCGCCTGTCAACGATTGCCCGTGCGTGAAAAACCGCTGCGGCACGACGAGATTGAGGCTGTCCTTTGCCCGGGTCATCGCGACATAGAGCAGGCGCCGTTCCTCCTCGATCTCGTCGGACGTGCCGACGCCGAGGTCGGAGGGAATGCAGCCGTCCACCGTGTTGAGCACGAACACCGAGCGCCATTCCTGCCCCTTGGAGGAATGGATCGTCGAGAGGATCAGGTAATCCTCGTCGAGCAGCGACACGCCGGCCTGGCCCGATGTCGCGTCCGGCGGATCGAGGGTCAGTTCGGTGAGGAAGCGCTCGCGCGTCGGATAGCCGGCGGCAATATCCTCAAGCTGGAGAAGATCGGCCCGACGCATCTCGAAATCCTCATGGATGCGCTCCAGGTGCGGTTCGTACCATGCGCGCACCTGACCGATCTGCCCGGGCCAGCCGGCTGCGCCCGAGCGCAACTCGCCGAACAGCGTGATCAGCACTGGCCAGTCAGTGGCAGCACGAGCGGGGCAGGGGAGATTGGTCAGCGTCGTGATCGGATCGGCACTGTCGGCGACCGCATCGAGGGCTGTTTGCGCCGTCGCCGGGCCGATGCCCGGCAGGAGCTGCAGAATCCGGAAGCCGGCGACGCGATCGCGCATGTTCTGCGCGAAGCGCAGCACCGCGAGCATGTCCTTCACATGCGCGCTGTCGAGGAATTTTAGCCCGCCGAACTTCACGAAGGGGATATTGCGGCGGGTGAGCTCGACTTCGAGCGGACCGCTATGATGACTAGCGCGAAACAGGATGGCCTGATCCTTCAGCCGCATGCCGCCCTCGCGGTTCTCCAGGACCTCGTCTGCAACGAAACGGGCCTGATCGGCTTCGTCGCGCACCGTGACGAGACGCGGCCGTTCCGCCGACTCCCGCTCGGTCCAGAGGTTCTTGGTGAAGCGCTCCTTCGCCAGCCCGATCACGCCGTTGGCGGCGGCGAGGATGGCTGTCGTGGAGCGGTAGTTGCGATCGAGCGTGATCACTTCGGCCGCCGGCGAAAATTCCGTCGGGAAGTCGAGGATGTTGCGCACCGTCGCGGCACGGAAGGAATAGATCGCCTGGGCATCGTCGCCGACGACGGTCAACCCCCGTCCCGCCGGTTTCAGCCCGGTCAGGATCGTCGCCTGCAGGCGGTTGGTGTCCTGATATTCGTCGACAAGCACGTGATCCCAGCGCCCGCCGATCTCATCGGCCAGCGCCGCGTCGCCCATGGTCTGCGCCCAGTAGAGCAGGAGATCGTCGTAATCGAGGACGTTCTGAAGCTGCTTGGCCTCAACATAGGCCGCGAAGAGCTCGCGCAGCTCCTTCGCCCAGCCGGCGCACCACGGAAAGTTCGCGCGCAGGACCTCGTCGAGTGGGGCTTCGGCATTGACCGCGCGCGAATAGATCGAGAGGCACGTCCCCTTCGCCGGAAACCGGCTCTCCGTCTTCGAGAAGCCGAGATCGTGCCGGGCGAGGTTCATGAGATCCGCGGAATCCTCACGATCGTGGATGCTGAATTGCGGGTCAAGCCCGAGCTCGATCGCATATTCGCGCAGGATCCGGGCGCCGATTCCATGGAAGGTTCCTGACCAGGCAAGTGCGTCGGTCAGCACGCCGGCCTTGTCGCCGAGCGTCTTGGCGCAGATGCGTTCGACGCGTCGGCCCATTTCTGCGGCGGCCCGGCGGGAGAATGTCATCAGCAGGATGCGGCGCGGATCGGCACCGGACAGGATGAGATGGGCGACGCGGTGAGCCAGGGTGTTCGTCTTGCCCGAGCCCGCGCCGGCGATGATCAGGAGGGGACCACCGATCCTGCCATCGGGCAGGCCGATCCCATGTACGACCGCCTCTCGCTGCCGGTCGTTCAATTTTTCGAGATGCGCCGCATTCATTCCGCCCTGCCCGTAACCGGCTTGAGTCTCAACGATAATCCGTGTCGGCACGGACAGCTTTTTATCCGGTTCTCGGCCGGGCCTTTCGACGCGTCGTGAAGACTCCGATTGACTCACATCGCGGACAAGAACAAATAATGAACGTACCAGCGCCCGACGCGCCTGGAAAGCCCCATGGAGAACGATTTGGTCGATGCCGGAACATGCGGCCCGTCCTGCTATTGCCGAATTACGGGAGCGCATTGCCCGCCTCGATGGCGGTGCAGGGCGCCTGCGCAAGGTATTGCCCTTCGGCGTGACAGAGATTGACCGCAGGCTTCCGGGAGGAGGGCTCGCGCTCGGCTGCCTCCATGAGGTGGCGGGCGGCGGCAATGGCGCGGTGGATGGGGCCGCGGCCGCGCTGTTTGCGGCGGGGATCGCCGCGCGAACGCGCGGGAAGGTGCTCTGGGTGGTGACGCGGCGCGACCTGTTCGCGCCGGCGCTGGCGCAAGCCGGGCTTCACCCCGATCGCCTGATCCATGTCGAGGCCGGCGATGAGAAGGCTTTGCTCGCCTGCTTCGAGGAGGGCCTGCGCCATGGCGGGCCCGGCGCCGTCGTCGCGGAGACCGCGCGCTTTTCCATGACCGACTCCCGGCGGCTTCAGCTCGCCGCCGAAAGCTCGGGGACGATCGGCATCGCCGTGCGCCGATGGCGGCGGCAGACCGAGGCAGGGGATTTCGGGCAGCCGACGGCGAGCGTCACGCGCTGGCGCGTCTCGGTGATGCCCTCGCCACCACTGGCCGTGCCGGGCCTCGCCCGGGCGCGCTGGCTTTTGGAACTCATTCGCTGTCGCGCGGGCGAGAGCGCAGATTTTGAAGTGGAAGCCTGCGATGCAAAGGGTCGTATCGCTCTACCTTCCGAGATGGCCGACGGATCGACTCAGAAGGAAATCGCCCGACGCTTCGCCTCCGCGTGAGGCGCCGCTCGTCCTCATTGGCCGCCAGGGGCGACGCCGCGCCGTCACCGCGCTGGATGCGGTCGCCGAAAGCCTCGGCCTGCGCATCGGCATGGCCGCCGCAAAGGCGCAGGCGCTCGCGCCCGGCCTCATTGTCATGGATGCCGATCCCAAGGCCGACGCCGAGGGCCTCGACAAGCTCGCGCTCTGGACCCTGCAGCGCATCTCGCCCGTCGTCATGCCGGACCCGCCTGACGGACTGGCGATCGACACGACCGGCGCCGATCATCTCCATGGCGGCGAGGCCGCGATGCTGGCCATGCTGGCCGAGCGCTTCGCCGCCGGCGTCGAAGCACGCGCGGCCGTCGCCGACACCTGGGGCGCGGCGCACGCCGCTGCGCGGTTCGTCAACCGGGCGACGCTTGTCGTGCCGCCGGGCGAGAGCGAGGCGCTCCTGCGTCGCCTGCCGATCGCGGCACTTCGCCTCGATTCGAACATCGTCGCCAGTCTCGGCGTCCTGGGGTTCGAACGCATCGGCGATCTTCTCGACCAGCCGCGGGCGCCGCTGACGCTCCGCTTCGGCCCCGAGCTCTGGCGGCGCATAGATCAGGCGCTCGGCAAAGGGGCTGAGCCGATCGAGCCCTTTCGTCCGGCCGAGATCGTCGAGGTGCGCCGCGTCTTAGGCGAGCCGATCGGCGCTCCGGAGACGATCGCTCGCTACACGACGGCCCTGGTCACGGCCCCCTGCGCCGAACTCGAAAGGCGCGGGCTCGGCGCGCGCCGGCTCGATCTCCTCTTTCACCGCGTCGACAACACGAGGCAGGCGATCCGTGTCGGCACGGCGCAGCCGGTCCGCGAGGTCAAACGCCTGGCGCGGCTTCTCAGCGACAGGATCGAGACGATCGATCCCGGCTTCGGCATCGAGGTGATGGAGCTCGCCGCAATCCTCGCCGAACCCCTGCGCGACAAGCAGGTCATCTCCTCGCTCGTCGAAGAGCCGGAGGCGGATATTTCCGATCTGGTCGACGTGCTCGCCAACCGCGTCGGCGAACATCGCTTGTGCCGGTTCACGCCGGTCCAGAGCGATGTGCCGGAACGCTCCGTCGCTTGCGTGCCGCCGCTCTCGCCGGAGACCGGGGCGACCTGGGACGGGGACTGGCCACGCCCGCCGCGCCTCCTCTCCCGGCCGGAGCTGGTCGAGACCATGGCGCTCCTGCCTGACAACCCGCCGGTCTGGTTCACCTGGCGCGGTGTGCGCCGACGCGTCCGCCGCGCCGATGGGCCGGAGCGCATCCGTGGCGAATGGTGGAAGCGTGATGCCGAAATGGCGACGGTCCGGGACTATTTTCGGGTCGAAGATGATACCGGCGAGCGCTACTGGCTGTTCCGCTCCGGCGATGGCGAACATGCCGAGACCGGAAGTCAGCGCTGGTTCCTCCATGGGATCTTCGCGTGAGCCGGCCGCGCTATGCCGAGTTGCAGGTGACCACGCACTTCTCGTTCCTGCGCGGCGCCAGCAGTTGCGACGAGCTCTTCGCTCGGGCGAAGGAGTTCGGCATCGAGGCGCTCGGGATCGTCGATCGCAATTCGCTCGCCGGCATCGTGCGCGCGCTCGAAGCGTCGCGCGAGACGGGCGTCCGTCTCGTTGTCGGCTGCCGTCTCGATCTCGTCGACGGCTTTTCCGTGCTCGTCTATCCGACCGACCGCGCTGCCTATGCGCGCCTCTGCCGGTTGCTCTCCCTCGGGAAATCGCGTGGAGGCAAGGCGAAATGCCATCTCGAATGGACCGATCTCGTTGCCTATGGCGAGGGCCTGATCGCGATCCTCCTTCCCGATGTTGCCGACGAAACCTGCGCGATGCGGCTACGCCGGCTCCGTGAGGCCTTCGGCAACCGCGCCTATCTGGCGCTGACGCTGCGGCGGCGGCCGAACGACCAACTTCGCCTCTGGGAATTGTCGAACATGGCGGCGCGCGCGCGCGTGCCGACTGTCATCACCAATGACGTGCTCTTCCACGAGCCTGGCCGGCAGATCATGCAAGATCTCGTCACTGCGATCCGGCACAACGTCACGATTGACGAGCTCGGCCATCGCCGCGAGCGTTTTGCCGATCGTTACCTCAAGCCTCCGGAAGAGATGCACCGGCTCTTCCAGCGCTATCCTGAGGCGCTCGCCCGCACGATCGGGATCATGGAGCGCTGCAACTTCCGGATGGAGGAGCTCTCCTATCAATACCCAGAGGAGAAGCTCTATCCCGACCTGACGCCGCAGGAGGCGCTGACCAAGCTGACCTGGGAAGGCGCGGCCGAGCGCTATCCCGAAGGCGTCACCGATAAGGTCCGGCGTAATCTCGATCACGAGCTCGCCCTGATCGAGAAGCTCGACTACGCGCCCTATTTTCTCACCGTGAACAGTATCGTCCGCTTCGCCCGCTCGAAAGGAATCCTGTGCCAGGGCCGTGGCTCGGCCGCCAACAGCTCCGTCTGCTACGTGCTCGGCATCACCTCGATCGATCCCGACCGCAATGATTTGTTGTTCGAGCGCTTCGTCTCCGAGGAGCGTCGCGAGCCGCCGGATATCGATGTCGATTTCGAGCACGAGCGGCGCGAGGAGGTGATCCAATGGGTCTACGAGACCTATGGCCGCGAGCGCGCCGCCCTTTGCTCGACCGTGATCCGCTATCGCGGCAAGGGCGCGCTGCGTGATGTCGGCAAGGCGCTCGGCCTGCCCGAGGACCTGACGAAGACGCTGTCGTCGCAAGTCTGGGGCTGGTCCGAGGGCGTGGAGGCGAAGCACGCCGAGAGCCTGAATCTCAACATGGCTGACCGTCGCCTGCGGCTCGCCCTCGATCTCGCCCATCAGCTCGTCGGCACGCCGCGCCATCTCTCCCAGCACCCGGGCGGGTTCGTGCTGACGCGCGAGCGCCTCGACGAACTGGTGCCGATCGAGCCGGCGGCGATGGAAGATCGCCAGGTCGTGGAGTGGGACAAGGACGATATCGACGTCCTGAAATTCATGAAGGTCGATGTCCTAGCGCTCGGCATGCTCTCCTGCATGCGCCGCGCCTTCGATCTGCTCGATGAGCACAAGGACATCCGCCTCGATCTCGCGACGATCCCGTCCGGGGATCCGCGCACCTATGCGATGATCCGCAAGGCCGACACGCTTGGCACCTTCCAGATCGAATCCCGCGCGCAAATGGCCATGCTGCCGCGCATCAAACCGCGCACCCTCTACGACCTCGTCATCGAGGTGGCGATCGTGCGGCCGGGCCCGATCCAGGGCGACATGGTGCATCCCTATCTGCGCCGGCGCGAAGGCAAGGAGGATGTCGTCTATCCCAAGCCCGAGCTCGAAGCCGTGCTCGGCAAGACGCTCGGCGTGCCGCTGTTCCAGGAACAGGCCATGCGGGTCGCCATCGAATGCGCCGGGTTCACGCCTGGCGAAGCCGATCAGCTCCGCCGCGCCATGGCGACCTTCAAGCACACTGGCGGGGTCAGCAAGTTCGGCGAAAAGCTGATCGGCGGCATGGTCGCGAATGGCTATGCGCGCGACTTTGCCGAGCGGACCTTCAAGCAGCTCGAGGGCTTCGGCTCTTATGGCTTTCCGGAGAGCCATGCCGCGTCTTTCGCGCTAATTGCCTATGCCTCCTCCTGGATGAAATGCTGGCATCCGGACGTGTTCTGCGCCGCGCTCCTCAATGCCCAGCCCATGGGTTTTTATGCGCCCGCGCAAATTGTCAGGGACGCGCAGCAGCACGGCGTCGAAATCCGCCCCGTCTGCGTCAACACCAGCCGATGGGACTGCACGCTAGAGCCGCGCGACGCCGATGACGGCCGCCTCGCGGTGCGGCTCGGTCTCCGAATGGTCAAGGGGCTCGGTAACGCTGAAGCAGCGCGTCTCGTCTCCTGCCGCGCCAGCGAGCCCTATGCCTCCATCGATGATGTCTGGCGCCGCGCCGCCATTCCGGCCGCCGCCCTCGGCGAACTCGCCGAAGCGGACGCCTTCCGGCCGTCGATGGGGCTCGCCCGCCGCGAGGCGCTCTGGGCGATCAAGGCGCTGCGCGACGAGCCGCTCCCGCTCTTCGCCGCTGCGGCGGTGCGCGAGGCCGGTGTTGTCCCCGAGCAGAGCGAGCCCGCGATTACACTGCGCCCCATGACCGCAGGCAGCGAAGTCGTCGAGGATTACAGCCATGTCGGCCTGACGCTCCGCCAGCATCCACTTTCGTTCCTCCGGGAGGATCTTGCGCGCAGGCGCATCATCACCTGCGCCGAGGCGGTTGCCGCTCGCGATCGGCGCCGCGTCGACGTCGCTGGCCTGGTACTCGTGCGCCAGCGCCCCGGCTCGGCCAAGGGCGTCATGTTCATGACGATCGAGGATGAGACCGGCGTCGCCAACGTCATCATCTGGCAGAAAGTGTTCGAAGCATTCCGCCGCACGGTCCTCGGCGCCGGCATGGTCGGCATCTGCGGCTACATCCAACGCGAGGGAGAGGTCGTGCATGTGATTGCCCGCCAGCTCTTCGATCTCTCGGCGGAGCTTGCGAGAGTTGGCGCGCGCGATTGCGCGTTTCCGTTACCCCATGGTCGCGGCGACGAGTTCCATCGCGGATCGCCGACACCAGATCCGCGCGGGCTGCCGAAGGCTCGCAATCTGGTTGACCCATACCTGCATCTCGATGAGATCAAGGTGAAGACGCGAGATTTCCGGTAGTGCGCGATCTAGGACCGATAGCCCCCTGATTGTGAGGGCGGGATCGCCGAAATTCGAATTATGAGCTAGCCCGGTGCGACGAACGTCGTTCGCGGACCGACGAGACGCAGGGGGCCAAAATGAAGCTGATGCTCGTGGGAACAACCGGACTTGTCGGCCGGCACGCGTTGCAACGGGCGTTGGCCGATGAACGCATTGACGAGGTGGTCGCTCCAGCCCGTCGCCCCTTGCCGCAACATCAAAAACTCATCGCTCCGATCGTAGAATTCGAGCGGCTGCCCGAAGATGCCCACTGGTGGACGGTCGACGCAGTTATTTGCGCGCTGGGCACCACCATGCGAACAGCAGGATCCAAGGAGGCCTTCTACCGCGTCGACCACGACTTTCCGCTGGCGGTCGCCCGACTGACCCAACGCAATGGCGCTATCACTTTTGTCCTGAACTCTGCGATGGGGGCGAATGCCGTCTCTCGCATCTATTACAGCCGGGTGAAGGGAGAGGTAGAACGGGACATCGCCGAACTCGGCTTTCCCTCCCTGACCATCGTCCGCCCGGGCCTGATCGGCGGGGAACGTCAGGAGTTTCGAAGCGGCGAGCGCCTCGCCGCGGGCGTCCTCCGCACTCTTGAACCGGTCTTGCCCCGTGCCTGGCGTATCAATCCTGCGGACAAGATTGCTCGAGCGATGATTGAGGCGGCCGTCGCCGCGACGCCTGGAACCACCATATTGACCTCAACGAAGCTACTTTGAGCTGAGCCGGCGTGGTGGACATTGTATCGAAGCGGTGCCGGCCCGGTGGCGAGCCGAGGCTGAGTCTCTTACCCTCGACCGCGAATGGCGGGCACTCCGGGATGACAAAGGCCGCCACGTGAAGATCTCCTCCACCCAGTTTGACCTGTTCGATGACGCGCCCGGCTACCGGCAGACACCGCGGCCGGCGCCGCGAAAGCGCATGGCGGAAGCGTCTCCCGTTCCGCCGAGCTGGGATGAGGAGGAGGCCGCACAGCGGCTGGAACAGAGCGGCCGCTTCAAAATCCTGCGCAAGCTCGTGCCGCGCCCGATCATCTCGCGGGCGGAGAGCGCGTTTCCAAATCTTGCGGCTCTCGTCGACACAGAGACGACTGGGCTCAATCACGCCAAGGATGAGGTCATCGAAATTGGCGCGGTCGCATTCACCTATGACGACGACGGAACGATCGGTGACGTCGTTGGCGTCTACAGCGGCTTACGCCAGCCGTCGGAGCCGATCCCGGCAGAGATCACCCGGTTGACCGGCATCACGAATGAGATGGTAGCTGGCCAGGACATCGATATCGTAGCCCTCGACGCACTCATCGAGCCGGTGGATCTCGTTATCGCCCATAACGCCGCATTCGACCGCCCGTTTTGCGAGAAGCTCTCGTCCACCTTTGTTGCGAAAGCCTGGGCGTGCTCCGTCGGCGAAATCCGGTGGGCCGACCTGGGCTTCGAAGGCAACAAACTTGGATATCTCGTCGGCCAGTCGGGGCTGTTCCATGAGGGACACCGCGCCACAGATGACTGCCACGCGCTTCTGGAGGTCCTGGCGAGGCCCGCAGGCGAGACTGGTGTTCGGCCGTTTGCCGAACTGTTGCGGTCGAGCGAGCGTAGTCGAGTTCGCATTTTCGCGGAAAATGCTCCCTTCGACATGAAGGATCATCTCAAGGCGAGAGGATACCGATGGTCGGACGGAAGCGACGGACGACCGAGAGCTTGGTGGATTGAGATCGACGATGAGCTCTATGACGACGAAATTCGCTATCTCCGTACCGAAATCTATGGCTGGGAAGACGCCGAACCGCTGACATTGCGGCTGACGGCTTTGGATCGATTTAGGGCTTGATCGGGCACCTAATTTCGGCGGCGCGATCAGCGTTTGCTGAGCTCCTGAGCTTGCAGAAAAGCGGGATCGTCCCGCCTCAGCCTTGTCGACAGGACCGCGCGCGGTCGCTTGAGTTGCATTCGATCTTCACGAGTGACCTCGCCGGCGATGGCACGTCGAAGCGCCGCGGGGATGCGATCGAACACCTGGGCTTCAATGCGCTTCTGGGTTCTCCGACCGCCGGTTGCATTGGCGGTGAACTCCCGGCTGTTCAAACGAGCTGCCACGATATCCGGGTGAAATCCCCCCGTCATGACCGGCAGGTCGAACTGCGTCCCATCGACCATCAATTGCGTGGTGTTCGCGGGGTCGGGGGCTTGATCGGAGATCAGCTCGGCCGGCCAACATAGGATATCCGATAAGGGCATGAAGTGTTTGCGCCAGTGCTCGACTTTTTTCTGGGCCCGTCCGCAGCCGCCCTTCACGATTGGCGCAATATGCTGAGCGAAAACCAGGTTGATGCCTTCGATTGCTGGAAGCGCGCCCGATGCGCCGCTCAATGCCGATGTTGGATGGTAGAAGGCATAGAGAGGGAAGGCTGCTCCGCGCGCTGCCGAAGTGGCATGGCCGACGAGTGTCTGGGCCTGGTGGCCCGCGGGCGTTCCATGGTCGAGATGGTGATAGTACCAGTAGCCCCCGACCTTGAGCTTGGCGAATTGAGCGCGCTTTGCCTGGAGGATGAGCCGCAGATAACGCCCTCCGTTCAATTCGAGAGGAGCGGCAAATATCCACTCCATGTCTCCGCCGGTAGTCGGCTCGTCCGGAAAATCGACGCGGATCCCGAAAGGTTCCAGGCCGACGAGGCTGGCCATGAGGACGTCGGTAATCGATTCCTCGCGAAAATTGCGCTTCAAGCCGCGGTCGCGCTCCAGAAGCTCAGCAACGCGTGGAGGGAAAGAGTGAGCAAGTTCACACAGCATAAGATGGGCAATCTGAGCACAATGCGGCGGAGGCTAGCGAGAATACTGAAATTTTCCATTCGAATATGACGTGAAAGCCCGTTCGTTTCATCGGATAGTTCGAATTAGAGGAACTCGCCAAATCGAGACGGCGCAAATTCTGTAGTCTCGTCCGAATTCAATCATCGGCGTGCCGCCCGGCATTGCCCTCGCAGAATTCACAACCTACCCAGGAACTGTGTTCCGGCACTCCGCCGAGTTGTCCTTCAGAACAGTACCCGCAAACGCCGTAGGTATCACTGGTGTCATAGCATTCGGAGCAAACGTAACGGTTATGATGTTCGATCACTGTATGGTACCCGCTGCAAGACGGACAATTGATAGAAACGTGATCGAAATAGTTGTCTTTATGGACGCCTTCACCCGTATCGAGGGTCTCGCTCACATAGTCCTTTGAAATCTGTGCCGAACATGTCGGGCAGGCGCCTGGCGGACCATCCCCGGAGGTAAAAATGATCCGTTCCGCGCAACCCGGATCGGGACATGCGACCTCGATTTCGGATCCGTGGAAAAAGCGACAAAGGATGCACGACGCGTCTGCGATCGAGCCATGGGGCTTCTCGACCTTCACGGATTCGAAGAAGCAACTTGGACACGCGATGACGCGACCGCCAGCACGGCGATGAGCCTGAAGCTCCGGCTGCTTCGCTTCGAACGCCTTCCTGAGGTAGGCGCGGTATCGCTCCATTTTGGTGCTGACTTGCCGGATATCTCGCTGATAGCTCGCAAATTCGGGCCATTCGGACAACAGCGTGCGCAATGCCAGCCAGCCAGCGCATTGCTCCTCGGCGACTTTCTCGAGTTCCTCTTGGCCGTTCGCTCCAGCCTCTCCCGCGTGCACGAAGTGCACCATCTTGTTTCGGTGCTTCGCGATGTTTCCGAAGACTTCGCGAGATGCTGGCGGGACCACAACCGAAGCAATGCGGCGCAGCCGCTCGATGGTTTGCTCCGGTGTCACCGTCTTGGCGTCGCCCTTAAAGAAGGCTGCCTTGTCTGCCTGATCAGGTTTGTCGAGCAGCAGAGACCAATGCTCCCGCATCAGCCTTGCCTTCAGAAACAGCTCGATCGCCGTGGCGAAGTGGACCGTGGAAAATTTGGGAGAGCTCTCGAATTCGTCGATCGCACGCCGAAGAAACTCAAAAGCACTCCTGGTCAACGCGTCGAAAAGTTCGGATTCGGACAGGGAGGTAGCGTCACCAGCAGCTTTGGATTTCGTCATGCCTGCACAAGCGTCGCCGTCTCTTCGTCCATTCGAGGAAGCTCAGGGTAGGCAGTGCCAGCTCCTGCCTCAAGCTCGCCCCGCAGCGGCTCCACAGGCGCGTTGCTACCTGAGGTCTGGCCATGGCATCGTTGTTTGAAGCATAGGAGGCTCATGGGGGCATGTTCGAGTTCATCCAGACAATCGAAAAATCTAGCCAGACGATCCATTCTGACTTCAGGAGATGGTTCGGCAAGGTCCCCGCCGCAATAGTCTGGAATGTGATATCGGATTACAGTGTTGGTGACAGAAATAAGCAGAACGACGCCTTCTCGTTCGTTATTGTTTTCAATCACGACACTTTCGAGAATATTTCATCCTATATCGCTGCAACGGCGCCCAAGGACATCAAGGCATCCAAAAGCCCGCCTGACGGGCTTCTCGACTATCTCAGCTGCCCTGTCTCGTTCAGTGTCAGTTTCGTGGTTGAACGGCAAAGCGCCTACCTTCGAGATGTGGTCAATCTTGAAGAGATGCAGGGTCTCACGAATGGCCTGCGCGACATCCTACAGGCTTGGGCTGCGGAAGAGCCGGGAAACGCGGCCTACTACGCCGCACTTGATCGACGATTGACCCTCCTGGCTGCGGAGCTCGCGGGCAAGAACCCATCTCTCAAGCTGCTGCGTCAGATCTTTCTCGTCGCGTCTTTTGCCTCTGTCGTCTTCGGGATGATCAATGAGGCGAAAGCGCCGATCGGCATTCGCTGGATCAGCGACCGTGACGCCATGTTCGACCGGCACGGTGGCGTGGCCTTCGATCTCGGCTGGCTGTTCTTCCAGATGAACCGCCGCAGCAAGGCGGGCGTGATCGACCTGCGGCGGCCGACATTCGGATTTGCGACGCCGGGGATGGATGGGGTGAGGGAGTATGCGGAATTCGTACGCTTGCCAGATTATCTGGCCGGGACGCTGGCGGACATCAAGCTACCCCAGATGATGTTCACCCATCCGAAGTTTCCGCCCGTGTTCAATCGGCTCTTGGTCGACGCCCAAAACAACGCGGTCATTGAAATTGTTGCGACGCCAGGTGGTGTCACGACCCGGCGCGTCGCATTTAGGCGATCTTCTATCGATCGACGTCCTATTACATGAAAAGCCCGGCCGTTCGGCCGGGCTTTGCACGCGACTCTGGAAACTCAGCGCGCTACCGCTTCGCGGCAGCCGGCCGAAAATCACGCAGCCTGCTTGGTCGCGGCGACGACGACAGCGGCGGCGGCCGGAGCAGCCTTTGCAACGGCGCCTTCGAACGGCTTGTAGGCGTCCTTCGCCAGGGCGGTATAGAGCTGGCCCATCTTGGTGGCCTGAGCGACGGCGCCTTCCAGCGAGGTCTTCACGAAGTCGGCCTGGATCTGGACAGCCTTGTCGAAGGTCTTCACGCCAGCGAGCTTCTCGACAAGGGCGGTGTTCGCCTCGAAGGACTTCTTCGCATAGTCGGCGGTCTCGGCGACGATGGTCTGCACGCCCTTGGTGGTGACGCCGAAAGCCTTCAGGGCGGCGTCGACATTGTCCTTGGAAGCCTTCTGGAAGGTCTCGAACTGCGCGTTCATGGTGGTCTCCTTTTGCACCTTGGGTGCCGCCTTTGGTGAAGGGCCACATGGCCCGACGTGTCGCCCCAAGGTTGTGTGAAAAGCGATCACCACCGGGGTTGCAGCGCATATGTTGCGATGCAGCATAAATGTCAAGAATATGGTGCGATGCAATATCAGGAGGGCCTAAGGCGCGGGGAGGTTGTCGCGCTTCGGGTTGGGACCCTATCGTCGCGGGTGACGGCTACAGGTCGCGCTTTCACGAACGACGAAAATTGCAGTTGGGAGGGGCTTTGCGTCGCCCTTCGGGCCGGGCTGTCGGCGATGCTGAAGCCCCTGCGGGCCTTCACGCATGCGGGCTTCCATCCCTGACGCCGATCGGCGCGCGGCGCAACGGCCCCAGGAGGACGAACACCGTGTTCTATGCTATCAGCCGCTGGTTGGAGCGACGACGCGCGATCCGCCGACGGTGGCAGGCAGACGCACGCGAGCTCCTACGGGTCGACGAACTCGGCGCCTACTATGCTGCGCAGCGTCTGGCCGCTCGTGCGCGGGCTGATGGTTCCGCGGGCGAGTTTCTCCACTGGAGCAAAGTTGCCGCGGAAGTCGCGCGAGTCTCGCCGCGCGCGGAAATGAACCTCGCGACAGTGCAGGCGATCGTCGATGAGGAGCTGCGCGGCGACGGCAGGACAGGCGGCCCCACCGGCTGAACGCGTCGGGCGACCGAAACTGTGCTGGATCGCTGAGACGACGTCGGGGCAGCGTCGCATCGTCGGCGCGTGAGCGGCTTGATTCCGGGGCAACCCATTCCCGCTCTTTGGGGATGGCGTCCTGGTCCGGCCCCGGGACTTCCACGATCAACCCCAAGGGGTCCGCTAGCAAGCTGCGGCCGCTGGGGCTTCGCCCGGCGCGGTGATCGCGTCCGGGGCCGGACATCGACGGAGCCATCGAGCGGGAATGGGCCCGCTCCCGGATGGAGCCCTCACGATGTCGCACGATCTGTCGCTCGCCCAGAGCCATGCCTTCCATCTCGCCCAAACCCTGATGGTCCCGGTCACCGTGTTCCGGTCGAACGGGTCCTTCGGCGTCCTGCCCTCCGCCGAACTCGACGACGGCGAGGTCGAGACCATCGCCGAATTCGATCCATTCGAAAGCCGGCCGGCTCGTTGAGCCGCCCTTCTCCTTCCGGAGATGCCGCTTGCGAGCTGCGGCGGCAAGGGAAGCTGGCGCCGCTGCCGCGCCCTTGCCGCCTTGGCTCTTCGCGGCGTCCGAAAAGCGCTCCGCGAGGTGCGAAAAAAGAGAAGCAAGACAAGGAAAGGCGGACGCAAGCGCGTGCCGAAACGCTGATGAAACGGATCGAGATGGAGGAGTTGCGAGAGCGCGTGCTCTGCGCGGCGGTGCTCGAAAAGGCGGGTTTCGCCATCGACCTGCAGCAGAGTACCCGAAAGGCGGTCAAATACCGTCGTGGCGATGCCATCGTCATCGTGATCCATGCCGGCCGCGGTTGGTTCGACCCCCTGTCCGACGCCAAGGGCGATGTGTTCAGCCTGGTCGGACATCTCGACGGGGTTCCGTTCGTCGAAGGTATCAACCGCGTCGCTTCCCTGATCGGCTACGCGCCGCAGAATCCGACCTGGCTTCGGGCGGCGCGCGCGTCCGAGCAGGCTCTGTCCGTCGCCGAGCGGTGGTCGCGACGTCCGCGATCTTGGCAGGGCTCGGCGACCTGGCGCTATCTGCGCGATGAGCGCGGCCTGCCGGACGCTCTCATCCGGACCGCTGTCCACGCTGATGTGCTGCGTGAGGGTCCGCACGGGAGCATGTGGGCCGCGCACCGCGACGACACCGGCGCGATCACGGGCTGGGAGGAGCGCGGCCGGGAGTGGCGTGGCTTCTCGACAGGTGGGTCGAAGCTGCTCTTCCGGCTTGGCTCGACGGGTGGGGCGCGCATGTGCGTGACCGAGGCGGCCATCGACGCCATGAGCCTCGCCGGCCTGGAGCATACACGACCGGACAGTCTCTATCTGAGCACCGGCGGAGGGTGGTCGCCGGCAACCGCTGCCGCAATCCGCAGGCTGGTGGCAGGTGCCGGCACGTTGCTGGTCGCGGCCACCGACAACAACCGCCAGGGCGAGACTTATGCCGATCGCCTGACGGCGATGGCCTCCGCGATCGGTTGCGGCTTTGAGCGCCTTCGACCCGCGCGAGAGGACTGGAATGCCGACCTGCAGGCGGCGAGGACAAGGGAGCAGGAGGGAGAAGAAGGAAGGGGGACAGGAGACGCTCGGCTGCCGCATGCCCGCCGGCCGCGTCAAGGGTGAAGCTTCGCCCGCTGCGCGGCCCTTGACCCAGCCGGACGGAGAGGCGGCCGCGGGGGAGGGGTCATGAAGGGCTGAAGAGAAGATGGCGATCCCCGGGAAGGGGAGCTGCGCTCCGGCCCATGACGGGCGTGACAAGGAGCCCCACCATGAACCTCTCTCCAATCCGCAAAGTCTACGAAGGCGTCGCCGAGCGGCGCCAGATGTTCCGGATGTTCGACCGGCACGCGCAGCGCGCGAACCGCTGGGAGGGCGACGACGGCGCGCTCTATGCCGGGGAATGGTTCGAGATCGGCCGCGCCGAGCACGACTACATGCTCGAGATCCTGCCGCCGCTCTGGATGCGCGGCGATATGTTCGCCATGCGCGAATTCCTGACAGGCTCGATCACCAGCATCTTCTTCTCGCTCGCGATCGACGGGCGGGTTCGGTTTTTCCACGGCTATAGCGATCTGTCGGACCGGACGTCGCCGGACCGGATGCGCGCCGCGATCGTCGAGCGGGAATCCCGCCCGGTCCGCGCCATGACCCGAGCGGAGCGTCTCGACCACATCTGGTCGAGCACCCATGACGATTATCGCGGCTACGCCGACGAGCGCTGTCCGGGCGCCGAGCGTGGCAAGCGCATCGTCATGATGTGTGCCTCCTGGCAATCACGCGCGTTCAGGCTGCTGGACCAGCTCACCGATGCGGAGATCTCGGCCAAGCTGCCGGTGCATCTGCGCTACCTGCCCGACGCGATCGCGGCATGATGGTCGCCGGTCATGTTCACCTTCTCCGTGACGGCGGTGCGCGCGGTCATCCTGCGCGGGCGGATCGACGCCTTCAACAATGGCGGTTTTCGGAATCCCTATTACGGCCTTGCGCCTGGCCGGGACGAAAAGCCCGGTCTCTGGCTGGTCGGCGACGAGGGGGTCTACATCCTGTCGAACGGCAAGCTCGCCGAGCGGCAGCGTCCCCTCGTCGTCTATGCCGAGGAATGCGACCCGAAGACCAATCCCGACTACTGGCACTACAAGCGCCAGAATTTCGGCGGCGATGACGGCATCGCGTTCCTCGATGCCAAAATGCTCCTGACGCTGATCGCGGCGGCACCCGATGCCACCGACGTCACGATCACGATGACCGACGACAGCATCGCGATCATGCCGATCCGCCGCTGACCTTCCGAGCCGCACAGGCCCGCCCCCTCACTTCGACGCGACTATCGCTCCGGCCGGACCTTGTCCCGCTGGTCGATGTCGCGCGCCTTCAATCCAAGGAGATGTTTCCGATGGCGCAGGACGATCCTTTCACACTCGACCTTTTCGGCAACACCGCCCTCTCATCGGGCCTGGGCCTGGGCATCACGGCCTTCGCTGGCGACTTCACGCCGGACGATGACGACGATCCCGATCCCGCGACGCCGGCTCCGGCGCTCCCGATCCCGGCGGCGCGCGCGACGGCCTCAGTGCGCCCCGCACGCGGGACGAATTTTTATCTCGCGGCCGACCGCGCCCTCGCCGGGAGCTGGAAAGAGCGGGCGCGTGACAATATCGACGCGATCCGCCTGGCGGCTGCGATCGAGGCGGATGACCGGCCAGCGACCCCGGATGAGCAGGCGCGCCTGATCCGTTTCATCGGTTTCGGTGCGACCGATCTGGCCAATGGCCTGTTCCGTCGGCCCGGCGAAGTGGAGTTCCGCAAGAGCTGGAAAACGCTTGGCGCCGACCTGCAGGATGCCGTCAGCGAGGGCGATTATGCCTCGCTCGCCCGTTGCACCCAGTACGCGCATTTCACGCCGGAGCTGATCGTCCGGGCGATCTGGTCAGGCCTGCAGCGCCTCGGCTGGCGGGGCGGGCGGGTACTGGAGCCGGGCGTCGGCACCGGGCTGTTCCCAGCGCAGATGCCCGAGGCGCTTCGAGACATCTCCCATGTCACGGGCATCGAACTCGATCCGGTCACGGCGCGCATCGCCCGTTTGCTCCAGCCGCGCGCCCGCATCATCGCCGGCGATTTCGCCCGTACGGAGCTGCCGGCGAGCTTCGACCTGGCCATCGGCAATCCGCCTTTCTCCGACCGTAGCGTCCGTTCCGATCGCGCCTATCGGTCGCTTGGCCTGCGCCTGCACGACTACTTCATCGCCCGCTCGATCGACCTCCTGAAGCCCGGCGCCTTCGCCGCCTTCGTCACCAGCTCCGGCACCATGGACAAGGCCGATGCGACCGCGCGTGAGCACATCGCCAAATCCGCCGATCTGATCGCTGCGATCCGGCTGCCCGAAGGCAGCTTTCGGGCCGAAGCCGGGACGGACGTCGTGGTCGATATCCTGTTTTTCCGGAAGCGGAAGCCCGGCGAGGCCGAAGGCGATCAGACTTGGCTCGATATCGACGAGGTGCAGGCGGCGACGCCCGACGAGGGTGCCATTCGCGTCAATCGCTGGTTCGTCCGCCATCCCGATTTCGTGCTCGGCACGCACGCCCTGACGTCCGGGCCCTTCGGCGAGACCTACACCTGCCTGCCGCGATCCGGCGCCGACCTCGGCGCGGCGCTCTCCGCCGCCGTGCGTCTTCTTCCGGAAGGCATTTATGACGGCCAGCCGACCGAGATCGACGTCAACCTCAATGACGCTGACGGCAGCGTCGTCGATCTCCCGTCCGATCGCCATGTCCGTGAAGGCAGCTATTTCTTCGACAAGGCGCAGGGCCTGAAGCAGTTGATCGACGGCGAGCCGGTCCAGGTGAAGGTGCGAAAGGGCCGCAGCGCCGACGGCATCCCGGAAAAGCATGTGCGGATCATCAGCAAGCTGATCCCGATCCGCGATGCCGTGCGCGAGGTGCTCAAATGCCAGGATCTGGACCGGCCGTGGAAAGATGCGCAGGTTCGGCTACGGATTGCCTGGTCGAGTTTCGTGCGCGACTTCGGCCCGATCAATCACACGACCATCTCGATCAGTGGGGATGACGAGACCGGCGAGGTTCGCGAGAACCATCGCCGGCCGAATATCCAGCCCTTCCTGGATGACCCGGACTGCTGGCTGGTCGCCTCGATCGAGAATTACGATCTCGACACCGATACGGCGAGGCCTGGCCCCATCTTCACAAGCCAAGTCATCGCGCCGCCAGCCCCGCCGGTCGTCACCTCGGCCGCGGATGCCCTCGCGGTCGTGCTCAACGAACGTGGCCGCGTCGATATCGAGCATATCGCCGAGCTTCTTCACCTGGACGCGGACCGTGTCGTCGATGAGCTCGGTGACGCGATCTTCCAGAATCCCGGCGATGGATCATGGCAGATGGCCGATGCCTATCTGTCCGGGCCTGTCCGTGACAAGCTGAAGGCGGCCGAGGAGGCAGCGAGCCTCGATTCGGCGTTCGAGCGCAACGTCCGCGCGCTTGTCGCGGTCCAGCCCGCCGATCTCGGTCCGTCGGAGATCACCGCCAGGCTCGGCGCGCCCTGGATTCCTGCTGCCGATGTCGTGGCCTTCGTCAAGGAGACGATGGCGGCCGACATCACGATACACCACATGCCAGAACTCGCCTCCTGGACAGTGGATGCGCGTCAGCTCGGCTGGTCCGCCGTGGGCACGTCCGAATGGGGCACCGATCGCCGCCATGCCGGCGAGTTGCTTGCCGACGCCCTCAATAGCCGCGTCCCGCAGATCTTCGACACGGTGAAGGATGGCGATAGCGAGCGGCGGGTCCTCGACGTCGTCGATACCGAGGCGGCGAAGGAGAAGCTCACCAAGATCAAGACCGCGTTCCAGAACTGGGTCTGGTCCGATCCCGATCGCACCGATCGTCTGGCGCGGGTCTATAACGACCGCTTCAACAACATCGCCCCGCGGCGGTTCGACGGCAGCCATCTCCAGCTTCCAGGCTCCTCGGGCGCCTTTTCGCTTTATGGGCACCAGAAGCGCGGCATCTGGCGCATTATCGCGGCCGGCTCGACCTATCTCGCCCACGCCGTCGGCGCCGGCAAGACCATGACGATAGCCGCCGCCATCATGGAGCAGCGCCGACTCGGCCTGATCGCCAAGGCCATGCTGGTGGTTCCCGGTCATTGCCTGGCGCAGGCGGCGCGCGAGTTTCTCGCGCTCTATCCGTCCGCCCGCATCCTCGTCGCCGACGAGACGAATTTCACCAAGGACAAGCGCGCCCGGTTCCTGTCGCGGGCGGCGACCGCGACCTGGGACGCGATCATCATCACGCATTCGGCCTTCCGCTTCATCGGCGTGCCCTCAGCCTTCGAGCAGCAGATGATCCAGGACGAGCTCGAGCTGTTCGAGACCCTGCTCACCAGGGTCGAGAGCGACGACCGCGTCTCGCGCAAGCGTCTCGAGCGCTTGAAGGAAGGGCTGAAGGAAAGGCTCGAAGCGCTCGCTACTCGCAAGGATGATCTGCTCACCATCGCCGAGATCGGCATCGACCAGATCATCGTCGACGAGGCGCAGGAGTTTCGAAAGCTCTCCTTCGCGACGAACATGTCGACGCTGAAGGGCGTCGACCCGAACGGATCGCAGCGTGCCTGGGATCTCTATGTCAAATCCCGCTTCGTCGAGACGAAGAACCCGGGCAGGGCGCTTGTGCTCGCCTCCGGCACGCCGATCACCAACACGCTCGGCGAAATGTTCTCCGTGCAGCGGCTGATGGATCATGGCGCGCTGACGGAGCGCGGCCTGCACGAGTTCGACGCCTGGGCCTCGACCTTCGGCGACACCACGACCGAACTCGAATTGCAGCCTTCGGGCAGATACAAGCCGGTCTCGCGCTTCGCGAGCTTCGTCAACGTGCCGGAGCTGATCGCGATGTTCCGTGCTTTCGCAGATGTCGTGCTACCGGAGGACCTGCGTCAGTTCGTCAAGGTGCCGGCGATCGCGACCGGGCGCCGGCAGATCGTTACCGCCAAGCCGACGGCGGCCTTCAAACGTTATCAGCTCGTGCTCGACGGCCGCATCAAGGCGATCGAGAAGCGCGACCGCCCGCCACAGCCGGGCGATGATATCCTGCTCTCCGTCATCACCGACGGGCGTCATGCGGCGATCGATCTGCGCCTGGTCGATGCGGATAATGACAACGAGCCCGACAACAAGCTCAACAACCTGATCTCCAACGCCTTCCGCATCTGGCAGGAAACGGCTGAGCTCACCTATCTGCAGCCCGACGGCAAGCCCTACGAGTTGAACGGCGCCGCGCAGATGATCTTCTCCGATCTCGGGACGATCAGCGTTGAGCGAACCCGGGGTTTCTCCGCCTATCGCTGGATCCGCGACGAGCTCGTGCGGCGCGGAGTGCCGGCGGCGGAAATCGCCTATATGCAGGATTACAAGAAGTCCGAGGCGAAGCAGCGCCTGTTTGCGGACGTGCGGGCCGGCAGGGTTCGCGTTCTGATCGGCTCTTCCGAGACCATGGGCACCGGCGTCAACGCCCAGCTTCGGCTGAAGGCGTTGCACCATCTGGATGTGCCATGGCTGCCGTCGCAGATCGAGCAGCGCGAAGGTCGTATCGTCCGCCAAGGCAACCAGCATGACGAGGTCGATATCTACGCCTATGCCACCGAGGGTTCGCTCGACGCCACGATGTGGCAGAACAACGAGCGTAAGGCCCGCTTCATCGCCGCGGCTCTTTCCGGCGATACCTCGATCCGCAGGCTGGAGGATCTCGGCGACGGGCAGGCGAACCAGTTCGCCATGGCCAAAGCCATCGCCAGTGGCGATCAGCGGCTCATGCAGAAGGCCGGCCTCGAGGCCGACATCGCCCGGCTCGAGCGGCTTCGCGCCGCACATCGGGACGACCTGTTCGCCGTGCGCCGCCAGGTTCGCGATGCCGAGCGTGATATCGCGATCGCGACCCGGCGGATCGACGAGATCGGCCAGGATATCGCGCGCCTCGTTCCGACCGTCGGCGATGAATTCGCGATGCGCGTCGCTGAGACCTCCTATGTCGAGCGCAAGGAGGCCGGCCGCGCCCTGATGAGGGATATCCTGACGCTCGTGCAGCTCCAGCGGGAGGGTGCGGTCGTGATTGCCTCGATCGGCGGCTTCGATCTCGAATATGAAGGCCAGCGCTTCGGGAAGGAAGGCTATCGCTTCAGAACGGAGTTGCTGCGGACCAACTCGGACCAGGAGATCAACCTGCCCGTGACGGTCACGCCGCTCGGCGCGGTCTCCCGCCTCGAGCACGCGCTTGAAGACTTCGAGGGTGAGCGCGAACGCTATCGCCAGCGCCTGGGCGATGCCCGCCGCAGGCTCGCCTCTTACCAGTCGCGCGGGGAGGGCGAATTCGCCTATGCGGAGGAGCTCGCCGAAAAGCACCGGCAACTCATGGAGATCGAGCGGGCGCTTGCCGCTGATATCGATGGCATGCAGAACGCCGCCTAGCCGATTGCGCGGCGGCGCGTGCCTCACATGCGCGATGCCGCCAGCCGCGCGATCTCGACGGTTCCGTCGTACCCGACGCCGTTCGTCGTGATCGTGATGTTGTCTTTGCCCTTGAAGACATAGACTGCGTAGTAGTCGGTCTCGTTCTGAACGAGCTTCAATCCCCAGGCGCTGTCGCCGATACCGGGCACGGCGACGAATTCGCCAGGCTTGTACTTGGCTTTCTCGCCTTCCATCGTCTGATCGAAATAGGCCCGTTCCATCCCGGCCGGAACGCCATGGCTCTTGCCTGAAATGAACATGACCTTCGCATAGGCGTTTGCTCTGCTGCCTTTCCAGGAACAGAGGTTGGCGCTCGTCTCCTTGATCAGTGCTGGCGCACCGACGAACGTCGCCACCTCGGCTGCGGTCACCTTCTGGCAGGCGAGGACATCCGGGTTGATGGCTGCCCGCGGCTGTGCCGCGCCATCCCCTGCCCACGCCGGCGCGGCCAATCGCAGCGCGAGGATCGTTGCTCCGATGATGGTCCGCACGATCGTCCCTTCCTCATCGCGCCGCGCGGTCGGCGAGCTCGTAGCGATGTTTACGATCAATGCCGGCGAGAAAATGGTCGTGAGCGGAAGGAAGAAGGGAGAAGAAGCAAGACCAGATCTGCTCGCAGATCGGGCGGACCGCTGACGCTTGCGCTCAATCGCGCCGCTCGCGATCCCGGCCCGTCGTCCTGCGCAGGGCTGACAGCCCCGCTTGTCCGGCCGTGCCACGATGCTCGGCCGCAATTGCTTCGGTCTCGCCGCTCCGCGGGCCGGGGGGTGTCTTCGGGAAGAAGACGGAAAAGGACCGGGGGATCGCCCGCGTCCGCTACCCTTGAAGGAGCAATTCCATGTATCTCATGAAGGTCGATCCGCGCGCGCTGAAGGACAATCCCGATCGCTCGCGCCAGACGAAATCCTCACCCCAGGCCGACGCATTGCTGCTGGCGACGATCAAGGCGGTCGGCGTCGTGCAGCCGCCCGTCATCGCGCCCGAAACCGGCGGCGGCAACGGCTTCATTATCGATTCCGGCCACCGGCGGGTGAAGCAGGCCATCGTGGCGGGCCTCGAAGAGATCGACGTCATCGTCGTCGAGGCGACAAACGACAACGGCGCCATGCGCTCGATGGTCGAGAACCTCGCCCGCGAAGCCCTCAATCCCGTCGACCAGTGGCGTGCGATCGAGCGGCTCGTCGCGCTCGGCTGGACCGAGGAAGCGATCGCCGTCGCGCTCGCCTTGCCGGTGCGCCAGATCAAGAAACTGCGCCTGCTTGCGAATGTACTGCCGGCGATGCTCGATCAGATGGCCAAGGGCGACATGCCTGACGAGCGCCAGCTTCGGACGATCGCCGCGGCCGCGCTCGACGAGCAGAGGCAAGTCTGGAAGAAGCACAAGCCGTCCAAGGGCGATCCGCAGGTGTCGTGGTGGAGCGTCGCCCAGGCGCTGCAGAAGAAGCGCATGTACGCGCGCGATGCCAGCTTTGGCGATGATCTCGCCCAGGCCTACGGCATTGAATGGGCGGAGGACCTGTTCGCGCCGAGCGATCAAGACAACCGCTACACCACCAATGTCGAGGCCTTCCTCGGTGCCCAGCAGGAGTGGATGACCAACAATCTCCCGAAGAAGGGGATCATCACCGAGGTCAACAACTGGGGGCAGGCGGAACTGCCCAAGAAGGCCGAGCGTGTTCACGGCAAGCCGGGCAAGGGTGATTGCACGGCGATGTATCTCGACCGCGAAGGCCGGGTCCAGTCGGTGCATTACCGCATGCCCGAGGTGAAAAAGCCGAGGGGGAAATCGGCCGATGGCGGCGAGGGCCAGGACGATGGCGATGTCGGCTCTGTCGCCAAGCCGCGTCCCGATGTCACCCGCAAGGGCATCGAGATGATCGGCGACTATCGCACCGATGCACTGTGCGAGGCGCTCGGCCGCGCGCCGATCGAGGACGACACGCTGATGGCGCTGCTGATCCTCGCCTTCACCGGCCAGAACGTCTCGGTCACGACGGGGGCCGGCGGTGTCTACTACGGCCACAGCCGGTTGGCGCGGCACGCGGTGTCGCTGTTTGACGCTGAGGGCCATCTCGCCTTTGACATGGACACGCTGCGCATCGCGGCGCGCTCTATGCTGATCGAGGTGCTCTCGTGCCGGGAGAACGCGACCAAGAGCGGCATCGTCGCCCGCGTCGCCGGCGAGACGATCGGCGCGAATGCGTTCCTGCCCAACATGGGAACGGACGATTTCCTGTCGTGCCTGTCGCGTCCGGCGCTGGAGGCGTCCTGCAAGGACACACCGGTGCTGCCCCGCCAGCGCGTGAGAGACACGCGCGCGGCGCTCGTCGAGCACTACAAGGAGGGGCATTTCGTCCATTCCGCAGCGCGCTTCGCGCCGGAAGCGGCAGAGCTCTCCAAGTGGCTTTCGTCCAACACGGTCGCCGCCAATGACGACGAAGAGGGCGAGGAAGCCGCCGACGAGGCGATCGGCGAGGATCCGGCCGATCAGGAGCCCGGCGAATTCCTCGACGCGGCCGAGTAGCAGCGCCTCGCCACGCTATTCCGAACGACACTCCGCCGCCGGCCATGCCGGCGCCGGCGGCGGTTTCGTTTTCACGCCACGCTCACGAGGTCATCGATGTCAGCGCACACCATCTTCGACAATGCACCCATCGGCTCGATCGTCGCCTGGTCGGACGGCACGCCGCGGCCGCCGGAGCGGCACCGCAAAAAGCTCTCCGCCTGGCAGAGCAACAACAGCCAGGGACGCCTGATTCAGAAGCAGGGCGCGCGAGGCGTCGGCAACGTCACGCTATCCGCGAGCTTCACCTTGCACGAAGCGGATTTCGGGACCGGCGGCGTCATCGCCATCCGCGTTCATCGCTCCTTCTCGCTGGAATCTCGGCTGCAATTCACGATCCTGGATCGTCCGGCGATCGGTTCGGTGCGTGTGTTCAGCCATGCCGGCCCCGGAGCTGAGCTCCGCGCATCGCGCCGCGGCCGAGGAATGGCTCACGCGCCACGGATATCCCCGTGCCGTTCTTGAGGAGGTCACGGCCGACGAGGTTGGCGCCGATATCGTCGAGGGGAGAGCGGCATGAGCGCGTTCCCGCCCGAGAATCCGGCATCTGGCTCTGAAGTCTTTCCTCCGGTCGAATTCGGCCGGTCCAGCGCGGGCTTCCCGGTTGCGCGCGTGGGCAACATCGTCTTTGCGATGCTGCTGGGGCGCGACAGTCGGCATTATCTCGCATCGGGCAGGCGGAGCAGCCGACCACTTGCCGAATGGCGGCGGTCGGACTTCTACGGTCATGACGGTGAGCTTTCCGACGAGCCGGCGTTCGCGCTCGTCTTCAACCATGTCGCGCGCCGCTCCAACGCGGAGTATCCGAACGAATACCGCCGCGAAATCGAGGGCATCATCGCGCAATGGCGGCCGGATGTCTGGGCTCGCGCGCGGGCGACAGCATAGATTGGACGCCGCGCCGCTCGGCTGACAGTTCGGTATCTCCGACGGGTGGTTGAGTGCGCGCCCCTTCGCCACCTTCGTCCCACCGGCGGGAGTCCCCGGCACGCCCGTCATGTTGCGGATACCGCCGCTGGCGGGGACGCGCTCACCTTCCGACGCGAGCTCGGAGGTACCGGAAACGGCGGACCGACCGGTCGTGGGTGGGCTTGCGCAAGGGCACGGCTTTCGTCCGGAGGGAGACGGAAGGCGATGTTTCCGTTCTCCGGCCGCATTTGGGTGGCGCGCGGCGCTCACCGGCGTCCCCTCGGTTTGGTAATGCGGTCTGAACCGTCTGCCGTGGGTTTCAAGGCCGCGTTCCGCGCCGCAAGCGGCCTGCTCCCGCCGATCTCGCAGACCGGGGCTGCGTTCTGCGCGAGGGCTGATGCCCCGCTTGCTCGCAACCCCGGCCCGCTCGCCTAGCAAGGTCCGGACCCTGAACCCCCCGGCTCGAGCCGGTTCCTTTCGACCGCACCCGAGGGGGCACCGGCAAGCGCCGGCGAGGCTTCCCAGGGCGACCCGAAGAAAGGACTTCACCATGGCCAAAGCCGCTCAATCCCCCCGTCAGACCGCCCGCGTCGTGCAGCTGCGCAAGGGCACGACCCTCGAAATGGTCCGCCTGGCATGCCCTGACGCCACCCAGGCCTTTCGCATCTCGGAGAGCTTTGGTCTCCCGGTCCTCGACGGCGACGGCATCCGCGATCTGCACGAGCGGCTCCTCACCGAGACGGCCGACAGCCTCCAGGAAGGGCTGGGCGAACGGGCGATGCAGATCCACCTTCAACGCATCGTCGGCGCTTACGTCGGCTCGGCCCACGGCGCTGGCCAGTTCTACTCCCGCGCCGTGACCGAGGCGCGGGACGCCACAGCCAAATCGGCCTGCGATGCCCGTGACGAGGACATCGACGGTCCGGTCGGCTTCGACGGCCAAGCCCAGCGCCGGCGGGAGTTCGCCGCAGACATGGCCGTTCAGGCCCATGCGCTCCGCATGGCGGCCGAGGGCGCCGTACGTGCCTACGAACACGTCGTTGGCGAGACCTGGAAGCCCTTCGAACGGGCGATCGAGAACATCGGCGCCGCCGTCGACCGCAAGGCGGCCGAGGCCCAGATGGCGGCCTTCGGCTGAGGCACTAACGGCGGGATTGCGGTCCCGCCCACTTCTTTCGCCGCCATCCTGAGGCGAGCGCGCTGACGCGGCCCTCGACGAGATGTGGGGCCTGAGCTGATGTTCATCGACGCCTGCGCCATCTCCCCTGTGCTGGAGGACGGGCCCGAACCGGGCGGGTTTCACGCGCACTCGCTGGCCGCCGTTCTCGAAATCGTCATCGGCTTGGCGCGTCCGGACAAGTTCAACCGTACGGGGGAAATGGAGAGAAGGAAGGGGAAGCAGCCCGCGCGCCCCGCCCCGGCCGTGGTCCTGCCGGGCCCCGGGAGGCTCGCGCAACGGCTGCGCCGTCCTCCACATACGTTCCGGCCCTGCGCCACCCCATTGCCGGGCAATGGGGCCTCGGCTTGGGTGCTCGGCCTCTCTCAATGGCCCGGCTCCGCGGACCGCCGTGACGGGGTCGCGATCGGCGTGACCTCCGCAACGGAGGTTGATCATGAAAAGGAAGAACGAAGGGGAACGGACCGACGTCTATTCCCGCATCACGGACAAGATCGTCGCCGATCTGGAAAAGGGCGTACGGCCCTGGATGCAGCCGTGGCGCGCCGGCAATGCCGTCGGGCGGGTGACGCGCCCGCTGCGGCATAACGGCCTCCCTTATAGCGGCATGAATGTGCTGCTTCTCTGGTCGGAGGCCATGGCCAGAGGGTACTCCTCGCCGACCTGGATGACCTTCAAGCAGGCCATCGAACTCGGTGGAGCTGTCCGGAAGGGCGAAAGCGGAACCCTGGTCGTCTTCGCCAGCCGGTTCACGAAAACCGAGGTCGGCGCGGCCGGCGAGGAATTCGACAGGGAGATCCCCTTTCTGAAAGCCTATTCGGCCTTCAACGTCGCGCAGATCGACGGGCTGCCCGATCGATACTACGCCGTGGCCGCGCCGGTTCAGAATCCTGTCGAGCGGATCGAACATGCCGATCGCTTCTTCGCCAATACCGGTGCAGCGATCCGTCATGGTGGCGACAAGGCCTTCTATTCGCCGGCCGGCGACTTCATCCAGATGCCGCCGTTCCCCACTTTCCGCGACGCAGCCTCCTACGTCGCGACCCTCAGCCATGAGGCGTGCCATTGGACGGCGGCACCCCATCGCGTCAATCGCGACCTCTCTCGCTATGGGAAGGACAAAAGCGAACGCGCGCGCGAGGAGCTGATCGCGTTATCCTGACACTGTGATCCTGTCTCAGAATCAGGCATGGGGAGGCATCATCGGCGGTTCCGATGAGGCTCTTCAGACGTCCGAGTCAAGCGTTCCCGCAGCGTAAGCGAGGACAACGCTTGACGCGGCGGCGACTCCACAAGCTTGTTCATGGGGTGCAGGCAAAGTCCTGCACCCCTGCCACGTGGCGAACGGGAGAGCGCGAGGGGAACCCCTCGCATTCCAAACAAAAGAGTTGCGCCGAAGGCGCTCCGTTCAGGTATCGTGCGTGCAGTTATATTTTACCGACCTTGGCGCTGTTTCGCGCCCGCTTTCCATAGATGGTTTCGCAGTGAACACTGCGCCCGGCGCGCTTGACACGGCCGAGCGCGCCGGGCTGATCGATGACATGCCCTTCATCCTGATGGATGACGGCAGCTACGATCTTGATCTCAACCGGTTCTTCCGCGCCTGTCCCGCTATGGGGGCGCGATCGCCGAACACGTGGCGCTCCTACGCACGCGATATTCTTGTTTGGGCACGCTTCCTCCACGAACGCCGCGGCGGCAAGACGGTCTGGCAGGCCGACCGCCATGACGTGTTGGCGTTTCATCGGGCACGGCGCCTGTCGGACGCCGCATACCGCATTTCGGCGTCGAGCTGGAACCGTTGCGTTGCCGCGCTTGACAAGCTTTATCGCTGGGCCGTTGAAGAGGAGATCATCACGACCTCGCCCTTCGGCTACGGCGTCGCGCTACGGCGGGCGTCGGGTAGGCGCGCCATGGTGGCCGTCACGACGAACCGGGCACGTGAGCGCGCAGCGCGTCGGCACGATACCCGATACATTGACCTCGGCCGCTACCTGCTTTTTCGCGACGTCGGGCTGAGAGGACGTCTGCCGGACGGTTCCGAGGATCCTGCGTGGCGTGGCCGCAATGGGGAGCGGAACGCCCTCTTCGCCGAGCTTCTCGTCACGACCGGTTTGCGGCTGACCGAGGCCGGCAGCCTGCTCCTGACGGAGCTTCCGCGCCTGACCGAGGCTGGATCGCGCTCAGCGCCGTTCGATCTTGCCGGTCCGATCGCCAAGGGCGGACGGCCACGGCGCATCCCTATTCCCCGCAGGGTGCTGAGGATGATCGCCGACTACATCGACTTCGAGCGCACGATTTCCGCCTCCCGGTCCGAACCGGCGCTGTCCGATCCGCTCTGGCTAATGCCGGTGGACAGGAAGGTAAGAGATGACGCAGGCAAGCGTGTTCGGGTCGACCGCCTGACGCCACGCGAGCGCCGGCGCGTGCTGATCGGTGCACCCGCTACGGCGCAGCATGCCGTGCTCTGGCTGACCGAATGCGGCCAGCCTGTCCCGCCGGCCACCTGGGAAGCTGCCTTCCGCCGGGCCTGCGTCCGCTGTCGTCGCTTCGGCATCGAGATCGACGTGACGCCGCATACCTTGCGGCATACCTTCGCCGGCAACATGCTCTCCATGCTGATCCGCGAGCAGATCGGCTCGGTGTTCGATCCGCAGGACCGGCACGGCGCGGCCTACCGGCGGATTCTCTGCGATCCGCTGCAGAAGCTGCAGCACCTGCTGGGGCACGCCAGCGTGACCAGCACCTACATCTATCTCGACAGCCTTGCCGAGGCGCAGGAGCTGGTCGAGGCGGCCGCGGATCGCTGGGCAGAAGATACGGCTGGAGATGCCGCATGATTGCCGCGATGACTGCCTTAAAGCGGTGGCCGGGCCGCCGTGCACTGTTTCCCGAAGCCTTGCCCGACCCCGAGGGTGAAGCCGTCGCTGCGATCGCGTCGCTGCGCTTCTCCGTCACGCTTGCGGACCGTAGCAAGACAATCGACCTGACGATGCTCAGCGGCCGCAGGGCGTTGGCCCGGAGTTTTGCCGGTGCTCTCTGGCGCGCCTGCCAGGTCGGCGGTCCGGCCGGCTCGATCTCGACCGCTTCCGCCTATGCCAATGCGCTTAAGACGTTCTGGCGGTATCTCGACGCCGTTAGTCCCCACGTCGTCAGATTGTCCGACGTGAGCGCCGCCTGCATCGACGGCTTCGACGCCTGGATGGAGGAGAGCGGCCTGCATCCCAATCACCGGCTGCGCCGGATGAGCAAGGTGCTCAACTTGCTGCGGCTCGCCGAAGCCGCCGAGCCCGGCCGCCTGCCGCCCGATGCCTCGCGGCGCTTGATGTACACGAGCGACCGGCCGGGCGTGCGCGCCCGGCCGCGTGATGCCTATGGCGACGATATCGCGAAGGCGTTGCGGACCGCGGCACGCACCGATCTGGCCGCCATCATCCGTCGCTTCGCTGACGCAGATCGAATGCCGACGGTCGAGGACGCCTTTCGAAGCAGCGCGCTCGCGGCGGCACACGAAGCGGCCATGGCGGCGATCGATGCGGAAGGCGTCATTGGGCACAGGCATCCTCTCTTCAAGCGGCTCTACACACTCCGCCGTGAGAGCGGCTTGCCGAACGATCGCCTGATCCACGATCTGCATGGCCGCCGGCACCTGCTCGCCGCCGACCTCGTGTCGCTCATAGTCCTTGTCTCGCTCGACACGGGGCTCGAGATCGAAGCGATCAAGGACCTGCGGGCAGATTGCCTGAAGAATCCGGCGGGTGGCTATGTCGAGATTGAGTATTGTAAGCGGCGGGCGCGCGGCGCTGAGTGGAAGCGGCTGCGCGTGCGCGACGGCGGTTCCTCGACTCCGGGCGGTCTGATCCGCAAGGTGCTGCAGTGGACCGGCCCGGCGCGAGACCGGCTCGGCGCCGATACGCTCTGGGTCCACTACGCCTGGGGCCGCTTGATCCCGCGCGTGCTTGGCATGAAGGAGCCTGTGGCTTCATGGACCCGCCGGCATGACATCCGCGATGAACAGGACCAGCCCCTTCGTCTCAACCTGACTCGCCTGCGCAAGACTCACAAGGCGGCATGGTACCGGCGCACGGGCGGCCAGCTCGAGCGCTTTGCCGTTGGGCACAGCACCGCGGTTGCGGCCAATCACTACGCCGACATTCCCGCGCTTCGCCATATTCACGAAGCCACGATCGCCGACGCCATGAGCGATGCGCTTGACGCAGCCCTGCGTCCCTGCGTGCTGTCGCCGGACGAGGAAGCGGCCGTCCGGGTCGATCCCGACCACGCGACCGGTCTTCCCATTTCCGGCGCCGCCGCTGTCACCGCGTTGCTCCGCGGCGAACAGGATGTCTGGCTCGCCAGTTGCGGCGGGTTCTACGCGAGCCCGTTCGGCCCAGAGGGCGAAGCCTGTCCGTCGCCCTTTTGGGGCTGTCTCGAATGCAGCAACGCGGTGATCACGGCCCGCAAGCTGCCCGCGCTGCTGTCGTTCCTCAGCTTTATCAGGACGCAGAGACAAGCGCTCACCGAAGCCGACTGGACGACCAAGTTCGGCCGCGTTCATGGCCGGATCGCCGATCAGATCCTGCCCCGGTTCAGCGAAGCCGAGATTGATGAGGCGCGACAGGCTGCGGCTGCGGACCCGAGGCTGATCTACCTTCCGCCTGAAGCGGGAGCGCCATGATGCCAGCACCGATCACACTTCCAGCCAGACCTTCTTTGCCCTCGGTCATTTACAGTGACGACGAGCCCGTGCTCGCCGGCGTCGCAATCAGGGACGATGCCGACCGCGCGCAGCTCCACCGTTTCGGTGACGATCACTGGGATTTGAGCGCCGCCATCTTCCGGGTGAACGCGCGCTACAGCAATTACCGGCTCAACTTCGCCCGCATCGCCGATCCGGTCACGCGCCGTCTGGCGAAAGAGTATGTAATCGCCCGTCTGCGCATCCACTTGCCGGGATATCGTGCGCCCTGCGGCGCGACCTCGGCGATCCGGCTTCTGCGCTACATCCAGCACTTTGCCGCGTTCCTTCGGACGCAGCTCGGCGCCGTCGACCTCGGCCGAGTGGATCCGGCTTTGCTCGACGCCTATCTGGTGCATGCCCGCGACGGCGGCCGGAGAACGCCCCACGAGACGGTGAAGTATGTCGAGGTGCCGATTGACCTGCACCACCTGGCGCCGTGGCTGACCGGCGGCGGTATCGGCTTTCTGCCGTGGCGCGGGCGCGCCGCGCACCGTGTCGCCGGCCGGCCGCCGGCGCCTGCCGAGAACGCCACGCCGCGCATTCCCGAGCCGGTCATCGGCGCCATGCTTCGCTGGGCGCTCAAGTATGTTGAGATCTATGCACCCGACATTCTCGCGGCGCGGGCGGAGCTGGATGCTCTCGAGGCCCGCTGCGCCCGGCTGATGGCGCGGGATCAGCAGACCGGACGGGCCGTCGCCAGGACCTATCGGGCCCGCGTGGCGAAGTGGCTCGACGCGCGCCGGGCTGCCGGCCGGGGTATCCCGATCTGGGAGCGCGCGCCCAACGCCGCCCGCCGGATCGATCCGCTGACCGGCCAGGAGCTGCCACCCTACAATCTGCACTTGATGCGGCTGCACGCCGGTGCGCCGGAGAGCGGCCGCGTCAGCCAGTCCGAGGCGACCGCGCGACTGATCGAGGAGATGGCTGCCGAGCTCGGAACCGAGGTTGGCGGTCTCGATACGCCGATCTCCATTGATCCGGACACCGGCCTGTCATGGCGCGAGCGCTTCGACGGCCTCAGTCTCGCCCGCGAGGAGCGGATGCTGCAGGGCGCCTGCTATATCGTCTGCGCCTATCTCACCGGCATGCGCGACAGCGAGGTGCAGGCGATGCAGCCGGGCTGCGTGTCGCCGGTGCGTAGCGGCGACGGCCTGGTCGAACGCTATCGGGTGCGCAGCACCGTCTACAAGCGCCATGGCCCGCGCGGCGTGACGGCCGACTGGATCACCATTGAGCCGGTCGCCCGCGCCGTGGAAGTCATGGAGGTGCTCTCGGCGCGCAATCGCAAGGAGAAGGGACTCTCGTCCCTGTGGGTGACGCTGAAGGATTGGCCCTGGAGCGCCGATCACCTCGGCATGGGCGCAACGGCAACGCTCAATCTGTTCCGCGACGGCCTGGACGCGCGTTCGGAAGGCGGACCAGCGATCCCGCGCCCCGGCGACGAGCCGTGGAAGTTCACGACGCGGCAGCTGCGCCGCACAATTTCCTGGTACATCGCCAACCGGCCGTTCGGCACCATCGCCGGCAAGATCCAGTACAAGCACGCCTCGGTCGCCATGTTCGAAGGTTATGCCGGATCGGCGCGGGCCGACTTCCGCCTCGCCGTCGAGCGCGAGCGCGCGCTCGGCCAGCTCGACGACATTGTCGCCCATTACGAGGCCTATCTGCGCGACGAAGGTCCGGCCGGACCGGGTGCGGCGCGATTGCGACGGGAGTTCGCCCGCGTCCACGACGAGATCGGTGATCTTCCCGGCCGGATCATGGACCGCAAGCGGTTGCGCACCACGCTCGCCCATCTCGGACGGACGTTGCATGTCGGCTTCCTCAATGACTGCCTCTTCGATGCGGCGACCGCCCTCTGCCTCACGGACGTGGCGGATCCCGAGCGAACGGCGCCGGCGCTTTCCCGATGCAGTCCCGATCGCTGCCCGAACGCCTGTCTGACCGCCCGGCATCGCGAGCCGTGGCAGGCCTCGATCGCCGAGGGCGAAGGGCTGCTTGCCGACCGGCGCCTGTCGCCGTTGCAACGCGAAGCCATCGCGCGCGACAACGAACGCAAACGCCGGCTCATCGCACCCCTGATAGAGGGCGCCGCATGAGCGCGCTCGGCCCGAAGAGCGAGGCGGCGCTGCGGGCGGCGATGGCACGGCTGCTCGACGGCCGCCCCGAGCGCACCGACGGCGCGCTGACCGTCGCCAACCTGGCGCGCGAGGCCGGAGTCAGCCGGGCGACGGCGAACCGTGCGGTCGATGTTCTCGCCGAGTTCCGTGCCGCCGAAGCACGCCACCGGCGAGCCACTCCGAGAGCCCTCAAGGAGCGCATCCGCGCGCTCGAGGCCGAGCTGCGCGCCGTGCGCGGCGCCGAGATCGCCGAGCTGCGCGGCCTCGCCCGCACGCTCGCCCAGCACATCCAGGTGCTGACGCTGCAGATCGCCGAGCGGGATGCGGTGATAGCCGGTCTGCAGGACGAGCTTGACCGATCGCGCGAGGCCAAGGTCGTCGCGCTGCGACGCCCGCCGCGAGACGGCGCCGGCTGAGAGCCGCGCAACTGCCTATCGTCGACCGGTCTTGCGGTCGTCGGTCATGGGTGCCTCTTCAAGCTCGCCCGTCGAGGCAGGGGCTCGGGTGTGGCAGACGCTGCCAGCCCATCAACCCTGTTCCGCACCAGCACCGAGAACAGGGTGTGACGGGCCGGCCCCCCCGCGTCTGCCCCTGCCGCCTCGCCCTCGACGGAGAGGGCGAGCTGAAGGAGGCACCCATGACCACAGATCGCAGCAACTCGACCCGGACTGATATCTACGAGCGTGTCACCAGCCAGATCATCGCCGCCATCGAAGCCGGCGCCGGCGACTACCGGATGCCGTGGCATCACGACGGATCGGCCATCACCACGCCGGTCAACGTCGCCTCGTGCAAGGCCTATCGTGGCGTCAACATCCTCTCGCTCTGGGCCGCGGCGCACGCGGCCGGCTATCCCGCCGGCATTTGGGGCACCTACCGCCAATGGCAGGCGCTCGGCGCCCAGGTTCGCAAGGGCGAACGCGGCCATCTGGTCGTGTTCTGGAAGACCACCGATCGCGGCGATGCGGACGCCCAACACGGCGACGAGGATCGCGACGAGCCCGCCCGGCGGATGTTCGCCCGCGGCTACACCGTCTTCAACTGCGCGCAGGTCGACGGCTACACACCGCCCGAGACGCCGGAGCTGCCCGAGGTCGAGCGGATCGAGCGGGCCGAACGGTTCTGCGCGGCCCTCGGCATCGACATCCGCCACGGCGGACCGCAGGCCTACTACCGCCCGTCTACCGACCAGGTGCAGATGCCGGAGTTCGCCTGCTTCCGCGACGCGGTCGCCTACTACGCCGTGTTGCTGCATGAATGCGGCCACGCTTCCGGCGCCAGGCATCGCCTCGACCGCGATCTTTCCGGACGCTTCGGCTCGGCCGCCTACGCGATGGAGGAATGCACGGTCGAGCTCTTGAGCGCGATGATCTGCGCCGATCTCAACCTGAGCGTCGAGCCGCGACCCGACCACGCCCGTTACATCGCCTCCTGGCTCAAGGTGCTGCGTTCCGACTCGCGCGCCATCTTCACCGCCGCGAGCAAGGCGCAGGAGATCACCGACTGGATGCACGCGCAGCAGGTCGGCGATCGCCAGCACGAGGTCCGGGGCGCCGCATAGGCGCCCCTGCTCGATCAGTTGACGGTTCGCTCCTGGAACAGTGTCTCGATCAGCGGACACTCCGGGAGCGTGCCGTCGCCGCACTGGGCAACGACGTCCTCGAGCACCCGCTCCATGCGCCTTAGGTCGGCGATCTTCGCCCGGACGTCGGCAAGGTGGACGGCAGCGACATCGCGTGCTTCGGCACAGGGCCGGTCGCGCTCGTCAACGAGACGCAGGAGCTCACGGATTTCGTCAAGCGAGAACCCGAGCTCGCGCGCCCGCAAAACGAAGCGAAGCCGCCGCTCGTGAGTGCTGTTGTAGCTGCGATAGCCGCTCGCCGTGCGCGGCGGCTCGGGCAGAAGGCCGACCTTCTCATAATAGCGCACCGTCTCCAGATTGCAGCCCGTCCGCCGGGCGAGCTCGGCCCGCTGTATGCCCTTCATCCCGGCGTGATCGCCCATCGCAAAAAGCCCTCTTGACTCTGTAGTTGCTACAGACTGCACACTAGCGCCTGGATAGGAATTCGGCAAGGAAAGCGAGTCCTGACATGAATGCATCGCGATATGGACCAGCAGACATTGCACCGACTGCAGCGAAGCTGACGACGCCCGAGCAGAATGAGGTCCGGCGGCAGCGCCTGGTCGCAGTCGGCGGTATTCTCGGCGCCATCGGCGCCTCGTCCTGCTGCATCATTCCACTCATCCTGTTCAGCCTTGGTATCAGCGGTGCCTGGATTGGCAATCTGACGGCACTTGCCCCCTACAAGCCCTTCTTCGTCGCTGGGACGACAGGCGTTCTCGGCTACGGCTTTTACCTCGTCTACTGGAAGCCACGGCGAGCCTGCGCCGACGGCGAAGCCTGCACACGCCCCGCCCCCAGCCGCCTCGTCCAGATCGGACTCTGGATGGCAACGGTTCTCGTCGTTGCTGCCTTCGCCTTCGACTACGTTGCTCCGCTGCTGCTTTCCGCCTGATACCGAAAGGAGAGCCTCCCCCTATGAAGAGTTTGAGCGTTTGCACCCTGATCGGCTCGCTGATGCTGGCCCCTGCCGCCTGGGCCGGCGAGCGCACCATCACCTTCGCCGTCGACAACATGACCTGCGCCACGTGTCCCTACATTGTGAAGACCACGATGGCGGCGGTCCCCGGCGTCGCGAATGTGACCATCTCCTTCGAGGCGAAGACCGCGACTGTCACCTTCGACGATGCGAAGACGAACCCCGATGCCATCGCGGCCGCCAGCATGAATGCCGGTTATCCGGCCCACCCGAGGCAGGGCAGTTGACATGAACGACCTTGCCCTGGTCCGCACCGGCGTGGCGGGCGGCATAATAGCTGCGATCTGCTGCGTGACACCCATTCTTGCCGTCCTGCTGCCGCTCGTCGGTCTGGGCGCGTGGCTCGTCAGCGCGGATCTGATGGCGTTTTCACTGCTGGCCGTCAGCCTGGGACTCATAGCGTGGGGCCTCTACCGCCGCCGGGCGAATGCGGCCTGCGGCGAGAGCAAGAACCACAAGGAAGCCTGAAGCCATGAACGATTGCTGTGCATCCTCCTCCCGGGACAAACCTGCCGTTTCTCAGCCCGCGACACTGCCGAGCTTCGCCGTGCGGCCCGATGTTACGTTTCCGGACTGGTCGGCCGTCACATTGCCGGCGGTCCGAGACGCCTTGCAGGCGATGGTCGGCTCCGACCACGTGCTCAATCGCTGGAGCGGCTACGATCCCACCACGGACCGCGTGCGCGTTGCGTTGCTCCAGCTCTACGCCGAAGACGGGCAGGCCCCGGCTATAGGCGCGCTTGCGGAACGTGCAAGTTTGAGCGAGACGGCCATCTGGCCGTTGCTCGCAGAACTTCGCCGGCGCGACCTCGTCGTTCTCGACGGCGAGCAGATCGTCGGTGCCTATCCCTTCACCGACCGCGACACCGGCCATCGGGTCACGCTGGACGGACATGTTCTCAACGCCATGTGCGCGGTCGACGCGCTCGGCATCGGCGCCATGACCGGTCGTGACGTCGCGATCGCCTCGCAATGCCGCCATTGCGGCGCGCCGATCCGGATCACGACGCGTGAGCGAGGACGGGCGCTGGCCGCCGTCGCGCCGTCGACGGCCGTCATGTGGCAAAGTGTCCGCTATGAAGGCGGCTGCGCCGCGAGCTCGCTCTGCGCGACGACCGCCTTCTTCTGCTCGGACGAGCATCTCTCCCTCTGGCGCGACGAACGTTCTGCCGACAAGCCGGGTTTCCGGCTGTCGATCGAGGAAGGACTGCAGGCTGGCCGCGCTCTGTTCGGGCCGAGCCTTGCTGGACTCGATACGGCGTCGAAGAGCACGGCGGTCGCAAGCCGCCCCTTCCCGGCCAACGGCCGCAATGGTGGCACCTACGACCTCGTCGTGATTGGCGCCGGCTCGGCCGGCTTCTCTGCCGCGATCACCGCCGCTGATCAGGGCGCCCAAGTCGCGCTGATCGGCAGTGGTACCATCGGCGGCACCTGCGTCAATGTCGGCTGCGTACCATCGAAGACCCTCATCCGCGCCGCTGAGACGCTGCACAACGCTCGCGTGGCAGCCCGTTTTGCCGGCATCACAGCCGAGGCCGAACTGGCCGACTGGCGCGGAACCGTTCGTCAGAAGGACGCGCTGGTTTCGGAGCTGCGCCGGGCCAAGTATGTCGACCTGCTCCCCGCCTACAACGGCATCGCGTATCGCGATGGGCCGGCGCGCCTCGTCGACGACGGTGTCGAGGTGAATGGTACACGCATTCCGGCCGGCAAAATCATCATCGCTACCGGCGCGCGGCCGGCAATCCCCGCCATCCCTGGGATCGAGACCGTGCCGTATCTGACCAGCACGTCGGCGCTCGAGCTTGAGAAGCTGCCGTCCTCACTGCTCGTCATCGGCGGCGGCTATATCGGCGCGGAACTCGCCCAGATGTTCGCCCGTGCCGGCGTCAAGGTGACGCTCGTCTGTCGCTCGCGACTGTTGCCTGAGGCCGAGCCGGAGATCGGCGCGGCGCTGACGGGGTATTTCGAGGACGAAGGGATCACTGTCGTCTCCGGCATCGCCTACCGTACGATCCGCAAGACTGAGGGCGGCGTTTCACTGACCGTTACGCGCGACGGCGAGGATATTGCTGTCGGCGCCGATCAGGTGCTGATTTCCACCGGCCGCACGCCCAACATCGAAGGCCTCGGGTTTGCCGAGCACGGGATTGCCATCTCGCCGAAGGGCGGCATCGTCGTCGATGACCGCATGCGCACGACGCGCGCTGGCATCTATGCCGCCGGCGACGTCACCGGCCGCGACCAGTTCGTCTACATGGCTGCCTACGGTGCCAAGCTCGCGGCCAAGAACGCCCTTAACGGCGACAGCCTGCGCTATGACAACAGCGCCATGCCGGCGATCGTGTTCACCGATCCGCAGGTGGCGAGCGTCGGGCTGATCGAGGCCGCAGCGCGCGCCGCCGGGCATGCGGTCCGCGTCTCGACGATCGGTCTCGACCAGGTGCCCCGTGCGCTTGCCGCCCGCGACACACGTGGGCTCATCAAGCTCGTCGCCGACGCCGGCAGCGGCCGGCTGCTTGGCGCGCACATCCTCGCGCCGGAAGGCGCCGACAGCATCCAGACCGCAACACTGGCAATCCGGCAGGGGCTCAGCGTCGACGATCTGGCGGACACGATCTTTCCGTACCTCACCACCGTCGAGGGCCTGAAGCTCGCGGCGCTAGCCTTCGACAGGGACGTCGCCAAGCTGTCCTGCTGCGCCGGTTGAATAGTGGCAAGGGCCTCTGAGCACCCCTCGAATCTGTCTCACGCGTCGAGATCGATCGGAAGCGTGTGGATTTTCAGACAAATGCCGCCGAAAAATCCGCCTGAGACAGGTTGACTGTTCAGATAAATCGCGGAATTGGGAAGCTGCTTCCTCTGCGCCGACCTCGGCATCACGCCGGAGCTCGAGCCGAGGGCGGACCACGCCTCCTACCTCGATTCCTGGCTGAAGGTTCTCGCCGATGACAAGCGCGCGATCTTCCAGGCAGCCGCACATGCGCAGCGCGCCGTCTCCTATCTGCATGATCTCCAGCCGGCCATCGCAGGCGAACGGGAGGCCGCATGATGGGCGCCCTCTTCTCCTCTCATCTGTTCGTCCTGATGCGACGAGATTTTCGCATCTGGCTCGGCTCTGATGGCGGGGAGGCAAGCTGATGCTCCCGTCTCAACGCGCCAATCGAGAGGGCTTCACGCCCTCTCCCTTATCACCCCGTCTGCGCGTGGCGCCGGCGCTGGCGCCGATCGCCGTCACGCCGGTCTTGGACGACCTGCTTCGCCAGCATGCCGCCGTCGCCATCGGCGTCTCCGGCGGCAAGGATAGCCTGGTGGCCGCTATCGCCACCTTCGACTATCTAGACCGCATCGGGCATGCCGGTCCTCGCCTGCTGATCCATGCCGATCTCGGGATCGTCGAATGGGCGGATTCGCTCCCTGTGTGCGAACGGCTCGCAGAGCATCTCGGCGTTGAGCTCGCTGTCGTTCGCCGCGAACAGGGCGGCTTGATGGAGAGGTGGGAGAGTCGATGGCGCGCGAATGTCGCGCGCTACGAGGATTTAAGCACCGTGACCCTCGTGTCGTGCTGGAGCACACCGGCGATGCGCTTCTGCACGTCCGAGCTGAAAACCTCGAAAATCCATGCTGCGCTCAAGCGGGGATTCCAAGGTCTTCCGATCATCAGCGTGACCGGCGTGCGGCGAGAGGAGAGTCATCGCCGGGCCCGCGCCGAGATCGCCGAGCGAAATGCGTCCAATGGCATCTGGACCTGGCGGCCGGTCCTCAACTGGACCGATGTCGAGGTCTTCGAGGCGCTCGATGCGCGTGGTGTCCTGCTTCACCCGGCATATCGGCAGTTCGGGCTGTCGCGTGTATCGTGCCGGTTCTGCATCATGTCGAGCCTCGCCGATCTCAAGGCCGCGAGCTGCCAGCCGGAGACCCATGACCTCTATCGCAGGATGGTCGACCTCGAATGCCGCAGCACCTTCGCGTTCCAGGGCGCACGCTGGCTCGGAGACGTCGCTCCGCATCTCCTCGATGCCGACATCCGCGACGCCCTGATGTTGGCGAAAGAGGCGGCCAGGCGGCGCGTCGCGATGGAGCGCCGCATTACCCGGCCGATGTAGTACCAGAAGGGCTGGCCGAGCCGCATGCTCTCCGACTGCGAAGCGGATCTGCTCGCGGAGGTCCGCAGCGAGGTCAGCCGCCTGTTGCACCTGAACGCCCGGTATCTCGACCGTGAGGCAATCCATGGCCGCTACGCAGAATTGCTGGCGATCCATCCCGGCGGACGGAGGCGGACATGAGCGATGATCGCTCATCCTTGGCAGCGTTTGCGCAGGAGTGTGACGATGGCCGCGCCCTCGGATTGCACGGCGCAGATTGGAGTAGTGATGGGCCACCGCCCGTTTCGGGCGGCCGCGCTCTATGCCTGCGGCACTGAGCCAGCCTACGGCCGTCTCAGCCGATTCCGGTTACGATCGCTTGTCCGGCGTGCGCCCGGGATTGCCGCGGAGAAGTCCCGCCTTGGGACGGGCTCCAGCGAGAGAGTAGACCTTACGCACCAGACGATTCAGGACGCCGGCGAGCCGTCCTCCATCTCGCGCGGCCGCACCGGCCGATGGCGCATGAATGCACACTGGTTACGGCTTGGCACAGATGTCGGTCCTGGCCACCTGAGAATTGTGCTCCGGCCCACACCAACTCCAAGCCCGAGCGACGGCGGCCGTGAATCCGGGGGTCAATCCTGCGAGGCGTCGGCGGCTCAGAACGGGCTCGCGACCGGACGTGGCACAGGGAGGGGCGACGCCGGGGATAGTTCCGTCGCCGTTGGTCATGTCATCGAACGCCACCGATGAGCCAGCGCCATGGCCAGGCAGCTCTCCGCTCTACCTTTCGGGGCCGCCCACGCAGACCTCGATGAGTTCCGGTGTGACCGAGTGACGACTGCGTCTCGATCGCCTTGCGCAACGGTCGGCCGCGACTATTTTCCGCCGGCGGGCAAGCCGCCTTTGCATCGCGAGGCAAAATAGCCCCCTCCGACCGCCCTCCACTCCGTTCCGGCCCTGCGGGTGCGGGGTCGATCGCCCCCGGTCCTTTCACCGTCATCGAGGCCACGATGGGCGCGGCCCGAGGCAAACGAAAAGGATCCTGATCATGGCAGTCATCGGCGAATTCGCGACCAACGGCAACGGCACCATCAGCGGCAGCGTCCGCACCCTCGAAGCTAGCTTCCGAGCCCAGTTCAACCCCATCGAGCGCGTCTCGCGCGATGCCCCGGACTTCCGCGTCACCGCCGGCCGCTTCGGGGCCGAGATCGGCGCGGGCTGGAAGCAGAGCTCCAACGACGGCGAGCCCTACGTCTCAGTCAAGCTCGACGACCCGAGCTTCAATGCCCCGATCACGGCGGCGCTGTGGCCGGGCGAGACGGAAGGCGAATACGCCCTCATCTGGAACCGCCCGAAGCGGGAGGTGTGATCCCCGCAAAGAAGTCCCGCCGCAAGGCGGGGCTTCTCCCGCGAATACGAAAGCCGGTGCCGGGCATCGAGCCCGGACCCGGCTTGCCGGGCGCCCATTCAGGTCGGGTCGTCTCACGAAATGATGTCATCGCGCCGGTAGCGCTGGCATCTCTCCCTGGCCAGTGTGCCAGATCCAGCTATCCATTTCGGGGCGCGCGGCGATCATCTCCGCGAGCGCGCTGTCATAAGCGTCGTCCGCGCTCGCCGGCACGACGAAAAGAGCCAGCGGTCTTGGCCGGTGTTGCATCAGCAAGGCTGCCGCGATCGGCTGGTCCGACGGTGAGGCGTAGCGAAGGCCCTTGATGCTCTGTTCGCGGACCTTGGCCAGTGCCTCGACAAGGCGCAGCTCCTGCGCGGATTCGTAGGGAATCCAGTTTTCCGCCACCACCATCAGCGCGATCTCCTCGACGATCGCGAGCCCAGCGGAATTCAGTCCGAAGGTCGCGATCACGATCAGATGCGAGGCATCATTCGCCGCCCATAGCGCGAGTTCGGCCTCGAACCGCGCCTGCACGCGCGGCCAAGCACGATCATCGAGCAGAAGCGGAAAGCCCGGCATGTGCTTGACCACCAACCGATGGCTACCACGCGCCGCCTGGAATTCCTTGACCTCGCCGACCAGCACCATGAGCTTCCGCGGGCCGGTCTTCTGCGGCTGGATCACGCTCAGCGCGGCGGCGCGCCGTTGCTCGATCGCATCCTTGTTCTCGGCGCGGAAAGGCTCTGGGATCAGCAGCACCTCGCCGAGTGCAGCGCCTTTCACCAGCATCGTCTTTGCCGCTTCGATCAGATGGTATCGGATGTTCCACCAGTGGCGCTTGCCGGCCCAGGCCGAGGTCCATTTCGTCAGGCCAGCCTCATTCCAGAGGAGATGCAGCAGCGCGCGGAGCGATAGCCGGCGCGCCTCGCTTTTCACCGAGGTCGATTCTGACACAGCCAGCGTCGGCGCAGCCCGGCTCCCGGTCCGCGTCAGGCTGAACTCCAGCCGCAACGCGGCCATCCCGCTGTCGGGATCGAGCCGGATCGCGCTACCCATCAGCGGACCAAGACCCGATAGATCGACCGGCGGCTCATAGGAGTCGCAAGCCGGATCGTGCTGGCCGCCCGAGAGCGGCATGCGCTTGATCACATGCTGATCGCCCATCGCCGCCACATACATCGGAACGCCGGGCTCACGGCACAGGCACAGCGGACGTATCCGACCGCGATAAGCCGCCCCGATCGCCGCCGACAACGCCGGATCGTCTTCGCTCAGAACGGCGCCTGCGATCTCAAACCGGCGCATCCATGCCCTCCTCGCTTGTCGTCGAAGTTTCGCCCGCCATGATCGGTGCTGCAACCGTACGAGTGAGGACGTTCGCTGAGTTCGCGTAAGTGCGCTTGGGAACCCGCCGAGCGGCTTTCGGCACGGCACCGGAGCGTCATTCTGTGTGTCTCAGCCGAAGGCCGGCATCGAGCCGGCCTTCGGCTCTCTGGTGCCGACCGGAGCCCAAATAGTCTGCTCAGATCGTCCAAGGGTGTCATGGCGGTCCGGAGGCCTCAAGGACGAGCGGTTCCCCCCAAAATGCTATCGCATTTCGGCTCCCCCACTCGCCGGCTTCGCCGGTCGCTGCGCGATCCCTGACCCCTCCGGCCCACCATGACTGCCGGCGTCGTCCTTCACCAACATCAGGGAGACGACGATGCCGATCGAACAGCACATCGAGGAACTGCGCGCCGAGCAGCGGGATGCCACCGATGCCACCGAGCGCCGCCAGATCGAGGCGGAGCTGGTGCTGGCGCTGGCCGAGCGCGAGGCGATGCTGGCCGAAGCCGAGGGCAGCTACCGCAGCGAGCCTCCCTTCTAGGGGAGGCCTTTCGCCTCGGGCGCGCTTGGCGGCCTCAGCCGTTGAGCGCGTCCTTCACGGCCTTCGCCGGGGTGAAGGTCAGCTTCTTCGAAGCCGCAACCTTGATCGTCGCACCGGTCGAGGGATTGCGGGCTTCGCGCTCCGGCATGTCCTTGATCTTGAATTTCCCGAAGCTCGCGATATTCGTCTCAGTCCCAGCCTTCGCTGCTTCGGCGATATGCTTGAACACGCTATCGACGATGGACTTCGCCTGCGCCTTGGTCAGGCTCTGCTCGGCGGCGATCCTGTCGGCGATATCGGCTGCGGTCGTCATGGAAGAAATCTCCAGTCAGGTTGATAAGCTTGTCCGGTATCGCAGGTGGCTTGTGGCGATGGTAGGGCGAGGAATACGCTCCGCGCCGGAATCCACGGAATTTCGCTACTTTTCGCACGCCAGCGTCACCTTTTCGGCTGAGATTGTCATAGGCAGCTCGAAGCGGAAGTTTGGCGTCGCTAGTGTCGCAATCCTTCGGGGCACGATCCGGGCATTCCTTGTGACGCGACTGTCTAGCGTTCGGTCGGTTGGGTGGAGACCACTTGATCCACCAGCCGACGCAGTTCTTCACGAACCGTGGTCCGGTTTCTGATGCAGTGCATCTTGAAGGCCTGCGCCTTGTCGATGGGGACCGTCGTTTGCAGCACCATGTGCTCGGGCTTCTCGACCGGGGCCGATGATATGGGGGCCGTTGGTCGCTCGGGATAATGAGCCGCGTCGGATGTCGGTGGGGTGTCGGAGTTCGCATTCTTAACGGGATCGTTCGTCATCCCGCCGACATCGAGGCTGCGCGGATCGCGTTGCGCCTGAAGCCGCAGATCCTGTGGTGGGTCGCCGATCTCGGTCAGCTCCTCGAGTCTTTGGAACGGGCCGGAGCTCCGCTTCTTTGGCAACGAGGGTAGCCGGCTGCCGGTCGCGGACACCGCTTTGTCGGGCTCCTCGGCCATCAGCGCGCACTCCCCAACCGATTGATGATTTCCGCGGCGACGGCGTTCGTCTGATCCCGCGCCTCTTTAATGGGCCTGGTCTCGCCGTCGACCTCGTAAAGGGTGCCTGCCGTCGCGATCGCGCCAAAGGTAGGCCGCTGCGACAGATAGCTGTCGAACAGTTGCACCTCGGCTTTCGTCAATTGCGCGAGTGCCGTCCTGAAGGCCATGGTGTTCTTGTCGATGCCCGACACGCCGTTCATCAGCACGCCGTACGGAATCGTCCGGTGCCGCCCTCCGAGCAATTCGATTTGCCGGACCAGAGCCAGCGAGCTGTCGACATCGAAGACGTGTGGGCGGGTCGGGATAACAACGAAGTCGGCATACGCAACGGCGGCACCCATGGCCGCGCTCGCAGTCCCCTGGATATCGACGAGAATCAGGGAGTAGTGCCGCGCGTTCTTCAGTGTCTCGCCGAGAGCGGTGACATCGGTCACCGAGACCAGGTCGATATCACGTAGTGCGAAGCCAACCTTCTTGCTGTTCCGGTACCAGCGCGAGGCGGATTCCTGCGGATCGGTATCGACGACAAGGACCTTGTGTCCAGCGGCCGCGAACTCGCCGGCGAGCAGGATCGTGGTCATGGTCTTTCCCGCCCCACCTTTGGGCGAGGCGATCGTGACTTGTAGGGCTTCGCTGTCAGGTTCGCTCACCTGGCGCTTTTCCTTCAAAGAACTTGAGTCATTCCACCATTCTGCAATGACGTCATTCGCTCAATATATCAAGCAAAGATCCGAAAAGTCACGTCGTTTCAGTCCCGGCTGAGGGGATGGGAGCGTGATGCGATGAGCGAATGACACGATGAGCGGCAATGCGAATGACAGAATAGAAGAATGAGAAGTTGACGGGATGGCCAGCAAGTCGAATGATGGAATGAAGTTATCGTCGGATTGTTAGATGTATTTATGAGTGCATTGCGGGTATTTTTGAGATTTAATTGACAAGATACTCAATTTGGGTCCAAATTGATCGGCAGGTCGCGCCGCCGGCGACCTGGGCCGGCTGCGCCGGCACCTTTCCCTTCCAAGGGAGCTTTCATGTCTGCCACCAAGACCCGAGCCGACGAACGCAAAAGAGCCCGCGTCGATCTCACGCCCGAGGTGAGCGCGTGGCTCGACGAGGCGTCACGGGCCTTTGGCTTGAGCCGCTCAGAGACCCTTCGGCGCCTGATTCAGGCGAGCCTCGATGTCGGTCCGGCGCTCTCTGCCGAGAACTCCCGCACGGTCGCAGCGCTCGCATCCCAAGTCCGGATGGTGGGCCGGAACCTGTCGCAACTCGTTCACGCGATCCATGCCGGGCGCGCGCCTTCGATGGAAGCGGCGCTGCCGATCTGGGAAATCCTGGACGAGCGGGTGAGCGCGATCGATCATGAGCTGACTGCGATGACCGTGGCGTATGGTCTGAAGCTCCGTCGGGCCGCGCATATGCGGGAGATCGAGGCGTGAGCGTCGATCAGGCCGCCTTGGATGGCATGGCGATGCAGATGCGCGCGCGCCTTGCGGCGGAGGCGGAGAATCGCCTGATCCGCCAGTCCAGGGCAGGGGAGGGATATTCCGCCCCGCGCCCATATTTCGCGGCGCGGCAGCATCACGGTCTTCCGGTGGGCGATGGCATGCCAGCGCGTCCCGTCGCGTCGCGCTTCGACGTGGAGGATCCGCCGCACGGAAAGGCTGGCCGGCGAGTTGCCGGTGGGGCGAGGGCTTCGCGGCTCGTGCCCAGTGCCGGGGCTGCGACTCCGGCTGGACTGCTCGCGGCCGGTTATCAGCCGGCGGTGCTGAAGGTGATCTCCTACGGTCACGGCGTCGCGCGGGCCACGGCGATAGGCCAATACATCCAGCGGGACCAGGCAGCGCTGGAAACACATGACGGGAGAATTCTCGCGACGCAGGACGCGGTTGCCGCTGAAATGAAGACCTGGGCGCGCGACTTCGACAAACGCCGCGAGAGCGATGATGTCGCGATGTTCCGGCTAACCGTGGCGGGCGAGAAGGACCCGGAGCGCCTCGCCGCAGCGGTCGAGGCAGCTTTCGCAGGCCACCGCTACGCTTACAGGATCGATCGGCGCGGAGATGGTACGGCTTCCGCCCGCATCGTCGCGACGATGGCCGGACACAGCGTTGTGAATGGCGAGAACGGCGATGAGAAGCTGCATCACCGTTTTCATCTCTCCGATGCCCGGGTGCAGGGCGATCGCCGGTTCAGCGCCCCCACCCGACAGATGATCGCTGATCGTGTCGGCGCCGCGATCGGTATCCCAGCCGAGGCAGTCGATGTCGTTCCAGTTGGCAAGGCGAGCCACGGCAAGGCTGGTGTCATCTACCAGCTCTCTCGGCTGACCCATGACGGCAAGGCACGAGGCGGAGATGGCGAGGTGATCGCGACCGAGCCGCAGGTGCGCGCTGCGGCCCAGGCCTGGAGCAAGGCGCTCCGTTCCTTCTCGCCACGCGATACGATGCACATGATCCTGTCGGCGAAGGCCGGTGAGGACAAGGCGGCGCTGGTTCGGGCGGCGCGCGGGTTTCTGCACGAGCTGTTCCCCGAGCATAAATTCGCATTCGCGCTTCATGATGACAAAGAAGTCGATGGGCATATGCATGTCCACGTCATCGTCGCAGTCAAGGGCGAGGACGGGCAGAGACTGCGGCCGGGCCCGGCCGACCTGCGGAACTGGCGTGCGGTCTATGCGACTCATGCCCAGCAGCAAGGTCTCAAGATCGTCGCCACTTCGGCCGCCTACCGCGCGTCGTCGCAGAGCTACGGTCCGCGCGACAAGGCGATTGTCGACGTCGCTGAACGGCCGCGCGCGGGGCGGGAGGCCCAGGACCGAGCCTATGCGAAGGCCAATCCGCATGTCGTCGAGAAAGCGCGGCAGCGCATTCAGCGCGCCAGGATCAACCCCGTTCGGCTGCCGGAGACCGGGTCACAACTCGCTGCCGCAGGCGAGGGGCTGCGGGACTGGCAGGCGGTCGCACAGGCGCAGCCGAACCATCCGGCTGCGGCTCAATATATTGCGCGGCTGACGCAAAGCCTCGCTTCGGGTAAGATTCTGGTCTCGCTCAATCAGTACCGAAAGGCATCGAACATGGCTGACGCGACCGCCGCCGAGATGCGGGAAAACCTGAAGGACATCAGCGAGGCCGTGGCGCTTGCTGCCGGCGTCATGGGGGGCGCGACGAAGATGGAGTTCCTGCGCCGGACCGCTGCGACCATGGAGAAGCTGGCAATCCAGACCGATCTCAAGGCCAGTCAGGAAAGCGGGCAGACGCACATGTCCGAGGACGAGGTGCACCAGCTTCTCGGTCCGCATGCTGATGCGCTGATCGCCCGCGCTCGCGAGATCGAGGCGGCTGAACAGCGCGAGGCCGAGCGGGCTGAGGCCATACGCGACCGGGCGATCGCTGAGCAGAACCGAGAACAGAGTTCCGGCGCAATCGATCCTGCCTCCCTGCGGGAGGTCGCCCAGGATCGCGCCACCACTCACCATGCCGAGACGATTGCGGCACGCGAACGCCGGGAGGCGCAGGCCGCGGCCGAGGCGGCACGCGCGCTCGCGGAGAACCCAAGCCAACGGCTCGATCCCAATCTCGCTCAGGGCGAACGCTTGCAGGAGCTGAAGCATCAGCAGGACACCGGCATCAACACCCGGCCGATCGAGAGCGAAGAGGCCGATAAGCAGAAGCCGCCGGGCCAGCGGATGTGACGGGTGTTATTCGGGCGTCGGAACGCCCTGGACCGCGCGCCCCCGGCGTCGGACCCCGGTAGTGTTACCGTGTTCATAGCCACGGGTATATCGATCGTATCGCACAAATTGGACATATTGGACAAACGAAGGCCGCTCACCTATATTGGTCACACAGTGTTGGAGTGTGATCCGTGGCCAGTTCCCAGATGCAACGAAACGGCGCAGGGCAGGCGAATGTGGCGGCCCGCGTTGCGAGCAAGGTGAAGGATGCGCTGCGCAGCGACAAGGCCTTTGAGGCCGGGTCCCTTGCTCTCTCGGCCCGCATCGCCGGAGCCGCGGCTGCCGCTGTCGTGGATCTTCCCATCGAAGCGCGACGCGAACTCGGCAAGCGTCAGGGCGAGCTCGCGCGCGGCATCCGCAGGCTGGTCAAGGCCTTTAGCGACGACCCGTCCGCCGGCAAGATCGAACTCGACCTGCCACGGGACGTCGCCCCATCGAAAGGCGAGGGGCTCGGCGAGGTCATCTCACGTGAAGAGGGCGAGCGCTCGCTGAGTGACATTGCCGTCGCGCGAAGGCTGGAGGAATGGGCTGGGCCGGTCGCCGGCGCCACCGAGCTCAGCCGCGACTATGGCGTCCCGCGCTCGACGCTCAATCATTGGCATCACGCCGGCGAGGTTGTCGCCCTGCTGAAGGGGACGAGGAACCACGTCTATCCGATCGAGCAATTTGTCGACGGACGGCCTGCCAGAGGCCTCGCCGCGATCAGCGCCCTCGCCGGAAATTCCCGGATCGCCTGGTTCTGGCTCAGCAGGCCGAATGCCGCTCTTTCGGGCCGGAAACCGATCGACGTCCTGAAACAGGATCGCGTCGACGAGGTCGTCGACGTGGCCCGCGCCTATTTCCATGCGCAATGACGCTCGACAGGGTTGTTCTGCAACGTCTCGCCGTGCGGGAAGACGTCACCGACTATGTGAGGATTGTCGGCCGCGCGCACGCCGCTACACCTTTGGGCATGGGCTTCGGAAAGACGCGGTTCTCAAGCCCGAAGGACAAGTTCCGTCTGCTCTACCTCGCCCAGGATACGATGACGGCGGTCGCGGAAACGATCGTCCGCGACCGCTTTGAGCGCAAGACGAAACGCGAGATCCTGCAGGAGGAATTCGATCTCTATTCGATAGCGGCAATCCGGAATTCGGTGCCCCTGCTCCTGCTCGACCTTCGGCACGAGGGGGCAAGCCTTCTTGGCGTCTCGACCGACGCCGTCAGGGCCAAGGCGCAATTGGCGGGGCGGCGGTTCAGTCAGCAGCTCTACGATCGAACCGACTTCGACGGGATCATCTACATGTCCCGCATCACCAACAAGCAGTGCATAGCGGTCTACGACCGCGCAGCGACATTGAAGCTTGAGGCCAATAGCCCCGCCCTTGATTTGCCCCGCCTCGGATCGCTGCACGCGATCCTGAACATGCTCCACATCACCGTCATCGCGCGGGTTTAGCGCATCGGCTCCCGGCCTCGGGCAATTCTGAAAGCAGAAACCCCGAGAACGCTCGGCGGAGGGGCAGGCACCGACACCACCGGCATCTGCCCCCTCAAACCCCGTCGATGGACGGCCAAGGAAGCGTCAGGAGCCGCTGCGACCCTCGCCATGATCCTTGATTTGACGGCTGACGTCGTCGATCGCCGCTTGGGCCTCAGCACTCAGATTGGCCAGCATATCGGTCGGCATCAGCTCGAGCTGCTCGGTGGCGGTCCTATCGGCATTCGCCTGGATCAGGGCGGAAATGCTGACGTTCCGGGCGCCAGGACGTATCGGCAGTGCCAGCAACCGGGAAGGGGAGGGTGAGGGCTCCTTCGTCCGCTCTCCACTGTTCGCGACCTTCGGGAGCGGAGCCGCTTCTGTTGGGGGCCCGGGTCTGAGCTCGACGATTTCGTCGTCATCGCTCTCATCGAGGCGCTCCGGAACTGGAGCCGCCTCCTGTTCAGGCGGTGGCGGCGTCTCCTCGATGATCGCGCCCGGTCCATTGAAGTCCGGCGCGGAGGCGGCAGCAGGTGCGAGGCTGGATCGAACGGGAGGCAGCACCTCGGGCTCGACGAGACCAATCGGCGGGTGGGAGACCGCCGGGACGGTTTCCCGGGCAAGCTTGGCTTTCACCTCCGCCAGCGAGATCAGCGGCTGCGTCTCCCAGGCGGGGAGGGGCGGCACTTTCAGCCGCCGATCACGGAATTTCCGATAGATCGCCTTGAACGGCGCGTCGCGGAAGTAGGTCAGCTTGCCAATCACGAAACCCGGAGCGTTCGGTACCAGCACGATCGCGCGGTCGGACGGCATCTGGCGCAATTCCTCGGCGGTGCGCAGCGCACGTTCCTGATAACTGACGCTCTTGTCACGGCTGGCGAAGATGCCTCTGCCGGCGCGGATGATCGGGGTCCGAACCTCGATCGTGGTCGAGCCGAGCATCTTGGAGACATATTCCGAGGTCTCCAGGTCGTTCATGCGGATGAAGAGCTTGACCTGGCAGGCGGAGACGGTGGTCTGCCGCGTCGCGCGGCCATAGAGCTCGTCGAGCTGCGCCAGGTCCTGAAGGATCAGAACCATGCGGAAGCCATAGCCGGCATTGATCGTGAGCTTGGAGACCAACGACACCATCTTGCCGAGCTGGCGGAACTCATCGATCACGATCAGGACCTGATGCGGCTCGTCTGAGCCCGGCATCGCGGTCATCAGCACATCGTGGATTTGCTGGATCAGAATCTTGATGATCGGCCGGAAGATGTCGAGCTGCGCGACCGAGCAGCCGATGAAGATGGCAGTCGGATCCTTGCGGAGCTGCGCGATGTCGAAGTCAGTACTCGCGGTCGCGGCCGCGACGAGATCGTTGGTCCACGGGTTCAGCGCGGCGGTCAGGTTGAAGAAGGCCGAGTTGCGGGTTTCCTTCTCGAGCGCGATGAACTGGTTGAGACCCTGGACGACCCAGCTTGGCAAAAACTCCTGCTCGTCGTCGCGGATATTGGTCAGCACGCGCAGGAATTCCACGCCCGTCGCGGTCAGGTTCGTGACCGCGCGAAGATGGCGTTGACCCTCATAGCGCGGGCTGGCGATGACATAGCCGATCAGGGCGGTGAGCAACTGGCGGCCGGTCCGAGCCCAGATCTCCGAGGCTCCGGTTCCCTCGGGTACAATGAAGGACGCCACCACGGCCGTGTCGGTCGCCATGTGCGCGTCGCGACGGATGAAGTCGAGGGGATTGAAGCGATGCGTTTCCCGCTCGCCGGGCGAGAACATGAAGACCTTGTCGCCGAGCGCCTGCCGGTGGGCACCGATGGCCTCGAACAGTTCGCGTTTCGGATCGAACCAGACCGAAGATCCACGCCAGCTATAGCCGTTCGGAATCACAAAGCTGACGCCCTTGCCCGATCGGGTCGGGCCGACAACGAGCACATGGGAGGGATCGTCCGAGGTGATCGTCGCGCCGCTCAGCCGGCCGAGGATCAGGCCCTGCCTGGCAAGAAGTCCCTTACGGCCGGCATCGATCAGAGTGCCGAAACGCGCATTGCCGTGATGGGTGGGCTTGCGCATCACAACCGCGAACACGGCGATGCCTGCCGCAAGCGCGATCGTCACGCCAACCGCGATCAGCCCGCGCAGGATCGTCTCGGAGCGTGTAGCGGGGTAGGCGAGCCGTTCCGAAAAATGCTCCCAGGCGACGAGCAGGGCACCCGGATCACGGCGGCTGTTCTGAAACTGGAGGAGCGCCCAACGTGATTTACCCTCGCCGGCCAAGGCGGGATTCCAGCGCGCTGTGACGACGAGCTCGTAGGCGAGACTGGTCAAGAGGAAGGCGGCGATGAGCGCAAGTAGCGCAATCAGCAGCCTAAACGCGTAAACCCGTGACATGACCGGGCCCCTCTCTGGCCGCCTGCCAATCGGCCATGCGGTTGAAAAAGATCGCGGAGGTGCCCCGCCAGCCGCCGCGGCGGGTCTGCTGGATGACGATCGGCAGGACCGAGCGGATGTAGTCGACGATCTCCGATTTCCGCAGGCCGAGGCCGGCCTGCATGACCATCAGGGCGAGCTGCTCGAAGGCGCCATGCGGACTATCGGCATGGATGGTGGTGATCGATCCGGGGTGACCGGTATTGACGGCGCGCAGGAAGGAATAGGCTTCGGCCCCGCGGATCTCGCCGAGGAAGATGCGATCCGGCCTCAGCCGCATGGCGGCCTGCAGCAGGCTCTCGATCGTCACGCGCGCCTGGCCCTGGTCGCCCTTCGAGGCGACGAGCGGGAGATAGTTCGGCTGGACCGGTTTCACCTCGCGCGTGTCCTCGATGGTGATGATCCGCTCCTCCGGCGGCACCTCGTGCAGGATCGCGTTCAGGAAGGTCGTCTTGCCGGAGGACGTTCCGCCGGAGAGCAGGATCGAATAGCGCTCGGCCACGGCGAGGCGGATGAAGCTCTCGATCTCGCCGGCGTCGAGATGTTCGCAAAGACAAATATCGGCCGCGCTCAGCGCGTTCGGATCGCCGATATCGATTGCCTCGAACGAGCCGCGCTTGCGGTACTCCTGGAGCCGCATGTCCTTCACGACCTGCTTGCGGATCGCGAAGGCGCCGCCATTGGTCGTCGCCGGCGGCAGCACGCCCTGGAAGCGCTCGCCATCCGGCAGGGCCGCAGAAAGCAGGGGATGCTCCTCGTTGACGGATTGACCGCTGAAGGCGGCGACGCGCTCCATCAGATGGCGTAGCGCGGCGCGGCTGAGCTCCGGCACGGCATGGCGCTCCATTTCGGTGCCGCCGGCAACTTCGACCCAGACCTCTCCAGGCCGATTGGCGCAGATCTCGACGACCGTGTCGTCATCGAGCCAGCGCCTGATCGGCTCCAGCGCGCGGCTCAGAAAGACGGTCCGGGTCGTGTCGCTCATCGTCCTCGGCCGCGATTCGCATAAGGTACGTTATGGAACATATTCCTACAATCCAGATTTATTTCACAGAACGTGCACGGGCCCGCTCATGTCGGATCTCCTGTAGGGCCTCCTTCACCGGGTCCGGATAGAAGGCCGAGAAGTCGAGATCGCGCCGGACGAAGACCATGATGCGCGAGCCCTGGTCGACATGGATCGTCGGCGGAATGTGGATGGAGTCGCGCAGCGCTTCCTCGGCGATCCGGTTCAGCGTCATCGAAACCTGCTGCGCGCCGATCTGCCGCGCATAGAGTGCGTTCTGGTTCGGCTGGCCCTGCACGACCACCGGCTGGCCGGTGGTCGGATCGATGGTGCTGTACTGGTTCTGGCCGGACTGGTTGTCCTGGCCGAGATTGGCGATGAACTGCGCCGTGCCGCCGACGAGGCTGAGCAGGATGGCCGAGCCGAATTTCTCGACCCAGTGCTTGTCGACGATGCCGGTCATGCCCGTCCGGCCGAGTTCGTCGGTCCCCATCGAGCCGAGCTGCACGGAGACGCCGTCGCTCCGCAGCATCCGCGTCCAGACGATGAACACGCGGGTCTGGCCCGTGCTCAGGCCGCTGCGGTATTCGCCGATCAGGCGCGAGCCGGCCGGAATGAGAATGCGGCGACCATCGAACGACCAGACATTCTCGGAGACGACAGCGCGCACCATGCCGGCGAGATCGCTCTGGATCGCTGTCTCGAGCACGCCCTTGATCATGGTACCCTGAACGACGAGCGCGTCGATGCGTGGGTTCTTCGTCGCCTCGGAAACTTCGACGCCGGCCTGGCCGGTGCGGGCCAGGAAGCGCCGGTTCGGATCGTCTTCGGTGTTGTCGGCGGCGACCGCCCCGCTGCCGGTGGGATTGGTACCCCTCGCTTCACCGGCTGTGCCGCCGCTATCGACCACGAGCTGGCCAGCGCGTAGGCGCTCCCACTTCTTCCGCTCTTCCTCCGCCAGACGCAGTCGTTCCTCCTCAGCCAGCCGGCGCGCTTCGCTGTCGTCGGGTACGGTCGCCTCCTGGACCGGCGGCTGAAGTGGTGGCGGAGGTGGCGGCGCTTCGATCGTCGTTGGTGGTTGGGCTGGCGGCGGGGGCGGAGGTTCGGGCGCAGTCGGGACCGTGATGGTTCCGTTGTCGAGCTGCGGCCGCGGCGTGTCGATCGACGGCCCCGGATATTGAGTGGTTCGGAAGTCCTCCGTGTCCGGGCTCGTGATCGAAGGGCGGTCGGGCGCACGCATCGCGCTGTAGATCATCCAGCCGGCGACCAGGACGGCGCCGGCTGGCACCACGACCTTCAGGAAGGTCCCGATCCGTGAGGCGCGCGCCGCGACCACGCTGCTCGCGGCCTCCTCGGCCAGAGCCCGATACTCGTTAGGAGATGGCATTGCGGATCCTCACCGGACGCGGCTTCGGGCCACCGATGCGCTGCGGCGCATGAGGCTCCAGACCCGTCGGCTCGTTCAGATTGTTGAGGCGCATGTTGAAGATGCAGGTCGCATCCTCGCCGTTGCGCAGCGTCCACTGGTAATTGACCCGGTCGACGACGAGATATTCTCCCTCCCGCCGGAAATTGATCAGGCTCTCGTTGCGCTCGGCGTCGACGACATAGATGGCGGGAGTCTCGCGCGCCGGATCGAAGCGGAAGAAGGTCTTGACGCCGTCGTCGAAAATGACGAGCGGCTTGTTGGCGGAGGCGCCCTTGTAGCCATAGGCTGAGTTCACGTTCTCCGCCCGCAGATTGCGGAGATTGGGCTGCGCGGCGCGCTCGCGCGCCTGTGCCATCATGGCAGCGTTGTCGCCCTCCTCATCGGGATAGCCGAAGACGATCGAATAGACCTGCTGCGCGACCGGCCGGAACTCGCCCTTCAGGATGAAGACGTAGGAGCGCTTGTTGGTGAGCACGTTGAGATTGGCGTGGGCCTCCTTCTCGACGGGCTTCACGAAGAGGACGTTGCCCTTCTTGTTGGGCTCGATGCGCCAGGCCAACGCGTCGCCGGCGCCGAGGGTTTCGATCCGCTCGTCCTCGGCGAAGGTGATCATGGTCGAGGCGCCGTAGGAGGCCTGTACAGAGACGACCTCGTCCTTGTGATACCAGACGTAGCGGATGCGACTGTCGCGGGGGCCCGCACGTGGACTGAGTTCCGCTGCGGCCGGGAGGGCGAAGGCGATGGCCTGTATGATGAGAACCGCAAGCGCACCGATGCGCGCGAGGATTGTCATGGCCTGCCCCCTTCGGGCGAAACCGTCTCCTGGTCGCGCCGGTATTCGAGGACCTGGAAGCCGAGCGGGTTCTGGAAACGATATTCGTTGCGGGCGGGCGCCGCGGTGTAGCGGAAGCGGATCAGCGACACCCAGTGCCGGGTGACGATGTTCGTCTGGGATTTCTCCTCGGTCGAGAATCTGACGAGCGCGGTGCGCTGGTTCGGGAAGGTGACCGATTTGACGTTGACCGCGACGATCGTGTTCGAGCCGAGGATCTTGATCGGGTTCTGCGGATTGGCGGGGCTATAGAGCTCGACGAGCTCGCGCGAGGCGTCGCCCAATGAGAGGAGCTGAGCCAGGTCGAAATTGTCCTTGAGCGCCTTCGGATCATAGGTCTCGCGCGCCTTCACATAACGCACGAGATCGAAGGTCGCGATCGCCTCATCCTGCTGCAGCGGTCCTTCGGCCATCGGCCGCTTCACCTCGACGAAGCCGGTCGAGCGATCGACCACCACCATATAGGGTTCATAGGTCTTGAGCGGCAGCGCCAGGACCAGGGCTCCTAGCGCGGCGACCGCGATCACCGACATGACGAGCGCGATCGTCCAGGCGATCGAACGGGACCAGCGGTTCCGGCGGGCGATGTCGTTCTCCCAGATCGCCGCGTCGGTGTAATACGGCAAGGGCGGGGTCCTGCCCTGGACCGCTCCCGCGGCCTCGCTCACCAATTCCGTCATGCCTGTTCCTGACCGCTATGCGGTTTCTGTGAGTTTCTTCGCCAGGCGCTTGTAGTCGGCGCTCTGCTCGAACTCCCGTTGCGTGTACTGGAGACGCGCGCGTGCCCGCCCCGCATGGCGCTCTCCGGGCGTGGTCCAACCCGTTCGGTCGAGCAGCTTTCTCCCAAGCGCGCTGCCGCCCATGGCGGCGCCAAAGGCACCGATCCGCGAGTACATGCCGCCAAAGCGCGGCGACTGGACCGCGATGCCGCCGGCGATCGAGGCGGCAACCATCGTGATCTGCGAGAGCAGCAGGATGCCGATCACGCAGATGACCACGAGGGGCGCAGCTTCGGTGAAGCTCGTCGCCACCTTCGCGTTCGCCTGGTTGACCGCGTCGAAATAGCTCTGGCTGATCGAGATGAAGAAGGCGCAGAAGCCATAGACGAGGATCTGCACGCAGACATATTGCACGATCGAGGACGCCCAGCCCGAAAAGAACCGGCTCGTGTAGCCGAACAGCAGGAGGACGATGAAGATCGGGGCGAGTGCCAGCAGCAGCCAGAGGAAGATCTTGGCGAGAATGATCAGGAACAGCGCGTAGCCGACCAGCAGCGCCCCGAAAATCAGGATGACTGCGCCCAGGACATAGCCGCCGAAATTGAGCACGCCGAGATTCTTGATGAAGCTGGTCGTCGAGCCCGCGAGCGAGTCCCACATGTTCTGGAGCCCGGTCTGCACGCCGTTGACCGAGTTGAGCCCGGCCGACGTCCCGGTGACGTTGGCGCTCACGCTCGTCAGCATCGCGTTGCCGATGGCCGAGGGACCCTCGTTCAGCATCTGATAGGCGAAAGTCTGAAAATCGTTCCAGCTTGTCGCCAGCGCATAGATGGCGAAGGCGCGCAGAAGCCGGAACGTGATCTCCGCTGGATTGCCCTGCGCGGTTCCCGACCAGATGCCGTAGGCCCAGACGATCACATAGAGCGTCAGCAGCAGCCCCGCGACGCCGACCTGGCCCCCGCCCGTCAGGGCGGAAGCGAGATTCTGATACGCCTGGCTGACGAAATTGTTGCCGAAGCGGTCGACGGTCGAGAGCAACGCCGTGATGTTGAAATTCATGCGCCGCGGCTCCGTGTTAACGTGCTGGAGCCGCGTTGACAGGCCGCATCGGACCGCATTCCTCGAAAGGGGCCGGCGTTTCGGGCCCGAGCGATGAAAACGCCATCGGCACGATCGGCGGGCCTTCGTCGCGCGAGCACGGCGCCTTGAGCGGCTTCACCGCGCACCCGCCGATGAGCGCGGTCAGGACGCAGGCCGCAATGAGGCGCCCTCCCCTCATCGCCCCGCCTTGTACTCGAGCGCGCGGGTCGCCTGCGAGATCATGGTCATACGGTCGATGTTGGGCTGGTTGGCGGCGGCCGTCGCCGTGTTCACCGCGCCGATCAACTCGTTCACGGTGATGCCGGTTTGCACCATGATCTGGCTGTTCTGGTCGACGCTCCCCTTGAGGTCCTGAGCTTGGCCGATCATGCCGGCCCCTTGCTTGAAGGCGCCGCTGCGGGTCTGCACACCCGATTGCGTGGAGTCGACGAGGCCCGTGATGGTGCCGGCCGTATTGACGAGCTGCGAATAGCTCTTGTCCATCGGGCTGGTCTGGCCGTTGATCAGGCCTGAGATCGTCTTCACGAGCTGCAGGCCGTTGATGAGGCCCGAAACGATGTTCTGCGAGCCGCCGCCCATCCCCGCAAAGGACAGCGATCCCCCGGAGATCACGCTGCCGAGCGACGGCGCGCCGCCCATCGAGAAGCTGCCGCCACCGAGCGCGATCTGGGAGAGTTGCCCCGCCTGGCTGGTGCGATCGCCGGTCACGGCGGCAAGCGTCTTCTGGGTGAACTGCATGATTTGCCGGTCGGCAGCGAGGATGCTATTGGTCGTCGTCGCGATCTCCTGCGCCTTGCGCAGGTTCGCGTTGTCGATCACCGGCGTCTGGGCCGAGGCGGCGGCTCCGAAAAGCACGGCCGCGATGCTCACACACACGGTCTGGACGGACTTGCGCATCACGATCGCTCCCTTCGCGTTCAGCGAGATTGGTACTGTCGGACCGCGGCCATGAGCTCATCGCTCGACAGCGGCTGTTGCGCGGCATTCGCCCGCGCAGCTTCGCGTTCGATCGCAAAGGAGACATTCCCCGCCGTGTCGTTGTAGCGGCGGGCGACGCAGCCCGACGCCGGCGTCGTCCCGTAGGGCGTCGTCGAGCAGCCCGCGGCCACGCAGGGGCTTGCGGCGGTCCCCTCCCCTGTCATCCCGGCCGGACATAGATTGATCGTCTGTGGCGGCCTAGCCTGTCCGCGGGCCGATGTCGGCAGCGTGACGCCGCGCGTGCCCTGGCTCGACATCGAGGCGGCGGCGAGATTGGGCAGGTTGAAGGCTTGCGTGAGAAAAGACACGCCGTGGATGGCCTCGTTGAAGGTGAGCCCCGTCTGCGTGCGGATCGCGCTGTTACGGTCCATGGCCTCCATCAGGGTCCCGTCCGAGCCGACCTCGCGGCCCATGCGTTCGAAGACCCGGCGGTTCGGCTGAAGCGAGGCCTGCACCGTCTCCATGCCGCCGATGACCTGGCCCGTGCCTTCGCGATCAGTGCGCGGCCCGGCCGTCCAGTCGGTCGCCGGCTGTGCCCCAGTGCTCGTGGACCCGGTCGTCGTCGGCTTGGCGAAAGCCGGCGACGTTTTGATGGTCGGATCGGCCCGATCGAGGGTCGCCGCGCCGCGGCCCGCATCAGGCTTCTGCGTCGGGCTCGTGACCGCGTTGTCCTTCTTCGGCTTGGTCACCGAGCAGTTGATGCCTTGCGTGTAGGTCTGGGTCTTGCCCGTGATGAGCTTGATCTCGACCTTCTTGGCGGTCTCGTCCGTGCGCCGGTCGAGAATTGCCCCGTCATTCACCGGCACGGCGGCAAGGGTGGGGTCCGCGAACCCGGTTGCCAGCAGCACGAGCACGACTATTTGCATGCGCACCGTCAGTCCCTCCCCATGAAGATCGGCAGCCAGGATTTCGGATCGTCACCGATCCGGGCGCGCAGCGCGTCGAGCTCGGAGACCGTCTCGGTGCGGCCCGACAGCACCTTGATCAGCTCCGGCATGCCCCGGAGATTGAGGCGCGCGATCACGCTGTCCTGGTCATGCTTGATCAGGAAGGAACGCGATTCTGCTGGCGTGGTCCGGATCCAGCGCACCTCCCGAGCCGAGAGCCGGAAGGCGCCGCCATAGGATGCCTCGTCGGCCTTCGGGTTCGGGAAGAAGATGTTCGTTGCCGATTGCTCGATGAGCGTGTGCGCGAGCTTGGAGTTCACGATATCGGCCCCCGATTGCGTGCCGAAGCCGATGACGCCGTTCTGCTTGCGGATGGTCTTGAGCTTGTCCTTGATGAAATAGCTGAAGACCTCGTCGTCGAGGAGCCGCCAGCCCTCGTCGAGGAAGATCATCACCGGTTGGCCGTCGAGCAGTTCGTCGAGCCGGTGGAAGATGTACATCAGCGCCGCCGTCCGGTTGACGGGATCGTCGAGCACGCTGGTCATGTCGAAGCCGAAGATCGACGCCATCGAGAACGTGTCCTCGGCATTGTTGAACAGCCATCCGCGCTGGTCCTCGCGGATCCAGGGTTGCAAACGGGCATAGAGATCGTCGTCTCCGGCCCGCATGGCGCCGCGCAGCAGCTCGGCGAATTCGTCGAGCGTCCGCCCTTCCGGCGGCGCCGTCAGGACCTGCGTGATCGCGTTGCGGATCACCTGCTCCTCGCGCGTCGAATGCCCGATGCCGTCGGCGCGGCGGAGCATGAAGCTGAAGAGCTGAAACAGGAATTCGCGGTTGGCACCGTTGTCGGAGAGCCGCAACGGATTGAACCTGGTCGGCTCGCCGGCGCGCAGAACCTCGTATTGCCCACCAAGCGCGCGCACGAAGATCTCCAGGCCCCGGTCCTTGTCGACGAGAACCAGCTTCGGCTGAGGCTGTACGCGCTGGGCTTGCGCGGAGATGAAACCGAGAAACACGGTCTTGCCGGAGCCTGACGGCCCCGTGACGGTGAAGTTGCCGAGATCGCGGACATGGAAGTTGAAGAAATAGGCGGTCTGCGACGTTGTCTCGAGAACCGAGATCGGCGTGCCCCAATGCGTCCCGCTCGCCTGTCCGCTTGGATAGTTATGGAGCGAGGAGAACCCGGCCATGTTCTTCGAGGAGATCATGGAGGAGCGCGCGATATAGGAGGCATTGCCGGGGAGCTGCGCCCAGAAGGCCGGCTCGCAGTTCAGGTCCTCGCGCACCCAGATCGCCGAGACGTCCGTCAGTGCGGTGCCGCAATCGGTGACGCATTTCGTCACCTCGTCCATGTCGTGGCCAAGGCAGAGCACGCTGAGATGGTGATGGCCGTAGATCGATTCCGACGAGAGCAGCTCGTCGCGCGCATCCGAGATGTGCTCGGCCACGACCGATCCGGCCTCGTCCGACATTTCGATCTGCCGGCCGACGCGATCGATCTGCGTCATCGCGATCGGCTTGTCGATGATGGCAAACGACTGCGTGACGATGAACTCGTGCGGCACCCGCAGCATCGGGTTGAGCATCCCCGGGCCGGTCAGCGCCGGATACTCGCTGACCGAAATCATCGCCCCGAAGCGCGTGTCGTCCGGCGAAGCGCCACGGATTTCGACGGCGTTGCGGCCGAAGAACAGCCGCTTCGTCGACAGGGCTTCGGCCAGCTTCATGCGCGGCAGCGCCATCGGGCGCGGCATGCCGCCATTGACGAGCTGCACCAGGAATTCCAGCGGCTCCGAATGCCAGACGCCGCCGCGCTCGACGACCCGCAGGACCCGAGCGCCGTAGGCCTGCAGGGTCTCGCGCATGGCCGTCATCACGTCGGACAATTCGCTGACGGCTTGCTCCTCACTGAGCGAGCGGCCGTCCGCGTCGTGGCGCCCGAACAGCTTGCGCAACACGACATCGACCGTGCCGACACTGCCCTGGAGCTCGCGCCGGACGACGGTGAGATAGATGTCGTTCACGAACATCCGCCGCTGGCGCAGGCCGGCGGTGTAGCGTTCGTCGAGCTCCCGGCAGAACTCGTTGTCGAAGGTCGAGGCGATCGAAGGCTTCACCTCGCGCCGGACGATATGGGTGTAGAGCGCGTAGCGAGACGAGCCCAGCGCCCGCAGGAGATCGTTGCGGCCGAGCAGCCGCGAATTGACCTCGCTGATATCGGCTGTCTCGAAGCAGAAGCCGGAGAGGTGCAGAAACGACGTCAGCATGCCGTCATCCGTGCGGATCGCCTCGTCCGAGACGTGCCGCGAATAGGGGATATGCGCGGCGACTGGGTTCTCGCGCCGGGAAACCGCCCCGAAGCTCAGCTCGTCACGCAGCGCTCGCGCAATCGCCATGGCTAGACCCGGTAGCTCGTGGCGCCCCAGAACCCCTTGCTTCGGGGCGGGACCTTGCGGCCGCGGATCAGCATGATCTCGAAGATCGCCGGATCGCGTACGATCATGATCCGGCCGATCGCGTAGAGCGGCAGGATGGTCAGCAGCATCAGGAGGTTTTTCGTCACGAGGAAGATGACGGCCGAAACCACGCCGATCAGCATGAAAAACTGATAGGGCACGCCAAGAAGGCTCGGCGGCCGGGTCAACCCTTTCACCAATGGCGTGATCAGCGGCTGGTCGACATCCTCGGCCATGGCATCACCTGCCGACCGCTGACTGGAAGAACTGGACGATCTGGGCCGATCCGAAGACGAGCACGATGCCGAAGATGACCGATCCGGCAAAACCCCAGGTCAGGCGCCCGACGAAGGCCATGAGTCCGCAGGCGATGACGGCGAGCACCGCGAGCGATGTCGAGATCGGCCCGGTCAACGTGTTGACGAGTGTCTGCAGGGTGCTCTGGACAGGCTGAAGCTGGCCGCCGCCGCTCTGTGCCAGAGCCGGCGCTGCCAGGGTCATAACCACGGCGCCTGCCAACGCGGTCCGTCCGATCCAGCCCTCAAGCCTCATGGTCTTGCTCTCCTTCAATCGAAATTCTGGACGAAGCCGCCCTGCCAACCCTCAGCCTGACGACGCGCACCAGGTCGCGCTGGCGCCGCCGTTCTCGGCACGCTTCCCGTAGGCTCGCCGGTGAAGTCATTGCGTCCGCGCCTGGGCGCGGGCGCGAAGGCGTCGGTCCGGCTGTTCAGGGCGGGCCACTGGTAGAAGTCGTTCAACACCGCTGCGACGAAGCCGACGGTCTCAGGTATCGGCGGCACACCGCCCGCATAGAGGACGGCCGGCTCGCCGGCATTGTAGGCGGCGAGCACATAGACCGGATTGCGGTACTTCGCCGTCAGCTCGCGCAGAAAGGCGATGCCGCCGCGCACATTGTCCTTCGGGTCGCAGATGTCGACGCCGAAGGCCTGCGCGGTTGCCGGCATGAGCTGCATCAGCCCATAGGCGCCCTTCCCTGAGAGGCTCGCCGAATCGAACCGGCTCTCGGCCTGCGCGACCGCCAGCACGAACTCGGGCATGAACTGCTCTTCGCGTGCCGTTGTCTCGACCACCCGCCTTGCCTCTTCACGGCTGAGCGGGGCGCTCTCTGCACAGGGTGATGCCATGGCCTTCGCGATATCCAGACCTGCGCGGGCGCCCTCCCCGATCCGCTGCACGGACTCGGCCGAGCCGACGCCTCCTGGCATGATCCGCCCATCTGCGTCGACGGAAGCAGACCTGACCGTAGGGCGCTCGACCGGCGCCGGAAGACGCTCCTGGCGCTTGGTCGAGACAGGGCTGCTTGCGTCCGATTGCTGCGCCGGGGAGGCGCTAGCTGCTGCCAGAAGCGTGATCCCAGCCAGCGCCGTTTTGCGTCGGGCGCTCATTTCGGTTTGCTCCGCATCATGCTCTACGCTTAATATATTGAGCGAGAGGCAGGCAACCAAAAATCACGGAGCGGTCATATGAGGTCGGGATATCTGATCGCGGGATTCGCCATTCTACCGATGCTCTCGGCTCTCTCGTCGGCGCCGGCACGGGCCGATACCTTCGGCTGCACCGTGCTTCTCTGCATACTGAACCCGCAGGGATGGGCGTCGGTGCCGTACTGCGTTCCGCCGGTCCAGAAGGCCTTCGCTCTCGTTGCGAGCCGCCGTCCCTGGCCGCAATGTCCGGAGGCCAACATGTCGGCGCAGCCCGACAAGACGGGCGAATCCATTGACATTCAGAGCCAGGACAGGACGACGCGCGTCCCGCTCGGCACGTCTACTGCGCCGTGATCCGCAGCTTCGCGCTTATGATCGCGGTCTCCCTCGCCGGGGGCGCCCATGCCCAAGATCCAGCAAAGCCCAATCCCTGGTTTGCCGTCCCGAAAGGCGCGGTATTCGCGACCGGCGACACCTGGACCTATGCCGGCGAAACTCATCGGCTCTACGGTGTCCAAGCCTGCCTGCGCGGCACTTACTTCACCAATGGTAGCGGTGCCCGGATCGATTGCGGCGAGGCGAGCCTGACCATGCTCGTCGCGCTCGTCCGCGACCTTAGTCCGCTGTGCTATTCGGCGGGGTGGCAGGCCGCCTCGAAAACGCGTTTCGTGGTTTGCGTCGCGCAACCCAATCAGGGTGCGGGCGCCGGCTCGCGGATTGATCTTGGCACGGCGCTGATCTCCAGCGGATGGGCTTTTGCTGCCGTCAACCCGGCAGGCGCAGCCGTCCACGAGCCTTATCTGGTCGCGCAGGCTGTGGCTCGGAAGGGGCGTCTCGGCCTCTGGCAGTTTCCCGACATGCCGGACCCGAACGCCATCATCCTCAGGCAAATTCGCGACGGTGCCGCCACTACTTCGGGCGCTCCCCTCCCCGCTCCGCCTCCAGCTCGATAATGGGTGGCCGGTTCCCGCGGTCCCCTGTGAGCGTTTCGGCACGTCGGTGCATCAGGAAGCCGAGCGCAAGCGCCAGACCGGAGAGGCCGCCGATGAACAGCGTGGCGAACAGGCCGGGATCCCGCCACACTGTCGCCTCGTCCCAGTTCGCGATCAGCCGGAAACCGCCGAAGGCGAGGATCAGGATTGTCGCCACGATGATCCCCAATCGTGGATCGATCGCGAATCGCGTCAGCATAGCGTTCCTCCTTCCCCTATGCTTCGCGCTCTCGCTTGAGGCGCTTCACAAGCCGATGTCAGAGGCCAACCGATGACCTTCACACAGCCCGCGATCACGGTGGTCGTCAGCCTCCTCCTGACCACGATCGCCGCGGCCGCCGAGATCCGAGGCGTTCCAAACATCCTCGACGGTGACACCGTCGAGATCGGCGACCAGCGCGTTCGGATTTTTGGGATCGACGCGCCGGAGATGGAGCAGCTTTGCCTCGACGCAGCGGCCCAGCGCTCCAGCTGTGGCGCCGACGCCCGAAACGCGCTGTTGTCGTTCGGTGCCCGGCGGTCATGGTCTTGCAAAAGCGTCGATGTCGACCAGTACGGCCGACACGTCGCGCGCTGCCAGATCGAAGGACAGGACGTCGGACGCTGGATGGTCGCACAAGGGTGGGCGCTCGCCTTCATCCGCTATTCCTCCACTTATGTCGAAGACGAGAAAGCGGCTCGCGCCGCCCGACGCGGGCTCTGGAGCGGCGCCTTCATCGCGCCGTGGGACTGGCGCTCCCGCAGTACCAGCACCGTGATCCATGGCGCCGTCAGTGTTCCGGCCGGTGCGCAGAAGCTCCTCCTCAACTCGCTCTCGCAGGCTGGAGCCCCCGCTGGCGCGTGTGCGATCAAGGGAAACTTCAAGGTGGATGGCTCCTGCATCTACCACCAACCAGGTCAGCGCTTTTACGACGCGGTGCACATGAACGGGTCGGATCGAAAGCGATGGTTCTGCACGCCGGCGGACGCCGAGAAGGCGGGTTGTCGCGCGGCGCGCTGGTAACGCGCGAAGCGAACGCGGGTTGGCTCGCTGCCTTCGCCGCCTAATTTCGATCCCTGAAACCCATGATCAACGCTTTCATAAGGCGAACGCCCCGGCGCAGGAGCGCCAAGGTGATGAGTCCCAATACGGAGAAAGCGAAGACATATCCAAGGCCCGGTATCCGGCGCTCGATGGTGTCGGCGGCGATGCCGATGCCGCTGGCGAACAGAAAGAGCAGCAGCAGAGATCCGAGGATTCCGTCGAAGTTCGGAGCGCCCCCGGACCGGAATACCTGCTGGTTCATCTCATTGTAGGTGTGCGGGTGCCAACGCTTATCCATCTGATACCACTCGCGGTTTGACGGAATTGTGGGACGCTTTCGTCTCGTCCCCTCTGTTCCGTCTCACTCCTGCCCGGCAGGCCTGTTTCCCGTCTCGCTTAATATATTGATCTAACGCGGCCGGATGCTTTAAGCAATGTTCTCGGCCCATCAGGGGCGTGGGAATTGGCATTCTGCCCCTTGTCATCAGCGGCGCTGCGCCCCTGCCCTGCCGGCAGCGTTGGCCCGTTCGGCATCAGCGCGACCCGCGACTGGCAAGAGTGGCCAACGCGCGGAACGGAGATCAGTTTGGATGAGGCGATGGCTTCGCGTTCTGACCGGTTGCTTGCCCCCCTACTCCTCGCGGCGGGAGCTTCCGTCGCGCAAACACCAGTAGCGCCGACGAGCGCGCCCGCGGCTCCGCAGTTGCCAGATCTCTACGCGCCGCAGTCGACAACCGCGACGGTTCCGATGCGCGTCGAAGTCGTGACGAGCACGACCTTTCGCGACGTTGAAACGAAGCAGCTCTATCGCCTCTATGGCGTCGACGCCTGCGATGCCAACCAAACCGCCACTTTCGGCAAGCAGACCTGGCCCTGCGGGGTCGTCGCAACCGCCTGGCTCGTCAACGTCACCCTCAATCGCTGGGTGGCCTGCACGCCCATCCGGCAGACCGAGACCCTGAAGCTCGGGCGGTGTGCGACCGGCGAGATTCCGGATCTGGCCGCCGAGATGCTGAAGCTCGGCCACGCGATCACCCTCCCCTCCCCCGAGGACCGGCTGATTCCGACCTACGCCCAGCTCGAGAAGGATGCGCGCGCTGCCTATCGCGGCATCTGGGCGAGCTCGTTTCAGATGCCGTGGACATTCCGGCAGCAAGCCAGCCCTCCGAATAAACCGTGACGGATTTGATCATCATGTGCCGGTACGTTTTGCCAATTGGGATCGCGGTTGCAGCCGTCACGCTGGCGGGCTGTGCCTCGCAGCCAGCGCACGATGCGCAGATCTCGTCGCCGGCCACCAGCGCCTACCTCGCGCCCGAACAGGTCGACCGCGGCAGACAGGAATACGGCTCCGGCTACGAGCGGTTCCCACCTGTCATGACCGCGCGCACCGGCTATCCGACGCGGAACCAGGCCAATACAGCGCTGCGGCTCTCGCGCTGGGGAACGGTGCCGATCCGAACGCTCGTCACGAAAGAGGGCATCAAGACCATCGCCATACCCGCTGCCCTCCCCGACACCGTTGCCCATCGCGTTCGTCTGTTCGCCTGTCGGCCGGGGGCCCTGGACGGCGTGACCGGCCGCGTTCGGACCTATCGCGGCCCCGTCGTCGTCTGTGCCTCCGATCTGTTCGGCGCTGATGGCGCGGTCCTGGCGCGCGTTCCGCTCAATTTCTACTACTGGCAAAACGCCTGGCGGGTTCAGGATCCCCGGCCGGGCTACAAGCCGGTGCCATGGGTCGAGAACGAGCCCTCCCCGCCCAGGAGCTCCGGCTGGTTACCCTGGCAGGATCGCTACTGATCTGTTCACCCATCCGGGCGTTCCCTTCGGCCAAAATCGTATTGGGCTCGATCGGGTCTCGGACAGACCAGCGCCCTTCCCTTATCGGCCCGCCCTTCATTCCGGCTCGACAATCGCTGGCTCAATATATTAAGCAATAGCGAATTGTGAGGGAGGCCATGCTCGCGCGATCGACGATGGCGCTCGGCGCCGCTCTTTTCTCGTCGCCTCCGGGCCTGGCACAGTCGCCGACGGCCGAGCCTGGCAAATGGCGGCCGGTTGTCTATGCCGATCTCCAGCTTCCGGGGGAAGCCGCCCTCCCCTATGCCTCGCTCTGGGCCGACGAGCTCAGGCGCAACAATGACGCCTACAAGGCCAGAGGCGACAAGCGCTTCCTGGTGGCGAACGCTCCGGCTGCCGAGAGCCACGTCGTGATCCGGAGCCCGGAACGGGTGGTCGTCCTGTCGGTGCTGCATACGGTTACAGCGTGCACGACCCTGCGCCGGGACGTAAGCCACGCGACCCTGAAGAGCTGCCCGATGCGGCTCGCGATCTACGAGAACGGGCAGTCGCGCGTTGCCGATGCCGGCCGAGGCTGCTTCATCGAATATGCGGCCAGCCAGGGCGGCACCGCACCCGACATGGTGCGCAACGCGGCGCTCGCCGCCTACGACATCGAGAGCCGGGCGATCCGCGCCGGCATCGTCTTCCAGGGCCAAGCCGCGGACGAGTGCCAGTTCCGCGTGCCCATTCCCCGATCCTGAGGAGGTTCATCATGCGATCGTCGTCGAGCCGAACCAAACCTGAGTGTCCACTGTGCCGCGGCTCGTCGCCTTGCGGTCAAGGCAACCCTGCGGGCGCGCTGCGCGCGGCCTTGACTGCAGCGCCGCTCCGCGGCCGGGCCGTGGCCTCAGGTCCTCGGAGGTTCGCCATGACGACGAGCATCGCATTCGCACTCAGCATCGGCCTGGGCGCTGCCTCATACGCCCTCGACATCCGCGACTTGCGCCCGGGCTCCTATGTCCAGCGGCCGGCCGCCTGTAGTGCTCTCGGTGGTGCCGGCACCATGACCTTCGATGGACGCAATTTCTCGGGCCACTATCAAATGTGCCGGACCGACCCGCTCGGCGGATCGCGCGTTCGCAACACCTGCATCGAGGCCCAGGGTCCCAATCGACCCGATCCCAAAGAGATCGACACCGACCCGGATCGGACGGTTGTCGAGGCGATGGTGACGGTACAATCGCAGACATCCTTCACGATGTCCGGCAAGCAATTCCAATTCTGCGGAGAGTGAGATGCATCGGCCGCTCGTGACCGCCGCACTGACAATGCTCGCGACCGTGTCATTCGCGAGCACCTGCCCTCAGGGCGACGAGATGCTCAAGAACAATACGTCGCTGGCATCCCTCTGTCCGAACGGATTTACCTCGCAATCTGGTGGCGACATGGCGACGGCGATGGATCGGCAGAAGAACAACGTCTCGATGGTCTACGCATCCGCGCAGAATATGGGTGTTCCGCCCGAACTCGCTCTCGCCGTCAGCTATCATGAAGCGGTCGGGTTCAATTCCTGCGCTGGCTCGGATACCGGCGTCAGAGGGCCGATGCAGCTCACCAAGCGAACCGGCCGGTCCTACGGCTACGATCGCGACATCAACGAGCAAAACGTCAATGGCGGTATGAAGGTCCTGAAAACCGCCTACGACAGATGCGGCATGGACTATGCCTGCCTGTCGGCGAACTACAACGGCTCACCCCGCCCGGGTGAGCAGGCGGGCTGGGCGCGTGGCGTCGGCGCCGCTCATCAGAAATTGCTCAATACGCCGAGCCTGATGGCGAAGGCATGCAGCGGGAGCCAGAGCGCGGCCTGTGTCAGTCCCGGCGACTTTCCCAACCCCGGCACGAGTCCCAGCCTGGTTGCAGGATCTGCTGCGCCCGCGGGCAATGCGGGGCTGGCGGGCATCGTCCCGCAACCCATGGATACCGACATCGTCGTCGGATCGCGGATGGCGGAGCACCGGTCGGGCAGCGCTCTCACCCGGGGCTGATCTATTCGTCAGGCGGTTCAGCCTTCGAAACAGAACGCTGCGACTGCTGGGGGGCTTGATCGTCGTCGAAGCGCTCGTCCGAATATTCGTGGGACAAGAGCTGATCGATCTCGTCGGCCGAGAGGCCGTATGACTGCGCCCCGCTGCTGACGGTTTCGTCGCGAATGCCAAGGAGGCTCCAAACAGAAACCTCATACGAAGCCGCCAGGGTGAGCAGTGTCGCGAAGCTTGGATTCCCCTTTCCATTGCGCAGCAGCGCTAACGTCCGACGCGAAATCCCGGACTTCTCGGCAAAGGCCGCATAGCTGGGAAAAGAGCGCTCAATCTGCCGAAGCCGCAATGCAAGCACACTATTTAGCCACCTATCGGTCGTATCGGCAGGCTTTCTCCCAGGCATCGTCATAGAGCCTCGACTTTTGATCAGGCTCAATAAATTAACCCGGGGAAACGAACCGAGTCGAGATGTAAGGGGGCTGTTCACGCAACTAATGCGTGTCAGCGGCGCTTCTTGGCGACAGTTTCTTGCTTCCGGGACGGCTGCGGGACCGGTGCTTCCGCCCCGATTTCCTTGTTCAGCTGCTCGAAAATGCCGTCATATGGGAGCCCGAAGGACTCGACGTCGCCCTTCACACTCTCCTCGCGGATTCCAAGCAGGCTCCAAACCGAAACACCGAAGCTATCTGCCAGCGTGGTCAAGGTTTTCAGGGAGGGGTTGCCGCGGCCATAGCGCAACAGGAGCAGGGTGCTGCGGGAAAGCCGCGAGGCCTTCACGAATTCCTCGTGGCTGGGATATGTGCGCTCGATCTGTCTCAGGCGAAGTGCCAAAACCGAAGACAGCCACGGATCGTCGCTGCGCTCGCGCTTCTTGTAGATCCGTGCCCCTGAAGGCGACCCTTTCCTCATAACCGATTCCATTCGCGGCTATAGGTACGGGCGTCGATCAAGGTTTGATATTCGGACGTTTTCCTCAACCAGCATGCTCGAAGAGCCTTGCTCATGGACAGCAGCACAGCGCGCATGACTCCAAAGGCTCGCGATGTCCAGCAATTTAGTGATTGGGGTACAGACTGTTGCGCAGAGCTGCCCCCTGGCAGCCCGTGCACCGCGCCGACCCGCACGATCCCCTGCCCAGGACGCTGCCAGTTCTTGGCTCGAACCGGCGGAGTTGATGGTCCTTTTTTCGGCTTCGGGATCATAGGATGTCTCAAAACTGAACAGACAGGGAGCGCGGACCTCTGAGAATGAAAATATCATGCCTGCACGATTCTTGGACACTCCAGCCCTCTTATTCATAGGGCTTAATCGCCAACATCTGCTGGGTAGTGGGCCGTGTGACCGAGCCTGGTGGCGGAAACGACCTCGCGCGGCACTTCATCATTGCAACTGCGGAGTGCATTTCCCTTGCGCTGCCAATTTCTTCGGGTAATTTGACTAAACGGAATGAGAGACCCTTCCGTGCCTCCCCTGAGCCTGGTCTCCAGGCGAACTCCAAAGGGCCGATGAGGCCCTTTTTCTTGAGTGACTGCTTGCCCCCCTTCGTCGTCAGAGATCCCTCGCCATCGTTGCGATTGGGAAGCTCGGATGCGAAAAAAAGGCCGGCGTCCCATTCGGGAGCCGGCCTTGAAAGTTTGAAACACCCGGCGACACGCCGAATATCTCAGAGGGGAACGGCTGAAACGGGGTCGACGCCGGGAGGAGGTGGCGGAGCCCGTTCAGAACAACCGTGTCACTGATATCGTCCTGCGCTGGTCATTTTGCAATGCAGCATTAAAGAGATTCGTTATGCGCCTTACGCATAGCATGGCCATATTGACCCAGCGTGTCAGGCGCGGAGGTTCTGCTCGCGATTGGCAGCTCGCTCAAGCTCGGACTGGCTGACGAGCACACCCTTCTGAAAGACGGCGCAGGAGGTCACGCCGGAGCCGGTCTGCATCTCCCGAAAGAGGCGAAGCGCTTCCGCGGCCGAGGCCGCGCGCTTGTTTTCCTTGGAAGTCCGCGTGAAGGCCTTCACCTGGTACACAGTCATTCTCGCCGTTGCTGAGAGCCTACGGCATAGCGAATGCAGCGCTGCGGGGAAAGCACTCCTCGTCATTTTCAGGTGGGAAGCGACTTTGCCGAGCCACCGATCCGCGCATCGGGGAATCTCACGCCGCTGCCGACAACCCGCTGCTGTTTCCTCGAAAGCGTCAGCGCGCGAACGCCAACGGGAGCACCACCACTCCGAATAGCAAAGCAACAATGCCGGTCCGGATCCACACGCCCGTGAAACGATGGCTCAACAGCATCGACGCTCTCCACCCAACACGCCGCTCTTCGGCGGCTCTCTGCAGCGAGATGACCACGAGAATGAGGTAAGGGCAAGTTGGTGGACAGTTTGCTCCACGACGCATTCGATCGCACAGCATCGCGCGCAGATATTGCCGCTCCACCATTGCGCTTGGACGCCGTCGGCGTTCCTTCCGCTTCGCAGAATGGCGATCCCCTGGCGCGATGGCCGGGTCGTCATCGGGTGCCAATTTCCGAACGGGATCGCGACCCATACCACGAGGTGCCTAAGCGGAAGAACTGAGCGGGCAGTCCTTCTCCTCTGTACGTTTCTCATCATGGTCATTATCGACCGCGTATCGAAAGCCCCCTCCCCTGCTGAAAATTCGGCCTGGGCTACGATCGCTGCTGATAGCCTCGGCGGCATTTGCGCTTCAGCCAAGCGTCGAGCGCGAGATGGGCGTCGGTCGGCTGAGGGAATAATTCGGTGCGCCGCTGGCCCAACGAGCCGATGCGTCCCCACTCACGGACCAGGGCGCTGTCGCCGAACAACGTTGGTTCAATCGAGAGTACGTAGTAGCGCGCCATGTTTTGCGATGGGTCGATGCGCTCGAGGAGGATGTGAAGAAGAGACATGGCGGACCCACGATGCTGCGTCGGCTGAATCCTTCCATTCGCCATGCGGTGGGTCCAATTGATTGGTTGAATCGCTTCGGCCATATCGATTCACGTTCGTGATCGATGAATTATGAAGGTGGGCCGGCAGGTGACAGATGCAGGTGATTGTCCTGCTGGAAGTGCAGTCCCCGCCCCTGCTGGTGCGTCTCTGCGTTCGTCAGTCAGATTCCGAAGACGATGCGACGGGGCTCATCCTGCAATTCAGCTTGCTCTACGGTTTTGAGACTGGGCTTTGGCGCGGCGCCTTCGCCTGAGGAGGCCGCGCGATATCACGTGACACGCTCCTTCTATTTCGACTGCCCGGCATTTGCCCTGCTTTTGGGGCCCAACAATCCTGCTTTCCTAGGTCAAAAGGCTTGGCGTTAAGCTTTCGTTTACCCAAAATTCCTTGCGCCGAATCGAATCCGTAGCCAAGGTGTCGATAATTTCGCTGCGATGGCGAATTTATCGACACTATAGGTATTGGCGCGAATGAGCGTTCCAAAGGCAAAAGAAGAATCTGAACCGTCCTTCGCGGACGTGATCTTGCAGCAGTCGAACGAGATCTCTCGGCGGCTAGAAATGCTGCGCATTGAGAAATTTCCGCCAAACGCCCAGAAGTCGCTTCGCCGGTTCTCAATGGCCGAGGTCGCAGACTTCATTGGTGTCTCGCAGAGCTATCTCAAGAAGCTGCACCTTTCCGGGAAAGGCGTTGAACCTATCGTTACGCCTACTGGGCGGCGCTACTACACGGGAGAGCAGGTCAACGAGCTGCGCGAGTTGCTCGATCGCTCTCCTCGGCGCAAAGCGGGCGAGAAGCTGCAAATCATCGCGGTCGTGAACTTCAAGGGCGGCAGTGGAAAGACGACTACGGCTGTCCACCTGTCTCAGCACCTCGCTCTCAAGGGCTATCGGGTACTCGCCGTCGATCTCGATCCCCAGGCCTCGCTAACCGCCCTTTTCGGGATTCAGCCGGAGATCGACCAAAATCTCTCCTTCTATGAATCCTTGCGCTACGACAGCGAGCGCAAGCCGCTAACAGAGGTCATTCAGAAAACGAACTTCCCTGCCCTCGACATTGTGCCGGCGAACTTGGAACTCCAGGAATACGAGTACGAAACGCCGATCGCGATGCGGGCAAAGGATCCGACTGCTGGCCGCACGTTCTTTACGCGTGTGGGGGCGGCGCTGGAAGAAGTCGATGATCAGTACGACGTCGTGGTGGTCGATTGCCCCCCACAACTCGGGTACCTCACCCTAACTGCTCTAGCTGCTGCGACGTCGGTTCTCATCACTGTGCACCCGCAAATGCTCGATATCATGTCCATGGGTCAGTTCCTGCTCATGCTCGGCGATATTCTGAAGAGCATCGAGAACGCCGGTGCGAAAGTCTCGCTCGACTGGTTTCGTTATCTCGTCACGCGCTTTGAGCCCGGGGACGTACCCCAGCAGGAGATGGTGGGGCTCATGCAACTCATGTTTGCCCGACAGATGCTGAAGAACCCTATGGTCAAATCCACGGCAATCTCCGACGCGGGCCTGACCAAACAATCCCTCTACGAGGTCGAACGCTCGGCGTTCACGCCGGCGACCTATGACCGAGCCCGGGAATCTCTCGACGCTGTTAATTCCGAAGTGATTTCTCTCATCGAAACAAGCTGGGGACGGGCACGCTGATGACGGAATTGTCAGCCGTACAGATCGAGCTTTTCTCATTGAAACTCAGAACCTTAAATGCATTTCGGAGGTGCCAATATGGCGCGCCGTGATATTTTCCGGGCAATCAAGGAAGTCGATACAAGCCAATCGGATAGGGCGGCCGCACCTGGCTACGCCTCCCGCGGTGCCAGCAAGAATATGTTGGCCTCGATCAACGAGCTCGCGGCAAAGGCCGCGCAGGCCGAGGCGTCGATCGACGGTGAGGTCGTTCAAGAGATCGATCCGGATCGAATCGAAGATTCTTTTGTCTCCGATCGCCTGACGCAAGACGATGTCGCGTTCGAAGAGCTCGTAAGCGGCATCAGAGAGCGAGGGCAGGACACGCCGATTCTCGTTCGCCCGCATCCGAACGACAGCGGGCGCTACCAAACGGTGTTTGGACATCGGCGGCTGCGAGCAGCGCGGCAGCTTGGCCGAAAGGTCAAAGCGGTTGTCCGGAATGTCTCTGACGAAGAGCATGTTATCGCGCAGGGCCAAGAAAACTCCGCTCGCGAGAATCTTACTTTTATTGAGCGTGCGCTTTTCGCTCAGCGTCTGATCGGGCGCGGCCATGATCGTGGGACAGTCCAAACTGCCCTGTCGGTCGACGCTCCAATGCTGACGAGAATGCTCTCGGTGTCGGGGCGCATTGAAGAGGATCTACTCCTGCTCATTGGCCCGGCCAAATCGATTGGTCGTGACCGCTGGCTGGAGTTTGCGCAGCTTTACGAGAAGCCTTCAAATCGTTCGACGCTCTCGCAGGTCTGCCAAACTACGGTTTTTTTGGCGGCGACCTCCGAAGTGCGATTTGAGATGCTCTTCGGAGAATTGAAGAAGGCGGACAAGCCGCGGCGCGCCAGCCCCGATAAACCGGCGAAAGCTAAATGGCAGCCGGCTGACAAAGCCTTAGCGGCCGAATTGGTCGACACCGGGAAGACATTTTCTGTCGCGTTCAAGTCGAAGGATTCCGCCCGTTTCGGGCGATTCCTCGCTGAACGTCTCGACGCCCTCTATGGAGAGTTTCTTCAGCAGGAGAAAACGCAGGTGTAACCCGCAAAAGAAAAAGGCCCCCGAAACGAATTCCGGAAGCCCTTCTCTCGTGTAAGCAGCCTGAGAATCACACTTCCGCGAATCGCTGTCAAGAGTCACGTCGAACGCAGTGCCGTTTTGGCGAGCCGGATTCTTTTGCCTAACAAAAGGTAAAGGAACGTGTTCTCGCACATCACAACGACGCCCTTTGGGCGGCGGCCGATGACGCTCGGCCAGATTTCAACTCAGATGACGGCAAAGGCCGCGAAGCCCGATGCCGTCGTGCACAAGTGGCAGGTCTTCCAGGACATCCGTGTGGCGAGGGAGCTCCTCGGCGCGACGGATCGCTCGCTTGCGATCCTCAACGCACTGCTGACGTTCCATCCGGAAACCGCGCTCACGGGCGACGCCGAGCTCGTCGTTTGGCCGTCGAACGAGCAATTGATGGCCCGGGCCAACGGCATGCCGGCGACGACGCTGCGGCGGCACATCGCGGTGCTCGTCGATTGCGGTCTGATCGTTCGCCGGGATAGCCCGAACGGCAAGCGCTTCGCCAGGAAGGGGAGGGGAGGGGAGATCGAGCAGGCCTACGGGTTCGACCTCGCGCCGATCGTCGCACGCGCCGACGAGATCAAAGACCTGGCGGAGGCCGTTCACGCCGAGAAGAAGGCTTTTCGTGTCGCGAAGGAACGGCTCACGCTGCTGCGCCGGGACATCGTCAAGATGATTGACGCTGGCATCGAGGAGCGTGTTCCGGGCAATTGGGGCCGGGTCCAGCAGACCTACCAGGCGATCATCGGCCGGTTGCCCCGCACGGCTCCCAGGCAGCTCGTGGAGGCTATCTGCACCGATCTGCAAGATCTCTGCACGCAGATCCGTGACGTGCTGGAATCCTTTATGAAAGCTCAGAATCCGGATGGCAATGAGTCCCATTTTGGGCGCCACATACAGAATTCAAATCCAGATCCCCTATCTGAATCTGAACACGGCTTTTCGGAAAGTGAAGAAGCGGCCGCCATCGTTGCGGAAACCGACAACGTGCGGAGCCTGCCGAAGCGGGAACTGCCTCTTGGCATCGTCCTCGATGCCTGCCCGAACTTGCGGGATCTGGCGCAAGGCGGCGAAATCCGACACTGGCGCGATTTCCTGGCGGCAGCGGAGCTGGCCCGGCCGTCGCTCGGCATCAGCCCGAGCGCCTGGCGTGAAGCGCGCGAGGTCATGGGTGAGCAGCACGCCGCAATCACGCTGGCGGCGATGTATCAGCGCGCCGGACAGATCAACAACGCCGGTGGTTATCTGCGCAGCCTGACCGACCGGGCGAAAGAGGACAAATTCTCGACCTGGCCGATGGTCATGGCGTTGCTGCGCGCTCGTCTCGATGTGCAGAAGGCGGCAGGGTTGGAAGAGGGGCCGGCCGAGGACGGCTCTTCGGACGAGAAACCCCGCATCCAGGCCTCGGCGTCGCTGCTGAAGAGCCTGCAGAAGCCGCGGTCGTGATGAGGACCAGCCTACCCCTGAGCTACGCCGGCTGTGGGAGCGTTGCCGTCACCGGCGATCAAGCCGGAACGACGGGCGCGGTCGATCAGGTTCTTCACGGAGGAGGGCGACCATTTCGAGCCGCCGCGCGGCGTCCGCTCGTGCAGCCGTTCGAGCTGGGTTGCGATCTCGCGGAGCGTCAGGGTGGGGTTCGATACGTGGATGCCGGCCACCAGCGTGACCAGGCGATCCTCCGGGAGGCGCGGAGGAGATTTCCGCAGGAGGGTCCGGTCGGCCGTGTGCTCGCTGACCAGCCATTTGACGGCGCGGCGCAGGCGCTCGGGAGTCCAGTCGAAGCCGCGTTGCTTCAGCACGCGGGCGACGTCGTCCCAGTTATGATCCGGCCGCATGCGCCTGACCGTCGGCAGCCATTGGCTCGCCGTCGCCTGAACGCGATCGCCATAGGCTGCCTTTTGCGCCGCGGTCATCTTCGCCAGCATCTCTGGTCGGCGCTCGCGAATGCCAGGATTGCCGGAAAGCCGGCCCTTGGCCTTCGCGGCCTTGATGCCGGCCTTGGTCCGCTCGGAGATCAGCGCGCGCTCGAGCTGCGCCACGGCGCCGAGGACCTGCAGCGAGAACATGCCCTGCGGCGTCGTCGTATCGATCGGATCGCGCAGCGAACGAAAATGGGCGCCCTTCTCCGTCAGATCCTCGATCACGTCGAGCAGATGGCTGACGGAGCGCGCCAGGCGGTCGAGCCGAACGACAATGAGCGTGTCGCCGGCGCCGATCTCCCGCAGTAGCTTCGTCAGGGCTGGCCGAGCACGCGATGCGCCAGAACCGTGCTCCTGGACGATGAGATCGCAGCCGGCCGGGCGCAGTTCGATCTCCTGCGCTTCTGTCGTCTGCTCGTCGGTCGACACCCGTGCATAGCCGATCAGGCGGCCCTGCGGTCGACGGGAAGCTCGATTTTGGGTGTCGCGAGCCATTTGGAGCGCCTGAGAGAACGCCGAGCGGCGATTTTCCAAATGCAGAAGATACGGATAACCGATCGTTTGTAAACGTCTCTAGGTGTTATTTCCGGCGGGTTGGCCACTCGAAAACCCAATGAAATCGGGGCTTCTCGTCGATCTGAGGCACGCCCGAGATAGCTCTGTTCAATCCGGAGGGCCAGCGAGCTCTACCCATCACGAGTACGAAGGAAAGATATCGATGTGACGGAAATGAAAGTTGTTTTAGCTTCTGTATCGATAGCGAAGCGGCGCGTTTACAATGATTTATGAAATCGGCGAACTGCCGCTTCAGGCTCTGCTTCCTGCCGTGGCGCGGGCTGAGGACCAACTAGCCCGGCTCGATGAAATCGTGCGTCGAAGCCCGGTCGGGGAGGGGTTCGCGGAGCGCGGGCATTTCCTCGATGCGGCCGCCAGCATGTGGATATCGGGCGAGCTCCTCCACATCGAGGACCTGGTCTTTCATGACGCCCATATGGATATCCGATCGCCAACCCATGAACTGGTCATCGGCCATGGCATCCTTCGCGCGCGACGTCGCATCGTTGGCGCGGAGCCCGGGTGGGCGGTTTCCGAAGCCGGCATGTCGGCTCTGACGGGTGCCGAGCGCATCACCTCGCCGAAAGCACCAGGTGTTGCTGATGAGAGGGGAGGGGAGGGCGAGGCACCTCCTGATGAAGACGATGATCCGCTTTCTCGCGAGCTCGCACACATTGATGCGATGCTCGAACGCTCGCGGCGCGTTCTGGACGGGATCAACACGCCGGCGCCGGCTACCGTTCCCGAGAAGTCATCGCTCGTCGTGGGCGAGCTCGTCATTCGCGATGCAGAGTGGGACGAACAGGACCGGCTGTCCCGATGGCACGATGTGCGAAGGGATGCAGCTGCTCTGTCACCGGTGCTGTCGGCTGCGGTTCTGTTTGACGCTTGGGAGATCATGCAGCCGCTGCAGCGGCTGCACTGGCTCGGGGGACAACTCACCGCTGGCGTTCTACGGGCCCGGGGCAAGGTCGTTTCGCATTTGCCTGCGCTCAACGTCGGGCTGAAAGCCGTATCTCGCGAGAGGCGGCGTTCTCGCGATCGGACTAAGCGATTGCTCGCCTTCCTCGATGCGATGTGCCTCGCGGCGGAGGCGGGCATGAAGGAGATCGCCCGGCTCGATCAGGCTCGCCAGCTTATGGAGCGCAAGCTCCGCGGCCGCCGCTCGACCAGCAGCCTTCCGGCCGCAATCGAGTTGATTCTGTCACGGCCGATCGTTTCGGCCGCCATGGTCGCGAAAGTGGCGGGTGTGACGCCGCGAGGTGCGCTCAATCTGATCACGGAGCTTGGTGTTCGCGAGATGACGGGGAGGCGGAGCTATCGCGCCTGGGGCATCTTGTAAGAAGTGAAATCGGAGCCCGGCGCGAGGTCACTGTCTGTGACCTCCAAGGATCCTTCGTGAATGGGTCAGCCCGGCGTTTCCGTAACGAACAACAACTGCGCGCCCTGTGACCAGGCTTCCAGCCCGATGATCGCGGCCATGCCGTGCGTCCGATCCTTCGAGCGAGCAAGTATTCGATTTCGCCTTGAAGGGGCGAGCGCCCCGGGGCCGTCCGCCGGCCGGGTACGCTCGTAAAGGCGGCCGACATGTTCTTCTAGTGTCGCCTTCGACTGCTCAATCTGCAGACGAATCTCGGCCGCCATTTCGTCCTTTCGAGCTTCGTGAAACGGTGTCGGTTCGGAGCAGGCATATCGGTTCAGGTCAGCGCGAGCTTGCCGACCCGGGTATAGGACTGGCGCAACTCCACCCCCTTCGCTTTCCTCAGTCGCATTAGTGTCGTCTTTCAGGGAATTTCGAACCTGACCCCAGGCCGCCTCCGTCGCCGCCTGCGCGCGAGCTACGTCAACTGGGTCATGTAATGAAGAAAAGGGCATCTATCCCTCCAAAGCGTCGTACCGCACGGGAAGCTTTCGTTCGAAGCTGCCAGGCAATGATGCGCAAATGGCAGTCGAAAATCGAGGAACCTCAAGGAAGCAAGTCAATGAAGATCGATCGGCTCGGTATGCTCCTGCGCAGGCTGCCGACGGCACAGCTCGGCTATCTCTTGTCCGGAATCGACTGGCGAAATCCGCAGGAAACTTGGCGGCCGACGCGGGTCGGCTAGCATTTAGCTTTTGAAATCGCAGGCTAAATCTGATTCACTGGCGTCGTGACGTTGCCGCCGGACGATCTTCCTTCTGATCTCGCGAGTGCCCTGGCGGCGCTGCGGTCCGAGCGCGAGGCGCGGTTGCAGGCCGAGGCGGCGGCCGCCAGTGCGCGGGCGAAACTCTCGGACACCGAGGCGCTGATCGCGCATCTGCAGTTGATGATCGAGAAGCTGAAGCGCGAGAAATATGGCCAGCGTTCCGAACGCGCGGCGCGGCTGATCGAGCAGATGGAACTTCAGCTCGAAGATCTCGTGACCGCTGCCAATGAAGATGAGCTCGCTGCAGCCGCCGCGGCGACGAAGAGCGGGGACATGCGCGCCTTTACGCGCAAGCGGCCGGTGCGCAGGCCCTGGCCGGAGGAGATCGAGCGCGAGCGGGTCGTCATCGATCCTCCCACGGCTTGCACCTGCTGCGGCGGATCGCGGCTGTCGAAGCTGGGCGAGGACGTGACCGAAACGCTGGAGGAGATCCCGCGCCGCTTCAAGCTGATCGAGACGGTGCGCGAAAAGTTCAGC
>Ga0209127_100065_pt1 | contig 106465 bp, 99 predicted proteins | sample LakSupMetagenome_FD_187469 | JGI IMG/M metagenome (GOLD analysis project Ga0209127, IMG submission 187469) | Freshwater microbial communities from Lake Superior, Canada - Sta WM archaea (SPAdes) (version 2) | ecosystem: Environmental > Aquatic > Freshwater > Lake | place: Lake Superior, Canada... | reverse complement strand
GCCGGAAAACCAAAACTCGTCGCCATCATCGCGACAGCCCGAAAGCTCGTCACAATCCTCAACGCCCTCATCCGGGACAGACAACCGTGGCGCGAACAAACCACTTGACCAACAAGACAGTCGCTCACCCCTGCCCCTCTCCCATCCGGGAGAGGGGTTCCCCGCGGAGGCTTTCGCAGGTCGCGCTCAGTGCGCCACCGACGGGATCTTCTCCGCCGGCGGGGTGTTGCGGCTGATGCCGCTGCGGACGATGCCGTCGATCACGATCATGCCGATGCCGGGCAAATCGCCGAGCTGGATCGAGTCGAGGAAGTTCCGTCCGGCCGAGTGCTGGGCCTTGTCCATGAAGACGAAATCGGCGCTGCGGCCGACCTCGACCAGACCGCAATCGAGGCTGCGCATCCGGGCGGTGTTGCCGGTGGCGAAGCAGAACGCCACCTCGGCCGGGACATCGCCGAGCGAGGACAGCATCGAGACCATCCGGACGATGCCGAGCGGCTGCACGCCCGAGCCCGCCGGGCCGTCGGTGCCGAGGATGACACGCTGCAATTCGCCCATCTCGCGGGCGACGCGCAGCGTATAGAGCGCGGCGCGCTCATTGCCGTTATGGACCAGTTCGAGGCCGCGCTTGCAGCCCTCGCAGATGCAGCGAATTTCCTTGTCCGGCAAAGCGGTGTGGCCGCCATTGATGTGGCCGACCACGTCGGTGTCGGCCTCCAGCACGACATCGGCGCCGATCAGCCCGGAGCCGGGGATCGAGGGGCCGCCGGTATGGATGGTCGACTGGATGCCGTATTTGCGGGCCCAGGCCACCATCTCCTTCGCCCGGGCGCCGTCCTTGACGCCGCCGAGGCCGACCTCGCCCAGCAGCTTCACGCCGGCATCGGCCAGATCCTTGAAATCCTGCTCGACCATGCCGGGCTCGATCACCGGCGCGCCGGCATGGACCTTGACGCCGCCGGGGCGGAAGGCGGTGAAGGCGCGCTGCGCATAGATCGCCATCGCCTTCAGGCCGACGATGTCCTTGGGCCGGCCGGGGGTGTGAACCTCGCCGGCCGAGATCATGGTGGTGACGCCGCCATGCATGGTCGAGTCGATCCAGCCGAGCTGGTTCTGGCGCGGCGTCCAGTCGCCGGCGACCGGGTGGACATGGCTGTCGATCAGCCCGGGCGAGAGTACCGTGCCGTTGGCGTCGATGACGGTGTCGGCCCCGTCCGTATCGAGATCCTTGAAGCGGCCGACCGCGGCGATCCGGCCACCGATGGCGACGAGCGTGTCGGCTTCGAGGATCGGGCGCTCGATGTCGCCGGAGAGCATCAGGCCGATATTCTTCACCACCAGCTTGTGGGTGCTGCTGACCGTGGTCGCCTGCTGTTCAGCCATCGTATCCGCCCTGTCGTCGTTGTCCGAAATCCGGCGCCATCCTCTTCGTCACGAGCCCGATTGACAAGCGCGATGGGAAGCGTCATATCGTTTGTATACGAATGAATTTCTGCCCCGTCCGAACCCGGCTGTCAAGCAGCAAGGATCGCGCATGCCTTACGCCGTCACCAGCGCCTGCATCCGTTGCAAGTACATGGATTGCGTCGAGGTCTGTCCGGTCGACTGCTTCTACGAGGGCGAGAACATGCTCGTCATCCACCCGGACGAGTGCATCGACTGCGGCGTCTGCGAGCCGGAATGCCCGGCCGAGGCGATCGTCGCCGATAGCGCCGACGGGGCCGAGCAATGGCTGGCCTTGAATGCGCGGCTGGCGCCGCTCTGGCCGAACATCACCCAGAAGAGCGAGCCGCCGGCCGACGCCGACGACTGGAAGGGAATACCGGACAAGATCGACCTGCTTTCCGAACGCCCGGCAATGTGATATTGGGTGGCCTGCATCCGATAATCTGCTAAATCGCTAGACTATCTAAGGATCGACGAGATGAGCAATTTTTACGAGGAGCGCGTCCTCTCCGTCCATCACTGGACCGATACGCTCTTCAGCTTCACGACGACCCGCGACACGACCTTCCGCTTCAAGAACGGCCAGTTCACGATGATCGGGCTCAAGGTCGGCGAGAAGCCGCTGCTGCGCGCCTACAGCGTCGCCAGCACCAATTACGACGAGAACCTCGAGTTCTTCTCTATCAAGGTGCCGGACGGCCCGCTGACCTCGCGCCTGCAGAACCTGCAGGTCGGCGATCCCATCATCATCGGCAAGAAGGCGACGGGCACGCTGGTGCTCGACAACCTCAAGGACGGCAAGCGCCTGTTCCTGCTCGGCACCGGCACTGGCCTCGCGCCGTTCCTGTCGCTGATCCGCGATCCCGAGACCTATGAGCGCTATGAGAAGGTCGTGCTCGTGCATGGCTGCCGCCAGGTCTCCGAGCTGGCCTATGGCGAGCGCATCCAGCAGGAACTGCCGAACGACGAATTCCTCGGCGAGATGATCCGCGAGCAGCTGGTCTATTATCCGACCGTGACGCGCGAGCCCTTCCGCAATCGCGGCCGCATCACCGACCTGCTGACCTCCGGCCAGCTCTTCAGCGACACCGGCCTGGGCCCGTTCGACCCCGCTGGCGACCGCTTCATGCTCTGCGGCAGCCCGCAGATGCTGGTCGACCTCAAGCAGATCTTCGACGAGCGCGGCCTCGAGGAAGGCAATCACGGCGAGGCCGGCGACTACGTCATCGAGAAGGCGTTCGCCGAGCGCTGAGGCGCTCCTTCCGTCATTGCGAGGAGCGTAGCGACGAAGCAATCCAGAGCGGCAGAGCGAGCCCTCCTGGATTGCTTCGCTTTGCTCGCAATGACGATGAGCGCCCCGGTTTTTGCCGAATGCGCCCTGGCCTGCTACCTGTCCGGCAAATCACTTCCGCAGACGAGCAGCGCCATGACCGACACCCTCCCCGACCGCCTGTCCTCCAACCCCAACAGCCCGTTCTACAATGAGGAGCTGCTGGCGAAGGATATCGGCGTCCGCTTCAAGGGCGTCGAGAAGACCAATGTCGAGGAATATTGCATCAGCGAGGGCTGGGTCCGCCTCACCGCCGGCAATGCCAAGGACCGCCATGGCAACCCGATGACGGTGAAGCTCAAGGGCACGGTCGAGCCCTATTTCCGCAACGCCGAGTGAGGCTCGCTCAGCGCAGCGCCTTGTAGAAGAAGGTCGAGCCGCAATCGCGCCCATCCGGCATCAGCGCATAGCGCGGGATAGTGCCGACCTCCGTCCAGCCCAGGCGATTGTAGAGGCGGCGCGCCGCGCCGGCCTCGTCGGTATCGAGCACCAGGAGATCGCGGCCGAGCGCCAGCGCGGCCGCCTCCGCCGCCCGCATCAGCGCCTCGCCGATGCCGCGGCGACGCGCTCGCGAATGCACCAGCACCTTGGCGATCTCGGCGCGGTGCGGCTGGTTCGGCTTCCCGACCGGATGGAGCTGCGCCGTACCGACGATGCCGCTTTCATCGCGTGCAACGAAGAGCAGGACGCGCCCGGCGGCGACCTCCGCCGCGATGCCACGCCAGAAGCTCTCGAAATCACCTGGCGTGCTCCAGTCCATGAAACCGACCGAAGCGCCGTTCGCCACGGAATCGCGCAGGATGTCTGCCAGGGCCGGCACAGCCGCCCGCGCCCCATCCCCGTCGAGCTGCTCGATGGTCACGCTGTCCAGCGCCGTCATGATCTGTCTCCTTCGCACCGCCGATCAGCGGTAAAATCCATCATGCAAGAATAATTCCAGTATAATGGATCACACCAAACAAGATCGCCACGGGCCGCCATCAACCCGGATTTTACGACGTTCGGCGAATCACGGTCTCCCCGGCGCAAATCCGGCAGGTGATTTCCGAAAAAGTCACGGGCTCGCGTTTTGACTGAGGGCCGGAAGACGCTGGAAACAGCGCCGGCGCAAGGGGAGGCGTCGATGAACAGAGGGCTGGAATACGTCGGCCGGTCGGTGGTCCGCTTCATCACGCGGGGCAAGCCGCAAAGCGGCCCCGTCGATCGCAAGGCCCTGGCAAGGTTGCAGGCTGCGCTCAGGCCTGGCGACGTTCTGCTGGTCGAAGGCCATATGAAAGTCTCGGCAGCGATCAAGTACCTGACGCAGTCGACCTGGTCGCATGCCGCGCTCTATGTCGGCGATACCGGCAAGGTCAGTCCCGAGGGCGAGCCCTTGGTGCTGGCCGAGGTCGAGATGGATGTCGGCTGCGTGCTCTCGCCTTTGTCGAAATACGGCGCCTTCGGCACCCGCATCTGCCGGCCGCAGGCGCTCGATCGCGAGGGACGCCAGACGGCCGTCGATTACGTGCTGGAGCGGCTCGGCACGCAATACGACCTCAAGAACATCCTCGACCTGGCGCGCTGGCTGATTCCGCTGCCCTGGGCGCCGGCCAGCCTGCGCCGGCGGATGATCGCGCTCGGCTCCGGCGATCCGACGCGGGCGATCTGCTCGACGCTGATCGCCCAGGCCTTCGAGGCGGCGCGCTATCCCGTGCTGCCGACGGTCGAATATGCTAGCGCGATGGACGAGCAGGATTTTGAGGAAATTTTGCACATCCGGCATCATTCGCTCTACATGCCGCGCGATTTCGACATCTCGCCCTATTTCTCCGTGGTGAAGCCGACCTTGGAGGCTGGCTTCGACTACAAGGCATTGAACTGGGCGCAGGAGCGCTTGCTCGCGGCGGAGTGAAACAGCGGTCGATCTGCCGCAAACCGGTGGCGCGACCCTTGGCGCAACCCGCGCGCACTGCTATGGCGCGCGCATGAGCACCCGCAGTTTCGACAATATCCGCAATTTCTCGATCGTGGCCCATATCGACCACGGCAAGTCGACGCTTGCCGACCGGCTGATCCAGCAGACCGGCACGGTCGCCGCGCGCGACATGAGCGAGCAGATCCTCGACTCGATGGACATCGAGAAAGAGCGCGGCATCACCATCAAGGCGCAAACCGTCCGGCTGGACTACCAGGCCAAGGACGGCAAGAGCTACATCCTCAACCTGATGGACACGCCCGGGCACGTCGACTTCGCCTATGAGGTCTCGCGCTCGCTGGCGGCCTGCGAGGGCTCGCTCCTCGTCGTCGACGCCTCGCAGGGCGTCGAGGCGCAGACGCTGGCCAATGTCTATCAGGCGCTCGACGCCGGCCACGAGATCGTCACCGTCCTCAACAAGATCGACCTGCCGGCCGCCGAGCCGGAGCGGATCAAGCAGCAGATCGAGGACGTCATCGGCCTCGACGCCTCCGAGGCCGTGCCGATCTCGGCCAAGACCGGCCTCAACATCGAGGGCGTGCTCGAAGCCATCGTCGAGAAGCTGCCGGCGCCGAAGGGCGATGCCGAAGCGACGCTCAAGGCGATGCTGGTCGACAGCTGGTACGACGCCTATCTCGGCGTCGTCGTGCTCGTGCGCATCATCGACGGCGTGCTGAAGAAGGGCATGACCATAAGGATGATGCGCGCCAATGCCAGCTACGGCGTCGACCGCGTCGGGGTGTTCAAGCCGAAGATGCTGGAGGTCAAGGAACTCGGCCCCGGCGAGGTCGGCTTCTTCACCGCGTCGATCAAGGAAGTCGCCGACACCGCCGTCGGCGACACCATCACCGACGACAAGAAGCCGATCGCCGAGCCGCTGCCGGGCTTCAAGCCGGTGCAACCGGTGGTGTTCTGCGGCATCTTCCCGGTCGACGCCGCCGATTTCGAGGTGCTGCGCAGCGCCATGGCGAAGCTGCGGCTGAACGACGCCTCGTTCTCCTATGAGATGGAGACCTCGGCCGCGCTCGGCTTCGGCTTCCGCTGCGGGTTCCTTGGGCTGCTGCACCTGGAGATCATCCAGGAGCGGCTCGAGCGCGAATTCAACCTCAACCTGATCTCGACGGCGCCCTCGGTCGTCTATCACCTGCGATTGCGCGACGGCTCGACGCTGGAGCTGCACAATCCGGCCGACATGCCGGATGTGATGAAGATCGAGTTCATCGAGGAGCCCTGGATCCGCGCCACGATCTTCACCCCGGACGAGTATCTCGGCTCGGTGCTGAAGCTCTGCCAGGACAGGCGCGGCCTGCAGATCGACCTCAACTATGTCGGCGCCCGCGCCAAGGTCGTCTACGACCTGCCGCTCAACGAGGTGGTGTTCGACTTCTACGACCGGCTGAAGTCGATCTCGAAGGGATACGCTTCCTTCGACTACCAGATCACCGATTATCGCGAGGGCGACCTCGTGCGCATGTCGATCCTGGTCAATGCCGAGCCGGTCGACGCGCTCTCCATGCTGGTCCACCGCTCACGCGCCGACGCACGCGGCCGGGCGATGTGCGAGAAGCTCAAGGAGCTGATCCCGCCGCATATGTTCCAGATCCCGGTGCAGGCGGCGATCGGGGGCAAGATCATCGCCCGCGAGACCATCCGGGCGCTGCGCAAGGACGTGACGGCGAAGTGCTATGGCGGCGACGCCTCGCGCAAGCGCAAGCTCCTGGACAAGCAGAAGGAAGGCAAGAAGAAGATGCGGCAGTTCGGCCGCGTCGAGATCCCGCAGGAAGCCTTCATCGCCGCGCTGAAGATGGATAGCTGAGCAAGCGCGTTCGGCTGCCTAGGCCGCTTTTAGGGAACCATCACGTCCGCTCCGATGTTGATCCTCAAGCCCTCAACTGAAGGGAGGACAGCATCGTGGACAGACGTTCTTTCCTCGCGAGCCTGATCGGCGGTCTGGCTGCGGCCGGCAGTCTCGGCACGGCGGCGCTCGCCGCGCCGGCACAAAAATCGGCGGCAAAGCCGCGTCAGCCTGAGGCTCCGCCGCAGGTCGATCCCGAAGCGCTCGACAAGACCGACGCCGGCTATTCCCAGTACTACTATTATCGCCGCAGGCCGCGCTGGCGCAGGCGCTACTGGCGCCGCCGTTATTATCGGCCGCGCTACTATTACCGCCGCCGCTATTACCGGCCGCGCTACTATTATCGCCGGCGCTATTGGTAGCATGTGGTGAACATCAGGCCTCCCGGGCGAGCTCTTGAACTCGCGCGGGATATGGCCGGATGTCAGAGATTGGCGCCGAGCCCGCGCAACTGCGCCCTCAGATCGATCGGCTCGACGAAGTGCACTGCCTGCATGCCGACCGAGCGGGCGGCCTCGACGTTCCTGGCGCTGTCGTCGACGAAGATGCATTCGCCGGCTTCGAGGCCGTAGCGCTGCAGCAGGACATTGTAGATCGCCGGATCGGGCTTCAGCAGTCGCTCGTGCGCAGAGACGATGACGCCGTCGAAGCTCTGCAGGAAGGGGAAGCGGATCAGGCATTCCGCCCATTTCTCGCGCGAGAAATTGGTGATGGCGTAGACCGCCTCGCCCTTCGCCTTCAGCTCAGCCAATGTCGCGACGCTATCCTCGATCGTCGAGGGCACCGTCTCATGCCAGCGCTCGTCATAGGCGCGGATCTCGGCCTCCCATTCGGGATGCTCCGCCACCAGCAGTGCGACCGCATCGGGCCAGGGCCGGCCGCGATCCTGCTCGATGTTCCAGGCCGAGGTGCAGACATTCCTGAGGAACCAGTCGCGCTTGGCGTCGTCCGGGATCAGATTGCGATAGAGATGGAACGGGTCCCAGCGCAGCAGGACATTGCCGACATCGAACACGACCTTGCGATTCTCAGGCACGACAGGCTTCTCCATTCCAGTTCGCGGCGATGGGATCGCACGGCTCACGCCCTTGTGCGCGAGCGGGCGTAACTTTCACACCGATTCTGGCGTATTCGCGTTGGGGATCGACAATCAAGGTGACGGATGGCTTTCGCAGCAACAGCCAGCTACTGGCCGTGGAACGACCGGCAGGGGCGCTTCTCCGCCTTGCGCGCCGGCTGCTTTGCGCTGGTGCTCGTTCCGGCGCTGATTCTCGCCTGGCAGGCCTGGGCGCATCAGCTCGGTTCCAAGCCCTGGACGCAGGCCGTGCACGACACCGGCACCTGGGCGCTGCGCATCCTCGTCATCACGCTGGCGGTGACGCCGCTGCGCCGCATCCTCGACTGGAACAGGCTGATCGGCATCCGCCGCATGCTCGGCCTCTCGGCGATGGCTTATGCGCTCGGCCATCTCGCGCTCTACTGCATCGATCTCGCCTTCGACTGGGGGCTGATCCTCTCCGAGATCGTCAAGCGCTTCTATCTCGTCGTCGGCATCACCGCCTTGATCGGCCTGGTCGCGCTCGGCGTCACCTCGACCGACGGCATGATCCGCCGGCTCGGCTCAGGCCGCTGGCAGCGCTTGCACAATCTCGTCTATCCGATCGCCTGCCTCGGCCTGTTCCATTTCGCGCTGCAGTCGAAGATCGACGTCACCCAGCCGGTGCTGCTGACCGGCCTGTTCGCGCTGCTGATGGCCTATCGCGGGCTCAACCGCCTCGGCATCCCGCTGAGCTTCACATCGCTCGCTCTGACGGCGCTCGCAACCGGCTTGGCCACCGCGCTGGCCGAAACGGCCTGGTATGCCTTCGCCACCGGTGCCTCGGCCTGGCTGATCTTCCAGGCCAATGCCGACATCATCGTCTACCAGGACTGGACGGCGCTACGGCCCGGCCATTGGGTCGCAGCTGTCGGGCTCGCATTCGCCGTGCTGCACCTCTTCCGCAAGCCGGCGGCGAGGCCGGAGCGGCGGCAGCGCCGGCCGGCGCTGGCTTCGGACGCCGCCGGCGGCTGAGGCTCAGCCTTCGCGCCGCGCCAGCTCCAGGATCGTCTCGATCAGGACGCGGATGGCGATGCCGGCGTCGAGCTCGGTCATGTTCTCCAGCGGCGAATGGCTGATGCCCTTCTCGCAGCGCACGAACAGCATGGCCGAGGGGCAGAGCCGCGCCATCGCCATGGCATCGTGGCCGGCGCCGGAGGACAGGCGACGGGCCGAGAGATTGGAGCCGGTGCGGGCGATGCCCGCGGCGAGCGCCTCCTGCAGCTCGGCCGCCATCGGCGTGGCGTCGTCGCGCGAATAGGGCGTGATGCTCAGGCCAACGCCGCGCCGTTGGGCGATCTCGCCGAAGCGCTGCTGAATCTGCCGCTCCATGCTGGCGACGGTCTCGCCCCGGGGAGCACGATAGTCGATCGTGAAGTCGACCGCGCCGGGCACGACATTGGTGGCCCCCGGATCGGGTCGGAAGACGCCGACGGTGCCGACCGCCTGGTCGTGGGCGCCGGCGATCTCCTCCAGCGCGAGCGCCATCTCGGCGGCGGCGGTCAGCGCGTCCTTTCGGAGCTTCATGGGAACGGTGCCGGCATGGCCGGCCTCGCCGCTGACGCGCACCGCAGCGCGGCTCTGGGCATTGATCGCGGTGACGATGCCGACGGCCTCGTTCTCGACCTCGAGCACCGGTCCCTGCTCGATATGGACCTCGAGATAGGCCTTGACCGAGCCCGGCTTGCGCGCGAGCGCTGCGATCCCGGCGGGATCGCCGCCGAAGGCGACGAGCGCGTCGCGCAAGCTCACGCCGTCGGCGTCGCGCGACTCGAGCCAAGCGTGGTCGTAATGGCCGATCAGCGCCGAAGAGGTCGAGAGCGAGGTCGGGAAGCGCACCGTCTCCTCGTCGCCGAAGGCGATCACTTCGAGGGCGAACGGCAGGATGATGCCGGCGTCGCGGATCGCCTGCGCCGCCAGGATGCCGGCGACCACGCCGAGATTGCCGTCGAAGCGCCCGCCGTCGCGGACCGTGTCGATATGCGAGCCGATCAGCACCGCAGGCAGGCCGGGGCTCGCCCCTTCGCGCCGCCCCTGTACCGAGCCGGCCGCATCGATGAAGGCGGTCAGCCCCGCGACCTCCATCGCGCCCTTGACGTACTCCGCCGCCTGCCGATGCGAGGGCGAGAGATAGAGCCGGGTCAGCTTGCCCGGCTCGTCGCTGAAGCGGTTGATGCCGGCAAGGGCGGCGAAGGCGCGGGCGCCGAGTACGGCGGGAGAGGGCAGGGTCGTGGTCATCAGGTCAACCTAGCGGGCCGGTCATAGGCATGGCCAGCCCGCTTTAACGCGGTGGGATCGATTGGCGAACTAGTAAGTCGCGCGCCCGCCTGACAGGTCGAAAATCGCGCCGGTGGTGAAGCTGTTCTCCGCCGAGGCTAGGAAAGCGACCATCGAGGCGACTTCTTCCGGCAACAGGAAGCGCCCGCGCGGAATCTTGGCCAGCATGTAGCCGATATGCTCCTCGCTCATCTGGTCAAAGATGCGGGTGCGGGCGGCGGCCGGGGTGATGCAGTTGACCGCGATGTCCTGCTGCGCCAGCTCCTTGCCGAGGGACTTGGTCAGGGCGATCACCGCCGCCTTCGAGGCCGAATAGGCCGAGGCGTTGGGATTGCCTTCCTTGCCGGCGATCGAGGCGACCAGCACGAGCCGGCCGTAATTGCGCTTGATCATGCCGGGAATCACCGCCTGGCAGCAATGCAAGGTGCCGTCGACATTGAGGCGCATGATCCTGGCCCATTCGTCGAGCGGGTATTCCCAGGTCTTCAGGTTCGGCCCGGCGATGCCGGCGCTGGTGACGAGGATGTCGACGCTGCCATGGCGCTGTTCCAGCTCGGCGGCGGCGGCATTCACCGCCTTGGCATCGGTCACATCGATCGCAAGCCCGCTCGCGGCCGGTCCGATCGCAGCGGCCGCCTCGTTGGCAAGCTTGCCGTCGAGGTCCCAGATCGCGACTTTGGCGCCGCTGGCGGCGAGACGCTCGGCCACGGCACGGCCGATCCCCTGTGCACCGCCGGTAATGATCGCGACCCGGCCCTTTAAATCGATTTGGTTCATTGAAATGGAATCCCTCCCTGGAACTTGCGCCTGAACTCTAGCGCAAAGCCGGCCATCGCAAAGCCGCGATGGCCTGAGGGGAGGGTTGCGTCAGCTTAACGGGCGTTCCGGAAGGCGCGCGGACTGAACACGGTGCGCAAGAGGATGCCGATATCGAGCCAGAACGACCAGTTGTCGATATACCAGTGGTCATAGGCGATACGGCGGGCCATCTTGTCGTCGGTGTCGGTCTCGCCGCGCAGGCCATTGACCTGGGCCCAGCCGGTGATGCCGGGCTTGACGTTGTGGCGCCTGGCATAGAGCGCGATCTTGCGCTGGAACTCGCGGTCATGGGCGAGCGCATGCGGGCGGGGTCCGACCAGCGACATCTGCCCGGCGATGACGTTGAGCAGCTGCGGCAATTCGTCGAGATTATAGCGCCGCAGGAAGCTGCCGATCCTGGTAATGCGCGGATCGTTGCGCGTCGCCTGCTTGACCACCTCGCCATCGTCGGTCGTCGTCATCGTGCGGAACTTGAAGATGCGGAACGGCTCCTGGTTGAAGCCGTAGCGGCGCTGCAGGAACAGCACCGGTCCCTTCGAATCGAGCTTGATCGCGAGCGCGATGAACAGCAGCACCGGCAGGCTGGCGATCAGGATCGCGCTGGCGGCGACGACGTCGAAGACCCGCTTGAACAGGATCTGGGCGAAGGACAGCGCCGGCCGCGTCAGCCTCAACGAGGCGAGCGAGCCGATCCGGACGATATGAGGGTTGTCGAAACGGTCCATGACCCGCTCCGGCGTCAGATGGATCGCGACCGGCAGATTCATGAAGGCGTCGATGCAGGCATCGATCGTCTCCTGGTCAGACCAGGGCAAAGCGATGAAGACGGCATCCGGCTTGAGATCGCGGGCGCGGGCCGAGGCGGTGGCGAGGTCCGCGGCGAGCGCGGCCTGCGGATCATTGATCCGGCGTGGGTCGTTGCTGCGCAGGAAGGCGACGTCGACGATCGAGAAGCCGATGTTCCAGGGCTGGTGGCGGGCGACGAAGGACATCACCTCGCTCTCGCGCCCGATCAGGAAGACCCGCTCGGAGGTGATCCGGCCGGTCTTGGAGGCCATTGAGATGGTACGTACGATCGCCGAGCGGGCGAGCGCGATCAGCGGGGCGCCGGCGACATAGGTGGCGAACACGACCGCGCGCGAGTACTGGTCGTTGATCTTGGCCATGAAGACGATGGCGACGAAAGCGACCATCGTCAGGTTCCAGACCGCGAAGGCCGAAGCGATCTGGCCCTTGGTCGAGAGATAGTTCTCCAGGCGGTAGCGGCCGCGCATCAGATTGGTGAAGACGAAGATCGCAGCGATCATCGAGGCGAGCTCGACGGTGATCTTGTCGTTGCCGAGATGGCGGTAGGCGACGAAATGGTAGGCGAGCGAGGTGCTGGCGACCACGGTCGCCACGGTCACCGCGTCGACCAGCGCCGTGATCAGCCCGATCCAGTGGCGCAGCGCATTGGCGCGCTGGTCTGCTGCTGTTGCGACTTCATAGTCCAGGTCGTTGACGCTCATCATGCCGCGCTCACTCGGTCGCAGGCAGTCCGGATTCGGCACAGGAAGATGCGCCGCAGACCGCCTCTTCGGTCGAAGTGGCAAGGGCGATGCCGCGACGGCACGGCAGCAAAATCGACGAAAACAAGCAGGAATCGATCTGGTCCATCCTCCTTCGACCAGGACGTGATCGCAGGGCGTGCCATAACGGGACAGCCGACAGGACAAGAGGTCACCGAGGCGCCGAGATCGGCTGTGCGATCAGGGAAAGGCCGCGTTCATCCTATGGCGGGGTTCCGCTTGACCCGAGCCGGAAACGCAACGAAGACAAAGGCCTACGCCGTCAGCATGGCGATGCGTGCGCCAGCAGCGATCGAGATGAACGTCGTTCTCTTCAAACCCTCGCAGCGACCGGCTGCCCTCGGCGTCCCGCCCGAACCGCCGCGCCGCGACATCGCCGGCGTCCCGGTCGCGGCCGTGACGCGCGACGAGGCGCTCGCGCTGATCGAGCACGCCTTCGACGGTGGCGGCCACCTGCACCTGGCCTATTGCAACGCCAACCTCGTCAACATCGCCGCGCGCGACGCTGCCTTGCGCACGCGGCTCGCCGGCTTCCTGATCCTGCCCGACGGGATCGGCGTCGACATTGCCTCGCGCCTGCTCTACGGCGCGCCCTTCCCGGCCAATCTCAACGGCACCGACTTCACGCCGGCCATCCTCTCCGCCCGCAAGCGTCCGCTGCGCGTGATGCTTCTCGGCGGTCGGCCGGGCATCGCCGAGCGCGCCGCCGCGAGGTTGCGGGCCGACCATCCGCAGCATCGCTTCTCGGTGTTGAGCCACGGCTATTTCGGACCGGACGAGGAAGCCGCCCTGCTGGCGCGGCTCGCGCATGAGCGGCCCGATCTCCTGCTGGTCGCCTTCGGCAATCCGAAGCAGGAGCAGTGGATCGCCGACCATATCGATGCCCGCCATTGCGCGGTCGCCGCCGGCATCGGCGCGCTGTTCGATTTCCTCGCCGGCGAGGTGGCGCGGGCGCCGGAAACCTTCCGGGCCCTCAGGATCGAATGGACCTACCGCCTCTGGCTCGAGCCGCGCCGACTCTGGCGGCGCTATGTCGTCGGCAATCCCGCCTTCCTCCTGCGCGTGCTGCGCCAGAAGCTGGCAGGACGCGGCGCCTGAGGGTCAGGGCTTCTTCCCAACGATGGAGCCGAAGAGCGGGCCAGCGCCGATCATCACCAGGAAGACCCGGACGATGTGGTGCGCCGCGACGAATGCGACCTCGGTGTGCAGCGCCAGCGCGATCAGGCTCATCTCGGCGAGTCCCCCCGGCGAATAAGCCAGGATCAGCGGCACGGGCTTGTAGCTGGAGACATGCGCCACGAGGAAGGCGAAGATCAGCGTCAGCGCCACCAGGATCACGGTCGATCCGACCGAGATCAGCAGGATGCGCAGGATCGCCTGCGGCGGCGTACCGACGAAGCGGCACCCGATGGTGACGCCGAGGATGAGCTGGGCGACGTTGACGATCTCATAGGGCGGCACGGAATCGCTGAAGCCGACGAGATGCACGATGGCTGAGACCAGCATCGGCCCGAGCAGTTGCTTTGCCGGCAGCCGCAGTGCATGGGCGAGCATCACGCCCGCGAGCGCGCTGGCGACCAGCCAGAACCAGGCCAGCGCCGTGGTCTGGAACATGGACGGGCCGGTATTGCGGTTGATGCCGAGCGAGACGCCCTCGAGCCATTGCACGATGAAGGGCAGCGTCATCACCACCAGCAGGATGCGGGCGGAATGGATCAGCGCGATGGTGCGGGCATCGCCGCCCTTCTCCTCGCCGGTGATCACCATCTCGACCAGACCGCCGGGCATGCCGGAGAAGAAGGCGGTCACCGGATCATAGCCGGCGACGCGGCGGAAATAGGTGACGCAGCACAGGCCGCAGGCGACCATGAACAGCACGAGGCCGCCGATGGTCGGCAGCCAGTTCGGCATCTGCGCGACGATCTCCGGCTTGAAGCCGGAGCCGAGCATCACCCCGATCACCGCCGACATGGGCGGGCGGATCACCGGGGGAGCGGCCACCGGGGCGCGGGCGATGGCGGCCACGGTGCAGAACACCATCGAGCCGAGCATCCAGGGCAATGGCAGGCGGTAATGCGCGAAGAGCCAGCCGCCCACCGTGCCGAGCGCAAGGGCGAACAGGAAACGGCGCCAGGGAAATCGTCGCGGCGACAATTCGTTGATGCCATCGACCGCATCCCGCAGCAGATCCCGCATCGCTCCGATCACCTCCCTGAGACGCATATCCATAGCAATGCTACGCCGCTGCTATACGCCATTCGCATGGCGATGACAGGGCGCTATCGGCATGTCGGGTTTGCCTTCGTGGCGGAGCGAAGGAGCGCCGCGGCAAACTCGTCAGGCAACCCCGCCATGCTCGCAAGCCACTGACGAACGGTCGGAAAATCGAAGACAGTTCCGGTCCTGCAGATATCTGATAGGCCGTCGGCGTCATCCGCCCGGCTCGGGGCAGCCATGAGCGAAGACCGCCTTTCGGAAGCGCCCGGTCGCGGCAGCGAGGCCATCGGCCTGGCCGAAGCGCTGCCCGTCGCCACGGACGAGGACGGCAGTCCGCCGGAACCTCCGGAATCGCATCCGCCCGAACGGCCGCTGCCGCCGGTCCTCGCCACCCCGTCCCACGAGGGCTGGCTCGCTGCGCGCCGCAATCGCAGCCGCCTGTGGTGGCGCCGGGCGAGCCCGAACCTGCGCGGCACCGTCTACATGATCACCGCGCTGCTGGTGTATGCGGTGATGGTCGGCGCCTTCAAGCATCTGGGCACCGCGATCCCGCTGGTCGAGACGCTGATGATCCGCCAGATCATCATGAGCACGGTGGTCTGCATCATCGCTGGCCGCAGCCTGCCATTGGCCTTCAAGACCGACCGGCCGGGACTGCAGATCTTCCGCGGCCTGATCACGCTGGCCTCGATGCTGTGCGGCTTCAGCGCCCTGCTCTACATCCCGCTCGCCCAGGCGACGGCGATCAGCTTCAGCCAGGTGTTGTTCGTCACCGTCGCCGCGGTGCTGATCCTGAAGGAGCGCGTCGATGCGGCGCGCTGGATTGCGACGATCCTCGGCTTCGTCGGCGTGCTGATCATGCTCAATCCCTCGACCGAGGGCTTGAACGTCTGGGCGCTGATGTCGGTCGGCGGGGCGCTGTTCGGTGCCGGCATCACCGTCAGCGTGCGCATCCTCGGCACCAGCGAACGCACCGAGACGATCCTGATCTATCAGGGCCTGGTGCTGATGATCGTGCTCGCCTGGCCGGCCTTCGCCTTCTGGGTCTGGCCTACGCCGGAGCAATGGTTCTGGCTGGTGCTGCTCAGCCTGTTCGGCACCGCCGGGCAATGGCTGATCACCAAGGCCTACCAGGTCGGCGAGGCCGCCGCCCTGGCCCCCCTCGATTTCAGCCGCCTGATCCTGGCCGGCTTCACCGGCTTCGTCTTCTTCTCGGAGGTGCCGACGGCGACGACGCTGATCGGCGCCGCCATCGTCATCGGCGCGACGCTCTATACCATGCGCCGCAATGCCCGCGGCCGGCCCGGCTCCGACCTCTCCTCCCCGCCCTGACGACCAACGGACAGACCATGGCGCATCACCAGCTCGACGCTTCCCTCGCCACTTGCCACTGGGGCTATTTCGACGCCGCGCTGAGGCCGGTGCTGGAGATCGAGAGCGGCGACAGCGTCACCATCCGCACCGTCACCGGTGGCGCCGCCCATCAGCCCGAGGGCAATGCGACGATCCCGCCCGAGATCCACGAGATCCATGAGAAAGCCGAGCGCATGGTGCCCGGCCATATCCTCACCGGCCCGATCGCGGTGAAGGGCGCCAGGCCCGGCCAGGTGCTGGAGGTGCAGATCAGGAGCGTGAAGCCGCGCACCGATTTCGGCTACACCATGTTCCGCCCGCTCGGCGGCACGCTGCCGGACGAGTTCGATTATCAGGCCTTCCGCTTCATCGATCTCGACCGCGAGCGCAACGTCGCCAACCTGCCCTGGGGCATGGAGCTGCCGCTCGCGCCGTTCTTCGGGGTGATGGGCACGGCGCCGCCGGCGCATTGGGGCCGGGTGACCTCGCTGATCCCGCGCGCCTTCGGCGGCAATATCGACAACAAGGAGCTCGGCGCCGGCGCGACGCTCTATCTGCCGGTCTTCGTCGAGGGCGCGCTGTTCTCTTGCGGCGACGGCCATGGCGCACAAGGCGATGGCGAGGTCTGCATCACCGCGATCGAGACGGCGCTGGAGGGCACTTTCGAATTCCATCTGCGCGAGGATTTGTCCTTCGCCATGCCGCGAGCGGAAACGAAGAGCCACCACATCACTATGGGCATTGATCCCGATCTCGACATCTGCGCGAAAGATGCGCTGCGCGAGATGATCGGCCTGATCACCTCCAGGACCAAGCTGACGCGGGACGAGGCCTATATGCTCTGCAGCCTCGCTGCCGATCTGCGGGTCACCCAGACGGTCAACGGCTCCAAGGGCATCCACTGCATGCTGCCGAAGAGCCTGGTGGCGTAGCGGTCCTACTGCGGGCAATGCTACGCATGCGGGCCGGGTTTAGCGCCGGCGGCCAACGATGAAAGGGTAGGCGCATGAGCGTCCGCATCGTCCGCCTTGGAACTCCGCGCGATCCCGCCGAAGGCACCCGCATCGGTACGGTCCGGCGCGTGCCGCGCGGCGTGCCGAAGGAGCGCTACGCCAGCGAGAACTGGTTCGACGTCTGGTTCCCGGTGCTGTCGCCGACGCCCGAATTGATGGCGCAGGCCAAGGCAGCCGAGAGCGAGAAGGACTGGGCCGGCTTCAGCCGCGCCTTCAAGGCCGAGATGGCGGAGCCGGCGCCGCGCCATGCGCTCGACCTGCTGGCGACCCTGTCGCATGGCAGCGATTTCTCAGTCGGCTGCTATTGCGAGAACGAGGCGCATTGCCATCGCTCGGTGTTGCGCATGTTGCTGGCGGAGCGCGGCGCCAGCTTCGCCTGATCCTGCAAGCATCCGCGCCCTCTCGCCAGCCGGGCGCGGCCATGCTAACCGCTCCGGCATGACCGAGACTGGACAAGCCCGCATCCAAGCCCGCTTTGCCGCCTGCGCCGCGGCGGGCCGTGCCGCGCTGGTGACCTATGTCACCGCCGGCGACCCTGATTTCGACACCGGCAGCGCGATCCTGAACGCCTTGCCGGCGGCCGGCGCCGACATCATCGAGCTCGGTGTGCCCTTCACCGATCCGATGGCGGACGGCGTGCCGGTCCAGCTCGCCGGCCAGCGCGCCCTCAAGGCCGGCCAGACCCTGAAGAAGACGCTCGCCATGGTCACGGCCTTCCGCAAGGCCGGAAACGACACGCCGATCGTGCTGATGGGCTACTACAACCCGATCTGGGCCTATGGCGTCGACGCCTTCCTCAAGGACGCCCGTATTGCCGGGATCGACGGGCTGATCGTCGTCGACCTGCCGCCGGAGGAAGACGAAGAACTCTGCCTGCCGGCGCTGGCTGCCGGCGTCAGCTTCATCCGCCTGGCGACACCGACCACCGACGACAAGCGTCTGCCGCGCGTGCTGCAGAACACCTCCGGCTTCGTCTACTACGTCTCGATGACCGGCGTGACCGGCGGCGCGATCGCCAATTACGACGCGGTCGGCGCCGCGGTCGCCCGGATCAAGCAGCATACCGAGCTTCCCGTTGCGGTCGGCTTCGGCGTCAAGACGCCGGCCGATGCGATCGCGATCGCCAGGGGGGCCGACGGCGTCGTCGTCGGCTCGGCTCTGGTCGAGCGGGTCCGGCTCTCGCTCGATGCCGACGGCAAGGCCACGGAAAAGACGGTTTCGGCTGTCACCTCGCTGGTCGCCGAGCTCGCGGCCGGCGTCCGCTCGGTCGCCAAGGCGGCCTGAGCCGTTCGCGGCTCCGTAATTCAAGGATGATCCGATGAACTGGATTTCCGAAGTCGTCCGTCCGCGCATCAAGACGCTGTTCAAGCGCGAGACCCCGGAGAATCTCTGGATCAAGTGCCCGGATTCCGGGCAAATGGTCTTCCACAAGGATGTCGAGGCCAATGGCTTCGTCATCCCCGGCTCCGACCATCATATGCGCGTCACCGCGCAGGACCGCCTGCGGCTGACCTTCGACGAGGGCAAGTGGATCGACGTCGCCCTGCCCGAGGCGGTCGCCGATCCGCTCAAATTCCGTGACGAGAAGCGCTATACCGACCGGATCAAGGACGCCCGCACCAAGACCGGCGCAGCAGATTCCATCAAGGTCGGCTATGGCCGCGTCCAGGGCCTGCCGATGACGATCGCGGTCCAGGACTTCCACTTCATGGCCGGCTCGCTCGGCATGTCCGCCGGCGAGGCCTTCATCAAGGCCGCCGAGACGGCGCTGGAGAAGAAGACGCCCCTGGTGGTATTCGCCTGCGGCGGCGGCATGCGCATGCAGGAAGGGATCCTGTCGCTGATGCAGATGCCGCGCACCACCGTGGCCGTGCGGCGCCTGAAGGCGGCGAAGCTGCCCTATTTCGTGGTGCTGACGGACCCAACGACCGGCGGCATCACCGCGTCCTACGCGATGCTCGGCGACGTCCACATCGCCGAGCCCGGCGCCCTCATCGGCTTCGCCGGCCCGCGCGTGATCGAGCAGACGATCCGCGAGAAGCTGCCCGACGGCTTCCAGCGCGCCGAGTATCTCAAGGAGCACGGCATGGTCGACATGGTCGTGCACCGCCACGATATTCCGGCAACGCTGGCGCGGCTCGGCCGGCTGTTCACCAAGCAGCCGCTGCCGGCCGTGAACGCACCGGAATCCGAGCCGCAGCCGGCCGCTGCCTGACCGCTTCCAGCCCGGCCGGGAGGCCGGTGTCCGCATGAGCACATCCGACCTCCTGCTGGCGCGCTTCCTCGCGCTGCATCCAAAGCTGATCGACCTCTCGCTCGGGCGCATCCTGCGCCTGCTGGAGCGGCTCGGCGACCCGCAGAAGAAGCTGCCGCCGGTGATCCATGTCGCCGGCACCAACGGCAAAGGCTCGACCATCGCCTTCATGCGGGCGATCCTCGAAGCCGCCGGCCTTTCGGTCCACGTCTACACCTCGCCGCATCTGGTGCGCTTCCATGAGCGCATCCGGCTCGGCCAGCCGGGCGGCGGGCGCTTCGTCGACGAGGCCGTGCTGGTCGATGCGCTGGAGCGCTGCGAGAAGGCGAATGCCGGCGATCCCATCACCTTCTTCGAGATCACCAACGCGGCGGCCTTCCTGCTCTTCTCCGAGCACAAAGCCGATGTCGTGCTGCTCGAAGTCGGCCTCGGGGGACGCTTCGACGCGACCAATGTCGTCGATCATCCCGCCTGCACGGTGGTGACGCCGGTCTCGCTCGACCATTCCGAATATCTCGGCGACACCGTCACCAAGATCGCCGGCGAGAAGGCCGGCATCTTCAAGCGCGGCGCACCGGCGGTGATCGCACCGCAGGAACCGGAGCCGACCGCGGTACTTGAGGCGGCGGCGGAGCGCGTCGGCGCCTCGAAGCTCCTGGTCGGCCTGCAGGACTTCAACGTCCACGAGGACGGCGGAAGGCTGGTCTACGAGGACGCCGACGGCCTGCTCGACCTGCCATTGCCGCGCCTCGCCGGGCGCCACCAGCACACCAATGCCGGCACCGCGATCGCCGCTCTGCGCGCCGCCGGCTATAGCGGCCTGCCGGCCTCGGCGTTCGAGCGCGGCATGACCGAAGCGGAATGGCCGGCGCGGCTGCAAAGGCTGGCGCGCGGCAAGCTCGCCGAGCTCGCGCCTGCCGGCGCCGAGCTCTGGCTCGACGGCGGCCACAATCCCGATGGCGGACGCGTTCTCGCCCAGGCCATGGCCGATCTCGAAGAGAAGAACCCGGCGCCGCTCGTGATGATCGCGGGTTTGCTCGCGACCAAGGATGCGCGCGCCACGCTCGGCCATTTCAAGGGGCTGGCGCAGGTCCTATTCGCCGTCTCCATCCAGAACCAGCTCGCGGCCCGTACGGCGGAGGAGGTCGCGACCCTGGCGCGCGAGGCGGGCCTGAAGGCCGAGGTCGCCGGCTCGGTGGAGCAGGCATTGCGGGAGATCGCGTCGCGGAATTGGCCAGCCCCGCCGCGCATCCTGATCTGCGGCTCGCTCTATCTCGCGGGCGAGGTGCTGGCGGCCAACGGCACGCCGCCGGTGTAGTCAGTCCGCTGCAAGCCAGGGATTGAGCGTACCGACGCCGCAGGAGGCGAAATCCTTCGTATTGCGCGTCACCACTGTCAGCGAATGCACGAGCGCGGTCGCTGCGATCATAGCATCGCGCTCCGGTCGCGGATCAGGGACATGCAGAGCGGCGCAGCGGAGTGCCGCTGCCGTGTCGAACGCCAGGATGCGCCCTTCGAACTGCGGCAGGATGCGTTTGTGCAGCCAATTTGCGAAGAGGCGAGCCTGTTGCGGATCGCGGCGCTCCACCCGCAGGACGCCCTGCTCGATCTCGAGGACGGTCATTGCCGAAATGTAGAGAAGGTCGGCAGGAACGGCTTGCGACCATGCCCAGACAGCTGCATCGGCCCGATGCATGCGCCGTGTCTCCGAGAGCACATTGGTGTCGAGCAGATACATCAGTCGAAATCGGCCGGCTTGAAGCCCATCCTGTCGCTCATCCGTGGCGGCTCGAACTCGAAATCGGCGCTGTCGGGATCCCCGACCGCCTCAGCCAGGCTCAAGCCCTTGCCGGTAAGCTTCCGGTACTCCGTAATGGTCAGCAGCACATGCGAAGGCTGACCGCGATCGGTGATGAAGACTGGCCCCTGCTGGGCCGCCTTCTTGGCGCGGCCGACATCCTGGTTGAACTCGCGGCTAGACAAGGTCGTTGGCATTGGCACACTCCTGTCACACCACACAATGTAGATATGTTGCTACATTCTATAAGCAGCGCACGAGCGCAGCAAGGAGCCCCATGCCGATCTCCGAATTGACGACGCTCGGTCTCATCCTTCTCTGCGGGGCGCTCGGCGGCTGCGTGACGGCGGGCGACAAGGGAGCTGACGGCGTCGATCGAGCCGCCGCCGGCGAGCCGACCTTCATGCAGCAAACCTATATGACGATGGACAAACGCTGCCGCGAGGTGAAGCGGCCGACGGCGGTGCTGACGCAGAAGCCGAAGCATGGCAGCGTCCGGATGCTGACGCGCAAGGCGGCGGCCGTCTATGGCCCAGGCCCCTACGAGCATTGCGACGGCAAGGTCGGCAAGGCGCTCGCCTTCGAATACACCTCCGCGCCCGATTACCGCGGCCGCGACAGCTTCGAGGTACGCGTGCGCTATTCCGATGGCGAGATCCGCCATGGCCGCTATGAGGTGGATGTCCGCTGAGGCGATCAGCGGCGACCGGTGAAGCCCATCGTCGCCAGGAAGCCGTCGACCTTGCCCTGCCACTGGTCGATCGCGCGGATATAGCGATGCCCGTCCTCGCCGAAGGGCGGCGCCGCGACGAACTCCGCCCTGCCGCCTGCATCCTGGAAGGCGCGGTGCAATCGGCCGGCGATCTCCGGGCCGAAGAAGCGGTCATTGCTGCTGTAGAGCCAGAGCTGCGGCACGCGCGAGCCGCCGCCATAGCGTGCCGCAGCCGAGACCAGCGCATCCGGCGAACAGACCTCGCCGGCCTTCTGCGAGCCGCGGCCGCCCGCGAAATTGACGACGCCGAGCAGTCCGGGAACGGATTGCGATGCCGCGGCGAGCGAGCCCCAGCCGCCGGCCGACACGCCCATCAGCACCACGCGTCGCCCATCGGCATCCGGCCGGGACAGCACTGCATCGAGCGCCGCACGAATGTCGCGGGCGCTGGCCAAGCCGGCGCGATGGAACTCCGCCCGGTCGCAGGCGCCGTAGCCCTCGGCCCAGGCTCCGCCTTCCGCGCCATAGCCGCGCCGGATCGGCACCGCGACCATGACACCGCGCGCGGTGAAATGGCGCGCGACGGCGGCGAGCGTGCCCTTGCCGAACTCTGCCCGCCCCGCCGCGTCGCGCGGGCTGCCATGCGACAGCACCAGAACGGGGAAGGGACCTGCTCCCGCCGGCTTGTGGACGTAGACGGCGATCTGTCGGTCTTCGATGCGCGCCTGCAGCGCCTCGACCGTTTCGGCCGCGGCAGTGACGGCCAGCATGGCGGCCAAGCCGGCCGAAGCCAGCGCTGCAACGACCCTGCGCATGATCGGCTTCCCCAACTGCGACGTTTCCATTGGATCGCAGCTTCCACACGCAACGACAAGGACGCTCGCGGCCATGGCCTTGCCCGAGCAGCATCGCTAGGATCGCACTCATGACGACAGCAGCCTTCGGCAAGGGCGGTCCGGCGGTCTCGCGGATCGGCCAGGGTACCTGGAACATCGAGCGCGCCCCGCGCGATGAGGCGATCGCAGCGTTGCGACGCGGGCTAGACCTCGGCCTCTCCCATATCGACACGGCCGAGATGTATGGTGACGGCCGCGCCGAGGAGATCACCGGCGAGGCGCTCGCCGGGCGGCGCGACGAGGTCTTCCTGGTCTCGAAGGTGCTGCCGCACAACGCCTCGAAGGCCGGCACGCGCAAGGCCTGCGAGCAGTCGCTGCGCCGGCTCGGGACCGACCGGCTCGACTGCTACCTGCTGCACTGGCGCGGTTCATACCCGCTGGCGGAGACGTTCGCCGCCTTCGAAGAGCTCAAGGCCGAGGGCAAGATCCTGTCCTGGGGCGTCAGCAATTTCGATGTCGCCGATCTCGACGAGGCGCTGCGCGTCGCCGGCCCCGGCAGAATCGCCTGCAACCAGGTGCTCTACCATCTGCGCGAGCGGGCGATCGAGCATGCGGTAATCCCGTGGTGCGAGCGCAACGGCGTCGCGGTCACCGCCTACAGCCCGTTCGGACAAGATGATTTTCCGGAAGCGCGCTCGGCGCAGGGCAAGGTGCTCGCCGAGACCGCCGCAGCCCATGGCGCGACCCCACGGCAAGTGGCACTCGCCTTCCTGACCCGCAGTCCCGGTGTCTTCGCGATCCCGAAGGCTGCTAAAGCAAGCCATGCGCAGGACAATGCCGGCGCGCTCGGGCTTCAACTCGGAGCCGAGGACACAGCCCGGCTCGACGCCGCATTCCCGCGCGGTCCGAAACCGCGCGGGCTGCCGATGCTGTAGGCCTTTGTCCAGGCATCGGATTCGCCCGAAAAGTGGTGCCCACTTTTCGGTCCGATGCCACGCTTACTTCTCGATCCGCCAGACCGTGCGCAGGGCGGCGCTGACGGTGACCTCGCCCGGCTCGACCGAGACCGGTGCGCCGGCGGCCGCCATGCGGTAGGCCCTGACATCGCCCATCGGCCGCGCCGGCGGCTCGGCCTCCGACTCGACGATCGAGACGAGTTCGCCGACCTTGACGCCGAGGCGCTTGGCATAGATCTCGGCGCGCCCGCGCGCCGCTTCCGCAGCCTTGTCGCGGGCCTGGTCCTTGGCCTTGCCTTCGTCGGCGAGGCCGAAGCTGATGCCGGACATGTCGTTGGCGCCGGCGGCGACCAGCGCATCGATCAGCGGGCCGGCCTTGGCGATGTCGCGCACGATCACGGTGATGCCGGTGCGGGCCTCGTAGCCGTCGATCTTCGTCGCGCGCGGCTGCGGCGAGGACGAGGAGGAGGAGGAGGGCTGCGTCATGCGCGGGATCAGTGCGATCTGCGAGGTCGAGAGGTCGCCCTGGGCGACGCCGGCGGCCTTCACCGCCTCGATCAGCCTGGCCAGCGCCGGGGTGTTCTTCGCCAGCGCTTCGGCCGCGGTCTTGCCCTCGCTGACCACGCCGGCATGGACGGTGGCGAGATCGGGCTTCACCCTGACTTCGCCGGTGGTCTGGATCACGATGCCTTCCGCCGGCGCCAGCGGCCCAGCGGTCTGGGCGTGCACGGGAGCGGAAAACGCCGCGAGCGCGGCGATGAGCAGGGCCTTCTTGGTCTTCGACATGGTCGTCCTTCGCTGAGGAATAGTCCGCGGAAGCAAGTACAGCTTCCGCGACGCGACCATGCGCAACCTATTGGGGCAGCATCACGACGGTACGCGTTACCGCGCCGCCAGAATCTCCGCGACCTGCGGAATGTCCTTGTCGCCGCGGCCGGAGAGGTTGACGACCATCAGATGGTCCTTCGGCTTCTTCGGGGCGAGCTCGGCGACGCGCGCCAGCGCATGCGCCGATTCCAGCGCGGGGATGATGCCTTCGAGCTTGGAGATCAGCTGGAAGGCTTCGAGCGCCTCTTCGTCCGTCGCCGAGAGATAGGTGGCGCGGCCGATATCGTGCAGCCAGGAATGCTCCGGGCCGATGCCAGGATAGTCGAGCCCAGCCGAAATCGAATGGGCGTCGTTGATCTGCCCGTCCTCGTTCATCAGCAGATAGGTGCGGTTGCCGTGCAGCACGCCGGGGCGCCCGCCGGTCAGCGAGGCCGCATGCAAGCCGGACGGGATGCCGTGACCGGCGGCCTCGACGCCGTAGATCTCGACGCTCTTGTCGTCGAGGAAGGGATGGAACAGGCCCATCGCATTCGAGCCGCCGCCGATGCAGGCGACGAGCGAATCCGGCAGCCGGCCTTCCATCTCCTGCATCTGCTCGCGCGTCTCCTTGCCGATGATCGACTGGAAATCGCGCACCATCGCCGGATAGGGGTGCGGGCCGGCGACCGTACCGATGCAGTAGAAGGTCGAGGCGACATTGGTCACCCAGTCGCGCAGCGCCTCGTTCATCGCATCCTTCAGCGTCTTGGTGCCGGATTCGACGGGAATGACCGTCGCGCCCAGCATCTGCATGCGAAAGACGTTCGGCGCCTGCCGGGCGACGTCGACCGCGCCCATATAGACGATGCATTCGAGCCCGTAGCGGGCGCAGAGCGTCGCGGTCGCGACGCCGTGCTGGCCCGCGCCGGTCTCGGCGATGATCCTTTTCTTGCCCATGCGCCGGGCGAGCAGGATCTGGCCGAGCACATTGTTCACCTTGTGCGAGCCGGTGTGGTTCAGCTCCTCGCGCTTCAGGTAGACCTTCGCGCCGCCGAAATGCTCGGTCAGCCGCTCGGCGAGATAGAGCGGCGACGGCCGGCCAACATAGTGCTTCAGGCCCGCTGTCATCTCGGCGTGATAGGCGGGGTCGGCCTTGGCGGCGTTGTAGGCCTGCTCGAGCTCGAGGATCAGCGGCATCAGCGTTTCCGCCACGAAGCGGCCGCCGAACTGGCCGAAGCGGCCATTCTCGTCCGGCCCGTTCCGGAAGCTGTTCGGAGTGTGCGGCGCGTTCATGCCTGGCCTGCCTTTTTCAACTCTTCTGCCGCCGCGCGGGCGGCGCTGACGAATTCCGCGATCTTCCCGACATCCTTGACACCGGGCGCGCTTTCGACCCCAGAGGAGACGTCGACGCCGGCGGGCTGGGCGATACGGATTGCGTCCGCGACATTCGCCGGATCGAGCCCGCCCGATAGCATGAAGCGGAAAGCCGGGTCGAGGCCAGCGAGAAGCTCCCAGTCGAACGGCCTGCCGTGCCCGCCTGGATAGGCCGCGTCCTTGGGGGGCTTGGCGTCGAGCAGGATGCGATCGGCGATGCCATGATAGAGCGCGACCTGGTCGAGATCAGCGGCCATGGCGACGCCGAGCGCCTTCATCACCGGCAGGCCGGTCGCGGCCCTGATCGCGGCGACCTGCTCTGGCGTTTCCTTGCCATGAAGCTGCATCCAGTCGGGCCGGACGATCCGCGCGAGCTCGGCCGCCTGCTCCGGCGCGTAGTCGACGACCAGCGCGACGATCCCGGTCCGGCCCCGCGCCTGCGCAGCGAGCTCGGCGGCACGCTGCGGCGTGACATAGCGCGGGCTCTTCGGATGGAAGTTGAGGCCGATCATCTCGGCGCCGGCAGCGAGCGCCGCCTCCAGCGTCTCCGGGGTCGAGAGGCCGCAGATCTTGATGGAGAAGGCGTCGCCGTGTGTCATGCCGTTCCTGTAGAGCAATGAGGCCTTTACGAAAACTCCCCGTCATCCCGCGCGAACGTCGGAAGATCCGGACGCCGTGTCCTGGCCTTCTGTCGGATACGCTGCCGCATCGATCCCGGATCTCCGCTTCGCTTCGCCCCGCACGCATGCGCACACCAATCGCCCTTCCCGCCGCACTCGTGACATGATGCCAGCCGAAACCGGGATTGCGGGGGCGAAAGCGGGCGACGAATGGGGCGGCGTTTCTTTGCAGGTCTGGCGGCGCTTCTGCTGATGGCCGGCCTCGTCGCGTTCGGCGTCTATCTGTGGAGCCAGCCGAAAACGCTGACCCTCGCGGTCGGCCCGCTCGGCTCCGACGATGCCCGGCTCGCCGCCGCGCTGGTCCAGGGCCTCAGCCGCGAGAAGAAGCCGGTGCGCCTGCGGCTCGTGCTGACCGAGGGCTCGGCCGAGAGCGCGCGCAAGATCGATGGCGGCAAGGTCGATCTCGCCATCGTCCGCCCCGACATCGCCCTGCCGGCCAAGGCCGACACGGCGCTGATCACCCGCCGTTCCTTCCCCTTCTTCATCGGCTCGAAGGATCTCGGCACCGACCGGATTTCCGGCCTGCGCGGCAAGCGCATCGGCGTGGTGCGCGCGCCGAACGGCAATCTCGACCTGCTGAAGCTCGTGCTCTCGCAATATGAGGTGAAGCCGGAGGAGGTGACGATCGTCCCGCTCGGGCCGGAGGACGTCCAGGTCGCGATCACCGAGGGCCATATCGACGTGCTCTTCGCCGTCAATGCGCTCAACGCCCGCGTCGTCACCGAGGCGGGTGCACGCCTGCACCGGGCTTTCGGCGAGCACCCGACCATCATCCCGATCCGCGAGGCCGATGCGCTCGCGGCCCGCAACCATGCGATCGAGAGTGGCGAGATCGTCCGTGGCGCGCTAGGAGGCGATCCGCCGGTTCCGGCCGAGAACCTGCCGAGCATCTCAATCACCTCGCGCCTGATGGCGGCGCAGTCGCTTGACGATACCAGGGTCGGCGAGCTCGTCAGCGCGATCCTGTCGCTGCGCGTGACGCTCGCCGCCGACCTGCCGGCGATCCAGGGGCTGGAGACGCCCGAGACTGACAAGGATGCGCCGCTCGCCGTCCATTCAGGCGCCGCCGCCTTCATCGACGGCGAGCAGGAGACGTTCTTCGAGCGCTATGGCGACTGGTTCTATCTGGGCGTGATGGTGCTCTCCGTGCTCGGCTCCGCCGCGGCCGGCCTGCTCGGCGTCGAGAGCGCGACGCGACGCAAGCGGGCGATGGCCGACCTCAACCGCCTCGTCGTCCTGCTCGGCGCGATGCGGACAGCGCCGGACGAGTCCGAGCTGGCGGCGATGGAGCGGGAGGCCGACGCCATCCTTGCCGGCGTACTGGAGAATTATGCGCGCGGCGATATCGATTCCGGCGGGATCGGCGCCTATCGCTTCGCCATGGACCAGCTCGGCCGCGCGGCGGCGGAGCGGCGCATCGCGCTGCTGGAAACCGCGGCGGAGTGACCAGCTTTATTCCCGCCGCAAAGGCGGGGCATGCGAATGGCGCCGCCGCTCCGACAGCATCGAGACCCCTTCATGAACTCTGTCCTCGCCTCGCTCGCCCTCGGGACGCTGCTGGCCCTCTCCGCAGCCGGGCCACTCCGGGCCCAAGCGCCTGAAAACTGGCCGCAAGTGAAATGCGAGCGCTGGCGCAGCGCCTATGACGAGGCGCTGAAGCGCTTCGGCAGGAAGGGGCTCGGGCAGGAGTTCATTACCGGCAACGAGGCCTTCATCGCCTCCGGCTGCCAGAACCCGCCCGATGTCTGCCCGCGCAGCGCCGAGGAGCTCAACTTCGCCAATGTCATGGTGATGGCGGGCATGAACGCCGGAGTGTCCTCGACCTTCATGCCCTATGCCTGCCGGAAGTGAGCGGGCCTAGGCTGAACGCAGAACGCGGGTTGGATCTGCTACCACCCGCTCATGAGTCGCCGTCCAACCGCTCCGGCTTGCCCAGCGCCTTGCGTTCCTCGGATGCGACACGGCGTTCGACCTTCCGGATGTCTTCGGCAGCTGGCAGGCTTTCAGGCCTGATGCCGCGATCGAGCAAAGTGTTTCTGACGGCTTGATTGTTGGTGACGTGCTCTGCGGAAATGGCGCGCTCCGTTTTCATCGCATGCGCGCGGGCGTTGAAGATGGTGATCTCGGTCGCGAAGTCCTTGGCCTTCAGGATGATGGTCGGAGCAAAGTCGGCCAACGGGCGTCCTTCCGGCACGTCCCACCGTTCCTTCATCGCTTGCGTTGAGTGGCCGAAGAGCGCCTGGTCGCCCTTGCTGCGGATCAGGGCGAAGTCCTGATTGCCGCCGGTCTGCTCGTAGATCAAGCCGGACAGCTCCTTCTCGGTAGCCGTCAGTTTGCGGCGGGCCTGGAGGCGCTCGACCTCCAGCATCCGCTGTTCGATCAGCTCGGCACGCCGGGTCTGGATTGCGAAATAGCTTTGCGCGAAGGCGATCTCGGGCTTCGACGGATCGCCGTTCTGAGCGACCAGATAGCAGGCGAACCGCGTCAGCATCACGTCGTCGATCTCGCGCCGGCTGCCCGAGCCGAGTTCGACCATTTTCCCGACATCGGCAAAATGGTCCTTCACCTCATGTCCCGAAATCTCGCAAGCCGTTCTGGCCTTGCTGAGGACATTCAGGAAATTGTCCCACTTCGTGTAACCCAGCAGATGCTGCAGATCGCGCGCCAGCCAGTATTCGACGCCAGACTCGGTTTGATAGGCGTGCCCTTCGAATGTTTCGGTAAGCTGGACGACGACTTCGGTCTTCATTCCGGGTCTCTGCCGATCGAATCGCGGACATCATCCGCGGTCACAGCCTAGCACAGCGGGTTGCTCTTTGCCCGTTCGCTGCACGCCAGGCTGCAGAAGCCGCGGTTGCCCAAACGCCCTCAAACGTTTATGTGCAGCGCAACGAATTCCAGATTCACGCAACGCACAGGCTGCGCCGGCCGGGTTTTCCCTGCCGGCTCGCGGTCTTGAACCAAGGCCGTTTCCCGCATGTCCATGCGCAATATCGCCATCATCGCCCACGTCGACCACGGCAAGACCACGCTCGTCGACAAGCTGCTGCAGCAGTCCGGCGCCTTCCGCGAGAACCAGCGCGTCGCCGAGCGGGTGATGGATTCGAACGACCTCGAAAAGGAGCGCGGCATCACCATCCTGGCCAAGGCCACCTCGGTGGTCTGGAAGGACACGCGCATCAACATCGTCGACACCCCCGGCCACGCCGATTTCGGCGGCGAGGTCGAGCGCATCCTCAACATGGTCGACTCGGCGATCGTGCTGGTCGACGCGGCCGAGGGCCCGATGCCGCAGACCAAGTTCGTGGTCTCCAAGGCGCTGAAGCTTGGCCTTCGCCCGATCGTCGCGATCAACAAGGTCGACAAGCCCGATGCCCGCGTCACCGAGGTAATCAACGAGGTCTTCGACCTCTTCGCCGCGCTCGACGCCACCGACGAGCAGCTGGATTTCCCGATCCTCTACGGCTCGGGCAAGCAGGGCTGGATGGCTCCGTCGCCGGAAGGTCCGCAGGACCAGGGCCTGGCGCCGATGTACGACCTGATCCTGAAGCATGTGCCGGAACCGCGCATCGAGGAGGGGCCGTTCCGCATGATCGGCACGCTGCTCGAGGCCAACCCCTATCTCGGCCGCATCATCACCGGCCGGGTCGTCTCGGGCACCGCCAAGCCGAACCAGAACATCAAGGTTCTCTCGGGCGACGGCTCCACGGTCGAAACCGGCCGCATCACCAAGATCCTGGCCTTCCGCGGGCTGGAGCGCACCCCGATCGAGGAAGCCATTCCCGGCGACATCGTCTCGATCGCCGGCCTGGTCAAGGGCTCGGTCGCCGACACCTTCTGCGATCCCTCGGTCGACACCCCGATCAAGGCTCAGCCGATCGATCCGCCGACGGTGTCGATGACCTTCATGGTCAACGATTCCCCGCTCGCCGGCACCGAGGGCGACAAGGTCACCACCCGCGTCATCCGCGACCGCCTGTTCAAGGAGGCCGAGGGCAATGTCGCGCTGAAGATCGAGGAAGCCTCGGACAAGGACAGCTACATCGTCTCGGGCCGCGGCGAATTGCAGCTCGCCATCCTGATCGAGACCATGCGCCGCGAAGGCTTCGAGCTCGGCGTCTCGCGCCCGCGCGTCGTGCTGAAGCGCGATGAATCCGGCCAGCTGCTCGAGCCGATCGAGGAGGTCGTGATCGACGTCGACGAGGAGCATTCCGGTGTCGTCGTGCAGAAGATGTCGGAGCGCAAGGCCGACATGCTGGAGATGAAGCCTTCGGGCGGCAATCGCCTGCGCCTGGTCTTCCACGCGCCGACCCGCGGCCTGATCGGCTATCAGGGCGAGCTTTTGACCGACACGCGCGGCACCGCGATCATGAACCGGCTGTTCCACGACTACCTGCCCTATAAGGGCGAGATCGGCGGGCGCCGCAACGGCGTGCTGATCGCGATGGAGACCGGCGAGGCCGTCGCCTACGCGCTCTGGAACCTCGAAGACCGCGGCCCGATGATGATCGAGCCGGGCTGGAAGGTCTATCAGGGCATGATCGTCGGCGAGCACACCCGCGAGAACGATCTCGAAGTGAACGTGCTCAAGGGTAAGAAGCTCACCAATATCCGCACCACGTCGAAGGACGAGGCCGTGCGCCTGACCCCGCCGATCCGGATGACGCTGGAGCGCTCGCTCGCCTGGATCGACGACGACGAGCTCGTCGAGGTCACGCCGAAGTCGATCCGCCTACGCAAGGGCATCCTCGATCCCAATGAGCGCAAGCGCTCGCAGAAGCAGAAGGCCGAAGTGGCCTGAGCTTGGCCGCGGCCAACGCTCCCGTCGAGATTCTGTTGATCACCGGCCCGGCCGGGGTCGGCAAGTCGACCCTGTGCTGGGAGATGGGCGCGATGCTGGCCGAGGCCGGCATCGCCCATGTCGCGATCGAGAGCGACGAGCTCGACCGCGTCTTCCCCAAGCCCGGCGCAGAGGAATTGACACCGCTTGCGCCCGGCGCCCGCGACGTCAGCCAGCTCAACCTCGCGGCGCTCTGGGGCACCTATCGCGCCCTCGGCCATAGCCGCCTGATCATGTCGGGCGTGATGCTGCATGTCGGTTTCGACAAGCAGTGGATGCTCGCCGCGATCCCGCAAGCCCGCATCACCGTGGTGCGCCTGCGCGCCGGCGAGGAGAGCTTGATTGAACGCCTCGACCGTCGTGAGACGGGAGCCGGCCGCGACGCGCAGATCGAGCGCTCCCTGCGCCAGGCGCGCCGGCTCGCGGATGAAGCGACGGGTGATTTCATCGTGGTCGAGACCGACGGTCGCTCCCCCGCTGAGCTGGCCGGCGAAGTGCTCGGCAAGGCGGGCTGGCTCCCGGTTTCCTGACCGGCGCGCTCAGGCCGTTCGATCATCGCGGACCCGCCCTGCAGCGAGCGCCATTGTCTCTCCCTCTCCGCTCTGCTCCCTTGCGCTCCGAATAATGGGGAAGGATGTCATCATGCAGTTCCGCAATCTCGGCCGCTCCGGCCTGCGCGTCTCGCTCGTCGGCCTCGGCTGCAATAATTTCGGCGGCCGGATAGACCTGGAAGCGGCGCGCAAGGTCGTCGACGCCGCGATCGAGCACGGCATCACCCTGTTCGACACCGCCGACATGTACGGCAATCGCGGCGGCTCGGAGCTGGCGCTCGGCGAATTGCTCGGCGCCCGCCGCAAGGACATCGTGCTCGCCAGCAAGTTCGGCATGAACATGGACGATGCCGGCGTGAAGAAGGGCGGCTCGCGGCGCTATATCATCGAGGCCGTCGAAGCCTCGCTGAAGCGGATGAAGACCGACTGGATCGACCTCTACCAGTTGCACCGCCCCGACCCGCTGACCCCGATCGAGGAGACGCTGCGCGCCCTCGACGATCTGATCCGGCAGGGCAAGGTCCGCTATATCGGCTGCTCGAACCTGCCGTCCTGGCAGGTCGCGGATGCGTATTGGTCGGCGAAGACGCTGGGACTCGAAGGCTTCGCCTCGGCGCAGGACGAGTACAGCCTGCTGGTACGCGGCGCCGAGAAGGAGCTGATCCCGGCCATCAGCCATTTCGGCATGGGCCTCCTGCCCTATTTCCCGCTCGCCAACGGCCTCCTCACCGGCAAGTACCAGCGCAATGCCCCGATGCCGGAAGGCGCACGCATGACCCGCGAGGCGCAGCGCGCCGGCGAGGTGCTGACGGAGGCGAACTGGGCCAAGACGGAAAAGCTCGCCGCCTTCTGTGAGGCGCGCGGCAAGACGCTGCTGGAACTCGCCTTCTCCTGGCTCGCCGCCCAGCCGGTCGTCTCCAGCGTCATTGCCGGTGCGACGAAACCCGAGCAGGTCGCCGCCAACGTCAAGGCGGCGGACTGGGCGCTGACACCGGAGGAGCTCGCGGAGATCGACGCGATCACGCGCTGAAATCGGCCGCGAGAGCGCCTCAAAGACGCCCAACGGCACAGCCAAAGCCTTTACCTTGCCTCCCTGCCCATGCGACGGGGCACGGAGGCTGTTGTCAAAACCCTGCGCCTGGGGTTCCCTTGCGCAACCGCAGCTGAGGCCGCTGACTTCGTGATGCGCATCGCCCATCTCCTGGCGTTCGCCTTTTCCCTGATCGCCCTGCCCGCGCTGGCGCAGGACAAGCCGGCTGCCGCGCCGCAGCCGGAGCCGATGCGCATCGTGCTGACGCGCAGCGCCGAGCCCTGCGAGCCAGACTGCCGTGAATGGCTCGCCGCTCAGGGTGCGATCACCAAGGACACGCCGGCCGAACTGCGCCGCGCGCTTGCCGAATTGAACGGGCGCAAGCTGCCGCTGCTGGTCTACTCGACCGGCGGCACGGTCGAAGCGGCGATCGCGATGGGCGAGCTCGTCCGCAAGAGCGGCCTCGACATCGCCGTCGCCCGCACCGTCTTCAGCCAGCGCGAACCGGCGCTCGGCACCATCGACGAGCGCAGCCCGCTCTGCGCCTCGGCCTGCACGCTCTTCCTCGCCGGAGGGCAACGCCGGATCATCCCGCCGCAATCGCGCATCGGCGTGCACCAGCAGACCATCGTCGAGACCGAGACGACGACGGTGCGCGACTACAAGATTGTGCGCGGGCGCAAGGAACTGGTGGATGAGCGAACCGAGACGCGGACGATCAAGCAGGAGCAGGCGACCGGCGAGATCGACGCCAAGATGAGGCGCTACCTCGACGCCATGGGCCTCGACCGCTCGTTCATCGAGGTGACGGTGTCGACGCCGGCCGACACGATGCGCTATCTCAAGCCCGACGAGATGCGCGCGACCACGATCGCGACCCAGATCGGTCCTGCCGCCCTCGCCTTCGAGGACCTGCGGCCGGCATTGGCTCCCGTTCCCGGCTCGTCGCGGAGCCTGAGCGCGGCGCCCGTGTTGCCGGCGACGCTGGTCGCACCGGCGACCCCGCTCGGCTCGGTCGAGCTCGGCCCGCATCGCGGCGGCAAGCTGCGCCTCGCCTTGTCCGTCGGCGAGGGGCGCTATCAGCAGACGACCGCCCTGCAGATGCGGCTGCTGTTCGGCGACGCGCCGATCCCGACGCGGCTGCGGACGGTCACCCTCACCTTGCCGGGCGGCCCGCCGATCATCGCGCAGAACGAGGACGGCAGCGCCCCCGACGGGCCGATGAGCGCCGATGTCCTGCGCGAGACTCTGTGCGGCCTGACGGATCGGACCGCGGTGTCGCTGAAGATCGATCCCCCGGCGGAAGACAGCACACCCTCGACCTGGCAGCGCAGCGGAACCGCGGCCGAGCTGCTGCGTCTGCCGCAGCTGCGCTCGGCGATCTGCCGCTGAGGGGCCAGCAACCAAATTCCATTCGGAACCAATCGTTCTCAGACAGGCGCAATCGATTACATGCCCGTCCTGCGTGCGAGCGGCATTGCCTTCAATGTGTGCTTGACGGGTCCCGGCCGATAAGATCACCTTCCCTCCAATCTGACGCGCCGCATCAAGGCACGCGGCCGCAAACGAGGGAGAAACGCCGTGTTGAGACGCCATTTTCTCGCCGCGGGCCTCGCGCTCGCGGCCTTCGGCAGCGCATTCCCCGCTTTCGCCCAGAGCAAGGGGCCGGTGATCGGGGTGAGCTGGTCGAACTTCCAGGAAGAGCGCTGGAAGACCGACGAGGCCGCGATCAAGGCGGCGATCGAGAAGGTCGGCGGCACCTATCTCTCGGCCGATGCGCAATCTTCGCCCGCCAAACAGCTCACCGATGTCGAGAGCCTGATCGCGCGCGGCGCCAAGGCGATCATCGTGCTGGCGCAGGACGCGCAGGCGATCCGGCCGGCCGTGCAGAAGGCGGTCGACGAGGGTATCGCGGTGGTCGGCTATGACCGGCTGATCGAGATTCCGCAGGCCTTCTACCTGACCTTCGACAATGTCGAGGTCGGCCGGATGATGGCGCGCGAGATCCAGAAGGCGAAGCCGGAAGGCAACTACGTCTTCATCAAGGGCTCGAGCTCGGATCCGAACGCCAACTTCCTGTTCCAGGGCTCGATCGAGGTGCTGAAACCGGCGATCGACGCCGGCAAGATCAAGAATGTCGGCGAGGCCTACACCGATGGCTGGCTGCCGGCCAACGCCCAGCGCAACATGGAGCAGTTCCTGACGCGCAACGCCAACAAGGTCGACGCCGTCATCGCCGCCAATGACGGCACCGGCGGCGGCGCCATCGCGGCGCTCGCCGCGCAGGGCCTCGCCGGCTCGGTGCCGGTCTCCGGCCAGGACGCCGACCGCGCCGCCCTCAACCGCGTCGCCTTGGGCACCCAGACGGTGACGATCTGGAAGGATGCGCGCGAGCTCGGGCGCAACGCCGCCGAGATCGCGATCAAGCTCGCCGGCGGCGCCAAGCTGACCGAGGTCGCAGGCTCCACCGCCTGGGACCAGGGCCCGAGCAAGGCCAAGATGACCGCGCTCTTCCTGAAGCCGGTGCCGGTGACCAAGGACAATCTTAACGTGGTGATCGAAGCCGGCTGGGCGCCGAAAGCAGCGGTCTGCCAGGGCGTTGCCGCCGGCAAGGTCAAAGCCTGTGACTGAAAGCGTGCCAGCGCCGGCAACGCCGTCGCAGGATGCGAAGAGCTTCGCCGACCATCTGCGCGCCATCGAGTTCGACGCGCGGATGATCGGCATGATCGCCGCGCTGGCGGTGATCTGGCTCGGCTTCAACTGGCTCTCGGGCGGCGCCTTCCTGACGCCGCGCAATCTCTGGAACCTCTCGGTCCAGACCGCCTCAGTCGCAGTGATGGCCTGCGGCATGGTGCTGGTCATCGTCACCCGCAACATCGACCTCTCGGTCGGCTCGATGCTCGGCTTCGTCGGCATGGTCACCGGCCTCGTCCAGGCGCAATTGCTCCCCGGCCTGCTCGGCTTCGAGCACCCCGCCACCTGGCTGCTCTCGATCCTTGCAGCGGTCGCGCTCGGCGGGCTGATCGGCCTGTTCCAGGGCGCGCTGATCGCCTATCTCGCCATCCCCTCCTTCATCGTCACGCTCGGCGGCCTCCTGGTCTGGCGCGGCGGAGCCTGGTGGGTGACGCAGGGCCAGACCATCGCGCCGATGGATTCGCGCTTCCGCCCGCTCGGCGGCGGCATCGAGGGCGCGATCGGCACCTCCGCCTCCTGGGCAATCGGCCTCGTCATCTGCGCGCTGATCGTCGCCGGGATCGCCTTCGCCCGGCGCCGGCGCAAGCGCTACGGCTTCGCCCTGCGCCCGCTCTGGGCCGAGATCGTGCTCGCGGCGCTTGCCTGCGGCACCGTCGTCGGCGCGGTCGCGATCGCCAATTCCTATGCCCTGCCGGCCGGCGTCGCCCGCCGCCTCGTCGAGGCGAAAGGCGGCACCTGGCCCGAGGGTGGACTCACCATCGGCCATGGCCTCGCCGTGCCGGTGCTGCTCGCGCTCGCGGTCGGCGTCGCCATGAGCTTCCTGGCGCGGCGTCTGCGCTTCGGCCGCTATGTCTTCTCGATCGGCGGCAATCCCGAGGCGGCCCAGCTCTCCGGCGTCAACACGCGCAAGGTTCTAATGCTGGTCTACGGGCTGATGGGCATGCTGGTCGGCATCGCCGCCTGCATCTCGACCGCCCGCCTCAACGCCGCGACCAATTCGGCCGGCCAGCTCGACGAGCTCTATGTCATCGCCGCGGCGGTGATCGGCGGCACGTCGCTCGCCGGCGGCGTCGGCACTATCGCCGGCGCCATGCTGGGCGCCCTGGTGATGCAGTCGCTGCAATCGGGCATGGTGCTGATCGGCGTCGATACGCCCCTGCAGAACATCGTCGTCGGCATCGTGCTCGTCCTCGCCGTCTGGCTCGACGGGCTCTATCGCAAGCGGCTGGGTTAGCGGGATGAGCGCGGCAAACTCCCCTGTCATTCCGGGGCTCGCAAAGCGAGAACCCGGAACCCACGACCGGATGAACCCTCAAATACGACCCCGTCGATTGCGCTCGCCCAGTCGTGGGTTCCGGGTTCACCGCTGCGCGGCGACCCGGAATGACAAGGGAGGAGCCTGCCCATGGACATGACCACGCCCCTCGTCGAGATGCGCGAAATCTCGATCGCCTTCGGCGGCATCAAGGCGGTCGACCATGCCAGCGTCGATCTCCATGCCGGCGAGGTCGTCGGCCTGCTCGGCCATAACGGCGCCGGCAAGTCGACGCTGATCAAGATATTGTCGGGGGCCTATCGCGCCGATGCCGGCGAGATCAGGATCGCCGGCGAGCCTGTCGCGATCTCAAGTCCCCGCGACGCCAAGCGCCATGGCATCGAGACGATCTACCAGACGCTCGCTCTGGCGGACAATGTCGACGCCGCCGCCAATATCTTCCTTGGCCGCGAGCTCCTGACGGCCTGGGGCACGCTCGACGACAGCGCCATGGAGGCCGAGACGCGCAAGGTGATGGGCCGGCTCAACCCGCATTTCCGCCGCTTCAAGGAGCCGGTGAAGGCGCTTTCCGGCGGCCAGCGCCAATCGGTCGCGATCGCCCGCGCGATCTATTTCAACGCCCGGGTGCTGATCATGGACGAGCCGACGGCGGCGCTCGGGCCCGCAGAAACCAAGCAGGTCGCCGATCTCATCCTGGAACTGAAGAAGCAGGGCATCGGCATCTTCCTGATCAGCCATGACCTGCACGATGTCTTCGATCTCGCCGACCGCGTCAGCGTGATGAAGAACGGCAAGGTCGTCGGCAGCGCCCATGTCCGCGACGTCACGCAGGACGAAGTGCTGGGGATGATCATCTCCGGCAAATGCCCGCCCGGCGCGGTGGCCGGACCAGGCGCGCTACGCAGCTAGCAGCGCCAGTGAGGGGACGGGATACCTCAGCGCAACCCGTCCTCGCCCTTGGCCTCGGCATGGGTGAGCCCGCCGACGCGCGGCAAGGGCCGGCCACCGCTGGTCAGGGCGACCGCGACGACGATCTCGCCGGCGCGCGGCGCATCGGGAATGCGCACTTCCATGCCGTCGAAATGGCTGCGGACATAGGCCGCCGCCTTGTGGCCGAGCGGCACGTCGAGCACGACGCCGAGCGAGCCGCGCTTCTTCGAGGACGGGATCAGCGCCGGCGCCTTGCCGAGCAGCTTGCGCAGGGGGGCGCCGAGCTTGGGGTGCAGGATCGCGGCGGCATGCTCCAGCTCGCCGTCCTCGCCGACGGCGGCGGCCTTGCCATAGCCCTGGACCGCGTCGCCCGCGATGCCGAGCGCCGCCAGCGCATGGCGGCCGAGCAGGTCGCCGAGCTCCTCGCCGATGTCGATCAGCTCGGAAAGATCGTCCTGATATTGTCCCGCGAAGGGATTGGCGATCACCGCGACGGCGGCAGCGCGCTTGATCGGCGGCGAGACGGGCCGGCCGAGCTCGCTATGGGTCTCGTCGAGGACGGTGACGATCTTGCGGATCCTGGCTTTCATCGCAGGCCGTCCTCGCCCTTGATCTCGCTGGCCTTGAGGCCGCCAACACGGGCATGGATGCGCGGCCCGGTGGTCATCACCAGCGCGAACAGCAGTTCGTCGGCCCGGGGCGCGTCGGTGATGCCGATCTCGAAAGAGTCGAAATGGCTCCGCACGTAAGACGCATTCACATGGGTGACCGGGATGTCGAGCCGCGTGCCGGGGCCGCCGACCTTCTTGGTCGAGGGCACGATCGCCTTGGCGTCGCCCAGCAATTCGCGCATGGCGTAGCCGCCCGGCACATGCCAGAGCGCTCCGTGCTCGAGCTCGCCGGCAGCGCCGACAATGGCGCCCTTGCCATAGCCCTGGATCGCCTGGGCATCGCCGCCCATCGCGGCGAGCAAGCGCTGCGCCATGGCGAGGCCGAAGGGCTTGAGGTCGTCCATGAAGCCCTGGATGTCCTCGACATAGCGGCCGGCATAGGGGTTGGCGATCACGGCCAGCGCCGCACCGCGCTTCAGCGGCACCGCAGCGGCCGGGCCGCCCTCATGGAAAATTTCCTCGACGGTCACGGCGTATTTTCGCACGGCGATCTCAGGCACGAGCCAGTCTCCTCTCAGGCTTTTCTTGAACGATCATAGGGCTGGCGAGCGTGCGGCTCACGCCCTGAAGATGCATGGCGGCCGAGACGATCAGGCCTGCGGTGCGTAAGGATTCCGCCTCGGCTAGACCGGCAGCGAGCGCGGTTTCGATCTCGTCCGTTGCCAGCGGGCCGACGTCGCGGGTCACCAGCCGCTCGCCGAGATCGGTGTCGCTCTGGATGGAATTGGCCGGCAGGCGCTCGACCGCGGGATGGCCGGGCAGATCGATCGCATTGGCGATCACGGTCGCGGCGGCGTCGGCCATCGCGGCGGTGGGCGCCAGCACCGTCACGGCCTCGGCAATCCCCAGCGAGAAGCTGCGGCCGGGATAGCCCGAGGTCGCGATGCCGGCGACGCCGTCCTCGGGCCGGATCGTCGCCGTGGCGAAGAACTCCGGCCGGTCGGGGCGCTTCACCAGCCCGATGCGGAACTGCTCGCCGGCTGCGAGATGCAGGGCGATGTCGCCACCATTATTGACATAGGCGCGCTGCAGCGGCGCGGCCGCGCACATCACGCCGAGAATCTCCTGCGCCACCGAACCGGCGACGGCGGCCATCGGCGTGATGAAGCTTGTCTCAGCGAAGGGAGCTACCGCCGCATGCATGCGCCGGGCGACCGGGCCGAGCGGCAACGGGCTCGTCCGGCTCACAGCCGTCCGCAGCAGCTGCAACTCGTCGCAGAGTTCGGCGAGCAGGCCGTCGAAGCGGAGAATCGCCGCCTCATGCGCGACCTTGACCGCGCTTTGCTCGCCGACGGCCTCGATGACGAGATCGATCGGCCCCTGCTGCAGCAGCAGGCGCCGGCCATCCGGCAGAATCCGCGCGGAGGGCTTCTCCCACATCGCCCTAGCCGAGGGAGCGGCGCGGCTGCTCCGGCGCCAGCGGCCAGGGATTGTCGGGGCGCTGCGGCAGGCGCAGGCGACTGCCGCCCTTGAGCGAAGCCAGCGGCTGGATCGCGTCCATATGGCCGCCGAGCGCCTCGTAGTCGCTGCGGCTCATGGTGAATTCGAGCGGCGCGACCAAAGCCGGCGTCGGCACATAGCCGAAGGCGTTCTCGGGCAGGCGGGTGACGTCGACCATGAAGGTGATGCCGCCGCCCGGCCAGATATAGACCGGGGCGCCGCCGCAGGTGACATAGGTCAGCGCATCCTTGACCGAGCGGGTCAGGCGGACCGGATTCTCGGTGACGCCGGCGCGCAGCGAGCCGCCGGCGCCGCCGATGAACAGCACGGTGGAGAGCGCCGGCTCGCAATTCTCGGCGATACGCTCGACCGGCTCGACCAGCGGCTGCGGCATCTGCATCTCGACCGGAACGAGGTGCTCGTCGAGCTCGTAATAGGCGGCGTGCTCGCCGGTGGTCGAAACCATCAGCAGGCGCAGGCCGGGATAGGCGACCTTCGGGTCGAACGGCCCGAGAATGGTCAGGGGGTCGCTGATATTGGTGCCGCCCCAGCCGGTGCCGGGCTGCGCCACCTGGAAATAGCGGCCGGGCGTCGAGCGCCGGCCCTTCATCTTGATGCCGGTGCCGGCCATGCCGAGCAGCTTGCCGGCCTGGTGCTCGGAGAGCACGCCGGTGATGTGGTCGTCGACGACGACGACCTCGTCGACCTTGCCATGCCATTGCTTGGCGAAGATGCCGATCGTCGCCGAGCCGCAGCCGACGCGCATCCGGCTTTCCTGGATGCCGTTGACGATCGGCGGCTTGCCGGCCTGGACGATCACCGTCTCGCCCTCGTCGATGCTGAGCTCGACCGCCTTGCCGTTGCTGAGCTGGAGCAGCGCGTCGCAGGTGACGCGCCCCTCCTTCTTCGAGCCGCCGGTGAGATGGTGGACGCCGCCGAGCGAGAGCATCTGCGAGCCGTATTCGCCGGTGGTGACGTGGCCGATCGCCTCGCCCTCGACCCGTACCGTCGCCTGCTCGGGGCCGAGGAAGCGGTCGGTGTCGATCTTCACCTTGACGCCGCAATAGCTGAAGATGCCCTCGGTCACGACGGTGACCATGTCGACGCCGTCGACCTCGGACGAGACGATGAACGGGGCGGGCTTGTAGTCGGGATAGGTGGTGCCGGCGCCGATCGCGGTGATGAAGGTGCCCTGCTGGTGGACGATTTCGCCTTCCCATTCGCGACTGCCGGCGAAGGGAACGACCTCGCCGCCATGCTCCAGCGTGCGCTCGAGCACGATATGCGGCTCCATCCGCACCAGCTCGCCGTCGACATTGCCGTAGCGGTCGCAGGCGCCGACGGCGCCCGGCTTGATGAAGCACATCACCGGGCAGGCATCGCAGCGGATCTTGTCGTCCGCAACCGGGCTCGCTTCGTCCAGCGCCATGCTTGATCCTCCCGCAGAGCGGGCCTTAGGGATTTTGTTTGTGTACAAACGATACTGGCGCGCCTCTTGGAGCAAGTCAAGACAGCGGCGAGGCGCGGGACGGCGCCTACTCTACGCCCGATATCCGGATTGGCCCACGGGCCCGGCCATCGTGGCCGAGCCCGTGCCGATTCGTCGGTGAAAGAGAAGTGCCGGCGCGCAATCTTGCATACAAGATTGTTTATAGCGCCGCCGGGCAAGGTTTCTACCCGGCGGAGATGACCTCCGCATGACGCGATTGCCGATTGCAAGCACGGCATCAATGGCGCATTGACAGCCAAATTTTCCCGCTGCTATTGTTTGCATACAAACATGTTTGGAGCGGCATCGCCGCGGGAGAGAGGGCCCTGCCATGTATGACGTCTTCGCTACGGACCGCCTGATCGACCACTGGCTTGTCGAAGACATCGGCGCCTGCGACCTCACCGTCCAGGTGATGATCGAGCCCGAGGAGACCGGCAAGTTCCACATGAACGCCCGCGAGCCGATGATCGTCGCCGGCGTCGAGGTCGCCGCCCGCGTGTTTAAGCGCTACGACCCCGATCTCAAGGTGACCCTGCGCGTCAAGGATGGCGACAAGGTCGAGAAGGGCGCGATCCTGGTCGAGATCGAAGGCTCGGCCCGCAGCGTGCTCACCGCCGAGCGCACCGCGCTCAACATCGCCCAGCGCCTCTCCGGCATCGCCAACGAGACCGCCCGCTACGCCGCCGCCATGGCCGGCAGCAAGGCGCGCCTGATCGACACCCGCAAGACCACGCCGGGCCTGCGCATGATGGAGAAGCACGCGGTGACCTGCGGCGGCGGCCTCAACCATCGCCTCGGCCTCGACAACGGCGTGATGATCAAGGACAACCACATCGCCGTCTGCGGCAGCATCACCGCCGCCGTCGAGCGCGCCCGCAAGAAGCTGCCGGTGCTGACCAAGCTCGAGGTCGAATGCGACCGGCTGGAGCAGGTCGAGGAGGCCGCCAAGGCCGGCGCCGACGTGATCATGCTCGACAACATGTCGGTCGCCGACATGACCAAGGCGGTCGAGCTGATCGCCGGCCGCGCCAAGGTCGAGGCCTCCGGCGGCATCAATATCGACACGATCGGCCCGATCTCCAGGACCGGCGTCGATTACATCTCGACCAGCAAGATCACCCAGTCGGCGCCGGCGGTGGATATCGGCCTCGACGAAGCCTGAGCAGGACTGCGGCCAGGGAATGCGGCAAGGTACCTTCTTCCTCGTCGTCGGCCCGAGCGGAGCCGGCAAGGACTCGCTGATCGACGGCGCCCGCGCCTTGCTGGAGCCGACGGGCCGCTATGTCTTCGCGCGGCGCGTGGTCACCCGTCCGGCGGGGTCGCCGGGCGAGGATCACGAGGCCGCGACGGACGAGGCCTTCGACGCCCGCGAGGCCAAAGGCGACTTCCTCATCACCTGGGGCGCCCATGGCCTGCGCTATGGGCTGCCGGCCGAGCTGAAGCGCCAGGTCGAGGCCGGCCGCAACGTCATCGCCAACGGCTCGCGCGCCACGATCGCGGCGCTCGCTGCCCGCCTGCCGCGCTTCGTCGTGGTCGAGGTCACGGCTCCGCCCGAGGTGCTCGCCGCCCGCATCGCCGGGCGCGGCCGCGAGAGCGGCGAAGCCATCGAGAAGCGCCTGTCGCGCACGGTAGAGCCACGCCCGGAGGGGATCAGGGCTACGACGGTCTGCAACGATCAGAGCGTCGAGATCGGCATCGAGCGCTTCGTCGCTGCGGTCGAGGCCGCCGCCAATACGATGCGCCTGCGCCGCCTGCCGCTGTTCGCGGGACGGGCGCATTGCGCCTATCTCCCGGCCAGAGGCGAGATCGTCAACGGCTTCGACTATCTCGGGCCGGGCCGGATCGAGATTTCAGGGACGACGGCCAGCATCCGCTCGGATGTACAGGTCGTCGACTCTCCCGCCCTGCTCGCCGGCGACGAGATCGGCTTGTCCGCCGAGGCTTTTGACGAGCTCGGCCTGCCTGAGGGCAGCGAGGTCACGATCCGGCGCACGCCTTCGCCCGAAAGCCGGGCGGCGCTGACCCGCAAGATCCAGGGCGGCGAACTCACCGAAGAGCAGTACCACACGCTGATCCGTGACATCGTCGAAGCGCGTTATCCCGATGGCGAGGTCGCGGCTTTCCTTGTCGCGGCGACGCAGAAGCTCTCCGACGACGAGGTCATCGCGTTGGCGCGGGTGCGCACCCGCTTCGCGCAGACAATCACCTGGCCCGACAGGATCGTCGTCGACAAGCATTCGATGGGCGGCATCCCCGGCAGCCGGATCACGCTGATCGTGGTGCCGATCGTCGCGGCGCATGGCGCCTTCCTGATGCCCAAAACCTCGTCGCGCGCCATCACCTCGGCGGCGGGTACGGCCGATGCAATGGAGGCGCTCGCCCGCGTCGAGCTCAACCCGGCCGAACTGCGCGCCTGCGTGGAAAAGGCGCGCGGCTGCATCGCCTGGAATGGACGATTGAACCATTCCGTCGTCGACGACGTGATGAATGCGATCACGCGGCCGCTCGGCATCGATTCCAATCGCTGGTCGGTCGCCTCGATCCTGTCGAAGAAGCTCACAGCGGGCTCGACCCATGTCATCGTCGACCTGCCCTATGGCCCGCGCGCCAAGCTGAAGAGCGAGGCCGAAGCCGCCGAGCTGGCGCAACTGTTCGAGACGGTGGGCGCCGGGCTCGGCCTCGTCGTCAACGCCTTCCCGACCGATGGCAGCCGCCCGATCGGGCGTGGCATCGGCCCGGCGCTGGAATGCCGCGATGTCGGCTGGGTGCTCGACAACGACCCGCAGGCGCCGGCTGATCTCGTCGAGAAGGCACTGTTCTTCGCCAGCCGCATCCTGGCCTGGGACCCGGCGCTCGGCTCGGTCGCGGCCGGGCGAGAGCGGGCTGAAGAATTGCTGCGCTCCGGCGCGGCGCGGGCCGCCTTCGAGCGGATCATCGATGCGCAGGGCCGGCGCGAGCCGCCGGTCGCGCCGGCCCTGCTGGTCCATACCGTGCGCTCGCCCAAGGCGGGGGTCGTCACCGAGATCGACGGCTGGGCCGTCGCCGGGATCGCGCGGCGGGCAGGCGCGCCCTTCGACAAGGCGGCCGGCATCGACCTGCGGCGCCATGTCGGCGATCGCGTCGCGGTGGGCGATCCGCTCTTCGCCATCCACGCCAGCGCCTCGAGCGATCTCGACGAGGCGAAGGCGATGGCGGATAGCTGCGACTGCTACGTAATCAGTTAGCGGCAGCGCCTCAGCGCAACTGCTTCAGCAGCGCGACCAGCGTCGCGCGCTGGTTGGTCGCGAGCGGCGCCAGCGTCACCTTGGTGACCGTCTCAGCCTTGGGCAGGAGCTCGCGGGTATAGTCGATGCCGGCCGGGCTGAGCTCGACGATGAGCCGGCGGCCATCCTCCGGATCGGGCTTGGTCTGGACCAGCTTGCGCTTGAGCAGGCGGTCGACCACGCCCTTGATCGTGGCGGCGTCCATGGCGGTCTGGCGGCCCAGCAGGTTCTGCGAGGAGCCGCCGTCCTGGTAGAGCCGCGCCAGCACCGCCCATTGCGTCGGGGTCAGGTCGCTGCCCATGATCTCATTGAAGATCGAGACATGGCGCTGCGCCGCCTGGCGCATGATGAAGCCGACCTGCTCGGCGAGATCGTAGTTCTCGTCGGCGGGTTCGGGCGTCTCGGCCGCAGTGCTCGGTCGCGCCATCGCTGATCCTCGTTCGTATACGAACGATATTCCTAGCGCGCTTTCCTGGCGATCGGAACCGGCTAGATCGCCGAGAATCACGCTCCGTCCACCACGTTAGCGAAGCAGGTCCTCAGATCGTCGTCCAGCGTCCCTCGCGGAAACTCCGGGCCGCGGCATCGACCGTGCGCTCGATGCGTAGGCCCGCTTCGAAATCGAGGAGATGCGCCGGCTCGCTGGCGATCGCCCGCAGCAATTCGCGGCATTCGATGATCTTGAGCTCGTTGAAGCCGAGGCCGTGGCCGGGCGCCGGGATGAAGCGGCCATAAGGCTCGTGTGCCGGAGCGGTCAGGATGCGGCGGAAGCCCTGGACGTCAGCAGCACCCTCGGCCGTGTAGAGCTCGATCTCGTTCATCCGCTCCTGATCATAGGCGATCGTGCCCTTCGCGCCGAAGACCTGCAGGGCGATCCGGCCCTTGCGGCCCCAGGCCGAGCGGTTGAGCGCGACGAGCCCGGAGGCGCCGGACGACAGGCGCAGCAGCAAGGTCGCGATATCGTGGGTCTCGACCGCGCGGCTGCCACCGGCAGTGAGCGGGCGCTCGGCATAGGGCCTGGCCATATCGGCCATGACCGCTTCGACCTCGCCGACCAGGACCTTGATCAGCGAGAAGGCGTGGACGCCGAAATCGTCAAGCGCGCCATGGCCGGACGCCGCTTCGCTCTTCCAGGAGAAGAGCAAAGCGGCGTCAGCCATGAAATCCTCGTCCATCTCGACGCGGACATGGTTGACCGAACCGATCGCACCATCCGCAATCAAGCGCTTGGCCAGCCGGATCGCCGGGTTCTGGATGTAGTTGTAGCCGAGGGCGGCGACCGCGCCGGCGGCCTTCGCCGCCGCCAGCATCGCCTCTGCATCGCCGAGGCTGGTCGCCATCGGCTTCTCGCACCAGACATGCTTGCCGGCCTTGAGCGCCGCGATCGCCATCTGCGCATGGAAGGCGTTGGGCGTGGTGATCGAGACGACGTCGACGTCGGGATGGGCGATGAGGGCCTGCCAGTCGGCCGTCGATTCAGCGAAACCGAACTCGCCGGCGCGCTGCGCCGCCAGGGCTTCGTCGACCTCGCAGAGCACGGCGAGCCTGGGACGGGGCACGTCGCCGAAGACCGGCGCGACGGCGTTCCAGGCCAGCGCATGGCATTTGCCCATATAGCCGGTGCCGATCAGGCCGACGCCGAGCGCGCGCATGAGCAATCTCCGTAGCGACGAGGAAGGAAAGACCGGATGTTCGCCACGCGTCAGACCGTGCCGCCGAGCTCCTCGGAGACCGCCTGCAATTCCTTGCCGCCGGCCATCAGGTTCTGCAGCTCGTCCATGGCGATTTCGGACTTGGCGTAGGTGCCGAGCGTCTTGCCGCGGTTGAGCACGGTGAAGCGGTCGCCGACGGCATAGGCGTGGCGGACATTATGGGTGATGAAGATCACGCCGAGACCCTTGGTGCGGACGAGGTTGATGTATTTCAGGACCATCGAGGTCTGGGCGACGCCAAGTGCGGAAGTGGGCTCGTCCAGGATCAGCACCTTGGCGCCGAAATAGACGGCGCGGGCGATGGCGACGCATTGGCGCTCGCCGCCGGAGAGCGTGCCGACCGCCTGATGCGGGTCGCGGATATCGATGCCGATCCTGTGCATCTCGTCGCGCGTCACCGCATGGGCGAGGTCGAAATCGATCCATTTCAGCGGGCCGAAACCGCGGATCGGCTCGCGGCCCATGAAGAAGTTCCGCGTGATCGACATCAGCGGGATCATCGCCAGGTCCTGGTAGACCGTGGCGATGCCGGCATCGAGCGCATCGCGCGGGCTGGAGAAGGCAACCGGCCGGCCCTCGACCAGGAATTCGCCGGAGCTCGGCCGGTGGCAGCCCGAGAGCGTCTTGATCAGCGTCGACTTGCCGGCGCCGTTGTCGCCGAGCAGGCAGAGCACCTCGCCGGCGGAAACCTTGAGCGAGACGCCCGAGAGCGCGATCACCGAGCCGAAATGCTTGACGATGTCGCGGACCTCGATGAGAGGCGTCTGTTCCGGAGATGCGGTCATGCTCAGCGCTCCCCTGTCGCCTTGCGGCGGATGAAGTTGTTGAACAGCACGGCGAGCAGCAGCATGCCGCCGAGAAAGACCTGGAACCAGTCGCTGTCGAAGCTGGTATAGGTCAGGCCGATCGAGACCATGCCGAAGATGATCGCGCCGAAGAAGGCGCCGATCGCCGAGCCATAGCCACCGGTGAGCAGGCAACCGCCGATCACCGCGGCGATGATCGCCTCGAACTCCTTCTGGAAGCCGCGGCGGGCATCGGTCGAGCCGGCGTCGAGCACTGTCAGGATGGCGACGAGGGTGGCGGCGCAGGCGGTCAGCACGAACAGGGTTGTCTTGACCATGTTCACGGGGACGCCGGAATTGCGGGCCGCATTGGGGTCCCCGCCGGCGGCGAAGATCCAGTTGCCGAAGCGGGTGCGCAGCAGGACATAGGTCGCAAGCGCCGCGATGGCGAGGAACCAGAGCACCCCAACGGGGACGCCGGTCACGGTCGGCGTGCCGTTCGGAAATTTGGCGATCAGGTTGGCCTGCGCCAGCCAGGCGAACAGCCCCTCCAGCGCCTGGCCGGAGAAGAGCTCGCGCACGACGCCTTGCCCTGCCTTGTCGCCGATGCCGCGCAACTGCGTCGAGCCGCCGGTCGTCCATTTCAGCCCGACCAGCGAGAGCCCGCGCAGGATGAAGAGAAAGGCGAGGGTGACGATGAAGGAGGGCAGGCGCGTCCTGATGACGATCTGCCCGTTCACCGCGCCCATCAGGCCGGCGAAGACGAAGGTCGCGACGATCGCCGCCAGCAGCGGCAGGTCGCCGACCACGATCAGCGCACCGAAGACGAGGCCGGAAAAGGCGATCATCGAGCCGATCGAGAGGTCGAACTCGCCGCCGATCATCAGCAGCGCCGCCGCGATGGCGAGGATGCCGAGCTGCGCCGCCGGCGAGAGCACGGTCATCAGGCCGGCGAGGGTGAACATCGCCGGATTGGCGGTGAGCCCAAAGAAGACGGTGACCAGGACGAGGCCGGCGACCGCCCCCAATTCAGGCCGGCGCATCAGCCGGGCTATCAGCGAGACGCGGCGCAGGCGCTCGTCACGGGCCTCTGCGGCCGGGTCAATGGGACGGGACGCACCCGCGGCGAGATCGGCGGTCGAGGTCGTCATGGCGCGCCTCCTGAGCTTGTGAACGTCCGTAGAGGGAGCGGCGGTGCTGGGCGCACCGCCGCGGAGCGCTCAGCGGATGCCCTTGGCCGAGAGGTCGACGACCTGGGCCGCCTTCTCCTTGGTGACGAGGTTCGGGCCGGAGGGGACATTGCCGCCGGGGACGAGGCCGTACTCGGCATTCAGCGCCAGGAAAGCGACCGGCAGATAGCCCTGCAGGAACTGCTGCTGGTCGATGCCGAAGGCCGCTTCGCCCGCCACGATCGCCTTGAGGAAATTGGCGGAGAGATCGAAGGTGGCGACGCGGACGCTGGCGATCTTGCCGGCCTCCTTGACGCCCGCCAGGGTCGGCTCGCCGCCGAGCGAGGCGCTCAGCGCCATCACCGTATCGACGCTGGCATCGGAGAGCGCCGCCTTGACCTTAGAGCGGATCTCGGATGGATCGTTCGAGACCGGCAGGGTCGTGACCTTGCCCTTGAAGCCCTCGGCAAAACCCTTGCAGCGCAGATCGAGCGCGACATTGCCGACCTCGTGGTTGACGCAGACACCGACCTTGCCGCCCATGCTGGCGAGCTTCTCGCCGGCAGCCTTGCCGGCATCGAACTCGTCCTGGCCGACATGAAGAAGGGCGCCGAGTTTCTTCGAGACGTCGGAGCCGGAGTTCATCGAGATCACCGGGATGCCGGCGGCGACCGCCTTCTGGATCGAGGGGCCGAGCGCCGAGGCGTCGGGAATCGAGACGACGAGGCCGGCCGGCTTCTGGTTCACCGCGGCGTCGATCAATTGGCTCATCGCCACCATGTCGAAGGTCTCGGGCGCGCGGTAGTCGACGGAGACCTTGAGGTCGGCGGCCGCCTTGGCGACGCCGTTCTTGACCACCGACCAGAACGGGTCCGCGGCCTGGCCATGGCTGACGACGATGATCCTGGTCTGCTGCGCGACGCTCGGCGTCGCCCCTGCAACCGCGATGGCGGCAGCAGCAATCATCCCTGCGAGAAAACGCTTCATCTCATCCTCCCTTGCGGGGATGTCCCCCGCTTTCGTTATCGGTCCGATCGGGCTCGATCGGCCGGTTGTCGGGCGATTTGGCCGGCCGCGAAGCGTCGCGGACTGCCTGGGATGGCGAAGGAGGGAGGACGCGCCAGGCGCGACCACCGACCCTGCGCTTCTTTCAAAACGAAACAAAAAAACCGTTTTCAGTATTCAATGGAACAATCATTCCACCGCGCATGCACAGCTGTCAAGCGCCTTCTGCGCCGCTGACATACCGGAGCGTGTACCGGCCCGCTCAACCAGACCGGAGAAACCCATCACCAATATCGATTTGCCAGGAGCGGGCCGCGGCCTCGATTGTCAGTGATCCAAGCGGCGCCAACAGCGCCCGGCATCGAGGGAATGTCATGGGCCTGCCAGCGACCGCGCGCATCGACATCGGGCGCTTCTGGACGACGATCGAACGCTCGGCCGAAATTGGGGTCGGCCGACCGGGCGGGCTGTCGCGGCTGGCGCTCGGCGATGCCGACCGGGAGGTGCGCGACGTCTTCGTCGAGTGGTGCCGGCAGGCGGGCATGAGCGTGCGCGTCGACGGCATCGGCAACATTTTCGCTCGCCGGGCCGGAGAGGACGACAGCCTGCCGCCGGTGCTGATGGGCAGCCATCTCGACACGCAGGTGAACGGCGGGCGCTTCGACGGCATCGCCGGCGTGCTCGGTGGGCTCGAGGTCTGCCGCACGCTCGACCAGCTCGGCCATCGCACCAGACGGCCGATCGAGGTCGTCAACTGGACCAATGAGGAAGGTGGGCGCTTCTCACCGCCGATGGTCGGCTCGGGCTGCTTCACCGGCGCCTATACGCTCGACTGGGCGCTGGGTCGGCGCGACGACGACGGCAGGACGATCGGCGAGGAGCTCGACCGCATCGGCTATCGCGGGCAGATGGAGGCGGCGCCGCATCCATTCGACGCCTATATCGAGTTCCATATCGAGCAGGGACCGATCCTCGACCGCGAGGGCATGCAGGTCGGCGTCGTCACCGGCGGCTATGCCAGCACCGGCATGCTGGTCGAATTCCGCGGCGAGACCGCCCATACCGGCCCCTGGCCGATGGAGCGGCGCAAAAACGCGCTGATCGCCGGGGCGCGCCTGCTGGTCGCGGTCGACGATCTCGGCTGGGAGCATGCCGGCAGCGGCGGCAAGGCGACGGCTTCGCGGCTGGTGGCCTGGCCGAACAAGCCCGGCATCCTCTCCGACTGGGCGCAGGCGACCTGCGACGTCCGCCATGCCGACCCGGAAACCGCCAGGGTGATGGCCGAGCGGGTGCGCCGCGCCGTCCATGAGGCGGCGGCCCGGGCCGACTGCACGGCCGAGATCCTCGATGTCTGGAACTGGGGCGGCAAGGTTTTCGCCGAGGAGCTGATCGAGCAGGTCCGCTCGACCTCACATGGCCTCGGCTATCGAACCCGCGATATCCTGAGCCAAGCGGGGCACGACGCCTATTTCGTCGCCCGCCACGCGCCGACGACGATGATCTTCGCGCCCTGCAAGGGCGGCATCACCCACAACAATCAGGAACTCTGCACGCCGGAGGATCTCGAACCCGGTCTCAACGTGCTTCTGCACACGGTGGTGGCGCGGGCGGACCGATGAATCGGCAGGCGACCATCCATCCCCGGTGGAAGCACGGCTGACCCGCTTCACCGGAAGGTGAGCCAGCCTTGACCCTGCGGCCGCCCGTTCATAGCTTCAGCGGCGAATAGCGGCGTTGTTGCCGCACTCCGAATCGAAAGGCGGTAAGCCATGGCGACGACCAAAGTGACCGATGCGAGCTTCGAGGCCGACGTCCTGAAGTCAGCTGAGCCGGTGGTGGTGGACTTCTGGGCCGAATGGTGCGGTCCCTGCCGGATGATCGGCCCGGCGCTCGAGGAGATCGCCGGCGAGCTCGACGGCAAGGTCAAGATCGTCAAGATGAACGTCGACGAAAACCAGCAGATCCCGGCCCAGTTCGGCATCCGCTCGATCCCGACCCTGATGCTGTTCAAGGACGGCAAGCTGGCCTCGCAGAAGGTCGGTGCCGCCCCCAAGAGCGACCTGTCGCGCTGGATCTCGGCTGCGGTCTGATCCTTCGGGAAGCTCTGTGATATAAAGGAAGGCCCGCCCTCATCGAGGGCGGGCCTTCGTCGTTTCAGCCTATTGTCCTTGTCACTTCGCGCGGTTGTCGAGCGCGAAGGAGCCGGGGCCGGCGAAGAACAGATAGAAGAAGATGAAGCAGAACAGCAGCGCCGGCTCGCCGCCGTTCAGGAGCGGGTAGAAGCCCTTCGGAGCGTGCCCGATCCAATAGGCGAAAGCCATCAGCCCCGAGAGGATGAAGGCGACCGGCCGGCTCAGGAGGCCGATGGCGAGCAGGGCGCCGCCGGCGACTTCGAGGATGGCGGCATACCAAGTCAGCGCGAAGGCAGCCGGCATCCCCCAGGACGGAGGCTGCGGAAAGCCGAACAATTTCTGGGTGCCGTGCGTCAGGAAGGTCAGCGCCGTGACGATGCGCAGCAATGCGAGCGCGTGGGGCGCGTAGCGGTTCAGGGAGTTGAGAGCCTGCATGGGCGGGTTGCCTTCCGTCCGGTTCGAATTGGACTAATTTGCTAAGTGATTGGGTTTGCTGGCGAAGAAGTCTTCTCCGCCGCCCTGCGCTTGTCCCCATGCAAGCAAGGCCGATCAAGTCACGTTTCCGTTTGCAGTGCAGCAAAGTTACAGGGCGGCAAATCCGCAACAGCGATGGGCTTCGTTCACCATTGCGGACAATTCGCCGGAATCGGGCTTAACCACCCCTTAAAAGCGCCATGTTTGAATCCTGTCTGGAAATCGCCGGGCTACGGATCGCAGCGCGGTGGCGGGGCCTGAACGGGGCGGGATGAACGACCGGTCGAAACGAGGCGGTGAGCGGCGCGAGCCGTCCTTCGAGCGTGCGCGCGACGATTACGAGCGCGACGACGGCGATCTGCGCCTCTCGGCCGAGGACCGCCCCTATCGCGGAGGAGCAAACCGGGTGGCACCGCGCCAGCAACCGCGCCGCCAGCAGAACGAGCGCAGCAAGGGTGGCCGCAAGCCGCGCCGCAAGCGTGGCTCCTTCCTCGGTCGCATCTTCTACTGGGGCGTCGTCATGGGGCTGTGGGCGGTGCTCGCCGTCGGCGGCGTCGTCGCCTATCACGCCGCGCAATTGCCGCCGATCGACCAGCTCACCGTGCCGAAGCGGCCGCCGAACATCGCGATCCTCGCGGCCGACGGCACGTTGCTCGCCAATCGCGGCGAGACCGGCGGACGCACCATCACTCTCGGCGAGGTGCCGCCCTATCTGCCGAAGGCCTTCGTCGCGATCGAAGACCGGCGCTTCTACGAGCATTTCGGCATCGACCCGATCGGCCTCGGCCGCGCCATCGTCAACAACCTGACCAAACGCGGCGGCGTCCAGGGCGGCTCGACCCTGACCCAGCAGCTCGCCAAGAACCTGTTCCTGACGCAGGAGCGCACGGCAGCGCGCAAGATCCAGGAAGCGATCCTCTCGCTCTGGCTGGAGCGGACCTACACCAAGGACCAGATTCTCGAACTCTATCTCAACCGGGTCTATTTCGGCTCGGGCGCCTATGGCGTCGAGGCGGCGGCGCAGCGCTATTTCAACAAGTCGGCCCGTTCGGTCTCGATCGCCGAGGCGGCGATGCTCGCCGGCCTCGTCCAGGCACCCTCGCGCCTCGCGCCGAACCGCAATCCCGAGGCCGCCGAGAAGCGGGCCCAGCTGGTGATCTCGGCGATGGCCGAGCAAGGGCTGATCTCGCAGGCCTCGGCCAAGACCGCGCTTGGCGCGCCGGCCGAAGTGCCCGAGCGCGTCGGTGCCGGCTCGGTCAACTATGCCGCCGACTATGTCATGGACGTGCTCGACGACTTCGTCGGTGCGATCGAGGGCGACGTCACCGTGCTGACCACGATCGACACCAGGCTGCAAGGCTCGGCCGAGACGATCCTGGTCGAGGCGCTCTCGGCGCAGGGCGCCAAGCTCAACGCCTCGCAGGGCGCGGTGGTCTCGCTGGCGCCGGACGGGGCGATCCGTGCCCTGATCGGCGGGCGCGACTACACCAAGAGCCAGTTCAACCGCGCCACGGCCGCGCATCGCCAGCCGGGCTCGTCCTTCAAGCCCTTCGTCTATCTCACCGCGCTCGAGAAGGGCATGACCCCGGATACGATCCGCGACGATTCCCCGGTCTCGATCAAGGGCTGGGAGCCGGAGAACTATTCGCGCACCTTCCGCGGCCCGGTGACGCTGCAGACCGCCTTCGCCCATTCGCTCAACACGGTGGTGGCGCGCCTGATCCAGGAGGTGACGCCGCGCGAGGTCGTGCGCACGGCCCAGCGCCTCGGCGTGAACTCGTCCCTGCAGGCCAACCCGTCGCTGGCGCTCGGCACCTCGGAGGTGACGCCGCTGGAGATGACCGCCGCCTATGCGACCTTCGCCAATGGCGGCCAGTCGGTGCTCCCCTATGTCATCCGCGAGGTGAAATCGACCAGCGGCAAGGTCGTCTACGCCCGCAAGGCCAATAATTTCGGCCCGGTGATCCAGCCGCAGACGCTCTCGATGATGAATTCGATGTTCCACGCGGTGATGACGAGCGGCACCGGCAGCAAGGTCAACCTTCCCGGCTGGGAGGTCGGCGGCAAGTCGGGCACGACGCAGGACTATCGCGACGCCTGGTTCGTCGGCTTCACCGGGCGCCTGGTCACGGCCGTCTGGGTCGGCAACGACGACAACTCGACGATGAAGCGCGTCACCGGGGCCGGCCTGCCGGCCGAGATCTGGGGCAAGTACATGAAGGCAGCCCATGCCGGCCAGCAACCGATCCAGCTGCCGGGCGGACTGTGGCAGTCGGCGCCGAAGTCGATCTTCGATGGCGGCGAGCCGGTCGCCGGCGTCGCGCCCTCGCCGCGAACGCAGCCAGCCGCCTCGGGCGACCGCGCCTGGACGCCGCCGGCTCCGCAGGAGAAGAACTTCTTCGAGCGCCTGTTCGGCGGTTGACGCCTTACGTCCCGCGCGGCTTGGCGCGGGTCGTGGGCGCCGCCGCGGCGGGATCATCCGGCCAGGAATGGCGCGGATAGCGCCCTTTCATCTCGCTCTTCACCGCAGCCCAGGAGCCGCGCCAGAAGCCTGGCAGGTCACGCGTCACCTGGATCGGCCGGTGCGCCGGCGAGAGCAGCTCCAGCACGAGCGGCACGCGCCCGCCGGCGAGCGAGGGATGCTGCGCCAGCCCGTAGAGCTCCTGCACCCGGACCGAAATGGTCGGCCCGGCCTCGGCGCCGTAGTCGACGGCGAGCTGCGAGCCGGTCGGCGCCGTAAAATGCGTCGGCGCCTCCGCGTCGAGCCGCCGCTTCAGCTCCCAGGGCAGCAAGGTCGACAGCGCAGCGTCGAGATCCCCCGGCGTGATCGCTGCCAGAGAGGTCCGACCGGCGATGTGCGGCGCGAGCCAATCCAGAGCGGTCTTTGCAAGGCCGCTATCGGACAGGTCCGGCCAGCCGGCATCCTCTCCTTCGGCGGTGCGCAGGAAGGCGACGCGCTCGCGCAATTGCGCCTGCGCCTTGCTCCAGGGCAGCATCTCGATGCCGAGTGCCGCGACACCCTTCGCCAGCACCTCCGCATTCTCCGCCGAGGCTTCGACCGGCAAGGGTCGCTCGGCCAGCACCAGCGAACCGTATTTGCGCGCGGCGCGAGCCCGCAACGCCCGTGACTGCCGGTCGAACACGGTCTCGTTGCGCTCGGACAGGGCGATCCGGATCAGGCCGGAGGCGGCTAGCGCAGCAATCTCGGCTTCGCTGATCGCGACGGCGCTGAGGATGCGGGCCTGCTGGGCGCTTCCTGTCATCTCGCCGACGACGAGATAGGGCTCGCGTGCCAGCCTCTGGCCGGGTTCAAGCGCCGCGCCGCGGCCGTTAGCGAGCAGGTACTGGCCGGAGCCCGGCTGGCGCGCCTTGGCGACACGGTCGGGGAAGGCGAGGCCGAGCAGGAAGCCGGGTGAGAGCGGCTGCTCCGCGCCGGCCTTCACCTTGCTCGCCGCCTGCCTGGCCCAGCCCTCGGCGAGGCGGCGCATGTCGGCCGCGCGGCCGCCGCGCTCGCGCCCGAAGCGCTCCAGCCGCTCGGCGAGATCGATCGCATCGCCCCCGAGCCCGCGCTCGACCAGCAGCGCTGCCAGCAGGGCCGCCGGCTCGCTTTGGCGATGATGCGCGGCGCCGACCACCATATGGGCCAGCCGCGGCGGCAGCGGCAGGCCCTGCAGCGCCTTGCCGTCCTCGGTGATGCGCCCGTCCTGGTCGAGCGCATCGAGGTCGCCCAGCAGCGTTCGCGCCTCCTTCAGCGCCGGCGCCGGCGGCGGATCGAGGAAGGCGAGCGTTGTCGGATCGGAGACGCCCCAGGCGGCGCAGTCAAGCAGCAACGGCGCGAGATCGGCCGAGAGGATTTCCGGCCGGGCAAAGGCTTCGAGCGCGCCATTCGCCGCCTCCTCCCAGAGCCGGTAGCAGATCCCGGGCTCGGTCCGGCCAGCGCGGCCGCGGCGCTGGTCGCAAGCCGCCCGGCTGGCGCGTTGGGTGACGAGACGGGTAACGCCGATATCGGGCTCGTAGAGCGGCACCCGGGCGAGGCCGGAATCGATCACCACGCGCACGCCCTCGATCGTCAGCGAGGTCTCGGCGATCGAGGTCGCCAGCACGACCTTGCGCCTGCCCTTGGGCGCCGGCAGCACGGCGCGGTCCTGCTCGGCCTGGTCAAGCGCGCCATAGAGCGGCGCGATCTCGATGGATGCATCGCGGATCTTCTCGCGCAGGCGCTCCTCGACCCGGCGGATCTCGCCCTGGCCGGGCAGGAAGACCAGCAGCGAGCCGGCCTGCTCGTTCAGCGCCTGCAGCACGGCCTCGCTGACCTGATCCTCGATCCGCTTCAGCGGGTCGCGGCCGAGATAGCGTGTCTCGACCGGATAGGCCCGGCCTTCGCTCTCGATCACGGGGGCGTCGCCCAGGAGCCTTGCCACGCGTGCGCCGTCCAATGTCGCCGACATCACTAGGATGCGCAGGTCCTCACGCAGGCCGGCCTGCGCGTCGAGCGCCAGCGCCAGCCCGAAATCGGCATCGAGCGAACGCTCGTGGAACTCGTCGAACAGCACCGCGGCGACGCCGTCGAGCGCGGGATCGTCGAGGATCATCCGGGCGAAGACGCCCTCGGTGACGACCTCGATCCGCGTCTTCGGCCCGATCTTGGAGCCGAGCCGGACGCGCAGGCCGACCGTCTCGCCGACGCGCTCGCCCAATGTCTGCGCCATGCGATTGGCCGCGCCGCGCGCTGCCAGGCGCCGCGGTTCCAGCACGATCAGCTTGCCGCCTTTAGCCCAAGGCTCGTCGAGCAGCGCGAGCGGCACGCGCGTGGTCTTGCCGGCGCCGGGTGGGGCGACGAGCACGGCATTCGGCGTCTCGCGCAGGGCCCCGGCGAGGGCATCGAGAACCGCGTCGATCGGAAGGTTTGTGTCGAAGGCGCGCATGCGCCTGCGATGTGGCGCAGGCGGCGCGGTCGCGCAAGCCGCCTCAGGCCGCCTGCCGCAGCCCGACCTCGAACGGCGTCATGCTGACGGCGCCCGCCTTCACCGAGACCAGCGTGTTGCAGGGCAGCGCCTGCCAGCAATCGCGGGCGGCGTCGACCGGCTCGGAGGCGATCACGACCGCATCGCCGCGATCGCAGACATAGAGCGTCGGCGGCCGCGGGTCGGAGGACCAGCGCACCGCATGGACCGTCTCGCCATCGGCGAGCGCGGCAGCACAGCGCAAGGGCTCCCTGACGCCGGCCTCCTGCATCAGCGCGAGGGCGTCGCCGAGGGCTCCCGCCAGCGCATCGCCAGGCGTAGCGCCCTCGGCGATGCGAGCCAGCGCCAGCAGGAACAGCGCTTCCGAATCGGTGGTGCCGACGCGGGCGTCATAGAGCGCGTCCGGGATCAGGCTTTCGAGCCGGCGCTTGATCACGGCGTAGCCGCCGATCTGGCCGTTATGCATGAACAGGTGCCGGCCATGGACGAAAGGGTGGCAGTTCGCCCGCGTCGAGGCGGTGCCGGTGGCGGCGCGCACATGCGCGAAGAAGAGGTGCGAGCGCACCAGGCGCGCGATCGAGAGCAGGTTCTCGTCCGACCAGGCCGGTCTGATCTCGCGATATTGGCCGGGCTCGGCCCGCTCGCCATACCAGCCCACGCCGAAGCCGTCGCCATTGGTGCCGGTCTTGGCCTCTTCGGCATGCAGCGACTGGTGGATCAGCGAATGGCAGGGCGAGGCGATGAGGTCCTCGAGGAAGACCGGGACGCCGGTATAGGCGAGGAAACGGCACATGGTGGTCCCGAATCAGCTGCGGGCGGGACGCCGCAGGAGAAGATTATTCCATGAGAATGAATGCCGGCATAATGGTGGCGGTCGCCCGGTTGTCGCTCCCATAGCCTTGCTATAACCGTCGCAGCGATGGGGTGACGATGTCCCGCGGCAAGCGGGCGGGGAAGGGCCGTTTCTGATGCTGACGAAGCTTGCCGGCGCGGCGCTCCTGTTTGCCCTGCTCCCTGAGGCCGCCTTCGCCGCCGGCGACATTGGCGGCGCGACGATGGGTGCCGCCTGGGCCATGCCCTTCGCCGGCATGCTGCTCTCGATCGCGCTCGGGCCGATCCTGTTCCCGCATTTCTGGGAGCTGAACTACGGCAAGTTCGCCGCCTTCTGGGCCGTGCTGGTGATGGTGCCGCTCGTCCTGTTCCGCGGCTTCGACCCGGCGCTCGGCGCGCTGCTGCACACCGCGCTGCTGGAATACATTCCCTTCATCATCCTGCTGTTCGCGCTGTTCACCATCGCCGGCGGCATCCTGATCACCGGCAATCTGCACGGCACCCCGGCGACGAACACGGTGCTGCTCGCGATCGGCACGCTGATGGCGAGCTTCGTCGGCACCACCGGCGCCTCGATCATCATGATCCGCCCGGTCCTGCGGGCGAATGACGACCGGCGCTTCAACGTCCATGTCGTCGTCTTCTTCATCTTCCTGGTCTCGAACATCGGCGGATCGCTGACGCCGCTCGGCGACCCGCCGCTCTTCCTCGGTTTCCTGCGCGGCGTCTCCTTCTTCTGGACGACGACGCATCTGCTGCCGGAGACGCTGTTCGCGGTCGCCGTCCTGCTCGCTCTGTTCTACGCGCTCGACAGCTATTTCTTCCGCAAGGAGGAGAACTATCCGCCGCTGCGTGATCCGACGCCCGACCGCGCCATCAAGCTGTTCGGCAAGGTCAATATCCTGCTGCTCGGCGGCGTCATCCTCGCCATCCTGATGTCGGCGAACTGGAAGCCGGGCGTCGTCTTCGACATCCATGGCGTCCATGTCGAACTGCAGAACGTCGTGCGCGACCTTGTGCTGCTCGGGCTGGCAGGACTGTCGCTCATGCTGACGCCGAAGCCGGTGCGCGCCGGCAACGAGTTCAGCTGGGGGCCGATCAAGGAGGTCGCCAAGCTCTTCGCCGGCATCTTCGCCTGCATCATCCCGGTGCTGGCGATGCTCCAGGCCGGCCGGAACGGTGCCTTCGCCCCGCTGGTCGCCCTCGTCAGCAATTCTGACGGCAGCAACAACAACGTCGCCTATTTCTGGCTGACCGGCGGCCTGTCGTCCTTCCTCGACAATGCGCCGACCTACCTCGTCTTCTTCGAGCTCGCCGGTGGCAATGCGCAGGCTTTGATGACCACCGGTGCCCTGACGCTGACCGCGATCTCGGCCGGCGCCGTCTTCATGGGCGCCAACTCCTACATCGGCAACGCCCCCAACTTCATGGTCTATGCCATCGCCAAGGACCGGAAGGTCGCGATGCCGAGCTTCTTCGGCTACATGCTCTGGTCGGGCGCTATCCTGATCCCGCTCTTCCTATTGCAGACGCTGATCTTCTTCCGCTGAGGCGTGTCGTTCCGGGACGCCGCGCAGCGGCGGGCCCGGAACCCAGAACCGATGCCCTTAGTCACGAGGGCTGGGAAAGCGAAGCACTCCGTCCGGGACCGGTATCGGCTCTGGGTTCCGGGCTCGGCCTTCGGCCGCCCCGGAATGACGGCGCGGTTCCTTCACGGGCCGAGTTAGTCTAGACCGCGGCTTCCGAAGGAAACCCCGATGCCCCTGCGCACCGACACGCTGGCGATGACCGCCGTCCTCGCCATGCTGACGGCGCTCGGTCCGCTCTCGACCGATTTCTATTTGCCCTCCCTGCCCGAGATCGCCCGCGTGATGGGTACCGATTTCGCCGGCGCGCAGGCGACGCTCTCGGCCTTCCTGTTCGGCTATGCCGCCGGCCAGATCATCTGGGGTCCGCTCTCGGACCGACTCGGCCGCCGTCCGGTGCTGATGATCGGCCTTGGCCTGTTCATCGCGACCACGCTCGCCTGCGCCTTCGCGCCCTCGATCGAGGCGTTGATCGGTGCCCGCTTCGCCCAAGCGGTCGGGGCGTCCGGGCCGATCGTGCTCGGCCGTGCCATGGTGCGCGACCTCTATGAGGGGCCGCGCGCGGGCAGCGAGCTCGCCCGGATGGGCATGATCATGGGCCTCGTTCCGGCGATCGCGCCCGTCCTCGGCGGCCTGCTGCAGAACGCCTTCGGCTGGCGCTCGACCTTCCTGGCCTCGCTCGTCTTCGCGCTCACCATGCTCGCCATCATCGTGACGATCATGCCGGAGACGCTGCGCCAACGCTCGCCCGACGGCCTGTCGCTGCCGGCGATCTTCCGCGGCTACCGGCTGCTGCTGCGCAACCCGGCCTACCGCGTCTATGTCGCCCTGACCTCGCTCGCCTATGCCGGCCTCTTCGCCTTCATCTCCGGCTCGTCCTTCGTGCTGATGGGGGTCTACGGCCTGTCGGCGCCGGCCTATGGCCTGTCCTTCGGCTGCGCCGTGCTCGGCTTCATCCTCGGCACGATCATCGCGCAGCGCCTGGTCGGCCGCCGCGGCCTCGACGGCGTGATCGGGCTCGGCGTCGTCTGCCTCGCCGCCGGCGGGCTCGCCATGCTGGCCGGCGTCGCCACCGGCTTCGGCGGGCCGTTCGGGGTCGTCGCGCCGATGGCGCTCTATGCCTGCGGCATCGGGCTCGTCATGCCGCAAGCCCAGGCTTCGGCGATGATGCCGTTCCCGGACCGGGCCGGCGCGGCTTCTTCGCTGACCGGCCTGTGCCAGATGCTGCTCGCGGCCTGCGTCGGCCTGCTGGTCGGCCACCTGCTCAAGGGCACCGCGCTGCCTTTGCCGATCGTGATGTCGCTGATCGGCGTAGCGACGCTGATCCTCTTCCATGCCAGCGCCGCAATCCGCGCCGGCAAGCCCTGAGCCTCAGTTCCCCATCCGGTCGCGCCATTGCCGCTCGCCCTGCATGCAGGAGATGCGCGGCGGCTTGGCCTGCGCCTTCTGGATCAGGGCCTCGGAGCCGGAGGCCGGCATCTCGGCGATCTCGCGCACCAGCTTCGTCCTGGTCGCATCGACGAACTGATGGCGCTCGCGGATCGGGATCACGAAGGCGCCGACGCCGGTGACGACGCAGTCCTCATAGTAGACGTCGAGATTGTCGATATCGAAATAGCTCGCCTGCTTCAGCATGACCGGCAGGCCATTGATGGAGATGCCCTTGTCGCGCGCCGCGTCGCGTGCGGCGGTCACGGGGCGCCCGTCATTGTTGGCGCCGTCGCCGGAGATGTCGATGACGCGGCGCAGTGGCGCGACATTGCTCTTCTCGAGCAGGGCGACGGCAAGGTCGATCGCGCCGGAGATCGAGGTGCGCCGGCCCCGCCGGGTCGGGGCCTCGCCGAGCTCCTCGGCGAAGGCGATCGCCGATTGCGGCGTCTCGATCACTGTCCAGGGCCGGACGATGTGCTGGAAATCGCCGCCGGCCCATTCGAAATAGGTAACGGCGATCTTGCCGATCGCCCCCTTGGCGATGGCATCGTGCAGCTGTTTCGATCGAAACGCCTCGATATAGCCGTTGCGTTGCAGCGCGAGCTCGTCGAGGTCCATCGAATAGGAGACGTCGACCGCCAGCACCAGCGCGACGTCGACCTCCTCGGGTGGCGCAGCCGCTTGCTGAGCATCGGGGGCGGAGGCGGGCCAAGCCCCGGCGGCAGCGAGACAAAAGAGACCGAACAGCCAGCGCCGCATCGAAACCTCCATCATCTGTCGTCGAAGCGTGACGCCGAAAGGAGGCCGAGTTTCGGACGAAGGCAGGCTTCAAACGAATGTCGTCGAAGTCTGCGCCCGGTTTCGATTCGCGCAAAGCACGAAAACGCGAGTTCAAGCCGGAAAAATGAGCATCGACCTGGATAAGCCAGTACCCTGAAGGACTATCCGCGCCGGCGATCCTCGACGATGGCAAGGGCCGCCTGGAAGGCCTCCTCGACGCCGAGCGCCGAGGTGTCGAGCTGAACCGCATCCTCCGCCGCCTTGAGAGGCGCATCACCCCTGCCGGAATCCCTGGCGTCGCGCCGGCGGATGTCGGCCAGGATGCCATCCAGCGTCGCGGCCTCGCCCCGCCCCGCCAGTTCCTTGTGCCGGCGCGCGGCGCGGACCTCCGGCGTCGCGGTGACGAAGAGCTTCACGGTCGCATCCGGGCAGATCACCGTGCCGATGTCGCGCCCGTCGAGCACCGCGCCTTCTCCTGCCGCGGCGAAGCGGCGCTGCCGGTCGATCAGGGCACGCCTGACGGCAGGGATCGCCGCCACCACCGAGGCTGCCTCGCCGATCTCGCGCCCGCGCAGCCGCGATTCGTCGATTGCCGCATCGTCGAAGCCCGCGGCGCTCGCCGCAGCGGCCTGCACATCGTCGAGCGGCTCGCCCGCATCGAGCATGGTGCGGGCCACCATGCGGTAGAGCAGGCCGGTGTCGAGATAGGGCAGGCCGTAATGGGCGGCGAGCCGGCGCGCCAAGGTTCCCTTGCCGGAAGCCGCCGGCCCGTCGACGGCAATCACGAGCCGATCGGCCTGCTTGGCGGAGGAGGCTATCGGCTGGGCTGCGGGCACGATTCTCGTCTTTCGTCAGTGCTCTGGTGAAGGCTGAGTTCTAAAGCACGGGGCGCGCGGATGCGAAGCGGTTTTGCACCCGGTGTCGCCGGGTCGCGTCGCCGCCAAATCAATATTTGACAGCGACGCTTCGCCCGACTAACGGACGCCCCTGCTTTTTACGAACCCTGTATGAACTTGAAGGTCCGACGCCGTGGCGAAACCGGAACTTGGTACCAAGCGCGTTTGCCCGGTCACGGGCCGCAAATTCTACGATCTCGACAAGGATCCGATCGTCTCGCCCTATACTGGCCAGTCCTATCCGCGCTCGCTGTTCGAGCCGCAGGCCAAGGCTGCCGCCCCGGCGCCCAAGCCGGCCGATGACGAGGACGAGACGGAGGTCGCCGACGGCGCGGTCGAGCTCGTCTCGCTCGACGACGCCGATGCCGAGGCTGCCGAGAAGGAGCCGGTGGTCACCAGCGACGACGATATCGAGATCGAGGATGACGGCGTCGCCGGCGATGACGACGACACTTTCCTGGAAGAGGACGAGGAAGGCGACGACGATGTCTCCGACCTGATCGATGGCGACATCGAGGGTGACGAGGACGCCTGAGCGGCGCCAAAATCGCGTCAGATCGCGCTCCTGAAAAAAGCGCGACGATAACGTGACATCAGTGCTTGTGTCTTGGCGCAAGCTTGCCTATAGAGCGCTTCGTCGCTGCGGCGACGAGCGCGGACCGCCTCGAAAGAGCCTTCGGTCAGCGACGATTTCCCGGCCTTTCCCCAAGAAGGCCGGCCAAGTGGGGCCATAGCTCAGTTGGGAGAGCGCTTGAATGGCATTCAAGAGGTCGGCGGTTCGATTCCGCCTGGCTCCACCAAATCTCTTTTCATCGATCGTTGCATGAAGCTACAACCGGCCCCGATCGCGGCCGGTTCTTCTGTTTTGTTTTGCGCTGTTCCGCGCCGGGCTTCGTTGCCAGTCGGCCAGCAACATCTTTCACGGAGGCGGTCGCTACCGTGCGCTCACCGACATACGGCGCTCTGTCCGCGCATGGTGCAGGTCGAGGTCGGGCGCTCATCGGCTGACGGTACGTAGGTCGCCGCGCCATTCGACGGCACATAGGTCGATCCATCGCTTTGCATTGGATCGACGCCCGCCGACATGCCGGTGGCGGCACAACCGGCCAACAGCATGCAGCACACCGCCACGAAGAATTTTGTCATCAAGAACTCCTAACCGGCGTGATCCTGCCGGGATGCCTGAGCGAAGTCACCTGCAGCCCGTCCCATCCGGAGATTTTGATCTGCCCCATTTCCAGGCGCAGCCATTGGTCGATGCCTTGCCGTGTGCACCCTGCCCTCTCTGGCGCGCACGGGTCCACAATGGGAAGGTCCTTTTGAATTTCCGACGCAGTCAGGGATGATAATCCCATAAAAGCAATGGCACTCAAACTGTTTGTTCCAATCCGGGCCCAGTGCTCCGCCCAGATAGTGGGATAACGGCAGAATAATAATCTCCCGGGCAAACCGTTCTTTTTAAAAAACACTTCTCTTGACCATATGTGTCACCCAACGCCATCGTAAATGAACGGGGACGCTACTTGCGTACGCCCTCAGATCATTCATTCGATGCGAGGTGCGCGATGTCCAATGCCGGCCGCCAGCTCACGCTCAACCTGTTCATCTATCCCGGCGGCCATCACGAGGCCGCCTGGCGCTACAGGGAGTCGGAACCGGAGCGGGTACTCGACATCCGCTATTATCAGGAGCTGGCGCGGAAGGCAGAGGCCGCGAAGTTCGATGCGGTCTTCCTCGCCGACGGGCCGTCTTTGGCGGAGAATGTCCGGTATTCCTCCCGCGTTCGCCTGGAGCCGGTGACCTGGCTGACCGCGATCGCAGCGGCGACCGAAAAGATCGGTCTGATCGGCACGGCCTCGACCACCTATAACGAGCCCTACAACCTCGCCCGCCTCTTCGCCTCGCTCGACCATATCAGCGGCGGCCGCGCCGGCTGGAACATCGTCACGACAAGCGATGCCGGGGCCGCCCAAAATTTCGGGCTGCCCGAGCATCCACCGCATGGCGAACGCTATGAGAAGGCCCGCGAATTCCTCGATGTCGTCACCAGGCTCTGGGACAGCTGGGAGGACGACGCCCTCCTCGCCGATCCCCGGAGCGGCGTCTTCGCCGACGCCGACAAGGTCCATCGCATCGACCATGTCGGCAAGCATTACCGCGTCCGTGGTCCCCTCAACATTTCGCGCTCGCCGCAGGGACGGCCGGTCTATGTCCAGGCCGGGTCGTCGGAGGATGGCCGCTCCTTCGCGGCCCAGTTCGCCGAGGCGATCTTCACCGCGCACCAGACGCTGCAAAGCGCGCAGGAGTTCTATTCCGACATCAAGGCGCGCGCTGCCGCTCTCGGCCGCCGGCCGGAGCACCTGCGCATCCTGCCGGGGATCAGTCCCTTCCTCGGCTCGACGCAGGCCGAGGCGAAGCGGCTGGAGGAGGAGATCGACGATCTGATCCAGCCCGCCGCCTCGCTCGACCAGCTCAAGCGCCTGATCGGCGTCGACCTCAGCGGCTATGATCTCGACGGGCCCGTGCCCCGCCACATCATCGACATCAACGGGCCGAAGGGGCTGGCGAGCCGCTTCCAGCTCGTCGTCGACATCGTCGACCGCGAGAACCCGACCATCCGCCAGTTGATCCGGCGCCTTGCCGGCGCGCGCGGCCATCGCGTCGTCGTCGGCACGCCCGAGCATGTCGCGAACGAGATCCAGAGCTGGTTCGAGCAGGGCGCAGCAGACGGCTTCAACGTCATGCCGCCCTATCTCACCGGCGGCTTCGACCATTTCGTCGCCGAGGTCGTGCCGATCCTGCGCAAGCGCGACCTGTTCCGGCAGGAGTACTCCGGCACGACATTGCGCGACCATTTCGGACTGCCGCGGCCTGACAGCGGTTATGCCGAGGCCCGGCGCAAGAGCGCCTGAGGCGCCTGGCGTCCCTGCCCCCCTTCCCAATGCCCGACGCGGCGCGGGCCTCGCCCGCCAGCGATGACGCATGCCCAGAGGATATCAGATGAAGCTGACCTATCTCCTGCCCCTTGCAGCCGCCCTGCTGGCCGGCCCAGCCATAGCCCAGCCCCTGCCGGACAGCGCGCCGATCCCCGACCGCATTCCTCCGGGCACGACCTTGGTGATCGGCGATCCGCAGACCAGGGTCGCGCTCGCCCTGTCGGGAGAACTCGCCAAGCTGCCCTTCAAGGTCGAATGGGCCAACATCTCCGGCGGTCCGCAGACGATCGAAGCCTTCCGGGCCAAGGCGCTCGATATCGGCGCCGTCGCCGACATCCCGCCGATCCATGCGCAATGGACCGGCCTCGACGTCCGGATCGTCGCCGCCAAGTTCCGGCGCGACCCCGTCGGCCATCCGATCTATGTGATCGCCACGGCGCCCGGCTCGGGCATCGCCAAGCTCGCGGACATCAAGGGCCGCAAGATCGCCTTCAGCCCCGGCCAGGCCCAGGGCGCGCTGGTGCTGCGCGTGCTGAAGAAGCTGGGCCTCCGGCATGACGAAGTCCAGCTCGTCGAACTGCCGAGTGTCGGCGATGCCTATGTCAACGCGCTCGCCAGCAAGCTCGTCGACGCCGCGCCGATCGCCGAGGCGAACAAGCAGCGCTTCGTCCAGAACTACGAGCGCGACGGCGCCAGGGCGCTGCCACACGGCCTGCGCGACGATCCCGCCTATCTCTATGTGGTGAAATCCTCGCTGGAGGACCCCGGCAAGGCGGCGGCGGTTCGTGCCTATGTCCAGGCCTGGGGCCGCGCCACGAAATGGGTCGAGACCCATCCCGAGGAGTGGATCAAGGGCTACTACGTCAAGGACCAGGGGTTGAAGGCCGATTCCGGCCGCTTCCTGGTCGAATCGAACGGCGACCCCGATGTGCCGCTCGACTGGAACGGGGCGATCGAGCGCCAGCAGGAGACGATCGACCTCCTCGCCGCCGAGCTGAAGAAACCGGTGCTCAAGGCGGCCACGCTGTTCGACCGGCGCTTCGAGCAGGTCGCCGGCGCGGCCTATCAGGGAGAATGAGCATGGCCGATCTCTCGCTCACCGGCGGGCAGGGCGCCGTCGATCCCGCCTGGCTCAACTTCGCCCGCAGCCAGCCTGCTGCCACCGCCGAGACGCCGCGCCGCCGGCGCAAGCTCGGCCCTGGCCGTCCGATCCCCTATGGCGCCGCGCTCGGCCCCGCTTTGCTGCTGATCCTCTGGAGCATCGGCTCCGCGACCGGCTTCATCGACGACCGCATCCTCTCGGCGCCCTGGACGGTGGCGACCACCGGCTGGGAGCTGATCCAGGACGGACGCCTGCAGGAAAACCTCTGGACCTCGTTCCAGCGCTCCTTCTGGGGGCTGTTCTGGGGCATCGTCGCCGGCGCCTTGCTCGGCGTCATCGCCGGCCTCAGCCGAATCGGCGAATACCTCGTCGACGGCCCGATCCAGATCAAGCGCGCCATTCCGGCGCTGGCGCTGATCCCGCTGCTGATGCTCTGGTTCGGCATCGGCGAGGGCATGAAGGTGCTGACGATCGCGCTGATCACCTTCGCGCCGATCTATATCCAGACCCATGACGGCCTGCGCTCGACCGATGCCCGCTTCATTGAGCTGGCCGAAACGCTGGACCTCAGCAACGGCCAGTTCCTGCGCCATGTCGTGCTGCCGGCGGCGCTGCCCGGCTTCCTGCTCGGCCTGCGCTTCGGCGTCACCTATTCCTGGCTCGCCCTCGTCGTGGTCGAGCAGGTCAACGCCACCTCCGGCCTCGGCTACATGATCAATCTCGCCCGCACCTATGGCCAGACCGAGGTCATCATCCTCTGCCTCGCCGTCTATGCCGCGCTCGGCCTGAGCTCGGATTGGCTCGTCCGCTTCATCACCCGAAAGGCTCTGCCATGGCGCAAGATTCTGGCCGACTGAACCAGCCGCCGGTCGTCGAAGTCCGCGGCCTCACCCGCCGCTATGGCGAGCGCACCATCATCGACGGTGTCGACCTCGACATCGGCCGCGGCGAGTTCGTCGCTTTGCTCGGTCGCTCCGGCTCCGGCAAGAGCACCTTCCTGCGGGCGCTCGCCGGGCTCGACCATGGCGTGCCCGGCTCCGGCCGGCTCGGCACACCCGACGCGGTCTCGGTCGTCTTCCAGGATGCGCGCCTGCTGCCCTGGAAGAGCGTCGTCGACAATGTCTCGCTCGGGCTAAAGGGGCAAACGCCGCGCGAGCGCGCCCTGCACGCCCTCGCCGAGGTCGAGCTGACGGCGCGGGCGCGGGCCTGGCCGATGCAGCTCTCCGGCGGCGAGCAGCAGCGCGCGGCGCTGGCCCGCTCGCTGGTGCGCGAGCCGGAGCTGCTGCTGCTCGACGAGCCTTTCGGCGCGCTCGATGCGCTGACCCGCCTACGCATGCAGGCGCTCTTGCTCGATCTCTGCGCCCGCCATCGCCCGGCGGTGCTGCTCGTCACCCATGACGTTGACGAAGCGATCCATCTCGCCCAGCGCGTGCTGGTGCTCGATCAGGGCCGCTTCATCGTCGATCTCAAGGTCGAGCTGCCGGCCGAGGCGGGGCCACGGCAGCGCCGCTTCGCCGAGGTGCGCAGCGAGTTGCTGAGCAGCCTCGGCGTGACCCAGGAGGAGCTGCGCCGCGTCGCCTGAGAACGTGCGGCTACTTCTTGATCGCCGGACAGGCGCTCTGGGCGAGCGGGCGGAAGGCCTGGTCGCCGGGGATCGTGGCGACGAGGTCGTAGAGGTCCCATTCGCCCTTCGATTCCGCCGGCTTCTTGACCTGGAAGACGTAGAAGTCGTGCACCATGCGGCCGTCCTCGCGCAGCTTGGCGTTGCGGACAACGTCGTCCTCGATCGGCAATTCGCGCATCTTGGCGATCACCGTCTTGGCCTCGTCAGACTTCGCCGCAGCGACCGCCTTGAGATAGTGACGGACCGAGGAATAGACGCCGGCCTGGATCGCCGAGGGCACCGCGCCATGCGCCGTCTTGAAGCGCTCCGAGAAGGCGCGGGTACGCTCGTCGATGTTCCAGTAGAAGCCCTCGGTCAGGATCGTGCCCTGGGCCGAGGCGAGGCCGACGCTCTTCACGTCCATCGCGGTCAGGAAGAAGGCGACCAGCTTCTGCTTGTCCTGGCCGATGCCGAAATCGCGCGCCGTCTTGATCCCGGCGACGGTGTCGCCCCCGGCATTGGCGAGTGCGATCAGGTCGGCGCCCGAGCCCTGCGCCGTCAGGAGCTGCGAGGACAGATCGACCGCCGGGAAGGCGTGCCGGACCGAGCCGACATAGCTCCCACCCTTGGCGGTGACGAGGGTCTTGGCGTCGGCTTCGAGCTGGTGGCCGAGCGCGTAATCGGCGGTGACCAGATACCATTTTGTGCCGGGCTTGGTCAGGTGGTTGGCGATCCCTGCAACCTGGACATAGGTGTCCCACATCCACTGGACGACATGGTCGGGCTGACAGGCATCGCCGGTCAGTCGCGCGGTGCCACCGGGGAAGAGGCCGACGCGGTTCTTGTCCTTCAGCAGCGGCGGGATGGCGAGCTGCAGCGAGGCGTTCGACATGTCGGCGAGGACGTCGACGCCCTGCCTGTCGATCCATTCGCGCGCGATCGCCGAGCCGACATCGGCCTTGTTCTGGTGATCGGCCGAGACGACCTCGATCTTCATGCCCTGGCATTCGGCCTTCAGGCAGTCCTCGACTGCCATGCGGGCGGCGGTGATCGAGCCCTTGCCGGTGATGTCGGAGTAGACGCCGGACATGTCGGTCAGCACGCCGATCTTGACGGCGCCGTCCGAGATTTCGGCTGCGGCCGGCAGGGCGCCGAGCAACGCGGTGGCGATGGCGAGCGCCGAGACTAGACCCTTCATGTGAATTCCTCCCATGGTGTTTTCGTCGTTGCTAGCGGTCGTGCCAGTGCGCCATCGGCAGGCCGGCGGCCGGTGATCTGAAAGAGGGGATGCGGCTGCCGCGCAGGCTGCCGATATAGGCGGTGTTGAGATCGGGGCCGCCGAAGGTGATGCTGGCGAACCAGGGCGCGATCGTGCCGCCACAGGCGAGCATCAGTTCCGGCGTCGCCTCGTCGCGAGCAAAGGCCGCCATCAGAGCCTTGCCGGCTGCGCTGCCGCGATCGTCGTCGAGCAGGATGCGCAGATCGCCTTCGGGCGTGAGCGCGAAGATCCGGTCGAGCATCACATGCGTGCCCCAGAGATTGCCATGGGCGTCGAAGGCGATGCCGTCGATGAAGGCGCCATGGTCGCTCGGGCCGAAGATCTCGCGATCGGTCAGGCTGCCATCGGGCTGGACCCGCAATCGCGTCACCCGGCAGGCGCAGGTCTCGGCGACGTAGAGCCATTCCTCATTGGCATCGAGACGGATCTCGTTGGTGAAGGCGAAGCCATCAGCGACGATGCGCAGGCGTCCGCCATCATAGAGCGCAACATGGCCGTCGCGGACATTGGGGCTCATCGCCCGCATCCAGTTCCTGGTCCGGGTCGAGATCGTCAGCCAGATCCGGTCCTTGCTGTCGCGCAGCACGAAATTGACCTTGCCGATCGGCTGCCCGTCGATCGTATCGACCAGCACGCGTGTCTCGCCCGAGCGGGTCATCACCTCCAGCCGGTCGGTGCCGAAATTCGAGATCAGCACGTCGCCATTGCGGGCGAAGGCGAGGCCGTTCGGCAAGGTGCCGGAGACGAAGCGCGCCTCCTCGTCGGGGGCTTCGGCAAAGCCGCGGCTCGCCGTCTGCGTGATCAGCTGCTGCGTGCCGTCGGGCCGGATATGGACGACGCCGCCGCGCGCATCGGCGCTCCAGAGCGAGCCGTCGCGCTCGGCGAGGATGCATTCCGGCCGCTGCAGGCCTTCGCCGACATAGCGAAGAGTGGCCGGATCGACGACGAAGCCGTCGAGGGGGTTGGGGCGAGGCGACATCAGAAGTTCACGCGGTCGCCGCCCTTGAGGCCGAGCGTGGCGCGGGCCTCATCGGGCGTGGCGATCTCGTAGCCGAGCTCCTCGACGATGCGGCGGATCTTGGCAACCTGCTCGGCATTGGACGTGGCGAGCTTGCCCCTGCCGATGAACAGGCTGTCCTCGAGCCCGACGCGGACATTGCCGCCCAGCATCGCGGCCTGCGTGCAGAAGGCCATCTGATGGCGCCCGGCAGCGAGCACCGACCAGTGGTAATCCCGGCCGAAAAGCTTGTCGGCGGTGCGCTTCATGAACATCAGGTTGTCGAGATCGGCGCCGATGCCGCCGAGAATGCCGAAGATCAGTTGCAGGAAGACCGGCGGCCGGAACCAGCCGCGATCGAGGCAATGGGCGAGATTGTAGAGGTGGCCGACATCGTAGCATTCATGCTCGAACTTGGTGCCGTGGCCTTCGCCGAGCAGCTTGTAGATGCGCTCGATGTCGCCGAAGGTGTTGCGGAAGATGAAGTCCTTGGTGCCCGCGAGATAGGGCTGCTCCCAGGGATGTTTCCAGTCGCTGTACTTCTCCGCAAGGGGATGCAGCGCGAAGTTCATCGAGCCCATGTTGAGCGAGCACATCTCAGGCGCGGCCTTGAGCGGCGCGGCAAGGCGCTCCTCGACCGTCATGGTAAGGCCGCCGCCGGTGGTGATGTTCACGACCGCGTCGGTCGCTTGCTTGATCCGCGGCAGGAACTCCATGAACACCGCCGGGTCCGGCGTCGGGCGGCCGTCTTTGGGATCGCGCGCGTGCAGATGCAGGATCGCCGCGCCCGCCTCCGCCGCCGCGATCGCCTGGCTCGCGATCTCGTCCGGCGTGATCGGCAGATGCTCGGACATGGTCGGCGTGTGGATGCCGCCGGTGACGGCGCAGGTGATGATGATCTTGCTCATGGAGCTCTCCTTCGTCCCTGCGTTCAGACCGGTAGAATGGCGACTGCCCGCGTCCAGCCGGCCGAGCCGTTGCGGACCTTCACCGGCAGGCAGCTGATGGTGAAACCGGTCGCCGGCAGCGCTTCGAGATTGTGCAGCTTCTCGATCTGGCAATAGCCGGCCTCGCGCCCCGCCTTGTGGCCCTCCCAGATCAGCGAGGCGTCGCCGGTCTGCGCAAAGCGGTGGGCGGTGTGGCTGAACGGCGCATCCCAGCTCCAGCCATCGGTGCCGACCACCTTGATGCCCTGCCGCACCAGATGCAGCGTCGCCTCGCGGCCGAAGCCGCAACCGGAATCGACATAGTCGGCCTCGCCATAGCGAGCGCCGGCCCGCGTATTGGCGATGACGATCTCCAGCGGGCTGAGGGTATGGCCGATCCGCGCCAGCTCGGCGTCGATCTCGGCGGGAGTGACGACATGGCCATCCGGCAGATGGCGGAAGTCGAGCTTCACGCCCGGCCGCAGGAACCAGTCGAGCGGGCATTCGTCGATCCTGAGCGCCGGCGCGCCGCCATCCTGCGTCGGGTGATAGTGCCAGGGCGCATCGACATGGGTGCCGTTATGGGTCGAGATCGTCGCGAGCTCGACCGCCCAGCCCATGCCGTCCGGAAGCTGCTCGGGCTTAAGGCCCGGAAAGGCCGCTGCGATGTCCTTCGCCGTCGCCTCATGCGTGCGATAGTCGATTCTGACCTTCTGGAAGGGCGGATCGGCAGGAACGTCGTTCTCCAGCGGAATCGACAGATCGACGAGGCGGCCTGGCAGCATGCCGGTATGTCCTCCCGTGAGGATGTGTTCTCTGGAGTTCGAATTTGGACGAACGTCCGACCTATAGCAGGGCGCCATGTTTCTGGTAAGAGGGGAATCGCTGGATTCTGGAGGGCCCGATGTCCGCGATGCCGACGCGCGACCGCATTCTCGACGCTGCCGAGCGGCTTTTCGCCGAGCGCGGCGGCGCCGACGGCGCCTCGATGCGGGACCTTGCGGCCGCGGCCGGCGTGCGGCTCTCGCAGCTCAGCTATCATTTCGGCTCGAAGGAGGCGCTCTACCGTGCCGTCTTCGCCCGCCGGGCGCATGCCTTGGCGCTGGCGCGTGCCCAGGCGCTGGGCGAGGCCATGGCCCGGCCGGCATTGGACGTCCGCGAGATCGTCGCCGCCTTGATCGGCCCCTCCGTCCGCCAGCGCTTCAGCGAAGGGGTGCAGGGCGCGGCCTTCGCCATGATGACCGCCCGCGAAGCGATCGACCCGCGCGAGGCGGCGCGCGGCGTCGTGGCCGAGCATTTCGATCCGACCGCACGGCAATTCGTCGCGGCGCTGGGCAAGGCCTATCCGCAGGCACCGGAGGGCTCACTGGTCGACGCCTACCTGTTCATGGTCGGTGCGCTCGTCATGACCATGGCGGCCGGCGACCGCGCCGCCCGGCTCGACCAGCCACGCGAGGCGGTGCCGATCGTGGAGAATGCCGAGCAGCTGTTGCAGCGCCTGACAGAGTTCTGTGCCGCCGGCATCGACGGCCTGCTACGGGGCCGCTGAGCCGGCTTATCCAAGGGAAAGTGGATCAGATCATGCGCCGCGAGATCATCGAAGTCCCCGTCATCTCCGAGGCGATCCGCCGGCTCGGCGCTCCGACTTCGGCACTGGCGCGCGCCGGCGACCTGCTCTTCACCTGCGGCATGCCGCCTATCGACGTCACCACCGGCGATATCGTCGGCGGCGACATCGAGACGCAGACCCGCGCCGCCATGGAAGCGCTGGCCGTGACCCTGCGCCATGGCGGCGCCTCGCTCGACGCCGTCATCAAGGCGACGATCTTCGTCACCGATCCCGCCCTGATGGCCGGGGTCAACGCGGTCTACCGCACCTATTTCAGCGACGGCTTCCCGGCCCGGACCAGCGCCGCGATCCGGCCCTGGCCATTGCCCTTCGACATCGAGATCGAGTGCGTCGCCGCGATCGGCTGACTCCTATTGCCGCGACGGAGCCGCCATCTTCGCCAGGGCTGCATCGAGCAGCTCGACTGACGGCTCCAGCGGCTTCAGGCTCGCCGTATAGATCGCCACCGCCCGGACACGCCGGCCGGGGTAGATCTCGCCGACCAGCCGGCGATAGACCGCAAGCTGCGCCAGCGTCGAGACCGGCAGCGCGGCCGCATCCTGCGGCGCACGGGCAGCCGTCTTGAAATCGGCGATCAGCACCTCGTCGTCGCCGACCGAGAGCCGGTCGATCCGGCCTTGCACAGGCCGCTTGCTGCCATCGGCTAGGATAATCTCGCCGGCGAGCGGCACCTCGGCGAGGCTACCTTGCCCGAACAGGCCGCCGAACTCCGGTGCGGCGATCAGCGCGAGCGCGTCGTCGACGATCTTGCTGCGACGCTCCTCCGGCAAAGAGCCGCCACGCGCCTCCGCCAGCGCATGAGCCGTGCTGGCGCGGCGCTCGTGCGGCACCTCCGGCAGGACCTGCAGCAGCAGATGCGCGAGCCGGCCGGCCGCCGCCGCATTGGCGACGAAAGGTCCGTCATGCGGGCGCTCCTGCGCGTCGGCCGCAGACAGCGCGCTCGACGGACGCAGGGGCGGCGCAGGCTCTGCCTCCTCGGGTGCGGAACGCGTCAACCAGCCTGGCGGCGGGGCTGAAGTAGGGGCGGCAAGACTGTCCTCAGCCGCGGTCTCTCCCGGCTGGGAGACCATGAAGCGGCGAACCTCGCCGTCGCCATCGGGCGCGGGAACATCGCGCAGCCAGGGTTCGGAGCCGGCGAGGCCGAGTTCGGCCATGGCGTACCAGGAGCCTTCGGGCGCCTCGCCCTTGGCCTGCACGCCGCACAGAATCAAGCGCTCCTCGGCGCGGGTCAGCGCGACATAGAGCAGGCGGTGATGCTCCTCGACCATCTGCGCGACGATCGCATCCTTGGCGCGCCGCATCGCGGCGGGATCGTCCGCCCGCTTCGTCGGCCAGACCGGCACCTGCGCACCGCGCGGCGGCGCGACCGCCATAAGCTTGGGCAGGCGGCGCTCTCCGGGCGCGATGCCGAGATCGGCGAGGATGACGACCGGCGCCTCCAGCCCTTTCGAGCCGTGCACGGTCATCACCCGGACCTCGCCGGCGCTGGCCGAAAGATCGCGCTTCACCTGCGTCGCCACCGCACCGATATGATGCAGGAAGCCGGCGAGCGAGGGGCCATGGCGCCGCTCATGGTCGAGCGCGGCGCTGAGGAAGGCGTCGAGCGCATCGCCGGCTTCCGGGCCGAGGCGGGCAAGCGCGAGATTGCGCCCGCCGCCGGGACCGAGCAGCCCGGCGTAGAAGCGGAACGGACCGCAGCGACCCGCCTCTTCGGCGAGTTCGGTCAGGCGCGCCTCGATCGCGGCGTAGCGCGGTTCCGCCTGCGCCGCCTGGCGGAAGGCGTCGCGCAAGGAACCCTTCCGCTCCGGCGCGAGCCGCATCAGGTCGTCATCGTCGAGGCCGAAGAGCGGCGTCTTCAGCGTGATCGCCAGCGAAAGATCGTCCTGCGGCAGCAGAATCGCCCGCCCCAGCGCGACGAGATCCTCCACCGCCGGATGGTCGGCAAGCGTCAACCGGTCGCGGCCGGTGACGGGGACGCCGCGATCCTTCAGCGCCTTGACGATCGCCTCGAACAGCGCGCCGCGCTGGCGCAGCAGGATCATCACGTCGCCGGGCTTGAACGGCCGGCCGATATCGTCGCGGCCGGCCTCGCTCCAGCGCTTCAACACATCGGCGATGCGGGCGGCGAGCTTGACCAGGCCGGAGCGCCGCTCAGGTGCATCGACCGGCGTCGTCCAGGCATCGGGCTTCTCGCTGGAGTCATCGGCCGAGATCGGCCAGAGATCGACCGCGCCGATCGCGGCGCGCTTGACCGTGTCGTGGCGCTCGGGCCCGGCGCCGCCGTCGAAGACGAGGCCGCGCCAGTGCTCCTGCGGCGCGAACACCGCATCGACGGCACGCATGATGTCGGGCGCCGAGCGGAAGGAGGTGGTGAGGCTGATCGGCTCGAAGCGCTGGCCCGCCTCCTGGAGGCGCCGGCCGAGCAACCGCCTTTCCTCGCTGAAATGGGCGGGCGCCGCGCCTTGGAAACCGTAGATCGACTGCTTCTCGTCGCCGACGACGAAGACGGTTCGCGGCCGCACCTGCTCGCGCGCGCCCTCGCCGGCCGAGAACTCCTCGGCGAGGCGGCGCAGAATCGCCCATTGCGCCTCGCTGGTGTCCTGGGCTTCGTCGAGCAGGATGTGGTCGATGCCGGCGTCGAGCTTGTAGAGCGCCCAGGCCGGATCGACCCGGTCGAGCAGCGAACGCGCCTTGGCGATCAGATCGTCATAATCGAGCAGCGAGCGCTGCGCCTTCAGCCGGCGATAGGCGGCGAGGATATGCGTCACCAGCACGGCGAGCGCCGCGCTGCGCTCGCGTACTGCGATGGCATTGAGTTGGTCGATCGCGGTGGTCAGACAGGCGGCGAGCGCATCGAGCGCCGCGTCGAGATCGGCCGGCAGGGCGCTGTTGCCCTTGCCGCGGACATGCTGGGCGACATTGCCCTCGGCCGTGAGCAGGCCAGCGCGGCAGGCAGCGACCGGATCGATGCCCGGCGCATCCGAGAGCGCCAGCCGGATCGCGGCCGCCGCCTTGACGCGCGTCGCGCTGCCGGCCTCGAAAGCGGCGATCAACCGCTCGAGATCGGGCACGCCAACCAGTGCGTGCCGGAAGCGCTCGCGCACCGTCTCCGCCGTCAGCTCCGCTGCAATGCCGAGGAAGGCCGAGAGCCCCGCAACGATCTCCTCGGGCCGCCGCGCCCGCCCTTCCGCATCGCTGAACACGGCGCGCTGGTGCAGCGCCTCGCGCATGATCTGGTCGAAGGTGTCCTGCGCCGCGTGCTCGGCCATGAAGCGCAGCGCCCGCGCCTGCGGCCCGTCCGGATCGCTCTCGGCGGCGGCGAGCAGGTCGCGCCTGGCATCGCGCATTAGCTCGTCCTGGGCGAGGTCGTCGGCGACCTCGAAGCGCGGCGGGACATTGGCCTCGAAGGGCGCGCTTTGCAGCACGCGGGTACAGAAGGCGTGGATCGTCTCGATCTTGAGGCCGCCCGGCGTCTCGAGCGCCTGCGCGAACAGCCGCCGCGCCCGGCTGATGTCGCTCGCGGCCGGGAGCTTCCCCGTCAGCGCCGACAGCGCCGCCCACAGCACCGAGTCGGAGGCGACGGCCCAGATCGAGAGCGCCCGGAAGACCCGGTTCGACATGTTGGCGGCGGCGGCCTTGGTATAGGTGATGCAGAGCATGCGGCCCGGCGCGACGCCGTCGAGCAGCAGGCGCAGCACGCGGTTGACCAGCACATGGGTCTTGCCGGAGCCGGCATTGGCCGAGACCCAGGCGCTGAGATCGGGCTCGGCCGCCAGCGCCTGGTTGCGCCGGGTCTGCTCGGGAATGGTCCAGCCGGCGGGCGTCATGCCTCGTCTCCGGCATCGCCGCCGAGATCGGGCGCGGCCGACCATTCCTTGACCCGGGCGAGCTGGTCATAGGGGCTGGCATATTTGATGTAGGCCGGCGCCCGGCGCGAGAGCCAGGGCTCGCGGCCGGCGCGCAGCACCGAAAGATGGTCGAGCAACTGGACGAGATGGCGCGCGGTGACGTCGGCCTGCGCCTCGTCCTTGAACGACAGCTTCTTGTCCTTCTCCCAGCTCTTCGGATCGTGGTTCAGCCGAAGATAAAGCAGCGCCTCGACGGGTCCGGGCAGGATGTCCGGCGTAAAACCGTGGCGCAAAGCGAGCTCGGCTTCGAGCGTCAATTGCGGAGCAAAACCGAGGCGGACCTGCTCCTCGCTCGGCGGCGCGCCGGTCTTGAAATCGATGATGCGCAAGGCGCCCTCGCGCGTGATTTCGACGCGGTCGGCCCGGCCGGTGAGCAGGATCGAGGAGCCGTCGACCAGCGGGAACTCGCCTTGCGTATCGCGCTCGACCGCGACGCGGGCGAGGCCCGGCCGGCGCCTTTCCTCCCAGCCGAGGAAATTCTGCGCGATCAAAAGGAAGCGCGGCCACCAGAAGGCGCGGACCTCCGGCGTCTCGTCATAGGCGCGGAAGAAGCGCTCGCCGATCTCGATCAGGCTGCCGAGGGCGCCGGCGGGAATGTGCTCGGGATAGGTCTCGGCAAAGGTGCCGACGATGTCGTGCAGCAGCGAGCCGCGATCGGTCGCGCCGGGATCCTCGACCAGCTCCGGCAGGGCGTCGAGCCTGAGGATCTTGCGGGCATAGACGGCATAGGGATCGCGATAGAGCGTCTCGACCTCGGTGACGCTGAGCCGCTTCGGCTGCAGATGCGCAGGCGGATAGGGTTTTGGCCGGGGCACCGGCAGGAGATCGGCGGGCTTGCCGAGCAGCCCGGCCCAGGCGGTGAGATCACGCCCTCGCGCCTCTGCGGCCATCCAGGCGTCAGGCGGCGCCACCGCCTTGAGCCGCTGCCAGAAACGCGAAGGGATCGTCTCGGCTTCGCCGGCCTTGCGGGCGCGGGTCAGCGTCACCTTGCCGGCGAGCGCCGCCGCGACGAAGTCATGCGCGGTCTGGCCGATGCGTCGTTCCGGCGGCGAAAGACCGAGCTCGGCTCGCATCGGCCGGTTGATGAAGGAATCGGTCTCAGTCGCCGGCGGCCAGACGCTCTCGATCAAACCACCGAGCACGACATGCTCGGCTTCGAGCAGGCGGGCTTCGAGCAGGCCCCAGATCTTGACGCGGGGATGGCCGGGATCGCGGCGCTGCACGACGCGCTCGCCGATCAGGCCTTCGAGAATGGCGATCCAGTCGCGGGCGCGGCCCTCGCCGGGCGCCTCCGGCAAGGCGGCGTCGAGATCGTCGAAGAGCGCGGCAAGCGCCTCGCCATCCGGACCGCGCCAGGCGAGGATCGCGCCGGCCTCGTCGCCACTCAGTTTTTCGACGGCGCGGCGGGCCTGCGCCGCGATCTCGCGCAGTTCGGGCGCAGGACTGGCCAAGGCCGCGACGAACGGGGCGAGCGCGTCTTCTAGCGCGGCGAGGACCTCTTCGGCCGCGCCGACATCCTCGTCTGTCAGCTTGCGGCGCGGGCGCGGCGCATAGGTCGCCTCGCGCAGCTCCGGCATCGTCTCGAAGGCGCGGCGCAGGCCGGCGAAACCCGGACCGACGGATTCGCCACGCCAGCAGCCGATCTCCAACGCCGCCGCGCCCTGCCGCAAGCGCGCTTCCGTCAGGCCGAGCCGGCAGAGCGGATGGGCCAGCAGCGCCACGAGGCTCGCCGGCGAGAGCTCGCTTTCGACCGCATCGAGCGCCAGCCGGAGCAGGGCGCCGGCGGGCCAGCGGCCGAGCGGCAAGCCGGCGGAATCATCGGCCTGGATGCCCCAGCGCCCGAGCTCGACCGCCACGCGCTCGGCGAGGCCGCGATCCGGCGTGATCAGCGCGGCACGGGCGCCGGGCTGCTCCAGCACTTCGCGCAAGGCCAGGGCTGCGACCAGCGCCTCCTCGCGCTCGTCGGCTGCTTCGACGATGCGTAAGCCGTCGAGTGCCCCGGCAGCAAGTGGCGCAGCGCCGGCCCAGTCATCGGTGATCGATGCTGGCAGCAAAGCGCGCCGCAGCAAGTCGCGGCGGAGAGCCAAGGCAGGCGAGGGCTCGGCAAGGGTGACGACCTCGTCGCGGCTCGCGCCGATCTCGTCGAGCAGGCGATGCAGCGCCGCTTGCGGATGCGATGGCGCCGGCTCCTGGACGATGGCGCGCCAGCCCTGTTCCGAAAGCCCCTCATCGAGATCGGGCAGGACGACGGCGCCATTCGGGGCGCGGGCGAGCGCAGCGAGCAGGCGGGCCGTCGCCGGCACCGTACCGGTCGAGCCCGCCGCGATCACCGGCCCGTGGAAATCGCCGGCGAGCAGACGCTCGCGCTCGGCCGCGAGCATGCGGTTGCGGAACTCGGCCGGATCGCACTCGGCCCGCTGTTCCAGGATCGCTGGCCAGGCTTGCGCGATGATGTCGAGGAAGCGGGCATTGAACTGCCAGATCTCGTCGAAGCGGGCGGCATCGAGCCCTTTCAGCCGCGACGCCGAGACGCCCTCGGTCTGCAATTGGTCGAGCAGATGGGCGAGGTCGCCGGCCAGCCCCCAGGCCTCGGCCAAGGTCGCCGGCATCAGCGACGGCTCGGCCGGGTCGAGCTTGAGATGCCGGCGATTGGCGGTGCGACCCCAGGCCGAGATCAGCGTCGTCAGGATGAAGCGGCGGCGGAGCGGATCGATCGGTGCGAGCCGCTGCAAAGCGAGGGCATCGCCTGCACCGGCGATCAACGCGGTTTCGGCCTCGTCGACATCGCCAAGCGGAACAATGCGCGGTAACAGCAGCGGCCGGCCGCCGAGCTTTTCCGACAGGATCGTGCCGAAGGCCCGCGCCGCGCGCTGGGTCGGCAGGTAGAGCGTGGTGCGCGACAGGGCAGTGGGATCGCCTGGATCATAAGCCCGGCCGAAGCGGCCGGCGATCAGTGCTTCGGCGAGCACGGAGAGAAAGGGCGCGCCGGCCGGGATGCTGAACAGGGTGAGCCCGGCCATCGCGGCTCACCCGCCCTGGTGTGCGGCGTAGGCCTGCTCCGCCAGCGGGATCGCCTCGGGCGTGCCGACATGGAGCCAGCGCCCGTCGAGCAGGTGACCGAAGAGGGTTCCCCTGGCGATGCAGCGATCGAACAGCAGGTTGAGCGAGAAAGGCCCCTCCGGCGTATCGGCGAAAAGCTCGGGCTTGATGATCGCGACGCCGGCATAGACGTAAGGTGCAACAGCTGCTTTTCCACGCCTTGCCAGCATGCCGGCCTCGTCGCGGAAGAAATCGCCGGCGCCATCGAAGCCGACACTGCTCTCGCGCTCGGCAAGCAGCAGCAGCATGTCCATGCGCTCCGCATCCCAGGCGGCTGCCATGGCGGCGAGATTCGATGCGCCGGTTTCGCTCCAGAGCGAGTCGGAATTGACGTGGAAGAAGGGCTCCGCTCCGAGCAGCGGCAGCGCCTTCTTCACGCCACCGCCGGTTTCGAGCAGGACGTCGCGCTCGTCGGAGATGGCGATCTTCGGGCGCGTGCGCCCGGCGACGCGCGCCTCGATCTGCTCGGCGAGATAGTGGACATTGACCACGGCCTCCTCGACCCCCGCCTCGGCCAGACGGTCGAGCGCATGGTCGAGCATGGTCTTGCCGGCGATCGCCACCAGCGGCTTCGGCAGCGTATCGGTGATCGGGCGCATGCGCTTGCCAAGCCCAGCGGCGAGCACCATGGCCCGGCGGATCGGCGGCGAACTGGTCTGCATGACGTGAACGAATCTCCCGCCGGCCAAGACTGCTACATCAGCCATGGCCGGCGCGATTGCTCAAGTGCGGCAACAGCTCAGAGGAAACTAGCGATCTCCTCCAGCGGCTTCTTGCCGATCGCCGGGACGACGCAGCCCTCCGCGGGATAGCCGACGACCAGCAGAATCAGCGCCTTCTCATTGTCGGGCCGGCCGCAGAGCTGGTTGAGGAAGTTCATCGGCGCCGGCGTATGCGTCAGCGTCGCCAGGCCGGCCTGATGCAGCGAGGCGATCAGGAAGCCGGCGGCGATGCCGACCGATTCCGGCACATAGTAGTGCTTCACCTTGCGGCCATCGGCGTCATAGCCCCAGCGCTGGGCGAAGATCGCGATCAGCCAGGGCGCGGTGTCGAGGAAGGGCTTGTGCTCGTCGGTGCCGAGATGGGCGAGCGCACCGAGCCATTCCTCACCGGCGCGGCCGGCATAGAATTCACGCTCTTCTTCCTCCGCCCCCTCGCGAATCTTTGTCTTGAGCTCGGGATCGGAAATGCAGACGAAGGTCCAGGGCTGCTGGTTGGCGCCGGAGGGCGCCGTGCCGGCGGTCGCGACGGCCGCCTCGATCACCTCGCGCGGCACCGGCCTGTCGGAATAATCGCGCACCGTGCGGCGCGTCCTCATCGTCTCCAGGAACTTGAGCGCCTGTGCCTTCATCTCCTCCTCGGGCAGGCCCTGGAAGGCGAGCGGCATGGTGACATAGGCGTTCATCGATTTCCTCCTGACAGCTTCTTGCGGGCACTGCTGCTTGCACAATAGACCATCCCGGCGCGCAGCCCTATGGTCCCGGCCATGACGAACGACAGCTCACAGCTCAAGCCCGGCGACCACCTCTTCCTGGTCGATGGCTCGAACTTCATCTTCCGCGCCTATTTCCAGTCGATCAACCAGGACCGGAAATACAATGCCCGCTCGGACGGGCTGCCCTCCGGCGCGGTCCGATTGTTCGCGACGAAGCTGTTCCAGTTCGTGCGCGAGGGCGTGCTCGGGGTGAAGCCGACCCATCTCGCCATCGTCTTCGACAAGAGTGAGAACTCCTTCCGCAAGGAGATCTACCCGGCCTACAAGGGCAACCGCTCCGATCCGCCGCCGGACCTGATCCCGCAATTCCCGCTGATGCGCGATGCGGTGCGTGCCTTCGGTCTGATCCCGGTCGAGCAGGACATCTACGAGGCCGACGACCTGATCGCGACCTATGCCAGGCAGGCACGCGAGGCCGGCGCCGACGTGCTGATCGTCTCGGCCGACAAGGACCTGATGCAGCTCGTGCGGCCGGGCGTCGCCATGTACGACCCGGCCTCCGGCGATGCCAAGAAGGGCGCCGGCTTCAGGCCGGAGCGGCGCATCGGCGAGCCCGAGGTGGTCGAATATTTCGGCGTCACGCCCGACAAGGTCACCGACGTCCAGGCGCTCGCCGGCGACGCCACCGACAATGTCCCGGGCGCGCCCGGCATCGGCATCAAGACGGCGGCGCAGCTGATCGGCGAGTATGGCGACCTCGAAACGCTGCTGAAGCGCGCCGGCGAGATCAAGCAGCCCAAGCGCCGGGAGACGCTGACCAACCCCGAGGTGGTCGAGAAGGTCCGCATCTCGCACAAGCTCGTCACGCTGGTCGAGGACGTGCCGGTCGAGACGCCTGTCGGCGAACTGACGCTGAACCAGCCCGATCCAGCCAAGCTGATCGCCTTCCTCAAGGCGATGGAGTTCACCACCATCACCAAGCGCGCGGCCGAGGCCTATGAGGCCGATGTCGGCGCGATCGATGCCGATCCCGACCTCGCCCCGGGCGGCGCCCGCGCCGCCGAGCTCAAGGCGCTCTATGCCGAGACGGACACGCCGGTCGTTGGAGCGGCCGTGGCGGTCGCGACAGATGGCGGCACGACCGTGGTGGCCGCCGCGACGGTCGAGGGCAAGGCTGCCCCCGCCGCCGATGGCTGGATGCGCCCGGCCGATCTCGCCGCAGCACGCAAGGATGCGGCGATCACGGCCAAGATCGACCATTCCGCTTACGAATGCGTCCGTACGGTCGCCGACCTCTCGCGCTGGATCGGCTGGGCCTATGAGGCCGGCCAGGTCGCGCTCGACACCGAGACCAATTCGCTCGACGTGATGCAGGCCGACCTGATCGGCATCTCGCTCGCGGTCGCGCCGGGCAAGGCCTGCTATATCCCACTGCAGCACCGCGCCGGCGACGGGTTGTTCGATTCAGGCCTGCTCGAAGGCCAGATCCCGCTCGACCAGGCGCTGACCGAGCTGAAGCCGCTGCTCGCCGATCCCGGCGTGCTCAAGATCGGGCAGAACCTCAAATACGACATAGCCGTGTTCAATCGGCATGGCGTCGAGGTCGGCCCGATCGACGACACCATGCTGATCTCCTATGCGCTCGATGCCGGCAATGGCGGGCAGGGCATGGACCGGCTCTCCGAGCTGCATCTCGGCCACAAGCCGATCGCCTATTCGGAGGTCGCCGGCACCGGCAAGAGCCAGGTCACCTTCGACAAGGTGCCGCTCGACAAGGCGACCGCCTATGCCGCCGAGGATGCAGACGTCACGCTCAGGCTCTGGCTGGCGCTGAAGCCGCGCCTCGTTTCCGAGCGCAAGACCACGGTCTACGAGACGATGGAGCGCCCGCTCGTGCCGGTGCTGGTCAGGATGGAGCGGCGCGGCATCGCGATCGACCGGCAGATCCTGTCGCGACTGTCAGGCGAGTTCGCCCAGTCGCTGGCGCGGCTGGAGGACGAGATCCATACGCTCGCCGGCGAGAAATTCACAATCGGCAGCCCCAAGCAGCTCGGCGACATCCTGTTCGGCAAGATGGGCCTGCCCGGCGCCAAGAAGACCGCGACCGGGCAATGGGCGACCGGCGCCGGCGTGCTCGAGGACCTTGCCGAACAGGGCAACGAACTGCCGGCGCGCATCCTCGACTGGCGCCAGCTCGCCAAGCTGAAATCGACCTATACCGACTCGCTGCCCACTTACGTGAACCCGCAAACCCACCGGGTCCATACGTCCTACGCCCTGGCTGCGACCACCACGGGCCGGCTCTCCTCCTCCGAGCCGAACCTGCAGAACATCCCGATCCGCACCGAGGCCGGCCGCAAGATCAGGACCGCCTTCGTCGCCGAGAAGGGCCACAAGCTGGTCTCGGCCGACTATAGCCAGATCGAGCTGCGCATCCTCGCCCACATGGCCGACATTCCGCAGCTCAGGCAGGCCTTCGCCGATGGCGTCGACATCCATGCGATGACGGCCTCCGAGATGTTCGGCGTGCCGGTCCAGGGCATGCCGAGCGAGGTGCGCCGGCGCGCCAAGGCGATCAATTTCGGCATCATCTACGGGATTTCGGCCTTCGGCCTCGCCAATCAGCTCGGCATCTCCCGCGAGGAGGCCAGCGCCTATATCCGCAAGTATTTCGAGCGCTTCCCCGGCATCCGCGACTATATGGACCAGGCCCGCACCACCGTGCGCGCCAAGGGCGCGGTCGAGACGATCTTCGGCCGCGTCTGCCATTTCCCGGCGGTCGCCTCGAAGAATCCGTCCGAGCGCGCCTTCGTCGAGCGCCAGGCGATCAACGCGCCGATCCAGGGCTCGGCCTCGGACATCATCCGCCGGGCGATGATCCGCATGGAGGATGCGCTCGCCACCGCCAAGCTCGATGCGCGCATGCTGCTGCAGGTGCATGACGAGTTGGTCTTCGAGGTGCCGGAGGGCCAGGTCGAGGCGGCCCTGCCGGTGATCCGCAAGGTCATGGTCGAGGCGCCGCAGCCGGCAGTGCAGCTCAAGGTGCCGCTCGTCGTCGACGCGCGCGCAGCCGACAACTGGGACGAGGCGCACTAACCTTACGGCCGGGAACCCTCGCCTGGTTGAGGCGTTGAGCTTTGCGCCATGCGTTCGGCATGGCATCGTTCATTGCCGGTACAAAGGAGGCGTTTGATGGCCGCAACCAGTTCCACCGCAAAGCGACAGGCCGCGGCCTCGGTCAAACGCGCCAAGGACGAAGTCGCTGAGGCCGCCTCGGACACCGCCGAGCGCGCGCGCCGCGCCGGCCGCCGCGTCAAGGACGAGGCGGACGAGATCGAGGCCAGCGTGGCGCGCGGCGCCGAGGACCTCGCCGCGACGGTCAGCGAGAAGCTGAAATCGGTCGGCGTCGACACCGACCGAATGGTAGAGATCGCGCGCGAGCAGGCCGGCGACCTGGAAGAGCTGATAATCCGCGAGATCCGCGAGCGGCCCCTGCGGGCGCTCGGCCTGGCAGCCGCGGTCGGGCTGTTCGTCGGCTTCCTGTCGGCGCGCTGACCATGCTGGGGGGGCTGACCGGTCTGGTCACGCGCGAGGTCGGCGGCGTCGTGCGCCGCAACGTCACGGTCGTCGCGCTCTATATGCTGGCCGGCGTGCTGGCGGCCGGCGCCGTGGGCTATGCGCTGAATGCGCTGCATACGGTGCTGACGCTGCATTACGGTGCGATCACCGCCAGCCTGTCGATCGCCGGGGGACTGCTGTTCGCGTCACTGCTGATGCTCGGCATCGCGCTCTATGTGAAGAGCCGGCCGCGCCCGAACCGGCGCCTCGCCGCCGCGGTGGCGGCAGCGCCGATCGCGGCATCGCTGGTCGGCAACCGCAAGCTCGGCTGGCGCGCCGGATTGGTCGGCGGCGTGGTGCTTCTCGGCCTCATCCTCGGACGGCAATTCGCGCAAGGCGACGACGACGCTGAAACCTAGGTCGAATTCGCCCTGAGCCGGCGGTCTTTCCGCAGCCGGTTCGCGGTAACGTGTCTTTTTACCTTGGGCGATCGGATTTCAGCGTCTATTCAAGGCGGCAATGAATGCCCAGCTGAAGCTCCGTCCACGCTGGCTCTCGCCGGGACTGCCCTTGCTCGGTACGCGCCGCTACACCGCATCCTCGGCTGCGATCGCGATCCTCGTGGTCGCTGCCGCCGTCCTGATCGCCGGCTGGATCAACGTCCAGGCCGACGAGGCCTCGAAGCTGGTCTCGCGCTCGATCGACATCCGTGAACGCAGCGAACGCTTCCTCAGCAACGTCCTCGATACCGAGACGGGGCAGCGCGGCTTCCTGCTCACTGGCGACGAGCAATACCTCGAGCCCTACAACGACAGCCATACCAAGTTGCTGCCGAGCCTGGATGAGATCGAACGCCTCGTCGCCTACAGTTCGACCCAGACCGAACGGGTGAAGCGGGCCCGCGCCGTCACCACACGCAAGCTCGCCGAGATGACCGAGACCGTCGGGCTGATGCGCACCGGCAAGCGCAGCGAAGCAACTGCCCTGGTGAGCCGCGGCGCCGGCAATCGCCTCACCCAGGAGCTGCGCGACATCGTCGGCGAAATCCAGCTCGAGGAGAATCACCGCCTCACCGCCAGCACCCGTCGCGAGGCCCGTCGCCGTGTCCTGGCCAGCGCCGGCATCCTGGTCGCGCTCGCAGGTCTCTGCTTCGCCGCCTGGCTGCAATTGCGGGTGCGGCATCGACGCGCCGTCACGCTGTCGAGTTCGAATGCCGAGCTGGAGCGCAAGGTCGGCGAGCGCACGCGCCAGCTCGAGAATGAGCGGCTGCGCATCGAGGCGCTGCTGCGCGACGTCAACCATCGCGTCGGCAACAATTTGGCGATGGTCTCGGCGCTGCTCAACGTCCAGAGCCGGCAGACGCGCGAGCCTGCCGTGAAGCAGGCGCTGGCCCAGGCGCAATCGCGCATCCAGGCGATCGCCGCGGGGCAGCGCCGCCTGCGGCTCGACATCGAGGCGGACGAGATCGAGGCCCGGCCCTATCTGGAGGACCTGCTGGCCGAGATCGGCAAGGCGGCGGAAGGCAAGCCGATCGAGATCGGACTGGCGATGGACGCGATCCGCCTGCCCGGCCGCGACGCCGTCTCCTTTGTCGTCGTCATCAACGAGCTGGTGACCAACGCGATCAAGCATGCCTTTCCAGACGGTGCCGCCGGCAAGATCACGATCCGGCTGGCACGCACGCCCGAGGAGAATCTCGTTCTCTCCGTCGAAGATGATGGCATCGGCATGCCGGAGGACCAGCAGACGGCGGGGCTCGGCAAATCGGTGATCAATGCGCTGCTGCGCAGCATGCGAGCCGATATGGAGATTGCGCCGCTGTCGGCCGGCGCTGCGCGGCCCGGCACCCGCGTCGCCGTCACCTTCCCGAAACGAGAGCAGCCGGCAGAGGAAGAAGCGGCCGAATAGTAGCCCTCAGCCCTTGTTCACGGCCTTGGAGACGAAGCGGCCGAGCTCGTCGGCCGAGAACGGCTTGCGCACGAAGCGCACGTCGCGCAGTTCGGGCGGAACCTCGCTCGGCGCAGATCCCGAGACAAACGCCAGCGGCGTGCCCTTGGCGCGCAGGCTGGCCGCGACGGCGAAGGTCTTGCCGCCGACGACGTCGATATCGAGCAAAGCGCAGTCGAGCGGCTGATCGGCGGCGCGTCGCGCCTGGGACACCGATTCGACCACGATCAACTCGGCGTTGCCACCGAGCTCTTCGCTCAGGGCACTCTCGATATCCATCGCGATGAAGGGGTCGTCCTCGACGATGAGGACCCGAATACCGGCCATGAGACCCAGATCACCTTCCAACTTCACGACTACACCCCAAGCTGTTGCCTGCTTGTGAGCTTCATGAACGCCTGCTTGGTCGGCCTTGTTCCGTTCTGAGCCGGATTGTCCGCCTCGAACCCTTCAAATTCAACTCAAATTGGCTGGGTATGGTTAGGAAAACGTAAGTATCCAGCTCAGCGTCGCCGTGGCGAGCGGACGAGGCTGAGCTCGAAGGCGGTGACGCCGAGGGCGACATTGGCGCCGCGCTGGATGGGGAGGGCCCGCGGCACCAGCCGGACATCGCCGTCATGGCTGCCGGTCAGCGCGACTTCGCCCGGCTTGCGGGCATAGGGGCCGGAGAGGACGCCCAGGGGAGAGCGCGCGTATGGGCCGTAGACCCGCCAGGCGAGCAGGCTGCGCCCGACCATCTTGGCGTCGAGGCCGAACCCGCGAATCACCCCGGTATAGGTCTGCAGCGGCCCACGCCGAGGCCGGAACCGGCAATCGAGCGGCTTCTGCGTGGCGACGGCCTGGGCGAGGCCGGCCCCGATCGTGCAGGTCAGGCGCCCGGCCGGCGCACCGCTCTGCGCCAGAGCCGGAGCTGCGGACAGGCTCGCGCCGGCGGCCAGGGCAAGCATTGCGATCAGACGTGTCATTCAGTTTCTCCTGCGCCCTACCCGCCGCAGCGACTCGCAGCCGGCTTCTCCAAATCGGCTCCCGCCTCGAAACCGCACCAAAGCGCCGCAATCACTCCATAGTTCCTAAATAATCCGGAACCTCAATCCGGTGCTTGCGTTGACGGGAACTGACCAGTGGACGCGCGAATGCAAAAGCAAGGACGGACCATCCCGGTGCAGATCTTCCCCACTCCCAAGCTGGCGCGTGATCTTCCGCCATTCTGGGAGCTCGAACAACTTCTGCGCGAGGGTTTCGACCATGATTCGGCGCTGGCCGAGCTGGCCCATCGACGCGAGAACTGGTCGAACGGTAGGCGTTCGCCGCCGGCCGCGGCGCAGTCCGACGCGCCGGACGGCGTCTTCACGATCGCGTCATAGGTTTTCACCGGGATCATTGGCAGAAGCGGCTCGAAGCCGCCCTGCGCTGTTGAATGTCGACATGAAGATGATTGGCGTGGGCAGCATCCGAGCCCGGGCCGAGGACGGTCATGAAGGCACCGCAAGCCGATTGGCGGACGCCGTCCAGGAAACGGCTCTGCTCCAGGCCCTTCGGCTGTTCGACCGACACGGCCACTCCGCCCTGCTTCTCCTCGCCGAGCTGAAAAGAGAAGATGTCGAGCGCTTTTCCCGTGGCATGCTCGCTGAGCTGCCCTTGCGCCTGACGATTGCGTCGCCGGCATTCATGCCCGCCGCCGACATGTAGTGCCGTCAACTCCCGTCCGAACGCTCCCCGCGCCAAAGGCTGCAGGCTGGTGTCGAGCCAGAGCGAGACCGCCCGCGCGAGTTCGCAGCTCACTGTCGGCGGCGGCAGCAGCCTCACCTGGCCGGGGCCATCGGCCGTCCGTACCGCCAGCGCCTCGACCACGACCGGATCGTCCACGCGGCAACCCTCCGGCTCGGGTTTTGCGCCCGATGGAGCCGGACGAATCCGGTTCCCAGCCACGCCTGCGAGCATTCGCATGCAGGCGCTATCCTGCGTCACGACGATGGGCTTCTCCACCGGCGACGTGGCCGGCGGAGCCGAAACAGGCTTTTGCAAGGACGCGGGGCGTGGCGGAGGCCGCGGCGCGCTCCCCGGCTGCGCTTCACGGCTGCGCGCGTGTTCGGCGCCGGTCAGCCCGGCGGCGACGATGACGAATACCCAACACCCCCGCCCTATGAGCCAGCGTCGACGCATAGGTTCAGCCGACAGCCGTGAACAGGACCGTGAGCGAGGCCGCGACGATCAGCGCCGCCAGCAGAGCCATGGACATGACCGATCTCCTTCGCATCGCCCGGGCCGGGGCAACGCGAGGGATGGCCGATTTGTTCCCGGTCACCTCGATCGGCGGGTCAGGCAGCCTTGCGGCCGGCGCGCCGATCGAAGAACAGCGCCTGGCTGATCGCAGCCTTCACCGCTTCCGGCTGGAACGGCTTGGTGATCAGGAAGGCCGGCTCCGGACGGTCACCGGTAAGCAGCCGCTCGGGATAGGCGGTGATGAAGATCACCGGCACCTCGATCGCACTGAGGATCTCGTTGACCGCCTCGAGGCCGGAGCTGCCATCGGCGAGCTGGATGTCGGCCAGCACCAGGCCCGGCCGCTTCTTGGCGACCAGCGCGATCGCCTCGCGATGCGTCCTGGCGACGCCGGTGACCCTGTGGCCGAGCTCCTCAACCATGGTCTCGATGTCGAGGGCGATGATCGGTTCGTCCTCGATGATCAGCACGTCGGTGGCAACCTGCTCGGCGATCTCCTGGCCGGCCGTCTGGACGAGAGCGGCTGCGTCGCTGCTGGAGATGTTCATGACCTGGGCGACCTCCTCGATAGGAAAGCCCTCGACCGTCCGCAGCAGGAAGGCCTGGCGCGAACGCGGCGTCAACGCGTCGAGATTGCGCTCGGCGGCGGAACGTTCGGCTTCGGGCGCCGGGGCCTGGGTGTTGAGCCCCACCGACGACCACATCTGCAGGAACAGCCGGTAGAGGCCGACCCGCGGGCCGAGCTCGCGCGGGAAGGTGCCGGGATCGGCGATCAGCGCTTCCAGCGTAGCGACGACATAGGCGTCTCCGCCCGCCTGGGTTCCGCTCAGCGCGCGGGCGAAGCGGCGTAGATACGGCAAATGCGGTGCAATTTCAGTGGCGATCGACATCTTGCTATCCCCCACGAGTCCAGCCCGATCGGCTTTCAACGCAAGCTGATCGGGTCGGGCTCTATCCAAAATCGAGAGACGGATTCACCGACCGGGCTTCCGATCCAGCGAGATCCGGCTCCAACCAAAGTTGCTGGAGAAGAGCACTCAAGTCCCTGTTATGACAAGAAAATTATTTTTTGTTCCCGAAGGAACCTTTTGTTTTCGGCCTCGTTATTGTGCCGAATGAAGGTGCGTTTCGGGGCAGTCGCGCGCAAGCGTGTCAACGAGCGTGCGTGGCGTGGTTGGGTGTGATCGGCGGCACTGTCGGCATGCCAATGGAGCGAGGGATCATGAATCTGATGAATGCCGATCCGCCCGAAGCGGCCAAAGCCGAGCCGGACGACGAGATGATGCTCGACCCGCGCGTGCAGGAATCGATCGGCCGGTCCCTCAAGGCGCATTATGATGATCTGATCAATGCGCCGGTTCCCGACCGGTTCCTGGTGCTGCTGGCCCAGCTCGAAGACACCGAACGGCGCCTGAAGTCTGGAGGCGGCTCTGATGAGCGCAGCTGACTTCAAGGACGGGCTGATCGCCGAGATTCCGAATCTGCGCGCGTTCGCAGCGTCGCTCTCGGGCTCGATGCAGCTTGCCGACGACCTGGTTCAGGACACGCTGCTCAAGGCCTGGGGTAACGCCGAGAAGTTCCAGCCCGGCACCAGCCTGCGGGCCTGGCTCTTCACCATCCTGCGCAACACCTATTACTCGCTCTACCGCAAGCGCGGGCGGGAAGTACAGGACAGCGAAGGCACCTATGCCGACCGGCTCGCGACCCATGGCAACCAGGAGAGTCATCTCGACCTCGCCGATTTCCGCAAGGCGCTGGCCAAGCTCCCCGAGGAGCAGCGCGAGGTCCTGATCATGGTCGGTGCCACCGGGCTGTCCTATGAGGAGACCGCCGAGATCTGCGGCGTCGCGATCGGCACGATCAAGAGCCGCGTCAACCGGGCACGCGCCAAGCTGGCGGAGCTCCTGTCCATCGGCGGCGTCGACGATCTCGGCCCCGATCGCCGGATCACCGCGGCCGTCCAGCGCGCCGGACCTGAAACCGTCGGCAGCTAGAGCAGGATGCGAAAAGTGGGAACCGGTTTTCGCAGAAATCCTGCTCTAAATTATTGCAATCGATCACATTTTATGATTCTGGATCGGTTCGATCCAGAATCATCGTGATCTGATGGCCCTCTCGCTGTTCAGGACGGTCCGCGGCCGCCTGCTGGCACTGATGGTCGCGATCGTCCTGCCGATCGCCTGCCTGACGGCGGCGGCGGCGGTTGCGACCTATCGGACCGTGTTCGAGGCGATCGAGACCTCGCAGATGCGCGCGGCGGACGACTTCGCTGTGCGCGCCCGCGTCTGGTATCGCGGCGCTCTGCGCTCGCTCGTCGCCAGCGCCGCGACGATCCGGGCTGTCTCGCCACCACCGGATATGTGCGACCGCATCGCCGAGAAGGCGCTCGCCGCGGTCTCGGGCTATGAGGCCGTGCTGCTGCGGGTGGGTGGCCGGCCAGACTGCGTCGGCAGGCTCGACGGCAGCATCCCGCCCGGCGAACTCACCGCTGTCGCCGATCAGCTCGCCACGCGCCCCCCCATCAAGCTGTGGGGCGGCACCGAATTCACGAAAGCCCGCTACGGCCAGGTCACGATCGCGGGCCGCTCCTTCCTCGCCATCTACAGCGAGTTCGACGGAGGCGACGCGCTCCTGCTCAGCAAGCCCGATCCGCTCGACGACACCTTCGACCTCGGCAGCAGCGACAAGGGCATGATGGCGGCACTGCTGCGACGCGGCGGCGACGTCGTGGTTGCGCGCGGCGGCGCACAGGCCGACGCCTCGTGGCTTCCCAGGGCCGAGACCGTGCCCGATCAGGCCGCGCACTGGTCCGCGCCGAGCCGCGGCGGGCCGAGCCGCACCTATGCCGCCCGGATGGTGGCCGAACCTGAACTCTATGTCGTGGTGAGCTTCGACGGCACGGCCGAGCAGGCCGCAAAGACGCAATTCTATACCCTGCTGCTCGCGCCGTTGCTGACCCTCACCCTGCTCGGGCTCGTCTACATGAAGGCGATCGATCAGCATTGCGTGCGCTGGCTGCGCGGCATCGAGACGACGGCCCGAGCCCGCTCCACCTCGGCCAGCGCCCGCGTCCCGCTCTCGGACGAGATGCCGCGCGATATCCGCAGCGTCGCCGAGGCCTTCAACGCGATGGTCGACGAGCAGGAGGTGCGTCAGAGCAAGCTCAGGCTCGCGCTCGACGACAATCGTTTCCTGGTTCGCGAGTTGCATCACCGGGTCAAGAACAGCCTGCAGGTGGTGCAGAGCTATATCGGACTCGCCAAGCGCAACCACCAAGGCGAGGCACGGATGGCGCTCTCCGACGCGGAGTGCCGCGTCCACGTGCTCTCGGCCGCCTATCGCTTCACCCTTGCCGATGGCGAGATGCAGCCGGTGCGGATCGACCTCTTCCTCGACGATGTCGTCGCCATGGTCTCCAGCTTGATCCTCGCCCGTGGCCAGCGGCTGGAAAGCCGCATCGAGACGCAGGCCGCCCTACCGATCGACCGGATCATCCCGCTCGGCTTTCTGATCGTCGACGTGGTCAGCCGGGCGCTGCGCGCCGCCCCCGGCATCGGCCTCGAACTCGCCGTGACCGCGGCCGGCGACGGCATCATCGACATTGCCATCAGCACGGACCGTGACACCACCCAGATCGCGCCGCCGCGCCTGTTCGCCGGTCTGCTGATGCAGATCGAGGCGATCGAGATCAGCCCCCCGCAGGGGCGTAGCCTCGGCGTCTGGCGCCTGAGCCACGGCGCTCCGCGCCGGAACGACGCGATTCAGCCCGGCCCATCCGCCGGCGTGATCGCGACGCCGACGCTGAGCCCGAGGAAGGCGCCGGCCGGCCCGACATAGCTCCCGGCCACCGGCGAGGCGTCTTCCGGTACCCGCGCGACCGCGACCCGCAGCAATTGCCGGTCGGCGACGAGGTCGTTGGTCGGATCGAATTCGACCCAGCCGTCATTGGGGATGAAGACATCGGCCCAGGCGTGGGTCAGCCCGGCCACGGACGTCATCCCCGCACCTTCCGGCGAGCGCTCGTGGATGTAACCGGTGACGAAACGCGCGGCGAAGCCGAGCCGGCGCGCCAGCTCGATGAACAGCCAAGCATAGTCGCGGCAGGAACCCGCTCCCATCCGCAGCGTGTCGAGCGGATGCTGGGTGCCTTCATCGAAGCGCACCGCATAGTGCAGGCTGGCATAGATCTCATGCGCCAAAGCGCGCAGCAGATGACCGCCATTGAGCCGGGTTCGGAACGCCTGCAGCCAGGCGTCGAGCGCACCATCGGGATCGGCGGCGGCGAGGTCGAGATAAGGCTGGAGCACGGCGCGCTCGGCCGGTGTATAGCTGATCTCGGAGCTCTCGATGTCGGGCTCGACCTTGGTGCGGGGCAGGGCCGAACCGAAGCGCTGGATGACGAGCTCGCTGACGATCTCGAGCGTATCCGAAGCACCGGCGAAGCTCGCCATAGCGACGGGATTGCCATAGGCGTCGTGCATCCAGCGCAGGCTCGCCTGCGGCGAGATCGCGATCGCCGTATCGATGACGCGCAGATCGAAGGAATCGCGCGGCCGCAGCATCAACCGGTGCGGGCCGAAGACGACCGGTTCGGCATAGCGATAAGTCGTCGCGTGGCGAATGCGCAGATACATCTGGTCCCCAGCCGGTTCATCATACCTCACCGTCACGGAAAAAGCCGCCTCGCGGCGGCTTTGCTGATCAGGCGGATGAACTACGCGCGAGCGGCGGATCGGTTCCGCCGAACGCATTTCGAGCGACGCGGGAAACGGTTCGCGTAAAGACAACGCGGCGGGGTAAAGCTCAACGCAGGACGGTGTTGCCCTTGAGGCTGGCCTCGCGCTGCGAGGTCGGGACGACGCGGTGAGCGAAGTCGCGGCGCATCTCGGCGGGATTGACCGCGGCGAACTGGACGTCGGCCGGGGCGCCGCGCTGGAGCTTGGCCTGGGCCACCGCTTCCGAGCTCTCGCCGAAGCCGTTCTGGAACGAGGCGCCCATGGTCAGGGCGCTCACGACCAGCGCCATGCCGCCGAAGAAGGTGGCAGCGCGCTTGAAGGGGGCAAGGCTGGCGGTGGTCATCTTCGCTCTCCCGGTTCGTGTGGTCGCTCTTGAAAGGCGGAACGGCTTCTCAACCCGTCTGGCCGGGAATTGTTCCGCTTTGGGCGGAAATCGCGGCGATCCCGATTCTTTCTCAAGCGGCCGAGCTGTCATTGGCGGCTTCGCGTCGACGGAACAGGCGCCAGAGCGACCGGGTCAGGCGCTTCGTGGTCAGATGCGCACCGGCCTCGCGCTTCTCGAAGGTGATCTTGCGCTCGTGGAAATCCTCGAGGCCCGGCCGATGCCCGACGCTGATGATCGTCGCATAGGAGAGCTCGCTCTCGATCAGCCCGAGCAGCGAATCCTGGCTGGCCTCGTCGAGTGCCGACGTCGCCTCGTCCATGATGATGATGTCGGGCTTCTGGATCAGCAGCCGCGCAAAGGCGATACGCTGACGCTCGCCGCCGGACAGGGTCTGGTCCCACCGCTCTTTTTCGTCGAGTCGTTGGCCGAGCGAGGCGAGCCCGCAGCGTTTCAGCGCATCCCTGACCGTGTCGTCGTCGACGCGGCTCTCGGCTTCCGGATAGAGCAGCACGTCGCGCAGCGTGCCGATCGGCAGATAGGGCTTCTGCGGCACGAAGGCGATGCGCTTGCCCGGCGGCAGCTTGATCGAGCCTGCGCCCCAGGGCCAGAGGCCGGCAATCGCCCGGATCAGCGTGCTCTTGCCCGAGCCGCTCTCGCCGGCGACCAGCACCTTCTCGCCCGCCGCGATCACGATCGACGCATCGGCGATGACGATCCGCCCATTGCTGTGGGCGATTGAGAGATCGGCGATATGGATGCCGCCATCCTCGCTCTCGCCCAGCTCGATCTGGGTCTCGCCTTCCATGATCGTGCCGACATCGAGCGCCTCCAGTGCTTCGGCCAGCTCGTCGACGCGCCTCACCGAGGCGAACCACTCGGCCAGCCGGACGAAGTTGTCGACGAACCAGATCAGCGCAGCCTGCACCGCGCTGAAGGCGGCGACCACCTGCATGACGGCGCCAAGCGTGATTTCGCCGGAGAGGTATTTCGGCGCGATCAGCAGCAGGGGCACGATCGGGAACAGCGCGCCATTGGTGTTGAGCACGATGGCGATGACGCCCTGCTGCCGGATCACCTTCAGCCAGGCCGCGACGACACGGCCATAATTCTCGCCGACCGAATCACGCTCATCGGCATCGCCCTTGATCAGGGCAATGCTTTCGGCGTTCTCGCGCAGGCGCGTCATCTCGGCGCGAAACTGCGCCTCGGCCTCGTTCTTGGCGGCGATGCGCGGCACCAAGGGCCGGCCGGCGAAATAGGCCGCGAGCGAGGCGACGAGCGCATAGACGATCGCGGCGAGCGCCATGTAACTGGGGATGACGATTGCAGTCCCGCCGAGTGTGAAATGCGCCGCCCCCGCGACCTGCCAGAGGATCGCGGCGAAGGTCACTGCCGTGACGAAGGCGCTGAGCAGGCCGATGGCGAATTCGACCAATGGCTCGATGGAGAGGCGGACATCCTCAGCGATGCGGTATTCCGGCGCGCTTTGGTCGGGCACGACGAATTGCATCCGGTAATAGCGCTGATCGGCAATCCACCAGCCGGCGAGGCGATGGGTCAGCCATTCACGCCAGCGCATCTGCAGCAGCATCCGGCTGATCACCAGGCAGGACAGCGATGCTGCCGATGCCGCGACGATCAGCGGCAGCCAGCCGACAGCCGTCCAGATCTTGTCGAGGTCGCGCTTCTCCAGAGCATCGAAGAACAACCGGTTCCAGCTGTTGATGCCGACCGCCGCGCCGAGCTGGGCAGCGACGAAGAGCAGCACCGCAAGGGTGAGACCCCAGGCCCGCAATCGACTCTGGCCTGACCAGAACCGCAGGGCCACGCGAAAGAACTGGCGCAGGCGCGAGCGCCGCAGCCCGGAGGCATGTGATTTCATGCGGCGGCCTCCCGAGCCGATCTGCTAATGCCGAGACAAAGCGCGATTGCTAAGCCAAGGCTTTCGCGCCACACAGAAAACGCAAGCGTTCGCCGCGAGTTCCGGCGGACGAAGGAGCCGGGCGTGATCGTTTCATCGAGCAATCATCGCAACCACCGCAGCCCGTCCTGCCTCGCCTGTCCGTTGCGACTGAAACCTGCCTTCAAGGACAAGTCCGACGAGGAGATACGCTTCATCCAGGCGATGAAGATCGATCATCGGCAGTTGCCGGCCGGCGCAGACATTATCCATCCCGGCCAGGAGGATGCCGAGCTCTACACGCTCTTCTCGGGCTGGGCCTTCCGCTACAAGTCGCTGCCGGACGGGCGGCGCCAGATCCTCAACTTCCTCCTGCCCGGCGACCTCGTCGGCCTGCAGGCTTCGCTGCTCAGCGCGGCCCAGCACGGCATCGAGGCGCTGACCGAGGTCGAGCTCTGCGTCTTCCCGCGCCGGCGCACTTATGAAATGTTCGGGCGGATGCCGGCGCTGGCCTATGAGCTCGCTTGGCTCGGCTCGCGCGAGGAAAGCCTGATCGACGAGAACCTGACCTCGGTGGGCCAGCGCAATGCGCAGGAACGCATCGCGGCGCTGGTGATCTCGCTCTACCGCAGAGCCGAGGCGCTCGGCCTGGTCGCGGAGAACAGTTTCGCCTTTCCGTTGACGCAGCAACAGCTTGCCGATGCGCTCGGCCTCTCGCTCGTCCACACCAGCAAGACCTGGGCGCGCCTGCGCAAAGCCGGGATGTTCTCGCTGGAACGCGGGCGCCTCACCATCCACAATCCGCGCCTGACCGAGCGCATGGCACTGCTGTTCGAGAGCGAATTACATCCACGCCCGCTGATCTGATCGCGCCATTGCGGTGGCCGGCCAAGAAATCGCTGGATTCGGCCCGCTCTTGACCCCATATGACAGCGGCGTAACGTCACATCATCGTCATGTCGCCCCGGCGCTGGCCTTTTGCCTAGCCGCATTGAGGTTCTGGATGGCCCATTCCGCTTCCGGTCAGCGCCTGCGCACCACCCGTTTCGGGCGCTCCTCCGTCGCAGCGCGGCTGGAGCATGAGGTGCGGCTGACGGCAGCGGACTTCGCCGACAGCGTCGCCGAAGCGAAGCTGCGTGTCGCGGCGGCGCGCTACAAGGTCGAGGACGAGGTCCGCAACACCGCCGGCAAGCTGAAATCGCATGTGCGCAAGGCCGCCGACGAGGCCAAGGCGCGTTTCGGCGATGACGCCCGCTTCCTCAAGTCCTGGATCGATTCGCCGGGACGTACCGGCGCGGTCGCGCCGTCGAGCCCGTTCCTGGCGAAGCGCATGGCGTCCTATGTCGACCCGCAGGCCGAAGGGCCGGTGGTCGAGATCGGCCCCGGCACCGGCCCGGTCACCGAGGCGCTGATCGAACGCGGCATCGACGAAGCCCGGCTGATCCTGGTCGAGTACAGCCCGGAATTCTGCGAGCTGCTGCGCCGCCGCTTCCCGCGCGCCACGATCATCGAGGGCGACGCTTATGCGCTTTCGACCACGCTTGGCGGATATCTGACCGAGAAGGCGAGTGCGGTGGTATCGTCGCTGCCGCTGTTCAACAAGCCGCCGTCAGAGCGCTCCGAGCTGGTGCAGGACGCCTTTGCCAACGTGCTCAAGCCTGGCGCGCCCTTCATCCAGTTCACCTACGCGGTGATTTCGCCGGTGCCGCGCAAGGGCTCCGGCCTCAAGGCGCAGGTCTCCGACTGGGTGCTGCGCAACATTCCGCCGGCGCGCGTCTGGGTCTATCGCCGCGCCAAGCCGTGACGCGGGCTTGACGCCAGCCCCGCATCCCTCCGACATCGCGAACTGAGAACGCCGGGCCCGTTGGCCCGGCTATCCAGTCGGAGTGACCATGCCAAAAATCCTCGTCTTCGCCGGTTCCTGGCGCCCGGGTTCGATGAACGCCCGGCTCGCGACCCTGATCGCGAGGAATCTGGAGCATGCCGGCGCCGAGGTGACGCAGATCTCGCTCGGCGACTACCCGCTGCCGCTGATCGACGCGCGTGCTTATGACAACGAGGCCCCCGCCGAGGCCAAGGCGCTCGCGGCGCTTGTCGACGCCCATGACGGGCTCTTCATCGCCAGCCCCGAATACAATTCCGGCTACCCGCCGGCGCTGAAGAACGCGCTCGACTGGATCAGCATCGTCCGCTCCGGTGGCCCGGGCCTGCGCGAGAAGGTGGTCGCCATCGGCGGCGCCTCGGCCGGCAATCTCGGCACCTATCGTTGCCTGACCCAATTGCGGAGCGTGCTCGAGCTCGGCTTCGGCGCGCTTCTGGTGCCGGAGATGCTCGCGGTCAGCGGCGCCGACAAGGCCTATGGCGAAGATGGCGACTTCACCGACAAGCGCCTCAAGGGCCTGCGCGACAAGATGGTGGCGCGGCTGGTGAAGGTCGCGGCGCTCCACCCCTAGCGGCTATTCCAGTCCGCACGGGCCGCTCGCCGGAGACAGGCGCCAGAGCCCGTCATCCGGCTTCGCCGGAATGCGAACGGCACCGTCCGCGATCTCTTCGGCATCGTAGGGGTTGGGATTGGCGATAATTCCGTCATTGCGGATGTCGAGCGCCCCGTTCGGGCCGCGCTCGATCCGCCAGCTGCCCGCCTCCCATTCCGGCACACAGCGCAGGCCTCGGCCGGACGCCTTGCAGATGCCGCCGAGCTGATAGTCGAAGCTCTGATCGACCTTCGCCCGCTGGCGCAGGTTGACGTAGAGCGCGACATAGAAGCCGCCCTGACCGGTTTCGGACCAGTTCTGCGGCAGATGGACCAGGCGAATCCGCGCGACCTTCTGCTGCGGGTGGCTGGCGAGATGGGCGGCATCATAGACCCGTTCCCAGCAGGCGGCCCGCGCCGGCGGCAATTCGCGCTCGAGCGGCCGGGCTTGTGCAAGGGCGGCGAGGCAGCAGATGGCGGCCGTCAGGGGCAGGCGCATCATGGCTCTCCTTGCCGGGCCGTCGCAGCGTGGGGCACGGCCCGCGGCCGATCAAGCCGGCTTGCGCGAACCGGGGATGGAATCGCGCAAGGACTGGCCATCATCCGCCGAATCCGGCACATCCGGCGGATGTCGTCGCCCCGCGAATCAGAAGCCCGCGCGATCCTGAAGTCCGTCTTCGGCTATGACGATTTCCGCCCCGGGCAATGGGAGGTGATCGAGGCCGCACTCGCCGGCCGCGACGTCTTCGCGGTGATGCCGACCGGCTCGGGCAAGTCGATGTGCTACCAGCTGCCGGCGCTGGTCGCGGGTGGTTTGACGCTGGTGGTCTCGCCGCTGATCGCGCTGATGCGCGACCAGGTCGGGCAACTGGTGCGGGCCGGCGTCTCCGCCGCGTCGCTCAACTCGATGAACAGCGAGGCTGAGGCGGCGCAGGCCTGGGACAGGCTCAATTCCGGCGAACTTCGCCTGCTCTTCGTCTCGCCGGAGCGCCTGGCAGGCGAAGGCCTCGTCGCGCGGCTGCGCCGGCTCGGCGTCACCCGCCTCGCCATCGACGAGGCGCATTGCGTCTCGCAATGGGGCCACGACTTCCGCCCGGAATACCGGCTGCTCTCCAAGGTGCGCGAGGCGCTCGGCGACGTGCCGGTGACGGCGCTGACCGCCACGGCCGACCGGCAGACTCAGGCCGACATCGCCCAGCAGCTCTTCCCCCAGCCGCCGAAGCTGGTGATCCATTCCTTCGACCGGCCGAACCTCAAGCTTTCCTTCGCCCCCAAGGAGCAGCCGCGCCGGCAGATCGACGACTTCCTGAAGGTCCATCGCGGCGGCTCGGGCATCGTCTACTGCTCCTCGCGCGGGCGTACCGAGCGGCTGGCCCAGGGCCTCAGCGAGAAGGGCTGGAAGGCCTATCCCTATCATGCCGGCCTGGAGCAGACGGAGCGCAACCGCAACCAGGACATCTTCCTGCAGGAGGACGGCGTCGTCGTCTGCGCCACCATCGCCTTCGGCATGGGCATCAACAAGCCGGACGTCCGCTTCGTCGTCCATGCCGACATGCCCGGCTCGATCGAGGGCTATTACCAGGAGATCGGCCGCGCCGGCCGCGACGGCCTGCCGGCGGACACGCTGACGCTCTACGGCGTCGACGACATGGCGCTGCGCCGGCGCCAGATCGACGAGAAGCAGATCGACGACGAACGCCGCAAGATCGAGCACAAGCGCCTCAACGCGATGATCGACCTCTGCGAATCGGCGCTGTGCCGGCGCTCGGCGCTGCTGTCCTACTTCGGCGAGCAGGTGCCGGCCTGCCGGCATGGCGAGGCGCAGTTCCGCTGCGATCTCTGCGGTCCGGCCGCGCCCGAGCTCTCGGACGCAACGCTCGATGCGCGAAAATTGCTCTCGGCGGTGATCCGCTCCGGCCAGCGCTATGGCGCCGGCCATCTCGCGGATATCCTGACCGGCACTCAGACCGAGGCGATCCGGCGCCAGAACCATGACGGGCTGAAGACCTTCGGCGTCGGCAACGACAAGCCCAAGGGCGCCTGGATGGCGCTGACGCGCAAGCTCTTCGCCGCCGGCGCGCTCGCCGAGGCCAGCGCCGAGCATGGCGGCTTTCGCCTCACCGAAAAGGGTGAGGACATCCTGTTCGGCCGCGAGCCGATCGCACTGCGCGTCGATCAGCTGGCCGAGCGGCGCTCGCGCCGGGGCCAGCGCGAGGCGGCCCGCGCCGACGGGCTCGACGGCGACACCGCCGCGCTGTTCGAGCACCTGCGCCAGTTGCGCCTGAGCATCGCCCGCGAGGAGGGCGTCGCCGCCTACATCATCTTCACCGACCGGACATTGATCGCCATGGCGCGCGAACGCCCGCTCGGACTCGAGGAGATGCGCGCCATCGAGGGCGTCGGCGAGCGCAAGCTCGCGCAATATGGCGAGGTTTTCCTGGATGCGATCGCGACATTCTCTGGCTAAATCCGCCGCTCTCGCGTACGCGTGCGCACGCACGTGAAAAAGCCATCCTGAACGCTTATATTCGTAAGCCGAATCAAGTTGATCAGCGGGCCTCCCGCTCGCCCGCCGAAGGACCTCCCGCATGACAGACGTCACCAACGGCGCCGAAGACTACGGCGCCGACTCGATCAAGGTGCTCAAAGGCCTCGACGCGGTCCGCAAGCGCCCGGGCATGTATATCGGCGACACCGATGACGGCTCGGGCCTGCATCATATGGTCTACGAGGTCGTCGACAACGCCATCGACGAGGCGCTCGCCGGCCATGCCGACCTCGTCACGGTGACGCTGAACGCCGACGGCTCGGTGACGGTCTCCGACAATGGCCGCGGCATCCCGACCGATATCCACAGCGAGGAAGGCATCTCGGCAGCCGAGGTCATCATGACCCAGCTCCATGCCGGCGGTAAGTTCGACCAGAACTCCTACAAGGTCTCGGGCGGCCTGCACGGCGTCGGCGTCTCCGTCGTCAACGCGCTCTCGGTCTCGCTGAAGCTGCGCATCTGGCGCGGCGGCAACGAGCACTTCATGGAGTTCCGCCATGGCGACGCGGTCGCTCCGCTCGTCGTCGTCGGCCCGGCCGGCGACAAGCGCGGCACCGAGGTGACCTTCCTGCCGTCGCAGGAAACCTTCACCATGGTCGAGTTCGACTACAAGACGCTGGAGCACCGGCTGCGCGAGCTCGCCTTCCTGAACTCGGGCGTGCGCATCGTCCTGACCGATGCTCGCCATGCCGAGATCGTCCGCGAAGAGCTGATGTACGAGGGCGGCGTCGAGGCCTTCGTGCGCTATCTCGACCGCGCCAAGACGCCGATCATCGAGAAGCCGGTCATGCTGAGCGCCGAGAAGGACGGCATCACCGTCGACGTCGCGCTGTGGTGGAACGACAGCTACCACGAGAACGTGCTCTGCTTCACCAACAACATCCCGCAGCGCGACGGCGGCACCCATCTCGCCGGCTTCCGCGCCGCGCTGACGCGGCAGGTCACGGGTTACGCCGAGACCTCCGGCATTTCGAAGAAGGAGAAGGTCTCGCTCACCGGCGACGATTGCCGCGAGGGCCTGACCGCGATCGTTTCGGTCAAGGTGCCCGACCCGAAATTCTCGTCGCAGACCAAGGACAAGCTGGTCTCCTCCGAGGTTCGCCCCGTCGTCGAGAACGTCGTCAACCAGGCGCTCTCGACCTGGCTGGAAGAGCACCCGAACGAGGCCAAGACCATCGTCGGCAAGGTGGCGGAAGCCGCCGCTGCCCGTGAGGCGGCGCGCAAGGCGCGTGACCTCACCCGGCGCAAGGGCGCGCTCGATATCGCATCTCTCCCAGGCAAATTGGCTGACTGCCAAGAGAGGGATCCGGCCAAATCCGAACTCTTCATCGTCGAGGGTGACTCGGCCGGCGGCTCGGCCAAGCAGGGCCGTGCCCGCGAATACCAGGCTGTCCTGCCGCTGCGCGGCAAGATCCTCAATGTCGAGCGGGCACGCTTCGACAAGATGCTGTCCTCCGACCAGGTCGGCACGCTGATCACGGCACTCGGGACGGGCATCGGCCGCGACGAGAAGGATGCCGGCGCCTTCAATGTCGAGAAGCTGCGCTACCACAAGATCATCATCATGACCGACGCCGACGTCGACGGCGCCCATATCCGGACCCTGCTGCTGACCTTCTTCTATCGGCAGATGCCGGAGCTGATCGACCGCGGCCATCTCTTCATCGCCCAACCGCCGCTCTACAAGGCGGCGCGCGGCAAGTCGCAGACCTATCTCAAGGACGAGCGCGCGCTCGAGGACTATCTCGTCGACAGCGCGCTCGACGGCGCGGTTTTCCGCACCGGCGACGGCGTCGAGCGCGGCGGCCCCGATCTGCGTGCCCTGATCGAGGAAGCGCGCAGCGTCCGCCACACGCTGTCTCAGCTGCATTCACGCTATGATCGGCGCGTCGTCGAGCAGACCGCGATCGCTGGCGCTCTGCGCCCGCAGGGCGAGCGCAGCGAGGCCGAGCTCGCCGAGGCCGCAGCTTATGTCGCGCGCCGACTCGATGCGATCTCGGACGAGATCGAGCGCGGCTGGGAGGGCAAGGCAGCCGATGGCGGCTTCACCTTCTCGCGGCTGGTGCGCGGCGTGAAGCAGGTGGTGGCGCTCGATGCCGGCCTGCTCGCCAGCGCCGAGGCCCGCAAGCTCGACGCTGCCGCCTCGTCGCTGCAGGAAGCCTATGCCAAGCCGGGCGTGCTCAGCCGCAAGGGCGACGACCACATCGTCAACGGCCCGAGCGACCTGTTCGATGCGGTCAACGCGATCGGCAAGAAGGGCGTCTCGCTGCAGCGCTACAAAGGTCTCGGCGAGATGAACCCGGACCAGCTCTGGGAGACGACGCTCGACCGCGATGTGCGCTCGCTGCTGCGCGTCAAGAACGACCAGAACGACGAGGCCGACGACCTCTTCGTCAAGCTGATGGGCGACGTGGTCGAGCCGCGCCGCGAATTCATCCAGAGCAACGCGCTGAACGCGACGGTCGACACCTGAGCGGAGGAGTATGGCTCTGCTCCGTCACACGGATCACGTGACCCTACTGCCCGGACGAGGTCAGGAGCCATGAAGTGCCGTTCCTGCTCGAGGATGGTGGTCCGTAAACCAGTAAATGAGAACTGGAAACCAAAAAACGAGACTCTGTAAACCAAATCCGCTGACGTCGTAGGTAGGCCGGTTCGGTTCATCCGCGATCGGCACAAAGAGATAGAACCGGCCGGATTTTCCTAACGACCTAAGCGATGGAGGAGCGGCGTGCGATTGCCCATCAGAGTCTCTCCAGACCCGTGTGAAGGAATTTGGGGTTGGGCGCTCCGCGCGGCGGAAGCTAACTGCTATCCGGGCCCGGCCACCATCTTGAGCATGGTCGGGTTTCTCCCGCCAATCAAGCCGCGCTCTGACGTTGTTTCCAATCTTGCAGAGGCTGCAGGTGCTTCAGTTGCGGCATTCGATGACCTTATCACGCCCACCCGCCTAAAGGGCGTAGCCCGCGCCCGACTGCGAGGGCTAGATGTTCCTCGGACCTTTCTTAATACGCGCGCCGCGCGAGTTTGCCCCAGATGCTTAGCGCATAGCCGAGTAATTCCTGCGACTTGGGATCTTGCGTTCTGGAGCGCCTGCCCAGCGCATACGGTTAATATGCTTGTAAATTGTCCGCAATGTCACGATCCGATTACATGGAATAGAGCTCGTATAGATCAGTGTCCAAATAGAAGATGCGGGTATATATTTAGTGACGCCATAACGGTATCGACCTGTAGTGAGGATATAACGCTCACGGCATTTTTCGCTAGAGCTATTGGATCTCAAGTTAATGAGCAAATTCCAAACCTAAATGCCGCCTTTAAGAATCCAAGTGCGGATGTAGTATTTCGGATACTTTTGAGTTTTGGAAGTATAGCAAGAATTTTAAGAGGATTGGATAAAAAGAGGTCGACATTGTTAAATTTAATATCGCACTGCTTGGCGGGATGGCCGAAGAATTTGCATAATCTCGTAAAAGAAACCGCGCTAGACGATTCTGTCTCTATTTCCAATAGGTCGTTTCGGGTTTTCGATAGAGTTCTGAAGTTTCATAGGATTCCTGATGCGCAATATAACATAATAATTAGAGAGTTATTCGCTGCCGTAGAGAGAGAGATTATTTATGGAAGAGGCGATCTCAGCCGATCAGTTCAAACATATGGCGTAAAGTTTGTTAAGATCGGAACGGCCGCCCGTATGATGAATGTCACCGCCGCCACGGCTAGGCGCTTATACAATAGCGGTGTCATTCGAGGCTACGAAAGGACGGGTTCTGATGGGCGTGTCTATCGATTTTTGGATCTATCCGATGTTCAGGAGGAGGTTCGCCGTGGGAGACGGTCAGGTTCGGCAAAACGGAATAGAAATATATATTTGAGTGTGACAGAAATTTATAGTGAATTTGGGATCTTGCCGAAGTTTTTGTGTGATTTTGAGAAAGAAAAATTTATATATAGAGAACTAGAAGAAAAAGGAGGCATGATTATAAGAGAGTCTATCTATAAGCTCTTCGAGCGCCTGTCGCAAAAATGCCAATCTGTAACCAATAAATTGCCTGATGATGAGAGACTGATATCACTGGATGGCATATGTCTTCGACTGAAGATGCCGCTTATTGACATCGTAAAAGGTATTTTGGACGGCCGGTTACGCGCGGTTATATATTGTTCTGATAGAAAGGGCCTTTCGAGCCTATTTGTTGAAAGGAAGGCAGCATTTGATTTCGCCAAGCAATATAGATTAGAATGCGGCTGCATTCAGCGGCAGCATGCCGCCTACTACCTCGAAATTCCAAGTACAGACGTGGATCGTCTTATTAAAGGCGGGCACCTCAATGAGGTATATTTGCCATCCGGCGGACAATTCCGGTATATTGATGTCGTCAAAATGAAACATTTCAAAGAAGAATACGCTCCAATGTCATTATTAAGTAAATGCACATCTAGTAGATCCGATGCCGTAATCAAGTTGCTGGATTCTATGGGCTTGTCTCCCGCCATAGGAGCATCCGGAAAAGGATCGACATCATACTGGCGCTGGTCAGACCTTATCGGCGCTTGGGCGGAGGCTCAGCGTATTCGGCATTTGTACTTAACGTAGGCGAAGTATACGTCTGTTTTAGGTTGATCTGTGGCAAGCCTCGCTCGATCAGTCGCGTCGGCAGCGAGATTGCACGGCAATCGGCTGATGGCTGACGACTCGGAATCGATCATTCGGTGAACTGGACGCTGTTCCGGGATGCGCGCATCGTCGTGGGCGCCGTGGAGCTGGCGTGGGCTCTCGAAGAGCCTTGGGGCGAGACGCCCGTTCCAGAACTCAATGTTCGGGCCTTGAACGACTGGCCAACCTGCGAGAAGGTCCAGGACGGTGCCGAGGTTTTCCCAGGGATGGCGGCTCACATCGCCCCGGGGCACACGCCCGGATGCTTGGTCTTCCATATTAGGACGCCAGAGGGCTGGTTCATCTGCAGCAGTGCCCGTGTGCCCACGCTTGTGCCCATTTCTTCGCGGATCGCCGCAGCGACCGCCTTTAAGGCCCCCCAACCTCCCGCCGGTCCTGAATAGGGCTTAATGCCGTCGGTCGCGTCATACGCCATGCGAGGTTCCAGTTGTGGAGAATATTGCTCGCGTCCACTCTCCAATGCCCCGGCCAGACTGGCCATCATACGTAGGTTTGGGGCTGCATGTGGGATGCGCAGTCTGTTGTGCGGCAACCTAAGGATGCTTCCGGATGCCCGATCGCTAGATCACGTTGGCTGAAATGGATGTCCCCAGCGCGCAGTGAATAGGCCATATCGTCGCCCCACTTCGTAATGCGCCACATTGGTCTTTCAAACGCCCCGTCGAATTGCGCCACTGGACTAAGCCGCTCTCGCGGCAGGGCGCTGCGGCGCGGGGTTGGCTGAGATTTCGCCTGTGAGGCGCTGCATCCGAGGATTTGGGGTCGTTTCCCCTGATCCTTGGAGGTCTCCATGATCGATGCC